>Ga0136614_10002939_pt1 | contig 10763 bp, 4 predicted proteins | sample AntDrymUQ2792106_2_FD_106643 | JGI IMG/M metagenome (GOLD analysis project Ga0136614, IMG submission 106643) | Polar desert sand microbial communities from Dry Valleys, Antarctica - metaG UQ279 (21.06) | ecosystem: Environmental > Terrestrial > Soil > Desert | place: Antarctica: Dry Valley... | reverse complement strand
GCGCAGGCCGAGGTGCGTGCGCTCGACCGGAACTTACCGCTTACGAACGTCAAGACTTTGGAAGAGCACATGCGTCTGCCGCTCGCTCCAGCGCAGTTGTTGGCGTGGCTGTCGGGCACGTTCAGCGTGCTGGCGTTGCTGCTGGCGGCGACGGGGTTATACGGCGTGATGGCCTATCTCGTCAGCGGGCGCACGCGAGAGTTCGGCATCCGCGTCGCCCTCGGCGCACAGCGTAGCGACGTGCTGCGCCTTGTGCTCGGTGAAGGATTAACCCTTGTCGGGATCGGCATCTGCTTCGGCTTGCTGATGTCAATTGCCCTGACGCGCGTAGTGCAGAGCGTGCTCTACGGCGTATCTGCAACCGACCCGTTGACGTTCGCGGGGGTAGCGCTGCTGCTGGCCGCCGTGGCCTTGCTCGCCTGTTATCTTCCGGCGCGGCGGGCGATGAAAGTTGATCCGATGATCGCGCTCAGGTACGAGTGAGTCGCTTGAGATATTTAGGAGGTGCGTGATGGCAAGTTGGTGGCAAGACTTTCGTTACGGCGTACGGATGCTCGTCAAAAGTCCCGGCTTTACATTCGTCGCTGTCGTCGCGCTCGCGCTCGGCATCGGCGCGAACACGGCCATCTTCTCGGTCGTCAACGCGGTGCTGCTGCGGCCATTGCCGTTCGTGAATGCGGAGCAGCTCGTGAAGGTTTATGGAGGAAGGGCGCGGGGAGGGACAGGTTACACACCCGTTTCCTATCCTGACTTTGCCGATTACAAAAAACAAGCGCAATCCTTTGACCGGGTCGCGAGTTACAGCTTGGCGGGCACTACGCTGATGAGCGGCGGCGACGAGCCGGAGCGTCTTGATGGCGCGGTTGTTTCCGCCGAACTGTTTCCGATGCTGGACGCGAAGCCCGCATTGGGGCGTGTCTTCTCAGCGGAAGAAGATCAGCCCGGCGCGGCTCCCGTGATCGTGCTGAGTTATGGGTTGTGGCAGCGTCGCTTTAACTCCGACCCGAAGATCAGCGGACAGGAAATCAAAATCGGCGGAAGAACCGCGACGGTGCTCGGCGTGATGCCCGCAGGCTTTAAGTTCCCGGTGCAGGCGGACAGGGTGGATTATTGGTCGCCCCTTTCTTCCGACCCCGGAATCGCCCCCCTGCTGACGGCGCGGGGGATGCGTTTCCTTCCGGTCATCGCGAGCCTCAAGCCGAACGTCACGCTCCGGCAAGCCGAAGCGGAGATGAACACCATCGCCAGTCGGCTTGCAGCGCAGTATCCGGCAACGAACACGGGCGGGAGCGTTCATCTGGAGTCGCTGCACGAAGACCTTGTCGGCGATATTCGACCCGCGCTGCTTGTGCTGCTGGGCGCAGTCGGGTTCGTGCTGTTGATCGCGTGCGCCAACGTCGCCAATCTTTCGCTCGCGCGGGCGGCGGCGCGCTCGAAAGAGATCGCGATTAGAACGGCGCTCGGCGCGAGCCGCATGCGCGTCGTCCGGCAGTTGTTGACGGAGAGTTTGCTGCTTTCGTTGTGCGGTGGAGCCGTCGGATTGATGCTCGCCGTCTGGGGAGTTGATTTGCTGGTGGCGGCAAGTCCTCCCGATATTCCGCGTTTAGCCGAGATCGGCATTGACGGGCGCGTCCTTTTATTCACGCTTGGCGTCTCGATTCTCACGGGAATCGTTTTCGGGATCGCGCCCGCATTGCAAATCTCCAAGCACGATTTGAATGAATCCCTGAAGGAAGGCGACAGAGGTTCGACGGAAGGCTTGCGCCGCAATCGCGTGCGCGGTTTGCTCGTCGTCTCGGAAGTCGCCCTGTCGCTGATGCTGCTCGTCGGCGCGGGACTTTTGATTAAGAGCTTCTTGCATTTGCTCGAAACCGATCCGGGCTATGACACCGAGCGCGTGCTCGCGGCGGACATCGCTTTGGCGAGAACTAAATACCCGGAACCTGACCAGCAAGCAGTTTTCTTTCAACAAGCGATTCAGCGCGTCGCGGCGCTGCCCGGTGTTGAAGCCGTCGGCGCGACGACCCTCCTGCCGCTCGGCGGCAGCGACACTAGGATTAGCTTCAACATCGAAGGGCATCCGCCCTTTCCGAGAGGGGAGACACCGGCTGCCAGATACCAGATCGCCAGTCCCGACTACTTCCGCGTGATGAACATTCCGTTGCACAAGGGACGCTCATTCACAGAGCAGGATGCGAAGGACTCCCCGCCCGTCGTTATCGTCAGCGAGGCTTTCGCGCGCCGCTTCTTCGCGGACGAAGACCCGATTGGAAAGCGAGTTCTCATTGACACCGTCGCAGAGAATCCACCGCCGAGCGAGATCATCGGCGTCGTGGGCGACGTGCGACATGGAGGCTTGGATGCGAAGACCGAGATGGGTTTCTACGTCTCGTATCTTCAAAGTCCTGCACGCAACATGGAGTTGGTTGTGCGTTCCAGATCAATTGATCCGGCTCTGCTGTCAAGCGACGTGCGCGGCGCAATCAAAGAGATAGACAAGAACCAGCTGATCTGGGAGATGCGAACGATGAGCAGGTTGGTTGCACAGTCGGTTGCGCCGCGACGCTTCAATATGCTCTTGCTCGGCGCATTCGCCTTCGTTGCGCTCGTCCTCGCCATCGTTGGCATCTACGGCGTCATGGCTTACACGGTGACACAACGCACGCACGAGATCGGTATCCGCCTCGCGCTGGGCGCGCAGACGACAGATGTGCTCCGCTTGATCGTCACGCAAGGCATGATGCTCGCCCTCGTCGGGGTGGGGATCGGGTTGGCGGGAGCATTCGCCACAACGCGCCTGATGCGGAGTCTGTTGTACGGCGTGAGCGCGACCGACCCGCTGATTTTCTTTGGCGTGTCGTTGCTGCTCGCGTTCGTTGCGCTCGTTGCTTGTTACATCCCGGCGCGGCGGGCGATGAGAGTCGATCCGATGGTCGCGCTCAGATACGAATGAGGGGACCAGCATTGTTTGAAGGGAGATTTTAGTGATGCTCAAACGAATTGCTTTCTCAATCGCGCTGCTGCTGCCGGCGCTCGGCCTCGATGGTTTAGATAACACTGCCCGCGCGCGGCAAAGTCAGGAGCGCTCCGCGTGGACGTGGAAACGATCCGATGACGGAATGAAGATCGAAGTGAAAGTCGAGGGCAAGGTCGAGTTCACGGACGACTACTCGGACGTGCAGCAAATTCCCGATGACGGCGCGCTCCGCGTCAGGGACGAGCGCACCGCCGTGGCGAAGAAGTACGTCGTCGTGCGCGGGGCGGACGGCCAACTCCAGCGCTCGTACACGGTCAACGGCGAGGCGCGGGCGTTCGACGCCGAGGCCCGCGAATGGCTGCGCGGAGTGCTACTCGTGGCGACGCGGCAGGGCGGGCTGGATGCGCGCACGCGCGTCAGGAGAATCCTCCAGCGTGGCGGCACGAAGGGGCTAATCGAGGAAATCTCGCACATTGAAGGTGACTACGCGAGGCGCATTTACTTCGAGGAACTGTTAAAGGTTGAGAACCTCGACGACGCGACTTTAACGAGCGCGATCCGGAGCGCCTCGAAACAGATTTCCAGCGATTACGAACGGGCGCAGTTGTTGCTGCACGTGGCCGACATTTATCTCGCCAAGAGCGAGCTGCTGCCAATCTATTTTGAGGCGGCTGACCAGATCAGTTCAGACTACGAACACCGCCGAGTGCTGTCGGCGGCGCTCAAGAAGAACAAGCTCGGACAGGAAGCACTGCTCAAGATGCTGAAATCGTCGTCGGTCATTAAGTCCGATTACGAGAAGGCGACATTCCTCATCGAGGCGGCGCAACTCTTCGCCGGCGAGACACGCCTGCGCCCCGCCTTCCTTGAGGTGATCGAGACGATCACTTCCGAGCACGAGCGCGGGCGAGTGCTGTCGAATCTGGCGAAGAAGAACATCCTGAACTGAAGCGCCAGAGACGCGCAATTATCAAGCGAGGTGTGAGATGGGAAGTTTACTGCAAGACGTTCGCTACGGGGTGAGGATGCTGCTTAAGCAGCCGGGCTTCGCGTTGATCGCGGTAATCGCGCTGGCTCTCGGCGTCGGCGCGAACGCGACGATCTTTAGCTTCGTCAACGGCCTCGTCCTGCGCCCGATTGAGGGCGTGAGAGAGCCGGAGCGCCTCGCCGCCGTTTACACGAGCGATTACGACAGCGGGATTTACGGAGCCTCGTCGTACCCCGACTACATGGACTTCCGTGAGCAGGCAAGGGCCTTCGAGTCGCTGGCCGCTTACGGAGAGACAGTGATGAGTCTGACGGGCGTGGACGAGGCAGAGCGTCTGCGGGGCGCTTACGTCACCGGCAACTACTTCGATGTGCTTGGTGTGGGCGCGCGTGTCGGGCGCACGCTGCAACCCGCGGACGATGTGACGCCGGGAGCGCATCCTGTCGTTGCCATCAGCCACGGCGTGTGGCAACGCCGCTTCGGGGCTGACACCGGCATCGTCGGCAAGGCGTTGTCGCTCGACGGAGTCCAGTACACCATCGTCGGGGTAGCGGCGGAGAGTTTTCGCGGCCTGCGGCTCGGCCAACCGCCGGAGTTTTGGATACCGATGATGATGGAGCCGGCCCGCGTGTTGAGCGGGCGGGGCAACCGCGGGCTGGAAATTACGGGGCGGCTCAAAGCCGGGGTAACGCTGGAAGGGGCGCAGGCAGAGTTGACGGCCATCACGGTGCGGCTCGCCCAGACCTATCCCGAAACCAACCTCGGCACGCTGGAGAGGCCGAAGGAGCCGCGCCCCGTCACGGCCCTGCGTGAATCGCGCATCGAGCCGGCGGCACAACGAAACGTCTGGTTCGTGTCGCTGCTCTTGTTCGCCGTGGTGGGCCTAGTGCTGTTGATCGCGTGCGCGAACGTGGCGAATTTGACGTTGGCCCGCGCCTCCATGCGGCGGCGCGAGATCGCGGTGCGGCTGGCGCTCGGCGCGAGCCGCTGGCGGCTGGTGCGGCAGCTCTTGACCGAGAGCACCATGCTGGCGCTGATCGGCGGCGCGGCCGGTCTGTTCGTGGCGCTCTGGGCGGTTGACCTGCTGCCTTCCTTTTTCCCGCCCGAAGCGGCGGGCGGGCTTGATCTGAGCCTCGACTGGCGCGTACTCGCCTTCACTTTTTCGGTTTCCGTCCTGACCGGCCTGCTGTTCGGCCTCGCGCCGGCGCTTCAGGCTTCGCGGCCCGATCTGGTCCCCTCTCTGAAAGAAGACGCGGGCGGCAGTGGCTACGGACCGCGCCGTCTCAGCCTGCGGAACGGGCTGGTCATCGCGCAACTGGCCTTGTCGCTCGTCCTTTTAATCGGCGCGGGATTATTCCTGCGGAGCCTCGGCCAAGCCATCGCGTTCGATCCCGGCTTCACGACGCAGAACCTTTTGCTCGCGTCGCTTGAGACGCGCGGCGCGAAGTTGAACAAAGAGCAGGGGCAGGCTTTTTACCAGCAGGCGCTGGAGCGCGTCGGCGGTTTGCCCGGAGTCAGCGCGGTCAGCCTGACGCGCAACATTCCGATCAGCGGCGGCGGGTCGCGGCGAACTGTCGAGATCGAGGGATACCAGCCGCAGCCGAATGAAAGCACGGAACTGAACTTCAATGTCGTCGGCCCCGGCTACTTCGACACGATGAGCATTCCCGTCGTGGCGGGGCGCGACTTCAATACACAAGACCGGGAGGGCAGTCCCGGCGTCGTGATCATCAACGAGGAACTCGCGCGCCGCTACTTCCCCGGACAGAACGCTGTCGGCAAGCGGATGCGGCTCGATTCGGAGCAGCCGCCCGCCGAGATCGTTGGCGTCGCGCGCAACGCCAAGTATCGCGATCTGCGCGAAGCGTCGCTACCGTTTATCTATGTCCCCTTCGCGCAGGAGTACCGGCCCGGTATGACGCTGCTGGTTCGCACGGCTGTCGATCCGGCGACGGTGCTGCCGTCGGTGCGAAGCGAGATTCATTCGCTCAACGGGGACGTGCCAATCTACGCCGTTAAGACGATGACCGAGCAGATCGGCGCGGCACTGGCCCCCGACCGGATGCTCACCGTGCTGTTGAGCGTCTTCGGCGGCACGGCCCTGCTGCTCACCGTCACCGGCATCTACGGCGTGATGAGCTACATGGTCGCGCGCCGCACACACGAGATCGGCATCCGCATGGCGCTCGGCGCAAGTGGAGGCGACATCCTCAAGCTGATCGTCAAGCAAGGTTTGACGTTGATCTTAATCGGCGCTGCGCTCGGCCTTGCGTTGGCAATCGCGTTGACCCGCGTTATCGCCAGCTTGCTCTTTAATGTCAGCACGACCGATTCACTGACGTTCGGCGGCATCTCGTTACTGCTGGTCGCGGTCGCGCTCGTGGCCTGTTATATCCCTGCGCGGCGGGCGACGAAAGTCGATCCGTTGATCGCTCTGCGATACGAGTAAAGATTGTGAGGTGAGGGATGAGAACTCTTTGGCAAGACGTGCGATACGGAATGCGAATGCTCCGTAAAAGTCCGGCGCTGACCATTGTGGCCGTCGTCTCGCTGGCGCTCGGCATTGGCGCGAACACCGCTATCTTCAGCGTGGTCAACGCCCTGCTCCTGAAGTCGCTGCCCTACAACGACCCCGATCGCGTCGTGCTCGCGTGGGGCGACACGCCCGCGCAAGGCAACCACCGCAATCAGGTGTCGGCCACTGACGTCGCCGACTGGCGCGCGCAGAACACAGTGTTTGAAGAGATCGCGACTTACTCGGATTGGAGGCCGATCTTTTCGACGGGCGGCGAGCCGGAACGGATTCAGGCGATGCAAGTCGGCGACGGCTACTTCAAGGTGATGAAGACCGAGCCGTTGTTGGGCCGCGTCTTCCTGCCGGAAGAGCAGGAAGACGGTAAAGACTTCGTGATCGTACTCGGCTACGGTCTGTGGCAGAAGCGGTTCGGCGGCTCGCCCGACGCCGTCGGCCAAAAGGTGCTGTTGAGTGGGCGCCCGTACACGATTGTCGGCGTGATGCCCGCGGGCTTCCGCTCGCTCCCCTCTAACTTGATCGAGCCGCAAGCCGAGTATTACAGGCCGGTGGCCGAGGGTTATGACGACCAGAAGCGCGGCGAGCGCCACCTCCGGGCCATCGCCCGCCTGAAGCCCGGCGTCACGCTGCAACAAGCTCAGGCGGAGATGGAGACGATCGCCGGGCGGCTGGCGCAGGCGCATCCGGTGGATAACACCGGGTGGGGCGTTCGACTAATCTCCCTCACCGAAGACACGATTGGTGATTTGCGTCTGACCCTGCTGACGCTGTTCGGGGCCGTCGCTTTCGTGCTGCTGATCGCCTGCGCCAACGTCGGCAACTTGCTGCTCGCGCGTTCGACGGCGAGGCAAAAGGAACTGACGATCCGCGCTGCGCTCGGAGCAGGGCGCTGGCGGCTGGTGCGGCAACTGCTGACCGAGAGTTTGTTGCTGGCGCTGGCCGGCGGCGGCTTCGGTCTTTTGCTCGCTCTCTGGGGAATCAGCCTCGTCGAATCGCTCGGCTCTCAAGTGACACCGCTGCTGAACGGGATCAGTATTGATGGTCGCGTACTCGGCTTCACAATCTTGATTTCTGTCGTGACCGGGATTCTTTTCGGGCTGGCTCCGGCGCTGCAAGTGTCCCGACCCGACCTGAACGGATCTCTCAAAGAAGGTGGCCGCAGTTCAGGTGCGGGAGCGAGCCGCAGTCGGCTGCGAGGGGCGCTCGTCGTCTCAGAGATCGCGCTGTCGCTCGTCCTGCTCATCAGCGCGGGACTCCTGATCAAAAGCGTGATGCGTCTGCGCGACGTTAACCCCGGCTTCAACCCGGAAAAGCTGTTGACGATGAACGTCTCGCTGCCCGGCGTGAAATATCCGAAGAAGTCGGATTGGATCGCTTTTTATGACCGGCTCGTCGAGCGCCTCGAAGCGTTGCCGGGCGTCGAGGCCGCCGGCGTGACCAGCGTGCTGCCGTTGAGCGGCAACTTCGACGGCCGGGGCCTCGCGATTGAAGACCACCCGAAGCTGCGCGGGGAAGAGATCACCGTTGACCTCTACATCAACACACCCGGCTACCTGCGCGCGATGTCGATCCCAACTTTGAAAGGGAGACCGCTGACCGAACAGGACACGGAGACTTCGCCCGCCGTCGCGCTGATCAACGAGACGATGGCGAAGGCTCTGTGGTCCGACACGGACCCGCTCGGCAAGCGCATCCGATTCCCCGATTCGGACGAGACGCAACAGCCGTGGCGTATCGTCGTCGGCGTCGTGAGCGACGTGCGGCAATACGGGTTGGACAAGAAAACGCCGATGCAGATTTACCTTCCGCAGTCGCAGTATCCGGCGTCATTCATGACCCTCGTCGTGCGAACGACAATTGAGCCGACGAGTCTGATCGCCCCGGTGCGAAATGAGATTCTCGCGCTCGACAAAGAGCAGGCGGCTTACAACATCTCCACGATGGAGCAACTGCTCGCGAATTCGCTTTCGTTGCGGCGGCTCTTCATGCTGCTGCTGATCGTTTTCGCGGTTTTAGCTCTCGGCCTCGCGTCAATGGGAATCTACGGGGTGATCGCCTACTCGGTCGCGCAACGCACACACGAGATCGGTATCCGCCTCGCGCTCGGCGCGCAGACGACAGATGTGCTGCGTTTGATCGTCACGCAAGGCATGATGCTCGCTCTCATCGGAGTCGGCTTCGGGTTGGCGGGAGGATTGGCAGCAACGCGCGTGATGCGGAGTCTGTTGTACGGCGTGAGCGCGACCGACCCGCTGATTTTCTTCGGTGTGTCACTGCTTCTAACAGTTGTCGCGTTGCTGGCTTGCTTCATTCCTGCCAGACGGGCGATGAAAGTTGATCCAATGATCGCGCTCAGATATGAGTGATTGCGAAGTTAGAAATGATTGAAAAAATGAACAGAGGCAAGAAAAGACAATCCACGCTACTCGCGTTGCTAGTGGCGACGTGCGGCCTCGCCACTGTAACCGTGGCGCAAAAGCCAAGCGTCGAACCGCGCACGTCAGGACAACAAGCGCCGCGCCAAGAAGCGACGCGCCCGCCCGGGACGGAACAGCCCCGGACGACACCCGCCCCCGACCGCTCCGGCGCTTCTCAGCCGAACGCACCGGCTGCGCCTCCGGGCGTGCAACGCCCCGCGCCGCAGACGCCGCCGGGGACGACCAACGCGCCCACCGCACCGCAAACACCCGCCGGACAGGACGCGCCCCGAAGTTCTGCGACCGACGGGACACCACCACCATCGGGCCATGTGGAAGAGCCGCTGCCTTTATCATCGCTCCTTAAATCGCGTCCCTTGCCGCCGCTGCCGAGCCTCGTGCGGCTCGGCGTATCAAGCGACCAAACGATGACGCTCACGCTCGTCGAAGCCGTGCGCCTCGCGTTGGAGAATAACAATGACATCGAGATCGCGCGGGGCGACGTGCGACGGACGGAAGGCGCGCTGCGTTCCTTTGAAGCCGTGTACGACCCTGTCTTCAGCTTCGCGCCGCAGATCAACAACCGCGTCACGCCGATTGCGAGCGCGCTCGGCGGCTCGGATCGTTCCGGCACGGTGACGACGACGGATTTGAACTTTGATGCAGCCGTCGTTAAACCGTTTCGCACGGGCGGCGGGCAGTATCAATTCTTCTTCAACAACACGCGCGAAGCGACGAGTTCAACCTTCTCGCAACTCAACCCTTTCTACTCGACGAACTCCGGCGTGACCTTCACGCAACCGCTCCTTCGTAATCGTGCGATTGACCTAAACCGACGAGCCATCCGCATTCAGCGCAAACGACTGCAACAGTCGGACGCCGATTTTCGACGCATGACGACGAACATCATCGCCGACGTGCAGCGCGCCTATTGGGATTTGGTATTGGCCCTACGCGACCAGCAGAATCGCGCGGCTAATTTGCAACTCGCGCGCACACTCTTTCTCCAAACTGAGCAGCGCATCGAAGCCGGAAGCTCCGCACCCTTCGAGCGCGCCGAGATCGAGACGGAACTGAGCATCCGCGAATCGGAGTTGCTCACTTCGGCGCAGAGCGTCTCCGCCGCCGAAGTCGCTCTGAAGTTGCTCATTCTGCGAAACACGCTCGCCCCGGAATGGTCAGCCGCGTTGATGCCAATTGACGCTCCGGCTTTCGACGACGCGCCCATCAATCTCGACGGCGTACTTAATGAAGCGCGCGCCAATCGCCCGGAACTCTCGCGTCTGCGATTGCAGCGAGAAATCAATGACCTTGATTTACAGTATTTCAAAAACCAGACGCGCCCGCGCGTGGACATCGAAGCTACCATTTCGACGACCGGACTCGCGGGCAGCCCCGTGATTCCAACCGGCACCATCGACGGCGGCGGCACGTCTGTTTCAGGTCCGAGCGGACAGATACCGCTCATCTCCGGCGACGCGAACAGCAACGCGAATGCGTTCCTGCTCGCGCAACTCAATCAACTACGCGCGGGCGCGGGATTGTCGCCCGCCGACGTGCCACTCGTCACGACTGAATCGCGCGCGCTGCCGGAAAACCTGACGGGCGGTTACGGGCGCACACTGCGTAACCTCGTCGGCTTGGGGACGCGCAACATCGTCGTCGGCGTGCGGGTAGAAGTTCCTTTCCGCAATCGTCGTGCGCGCGCCGACCTCGCCACGGCGCAGGTCGAACGCGCACAACTCGAAGCCGTCCAAGCTAAACAAGAGCAGTTCGTCGAAGCTGAAGTGCGACTCGCGGCGCAAGGCGTGGAGACGGCGCGGCTGCGCGTTCTCGCCGCGCGCGGCG
>Ga0136614_10002937_pt1 | contig 10766 bp, 12 predicted proteins | sample AntDrymUQ2792106_2_FD_106643 | JGI IMG/M metagenome (GOLD analysis project Ga0136614, IMG submission 106643) | Polar desert sand microbial communities from Dry Valleys, Antarctica - metaG UQ279 (21.06) | ecosystem: Environmental > Terrestrial > Soil > Desert | place: Antarctica: Dry Valley... | reverse complement strand
GTCCGATCGCGGCGCCACTCGTCAAAGAGACGGGTGTGAGCGTGCGACGGAGCGGCTTGGTCGCACGCAGCCAGCGGACGGCGAGAACGACAACGACCGCGGTCGTCAGGGCAAAGATGAGGCCGGCGGTGCCGAGCTGATGCGCGCGCGCGATCGTCTCGTGCCGGCCGACCAGAAAGACATTTTCGGGAATCTGCTCGCCAAGCTCGTCTCGCAGGTCGTCGACCAGCATGAACGAGATCCAGCCCAGCGTGGCGAGGAAGAACGTGACGGCGACGAGCACTCGGTCGAAGCGCGCTTCGAGCTTGCCGGATGGAAAGCCGAGCACGAGCCAGACGAAGAAACCGTAGACGACGCTACCGAACGCAACGCCGAGGCTGAACACGAGCGAGGAGTTCGACTCGCTCAGCGCCCCGATGAACCACGTGAACCCGACCGCCGCCATCAGGATGCCGGTGCGATTCTCGGGGCGCCGCGACCATGCGATCAGGCCGGCTGCGACGAACGCAAGGCCGACCGGTAAGGCGAGCGCGAAGGTGGCCCACGGGGAATCCTCGTGCTCGCTTGTGAAGATGAGGACGGTCGCGCCCGCCGCCAGCAGCAGCGCGAGCGTCCAGAGGCCGACGAGGACGCGCGTGTTCATACGCGGAGTTCCGAAGTTCCAGCGTGTCGACCGGTCATTTCAGACGGCCGCCTAGCGGCGCCTCATGAACCGAGGCGGCTCGACCGACGCCTCATGCGATCAGCGCGGCGATCCCGGCTCCCGAGAGCTTGGCCTTTGGAATAAAACCGCGTGCGCCTGAGTCACTCACCAGCTGACCGAGATCGTAGTCCTCGCGGATCGAGGTGAGGACGACCGCCGGTCCGTCACCCTGCCGCGTCAGCCGCGCGGCGACCTCGAAGCCGTCGAAGTCCGGCAAACCGACGTCGAGCAGGACGAGATCGGGCTGCAGCTCGTCGGCAGAGCGAAGGCCGCCGGCGCCTGTTCCGGCCTCGCCCACGACCTCGAATCCTTCGGCCTCAAGTAACTTGCGGATGCAGGCGCGGAAGCCCGGATGGTCGTCGACGATCAGCACGGTCATCGCCACGATTTGAGTGTGTCAGAGTGGTGATCGCGTGTCCGTACGGTTTTCCACACTCTTCGCCAGCGCCCGATCGAGGTCCTCCCAGAGCTCGTCGACGTCCTCGAGTCCAACGCTCAGACGCAGAAGGTTCTCTGGCACGCGCTTGCCCTCCCAGCGCGCGCGTGTCTCGATCGTCGATTTGACCCCGCCCAGGCTGGTGGAGTTGGCGACGATGCGCGTCGACCGCTCGACCGTCGGGGCGTCTCCGACGACATCAAAGGACAAGAGGCCGCCGAAGCCGGGATAGCGCACGCGCTCCACGCCGTCGTGCGCGGCCAGTCGCCGCGCGAGCTCCCGCGCCGTTTCAGACTGCCTCTCGACGCGCAGTCGCAGCGTCTGGAGGCTTCGGAGCAGCAGCCAGGCCGAGTCCGGCGGGGCGACCGCGCCCGTATGGTCACGGATGCGCTTGAGGCGGTCGTAAAGCTTGTCCGAGCGGCAGACGAGGGCGCCCAGCAGCAGATCGGAATGGCCGCCGAGGTACTTCGTCCCGCTGTGCACGACTACGTCGGCGCCAAGCTCGAGCGGCCGGAGGAAGATCGGTGTCGCGGCGGTCGCGTCGACGACGACGGGAGCCGGATGGGCTGCGGCAGCGTCTAGGTTCGGCATCGTCAGAAACGGGTTCGACGGCGCCTCGAGCCAAACGAGATCGGCGTCGGCCGGCGGCGACCCCGTCTGGTCGAACTCGACCCGGCGGACGCCCCAGCGCTCGAGATCACCGAAGAGAACGCCGGTGCCGTAGTAGGCGCCTTCGGCGAGTGCGACCGTCCGCCCGGGCTCGAGCAGGACGAGTGCGGCCGCGGTGATCGCTGCCGCCCCCGACGCGAAGATCAGCGCGCGGCCGCCGTCGAGCTCTCCGAGCGCTTCCTCCGCGGCGACGCCGGTCGGGTGCGCATACCGCTGGTAGACGAACGCACCCGGCTCGCCGTCCTCGTACGGCCATACCGCCGACCGGTCGAGCATCACGCGCCCGACTGTACTGGTCTACGCTCCTCGGCGATGGCCGCGTTCCAGGACTCGACCCAGGCCAAGCTCGACCGGCTGCAGGCTCTGCGCGACGAGGCACGGCACGCGGGAAGCGACCAGGCGGTCGCGAAGCACCGGGAAGCCGGCAAGCTGCTTGCCCGAGAGCGGGTCGAGCGCCTCCTCGACCCGGCCTCGTTTGTGGAGCTCGACCGCTTCGTGCGCCACCGTACGGCCGAGTTCGGCATGCTCGAGCGCCGACCCTACGGCGACGCCGTTGTCACGGGCTACGGAACGATCTTCGGGCGCAAGGTGTTCGTCTTCTCGCAGGACTTCACGGTTTTCGGCGGCAGTCTCTCCGAGGTCTTCGCCGAGAAGATCTGCAAGGTGATGGACCTGGCTGCGAAGTACGGCTGCCCGGTCATCGGGATCAACGACTCGGGCGGCGCACGCATCCAGGAAGGTGTCGTCTCGCTTGCCGGCTACGCGGAGATCTTCTGGCGCAATGTCCAATGCTCGGGAGTCGTTCCGCAGATCAGCCTGATCATGGGGCCGTGCGCGGGCGGCGCCGTCTACTCCCCCGCGATCACCGACTTCGTGCTGATGGTCGAAGGCTCCTCGTACATGTTCATCACCGGGCCCGACGTGGTGAAGACTGTGACGGGTGAGGAGGTCAGCTTCGAGGAGCTCGGCGGCGCCGCGACTCATGCTGCGCGCTCCGGAGTCGCTCACTTCATCGCTCCGGACGAGGAGGCCTGCCTCGACGACGCGCGCTACCTGCTCTCTTTTCTCCCCCAGAACAACCTCGACGCGCCGCCCTTTGCCGATCCGTCCGACCCGGTCGACCGTGAGGATCCGGAGCTCGACACGCTGATTCCGGACAACCCGAACAAACCGTACGACATGAAGACGGTGATCGCGCGCGTCGTCGACGACGGCGCATTTCTGGAGGTGCACGAACGCTTCGCGGAAAACGTCGTCTGCGGGCTCGCGCGGCTCGGGGGGCACTCGGTCGGCATCGTCGGCAACCAGCCGCGCTCGCTCGCCGGCGTCCTCGACATCGACTCGTCCGTGAAGGCGGCCAGGTTCGTCCGGACGTGCGACGCCTTCGGCATCCCGCTCGTGACCTTCGTCGACGTGCCCGGCTTCCTGCCCGGGACCGCTCAGGAGTGGGGTGGGATCATCCGGCACGGCGCCAAGCTGTTGTACGCCTACGCGGAGGCGACCGTGCCGAAGCTGGCAGTGATCACGCGCAAGGCGTACGGGGGAGCCTACGACGTCATGAGCTCGAAGCACATCCGCGCCGACTTCAACCTCGCCTGGCCGACAGCCGAGGTGGCCGTGATGGGCCCGGAAGGAGCCGTGAACATCATCTTTCGCAAGGAGCTCGAAGGGTCTGACGAAGCGGATGAGAAGCGGCAGAGTCTGATAGCGGATTACCGCGAGCGGTTCGCGAACCCCTACACAGCGGCCGAGCGCGGGTACGTCGACGAAGTGATCGAGCCGCGGCGCACGAGGCCCGTGCTGGCGGATGCGCTCGCCACCGCGCTCACGAAGCGCGAGCCGCGCCCGCGTCGCAAGCACGGCAACATCCCGCTCTAAATCAGTGGCACGTCAACGGCGATCTCGCGGCCGACCGCGGCCGACAGTGCCGCCGGAACGTACGGCTTCCCAATCAGCTCACGCACGGGAAGCGCGAGGGCCTCGTCGAGCAGCTCGTCCGGCACCGGGCCGATCGCGAGCAGAAGCGGGAGGCGCTGATTGTCTTGCAACCAGCGAACGAACGTGCAGTCCGTCAATGCGGGCGCAAGGACATCGGCGACGACGAGCCGGAAGCTTCGCTCCGCGACGAGCTCGAGCGCCTGGCGAGCCGTCCCCGCGCCGGCCGCAACGTAACCCGCGTGGGCGAGCGCTGCGAGTGCGAGCTCGCGCGCCACGGGGCCCGAGTCGACGACCAGCACGTCGTGCCGGATCTCGCGCGGCGCCATGCATGCAAGCGAAACACGCCCACCTGAGAATCGCGTAACGCCGGGGTAAAGCCGTCAGGAGGCGAGCGCCGCGCTGGCTCTGGGCGATGGAGCGATGTCGAGCTCTTCTGCGAGGGCGAGCACGACCTCCCGGTCGAACTGCGAGCCGGCGCACCGGTCGAGCTCGGCCATCGCGGCCTGCTCCGACAGGCGAGCGCGGTAGACCCGCTCCGATGTCATCGCGTCGTACGCGTCGGCGACGAAGATGATCCGCGCGCCGAGCGGGATCTCCGCGCCGACGAGCCCGTCGGGATAGCCGTCTCCGTCCCAGCGCTCGTGGTGATGGAGCACCCATTCGGCCACAGGGTCGACGCCAAGGCTCTCGAGCATGCGGTGTCCGATCTGCGGATGGCGCTCGAGCACAAGGCGCTCCGGCTCGGTGAGGGGGCCCGGCTTTCGCAGGATCTCCTCAGGGATCGCCAGCTTGCCGAGATCGTGGAGGCTCGCGGCGAGGCGGGTGAGCTCGACCGTATCCGGATCGCAGCCGATCCGCACAGCGATTCGCGCGGCGAGCTCGGCGACGCGGCCCGAGTGGCTGCCCGTGTAGACGTCACGGGCATCGACGGCCTTGGCGAGGCTGGCGGCGGCGCGATACCGAGCGGCACGATCGGGCCCGGAGGCGAGCCGCTTGAGGCCGGCCAGCTCGACGACGTCGGGTCTGTACACGCGAACCTGATTCTTCCCGTGCTCCTTCGCCCAGTAAAGAGCGCTGTCGGCCAGGCGAATGAGCTCGTCGCGGCCGACGCCCTGCGCCGGGAAGGTCGCGACTCCGGCGCTCGCGGTCACCGAGCCGACGAGTTCGAGGGGGGTTTCGCCTAGGCGGTGGATGATCGACGCTGCCGCCCTGAACGCGCCTGTCGAGTCGTGACCGGGAAGAAGAACCGCGAACTCGTCTCCGCCAAGCCTGAACGCCTCGCCGCCCTGACGCAATCGGGCGGCGAGGTGCGAGAGCACGCGATCCCCGGCGGGGTGGCCGAACTGGTCGTTGACGCGCTTGAAGTCGTCGATGTCGATCAGGCAGAGGGTCAGCGGCGTGCCCCGACCCTGCGCGTCGAGCAGCTCGCGCTGGAGCCGCTCCTGGAAGTGGCGGTGATTTCCGAGCCCCGTCAGCGGATCGGTCAAGGCCAGCCGCATCGCTCGAATCGCCCGGTAGGTCGAGCGCTGGTAGAGGGCAATCGCGAGCAAGGGGCCGACGAGCGCAGCCGAGAAGTACGGCGAGCGCTGCCAGAGAACGACGAGGATCAACACAGCCGAGGCCATCAGGGCACACGGGACGAGTGTCGCCCGGAGGTTGGCCGAGACCACCGACGAGAACGGGCGCGGCTGTCCCGAGCGACGACGGCGCTGATCAGAAGGAGGTTGATGCAGTACTGCGTGGCGAAGGCGACCGCGACCTTGACCACCAGGGCGCCTGCGCGATCTCCGTCGATCGCCGCCGAGGCGGCGCCGGCGAGGGCGGCTCCGATTGCGAAGACGGCCGCGTTGTAGGTGACCCTGATCGGCGGCCGATGCTCGAGCATGTGAATGACGGCGGCGGCGAAGGAGCAGACCAGGACGCCTGCCGCCCAGCCGAACAGCACGACAGCCGACACGCCGAAGACGATTCCGAGCGAGACGCCGCCCACATCGACGTCGTCCAGCGGGACCGGATAGCGCTCGGCGAGCATCGAGATACCGAGTAACCCGGCGACCCCGAGCAACTCCGAGATGTCGTGCGGCGCCGCCGCAAAGGCAAACGCCGCGGCAGCAGCGACGGCGAGCCCCGCAGCCCAGACAGGAGCGACGATCGCCAGCAGCCCAGCCGGTAGAGCCCCCCTCGAGCTCACGGCTTGGGGTTTTACCAGCCTAGATTGAGCGGTTCGAAAGCGCCGCCGAAAATGGTGGCGACAAGTGCGAGAACCGTGAGAAGTGCGGCGAAGCGTGCTTTCCACTGCAGCATAGGAATCCTCCGAGGAATCGTAAGGAACTGACGCATTCTCCCCCGCGGGTCTACACGAGGGCATCACTAGAAAGGGGGAACTCGTACGAGGTTCATCGGCCTGAAAAGCGAGGCTTCGCTAGGGAGCCGCGCCTGGATCGAGTCCGGCCTCGGCGAGCGGCCGGCGCGCCCACGAGAAGTGCTCGCGGTACCAGCCCGCCAGGGGGACGAGTGTGACGCCGTTCCCGGACGAGTGGAGCAGCCAGCCGTTCCCGACGTAGACGCCCATGTGGTCGATCTGCTCGGGTTGTGAGCGTGGACCCTTCGGGCCGAAGAAGGCGACATCGCCGGACGCGAGCTCCGCGAGCGCAATGCGCGCGTTGCGCGGCACTTCCTTGCTCAGCTCGACCGTCGTCCGACCCCGCAGGGTGTTGTTGAGCGCCGCCGCGCCCGGGTACGCCTGGAGCTTGTAGATCCGCCAGACGAACCCCGAGCAATCGAAGCCTCCGGTTGCCTGCGGGCCGACCGACGCGGCCGGGTGCTCGCTCTCGCCGCCCCAAACGTACGGATATCCGACGAGCCCGAAGCCGGTTGTGAGCACGCGTCGCTGCCAATCGCTGAGAATCGGCAGCGCGAACGAGCCGGCCGTGGTGCGAGCACGCTCGACCTGACCATCCGCGAAGCGGAGGATTCGGGCGGCAGAGAAGGCGGCTTCGGCGCGGGTCGCGGGCTCGTTCGGGAGCAGCTCGAGCGTCTCCTGCGCGGCGGGATGGTTGATGCGGAGACCGAGGAGGCGGGCAACAACCTCAGTCCCGAAGCGGCTCGGGGGGCGCAGGCCGGCGGCGCGCGCGGCCCGGGTCAATGTGGCGCTCGAGTCGTGGAGCTCCAGCGCCCGGACGAGCTGAGAATCGAGACCCGCGAGTGTCACCGGATCGCGCGGGTTGACTGCGATGCTCGCCGGCTCGCCTGTCAGGCCGGAGACAAGCTCGGTCAGCTCGCCCTGCGTGATCGGGTCCTCAGGTCGAAACGACGAGACATCGGGGGCCATCAAGCCGTGCTTGACGACGAGGGCGATCTCGGCATGCGCCCACGAGCGCGGCGACTTGGCCGGCGCCGCAGGCGCGGACGCGATCAGCGCGGCGAGCAGGGCAAGAGCGAGCGGACGACGGCGCATCGCGACACGTATCGTCGGGAGCTCGACGGCGCTTTAGCATTGGTTCAGAACGTGACCTTCTGGATCCGGCCCGAGCCGACTGACGAGCAGCGCGAGGCACTCGAGCAGGTGCTGCGCGCCGAGGCGCGCGCCCAGGCGGCGGTCGGCAGCGCCTGGCGTCGATCCGGGCTCGACTTCGACGACGAGACGTTAGGCGGCGGCGCGCCCGCGCAGCAGTTGTGGAGTCATCCGGGCGTAGTCGAGCCCTGACACCCACGTCAGCACGAGAGCGATCAGAAGCGCCCACCACGCGACGTCGGCGCTCCACGCGCCCGCGGCGGCGAGCCCGCCGATCCCGGCCGCCATTGCCTGTGACCACGTCTTGAGCTTGCCGAGGTCGCGGGCTGCAAGGACGACGCCGCGTTCGATCGCCGCGAGGCGCAGGCCCGAGACGAGGAACTCCCGCGCGACGATCCCGGCCACCATCCAGCCGGGTATTACTCCGCGGTCGATCAGAACGATCAGAACGGCGAGGACGAGGATCTTGTCCGCGATCGGATCGAGCAGCGATCCGAGCGGCGACGTGCGGCCGCGGCTGCGAGCGATCCGCCCGTCGAAGAAGTCGGTCGCCATCGCGACCGCGAACACCGCAGTCGCCCAGTAGTCGTGACCCGAGAAGTCGAGCTCGAACAGGAGGACGACCACCGGCACCGCTGCGACGCGGGCGAGGGTCAACTGATCGGGGAGACCCATCCGGGAGGGAGAATAAGCCCCTTCTATGGCTCCGTTCGCCAAGGTGCTCGTTGCCAACCGCGGAGAGATCGCGATTCGGGTCTTCCGGACCCTGCGCGAGCTCGGCTGCGAATCCGTCGGCGTCTACTCGGAGGTCGACCGCGCCGCGCTGCACGTGTCGTATGCGGACGAGGCATTCGGGCTCGGCGGGGCGACGCCTGCCGAGAGTTATCTCGACGGCGGCCGGATAATCGAGACCGCGAGACGGGCCGGTGCCGAGGCGATTCACCCCGGCTACGGGTTCTTGGCCGAAAACGCCGCCTTCGCCCGCGCGTGCGAGGAGGCCGGTCTGGTCTGGATCGGACCGCCGCCGGAGGCGATCGAGGCGATGGGCTCGAAAATCGCAGCGCGGGAGCGCATGCGGGTCGCGGGCGTCCCGATCGTGCCGGGTACGACCGAGCCGCTCGAGTCTGCCGGCCAACTCGTCGCGCTCGCCGAGGAGCTCGGCTGGCCGATTGCGATCAAGGCATCGGCCGGTGGCGGCGGGAAGGGACTCAAGATCGTGCGCGGGCCGGACGACGTCGAACGCGCATACGAGTCGGCCCGCCGCGAGGGCCAGGCGTACTTCGCCGATGCCGCGGTCTACGTCGAGCGGTACCTCGAGGACCCGCGTCATGTCGAGGTGCAGGTACTGGCCGATGCGCACGGGAACGTGATTCACGTCGGCGAGCGCGACTGCACGATCCAGCGTCGCCATCAGAAGCTGGTCGAGGAGACGCCGTCTCCCGCGGTCGATGCCGAGCTGCGGAGGCGCATCGGCATGATCGCCGTCGATGCCGCGCGCGCCGTCGGTTATCGCTCCGCCGGAACGATCGAGGGACTCCTCTCCCGCGAGGGCGAGTACTTCTTCCTCGAGATGAACACCCGCATCCAGGTCGAGCACACGGTTACCGAGCTCGTCACCGGCCTCGATCTCGTGCGCGAGCAAGTTCTCATCGCGGCCGGACAGCCGCTATCGCTGAGCCAGGAGCAGGTGCGCTTCGCCGGGCACGCGATCGAGTGCCGGATCAACGCCGAGGATCCCGCCAATGGTTTTCTACCCGCACCGGGGCGGATCGCGAGCTACCGCGAGCCCGCGGGTCCGGGGGTTCGCGTTGATTCCGGGGTCACTGAGGGTTCCGAGATCTCGCCGCTCTATGACCCGCTGATCGCGAAGCTTTGCGTCCACGGACGCGACCGGGAGCATGCCCGTCGGCGCATGCTCAGAGCGCTCGGGGAGTTCGAGATCGGCGGCGTGAGGACGCTGCTCGGCTTTCACCGAGCCCTCCTGTCGCACCCGTGCTTTATCGACGGCGAGACCTGCCACGGCCTGATCGAGTCGGAGCAGATGGCACAGCGCGCGCGCGAGTTGTCTCATGAGGCAACGGTAGCGCGCTCGCCGGACGGAAGGCTCAGCGCTCGCGTTCGGGCGGTCGAGCTCGACGGACGCCGCTTCGAGGTGAGCGTGCTCGAGCCAGAGCCGCCGTGGGCGGAGCTCGCCCGACGCCGGCGCGCTCGCGGCGCGGTCGCGGGATCTGCCGGCGACCACGTGGTGAGTCCGATGCAGGGCACCGTCCTTGCCGTCGAGGTGGCGGACGGTGACGAGGTGGCCGCGGGTCAGGTGCTCTGCATCGTCGAGGCGATGAAGATGGAGAACGAGGTGCGCGCCCACCGCGACGGGATTGTCGGCGACCTCTCCGTGGTGGCCGGGGAGCCGGTCGCGACCGGCCAGGTGATCTGCGTGGTGAAGGGACGTTGACGCCCGCGAGCGAGGTTTCTCTCGCCGATCGTCCGTTCTGCGCGGAAGTGTCGCTCGCGGCCGAGGAGCGGATGGGCGCGACCGCTAGTCGGGTCGATCACTGGCTGCTCGTCGAGCACAGCGGCTACTGGCCCTACGACCCACTCGAGGCGAGCATCTTCGCCGGCAGCGTGCGCGACCACCTCGGGCGGCAGCTCGCCCAACTTCGCCGGGCTCGCTTGCTCCTGATCAAGCGGCCTGGTCGTTTCCGCCAAGACCGCCTTCGCGTCGTCTACGGCGCCTCGTCCGAGCGGGGCCGGCGCTTCTTCGGTCTCGAGATCCGAGCGCACTCCGATCTCGTCCGGCTCGATTTTGCGGGTGCGCTCGAGGAGGGACAACCCTTCGGCGAGCCGCTATCGCATCCCCTGCTGATCGTCTGCACGCACGGGAAGCGCGACCGCTGCTGCGCGCGGTATGGCCAGAGCTGTGCGAAGCGCTGCACAAGCGCGCCAACCCGAGCTGGGTCTGGCAGTCGAGTCACGTGGGCGGTGACCGCTTCGCCGGCAATCTCGTCTGCCTCCCGGAGGGCCTGTATTTCGGCCGGGTCGGGCCGGATCGAATCGAGCCGGTGCTCGACAGCTATCTGGCCGGCCGGATCAACCTCGACCATTACCGGGGTCGCTCCTGTTATCCGTTTGCGGTGCAAGCGGCCGAGCTCGAGGTCAGGCGCGCGACGGGTCTCTCCGGCTTCTACGACTTACGCCTGGTCAGCCGGCGCCGGCGGGCGCAGGACGCCTGGACCGTACGCCTCGAAACCGAGGTGGCCGGCGAAGTGCACGAGCTCGAAGTCGAAGCGAGTTGGGGCGACGAGGCGTACCTCACCTGTCGGGCCGACGGGCCGAGGCGTCCACGCCGCTTCGTTGTCCGCTCTCACCGGATCGTTAGCTAGGAGCGCAGCCGAAGCGCGCCAGTCCTGAACGCCGTACGGCACGGCGTTAGGTCAACGAAGTAACGCGCAGGAAGCCCTCGCGCACTAGCCGCCGTACGAGCACGAGCCGTCCGGCCTCGTCCAGGC
>Ga0136614_10002936_pt1 | contig 10769 bp, 13 predicted proteins | sample AntDrymUQ2792106_2_FD_106643 | JGI IMG/M metagenome (GOLD analysis project Ga0136614, IMG submission 106643) | Polar desert sand microbial communities from Dry Valleys, Antarctica - metaG UQ279 (21.06) | ecosystem: Environmental > Terrestrial > Soil > Desert | place: Antarctica: Dry Valley... | reverse complement strand
GGGTGGCGTGCACGCGGCCTCCAAGGTCGACGTTGCGATAGCAACGCCACCCTTCGACGCCCGACTTATGTCCCCTCGCCAGCCACCCGCCGCCTGGCCCAATACGGAATCAACCATCTAGTGCTGTAGTCTTGCGCCGACGGTTGCGGCGAGCTCGACGAGGCGGTTGGCATAGCCCCACTCGTTGTCATACCAGGCCAGCACCTTGACCTGGGTCTCGTCGGTGACCATCGTGGAGAGCGCGTCGAGGATCCCCGATCGCGGGTCGTCCTTGTAGTCGACGGACACCAGCGGGCGCTCCTCGTAGCCGAGGATCCCGGCGAAGGGGCCCTCGGCGGCGGTCTGCATCAGCGCGTTGACCTCCGCGATCGTGGTGGGCCGGTCCACCTCGAAGACGGCGTCGGTCAGCGACGCGTTGAGCAGCGGCACGCGGACGGCGAGGCCGTCGAGCTTGCCCTGTAGCTCGGGAACGATCAGCCCGATCGCGGTCGCCGACCCCGTTGTCGTGGGGATCAGCGAGACGGACGCGGCGCGGGCACGGCGCAGGTCTTTGTGCGGCGCGTCGACGATCGTCTGCGTGTTGGTCATGTCGTGCAGCGTCGTGACCGACCCGCGCCGGATGCCGATGCCCTCGTGGAGCACCTTGACCAGCGGGGCAAGGCAGTTCGTGGTGCACGACGCCGCCGTCACGATGTCGTGAACCGCGGGGTCGTAGCGGTCGTCGTTGACGCCGACGACGATGTTCAGCGCGAGGTCGTCCTTGACCGGCGCGGCGACGATGACCTTGCGTATCCCGCGGTCGAGGTAGGGCGCCAGCGAGTCGATGCTGCGGAACTTGCCCGTGCACTCGAGCACGATGTCCGCGCCGTGTTCGCTGCACGCCACCTCGCGCGGCGTGGCCGCCTTGCCGTAGCTGACCGGCGTGCCGTCGACGATCAGTGTGTCGCCCTCACCGCTGGCCTGGCGGTCCCAGCGGCCGTGCACGGAGTCAAAGTAGTCGGGGCCGCGAGCGGCCATGCGGGCATCGTGAAAGCTTCTTGCGTGGAAGGGGCTGGCGGCGCAAGATTCTGACGACTTTCCTACCAGCACAACAGGTGCGCGGCGGTCGCGGCATCGCCGTGCAGCTCGTTGACGTGAACGAAGCGCAGATCGTCGCGGTCCCAGCCGGCGCGCAGCGCCAGGCGGCCCATGCGGCCAAAGCCGTTGATCGCGATTCGGGTGGGGGTCATGAGCTCCTGGCAGGCGGCGGGCGAGGACACAGCACACGCTATCCATTGACAGACGTCGGTTCAATCGATATATCTAGATCGATGGCCGTCGATCTGGAACTCACGCCGAAGCGCAAGCGCGCCGCCGGCGAGCGCTGCTGCGAACCCGTCGTCTATCCCGACGTCCAACGTGCGCATGCCGCACGGATGGCCGACGTCGCCAAGGCGCTCGGCGATCCGATCCGGCTGCAGCTCGTCGACGTCCTGCGCCGCCACGCCGGCGAGGTCTGCGTCTGCGAGCTCGTCCCGCTGTTTGACATCTCACAGTCCACGCTGTCGCACCACCTGTCCAAGCTGCGCGCGGCCGGGATCGTCGACTCCGAGCGCCGCGGCCTGTGGGCCTACTACTACGTCCGTCCCGATGCCCTGAAGGAGCTCTCGGCATGGCTGAGCTGATCGCCCGACTCGTCGACCGCCTCGCCCCACGCCGGCGCCCGCCCCGCGACTTCGTCTCGGACTGCTGTCACCGCATCAACGGCCGGCTTCGCGCCGGCCCGCCGACCACCCGCCCCGAGAGGAACCGACGATGAGCGCTCCCACCAACGACATCCGCGAGCTCGTGCGCGAGCGCTACGCCGCCGCCGCCACCTCGATCGCCGAAGGCGGAGCAGCCGTCGACCCGATGGCCCGGCCCACGTCATCGGGCTGCGGCCCAGCCAGCCAGGCCGGCTCGTCGTGCTGCGCACCCGTCAGCCTCGAGGATGGCGCCGGCCACGAAGTCTTCGGCGGCTCGCTGTACGACAGCGTCGACGGCGCCGACGGAGCGCCGGTGCAGGCATCCCTGGGCTGCGGCGTGCCGACCGCCGTCGCCGACCTGCACGACGGCGACGTCGTGCTCGACCTCGGGTCGGGGGCCGGCGCCGACGTGCTGATCAGCGCCGGTCGCGTGGCGCCCAGCGGCCGCGCGATCGGCCTGGACATGACCGACGAGATGCTTGACCTCGCCCGCGCCAACGCTACCGCGGCCCGTGTCGACAACGTCGAGTTCGTCAAGGGCTACCTCGAGGCGCTACCCCTCAGCGACGCCAGCGTCGATGTCGTCATCTCCAACTGCGTCATCAACCTCTCCGCCGACAAGCCGCAGGTCCTGCGCGAGGCCGCGCGCGTGCTGCGCCCGGGCGGACGCTTCGCGATCTCCGACGTCATCGCCGACCCCGACATGGACGACGCCACCCGCGCCGACATGGCGCAATGGACCGGCTGCGTCGCCGGCGCACTGACACGCGAAGAGTTCCAGCGCTCGCTGACCGACGCCGGCCTCGTCGACGTCGAGATCCGCGAGACGCACCGTGTCCACGAACACGCCGCCGCCGCGATCGTCCGCGCCCGCAAGCCATAACGCAGACATGCGCCGCGCTGGCGCGATGAGTCCGCGTCCGCGCCAGACGCGTTCGTGCACTCGGCGGACCACCACCCGGCTCGCCAGTCGACCGCTACGCCCCGCTTCACCTGCCCGCGCTCGTGCTCGTGGGAACGCGAAGCACCGAGGCGCAGCGGCGCAAGCGCGAACAACTCGCCGCGGCGCTACCACACGGCCTGCGTTACCGACTGGAAGGCCACGCACGCGCGACGCCGGCGGCCGCTACCACCTGACCCAGTGACCCACCAGCACGAGCTCAGGTCGTGGCTTGCCAGGCGAACTCCGTGCAGTTGGGGATCAGACGGCGGAGGTGCGCCATGATCGTTGATGACCGCGACGTGGAAGCCTGTGCGAAGCGCCGGAGCGTCTCCACATGTCCAGGAGCGCCACATCACAACTCTCCCCCGGTGCTGCCGAGATGCGGCTGCGTGCCGTGGCGGCGCTGGCCAATGATCCGACCAGCGCCATCAGCCGCGCCCTGGACGCGATGCGGCTTTTGCTGGGCATGGACATGGCCTACGTCACGGACACGCGTGGTGGCCACTGCGGCGTTGTCGCCGTCAGCGGCGACGCGGAGTCCTTTGGCGCGCGCATCGGCATGCGCGTTGAGCTCGCCGGAACGTACTGCGGTGAGCTGCGCGCCGGCCGGATCGACGGCCTCATCACCGACGCGCGGCGCGATCTGCGCGTCAATCACCTCGAGGCCACCCAGCGGGCGCGCATCGGCGCGTACATCGCCCGGCCGATCAAGTTGTGGGACGGCACCGTCTTCGGCAGCTTGGCGTGCGTCAGTCACGGCGCGTGCCCGCGGCTGGATGAGCGCGACGTGCAGTTCGTCGCGTTGATCGCACGGCTGGTCGGCGGTCAGCTCGAGCAACAACATCTCGCTGAGCAGCATGAGCGCACGCGAATGACGACCGAGCTGGTCCGCACGCTGATGGCGGCCCTCGCTGCCCGCGACGGCTACACCAGCGACCACTCCTACGGCGTCGTCAACCTCGCCCTCGCGGTCGGTCGACGGCTTGAGCTGAGCACCGAAGCGCTGCTCGAGCTCGAGCAGGTCGCGCTGCTGCACGACGTCGGCAAGATCGGGATGCCCGACGGCATCCTGCAAAAGCCGGGCCCGCTCACACACGACGAGTGGAACGTCATGCACACCCACCCGACCATCGGCGCCGATCTCGTTGGCAAGATGGACGGCGTCGCTCACCTCGCGCCCGCAATCCGCGCCGAGCACGAGCGTTGGGACGGCGCCGGCTATCCCCACGGACTCGCCAGCGAGGCGATCCCCACCAGCAGCCGCATCGTCTTCGTCTGCGACGCGCTGCACGCCATGACGTCTGACCGCCCCTACCGCACCGCGATGAGCTACACAGCGGCCATCGCCGAACTACAGCGCAACTCGGGCACCCAATTCTGCCCCGCCGTCGTCGACGCCGCCCCCCGCACGATCGAGTCGATGCACCCCGGCGACTTCCTCCGAACCTAGAGACCGCAGCGGCTCGCCCCGCCGCCGCCCAGCGCTCCCGGCACAAACAGCAGCGCCTCGACCTCCTGCACCGACGCCACCCGCCGCGCCTGGATGCCCCGCCGCTCGCGCAGCGCGCGCGGCAGCCCAGCCAAGCCGGCGATCCGCCCCGCGACTTCGGCCGCGGCGAAGCGCCGCGGCCGGTTGACGCGCAGCTCGGCCAGCCAGCGGCGCACGAGCGCGCGGGCCGACGGGTCGGGCAGGCAGCGCACGGCGCACCACATGCTGTTGCGCGCGACGTAGAAGCGCAGCCGCGCCATCGACCGCGTCGTCGCGCCGAGGCGGTGCACGACGCGCGCGGAGGGAACGAGCAGCGCGTGGTGGCCCGCCAGTGCGGCGCGGAACGCGAGGTCGACGTCCTCGTAGTAGAGGAAGAAGCGCTCCTCGTAGCCGCCCAGGAGGTCGTAGACGCGGCGGCGAAACAGCGGCGCGGCGCCGGGTGCCGCGAACACGCGGTAGGGCTCAGGCGGCAGCTCGCCGAGCGGGCGCTCGCGCAGGAGCTTGTGGGCGTAGCCCTCGGGCGCGTAGGCGTCGCCGGCGCTCTCGATCAGGCCGCTGGCCGCGCTGACGAGCACGCTGCCCAGCGCCCATGTGCGCGCGTCGCGCGGGGCGGCGGCGAGCTGCGCGAGCCAGTCGGGCGCCGGCGCCGCGTCGGAGTTCAGCACGCAGACCCATGGCGCCGACGTCGCACGCACGCCGCGGTTCGCGCCGCCCGCGAAGCCATGGTTGCGGCCGAGTTCGAGCCCGCGTACATACGGATAGCGCTCGCGCAGCAGCGCCAGCGAGCCGTCGCGCGAACCGTTGTCGGCGACGACGATCTCCGCGGGCGCCAGCGTCTGCGCGGCCAGCGCGCCGAGGCAGTCGGGCAGCAGGCTCGCGCCGTTGAAGTTGACGATGACGACCGCGACGCCTGCGGCTGAGCTCACGGCGGGCTGCCGCCGGCGCCGGGATCGAAGCGCGCGATGAAGGCGTCGATGTCCGGGCTGCAGATGAGCTCGATGTGCTGCTTGACCTTCTCCGTCGGCCAGTCCCACCACCTGATGCGCAACAGCGCCTTGACCTGCTCGTCGCCGAATCGCCGCCGGATCTCGCGCGCCGGATTGCCCACGACGATGGCGTAGGGGCGCACGTCCTTGGTGACGACGGCCTTCGTGCCGACGACCGCGCCGTCGCCGATCGTCACGCCCGACATGACCGTGCAGCCGTTCGTGACCCATGTGTCGCTGCCGATGACGATGTCGCCGCGGCCGTGCGTGAAGCCGTCCTCGTGGGCACCCGGCAGGTCGAGCATCGCGCGCAGGCCGTACTGCGACACCCACTCGGTGCGGTGCTGGCCGCCGACGTAGAAGTCGGCGTCGGGCGCGACGGAGGCGAAGTTGCCGATGATCACGCGGCCGGTGTCGCCGGCGTACTTCACGATGTTCGGCGCGTAGTAGCTCATGTGGCCCATGACGAGCGTGCCGTCGGCGAGGTGGGCCTGCGCGCGCTCCTGCAGCGCAACCGAGCTCTCGGCGCGGTTCAGCGACCGGCGCAGACGCTCGATCGACTCGATGCGGGCCTTGACGTCGCGCGCCTTGACGACCACGCGCCGGGCCAGCTGGGCGGCGCGTCGGACCGGGCTCGGCATCGCGGGCAGTCTAGTGTCCTGCGGCGTCGCCCTCACGCCACTGGATCACACCGTGGGCGCAGCGGCTGCCCGCGCCGCTACGCTCGCGTGCATGGCCGGCGACCCAGCGCTAGCGGAGCTCTATGAGGCCAGGGCGCGGACGTATGCGGTGTTCGGCAACGGCGCGATCGCCGGCCACGCGTGGCGCCTGCTGCCGCCCGGCGGCCGCGTGCTCGACATCGGCTGCGCGTCGGGCGGGCTGCTCGCGCTGCTGCGCCCGAGCGCCGGGCACCTCGCCGGCCTCGAGCTGTCGCCCACCGCGGCGCAGGCGGCGGCGCAGGTGGGCGACGAGGTCGTCTGCGGCGCTCTGGAGGACCCGGAGCTGCCCTTCGAGCCGGGCTCCTTCGACCTCGTCGTGCTCGCCGACGTGCTCGAGCACCTGGCCGATCCGGCGGCGGGCCTGGCCCGGGCGACGGGCTGGTGTCGCCCGGGCGCCGCGGTGCTCGTGAGCGTTCCGAACATCGCGCACTGGCAGGCGCGGCTGACGCTGCTGCGTGGCCGGTGGCCGCAGGAGGACAGCGGCACGTTCGACGCCAGCCATCTGCGCTGGTTCACGCGCGATTCGCTGCGCACGCTGCTCACCGGCGCCGGGCTGCGCGACGTGCAGCTCGACGCGATCGTGCCGGCGCTGCGCAACCACCTGGGCCCCGGGCGCGTCGTGCAGCGCGCCGAGCCGGGCTGGCAGGCGCTGGGCCGCCGCGCGCCCGGATTGCTCGCCTATCAGGTCGTCGGGATCGGACGCCGGACGTAGCGGCGCGGCCGCGGTCACTAGGCTGCCGCGACCATGGGCCTGCGCGAAGTCCGCTACGACATGAACCATGGCGCCTCGCGGCGCCTGCTGATGCCGACGCTCGAGCGCTGGGCGGCGTCGCACCCCGCCGACGCCGAGGTCCTCGAGGTCGGCGCGGGCCACTACGACCATCGACCGTTCTTTCGCTGCACGCTGACGAAGTTCGATGCCGACACGTCGCAGAACCCCGACATCGTCGGCGACGCGCACGCGATGCCGATGGACGACGACCGCTTCGACGGCGCGCTCGCGATCAGCGTCCTGGAACACGTCGACGATCCCTACCAGGTGGTGCGTGAGATGTACCGCGTACTCAAGCCGGGCGCGCCCGTGCTGGCCTGGATCCCGTTCACGTTCGGGGTGCACGGCTTTCCCGAGGACGTCAGCCGCTTCACGACGTTCGGCATGCGCCGGCTCTTCGAGCGCGCCGGCTTCGAGATCGTCCGGATCGACGAGAAGCCCTACTCCGGGGCGTTTCTGCAGCTCTCCAACCTCGTCCACTTCCTGCTGCCGCGCACCGACCACCGCCGCTGGATGCGGCCGCTGAACAAGACGCTCTTCGTCGTCGCGCGGATGGGCTACCCGCTCGACGACCGCTTCTCCAAGCTCAAGCTCAAGACGCTCTATACCGGCGCCGAGATCGAGGCCCGCAAGCCGCTGTAGCTACAGCAGCCGGTCGACCCGCCCCTCCAGGAGCGGTCCGAGCGTGCCGGCGAACAGCGAGGTGAGGTGCGTCTTGTCCTTGTGGACGAGCACCCCGCCGACGACGGGGAAGCACAGCCGCCGGCTGCACATCGACGACGTCAGGTCGATGACGTGCACGCGCGGCGTCCCCCGCCGCCGCGCGGCGATCGCGGCGGGATCGCGCCGCAGCGCCTTGCGGCGCGGAATCGCGCACGCGCGGCCCGGGCGCCGGCGGGTGCGCATCGCCCGCTCCACGCAGATCGGCGTGTTCGCGGTGCTGAACGGCACGTCGCGCAGGACGATGATCTGCCGCACGGTCCTGGGCAGGCCGCGCCACGCGCGGATGAAGCCCTGGATCTGGTGTTCTCTGCGGTTCTTGCCCTTCGCCACGCGCACGCCCGTGCCCGAGAGCTGTGAGACGAACACCGTCGTGACCTCCGGGTGGCGGCCGAACCAGCGGCGCACGGCGCGCCGCCAGTCCGCGCAGCTCTGGCGTCGCGCCTTCGGAAGGTCGGGCACCGCCGCAGACAGCGGACATCCGCTTCGCGTCAGCGAGAAGCCGCGCCATCCGCGCGCCTGCGAGACGACCTCCAGCGCGCCGCGCCAGTGCGCCGCATGGCTGTCTCCGATCAGCGCGACGGTGCGGCTGGCAACCCCCGCTCGCACGCCGAACTGGCACGTGTACGGCGTCTTGAACGAGATGATCATGCAGCGGGCGTTCGCCGTCAGCAGCGCGTCGGACGGCGTGGGCACGACCGCGAGCCGCAGCGCGCTGTTCGTGCAACGGCGGCGCGGGTTGCGCGACGCGGCGCCGAAGCAGCGCGGCTCGACGAGGGGCGCCAGTCGCGCGGGGACATCGGCACCGTCGGGCGCGACGTCTGCGCACGACGCGGGCTCGGCGCACGACCAGGTCGACTCCGCCCGCCAGGAGAACAGGCCCTGGCGCAGGCTGACGGACGACGGCTCGAACGCCGCCGTGAGCGAGTACCTGTCGTGGCGGCTGATGCTCGTCGCGACGTTTCGGCTCTCGACGGTCTGGCCGATCGGGTCCAGCCGCGAATAGACCAGCCCGGGCGAGTTCTCGCCCCTGTCGACGACGCACAGACGCGAGCGCGGAGTCCTGAGCTCGCCGTGGTGGATCCTCACGCACAGCGCGTTGCCGCTGCCGGGCGCCAGCTGGGAGGGCTCCCACTCGCCGGCGGTCCTGAAGCGCAGGACGAGCTCTGTACCGCGCTGGCCGAACGAGGCAGCGCGCAGATCCAGCGGGCTTCCGGGGGCGTCAGCCGCGTCGATGCGCGGCGTCGGCTCGCGGTCGGGCGCTGCGCCGGCGTCGACCGCCGTCAGGAGCAGCCCGACGAAGGCGAATGAGAACATCCTGAGGACGGCTCTGGGGGCGCTCACGGTGCGACATCATGGCTGGTGCGCCTAACGCCTCGTCTCAGTCGCGGCCAGTAGCGTTGCTCCGTACCCCGCCCAAGGAGAAGTACATGACGTTGTCGTGCAACCGCCGTCTCATCCTCACCTTCGTTGCGATGTGCTGTCTCGCCGCGGCGTTGCTCGCGTCGGCGCAGGCGCCGCTGGGCGGGGTCGCTCATGCTGCGCAGAGGGGCTGTGATCTCAACTACAACAAGTATCCGCGCTACCCGGTGAAGAAAGGCAAGGGCGGCTACTTCACGTCGCTGCGCGTCACGAACACGAGCTGCAAGGACGGCAAGGACCAGATGCTCGCCTGGTACAAGTGCCGCATCGCCAAGGGCCTGAAGGGCAAGTGCACCAGGTCCAGGGTCCGCAACTACAAGTGCACCGAGAAGCGCGGACCGGTCCAGTCCGGCGTCGGCGACGATGTCTTCCAGGCCCGCGTCACGTGCAAGAAGGGCTCCAAGAAGATCGTCCACACGTACGACCAGGAAGTCTGACGCGACGCTACCTCGCGGCGGCGAACCGCACGAGTTCGCCGTCGCGCTGCTCGACGACATGCCCCTCGGCCACGAGCAGGTCGACGTGGCCGAGGACCTCTGACAGCGTCAGGTAGGCCTGCGTGACCGCCACGTTGCCCCACAGCGACTGCGCGATCTCGTAGGCCGTGCTCGGCCGCTCGGCGATCAGCCGGCGGATCTTCTCCGCGCGGCGCTCGTGCAGCCGGAAGCGCTCGTCGATCAGCGCGACGTGGTCGGTGACCGGTTCGCCGTGGCCGGCGAGCACGAGGTCGACGTTCTCCATCGCCCGGGTGGCGCGCAGCGAGTCGATGTAGATCTCCAGCGCGTGCGGGCGCTCGGGCGGACCGTCGCCGTCGTTGAGGTCGGCCTCGAGCGGCCGCGAGATGAGCGGGTTGGAGGAGATGTGCTTGATGAGATGATCGGCGCCGAGCACGATCCGGCGCTCCTCGTCGTGGAAGATCGTGTCCGACGGCGAGTGCCCGGGCCGGTGCAGGACGCGCAGCGTGCGGTCGCGCAGCTGCAGCTGCGAGCCGCCCGCCAGCGGCCGCGTCACGTTCGCCGCCGCGCCCCACGCGCGAAAGGACTGCGAGACCGTCAGCAGCGCGTAGCGCACGTCCTGCGGGATGCCGTGCTCGGCCATCACGCGCTCGGCGAAGGCGTCGTCGGCGTCCATGCCCGCCTGCCAGCGCTCGACGCGCGGCGCGAGCAGGTCCAGCGCCGCGACCTCGGCGCCCGAGCGGCGCGCGAGGATCGCGACGAGGCCGAGGTGGTCGATGTGCTGATGGGAGATGACGATCAGCCCGAGGTCCTCGACGCGGTGGCCGCGCGCGGCGAGCGCGCGCTCGAGCTCGTCCGGGGCCGTGCCCGAGTTCGGGCCGCTGTCGACGAGCGTGAGCGGGTCGTCCTCGATGAGGTAGGTGTTGACGCGGCCGACCGCGAACGGCGTGGGGAGGGCCAGGCAGTGGATGCCGGCCTCGGCGGCCCGCTGCAGCGCCGCCTGCGCCTCACTCATCGCGAGCAGTGGGCTCGCGGCTCGACGCGAGCGACCGGGCGGGCAAGGGCGCGCTGTCATGAGCGGATGATGTCCAGCACCTCGTCGCGGCGGCGCTCCATATCCTCGGCGGAGATCAGCGACTCCAGGCACAGGCGCATGAGCGGCTCCGTGTTGGACGTGCGCACGTTGAAGTGCCAGGCGTCGTAGTCGACCGAGACGCCGTCGAGGTGGTCGATCTTCGCGTCGTCGTAGCGCTGCTCGATCTGCGCGAGCTTCGCCCGCGCGTCCTCCACCTCGGAGTTGATCTCGCCGGAGATGAAGTACCGCGAGTGGTAGGGCTCCAGCAGCGCCGACAGCTTCGTGCCGTCCACGCTCAGCAGTTCGAGGATCAGCAGCGCCGGGATCGTGCCGCTGTCGGCGCAGTAGAAGTCGCGGAAGTAGTAGTGGCCCGACACCTCGCCGCCGAACATCGCGCCCTCGTCGCGCATCCGCGTCTTGAAGAACGCGTGGCCGACGCGGTTGGGATGCGCCGTGCCGCCCGC
>Ga0136614_10002935_pt1 | contig 10774 bp, 7 predicted proteins | sample AntDrymUQ2792106_2_FD_106643 | JGI IMG/M metagenome (GOLD analysis project Ga0136614, IMG submission 106643) | Polar desert sand microbial communities from Dry Valleys, Antarctica - metaG UQ279 (21.06) | ecosystem: Environmental > Terrestrial > Soil > Desert | place: Antarctica: Dry Valley... | reverse complement strand
ATTCCCAAGGTGCCGAGTTGTAAAACGGTCTGCACCGAGCCTGGCCGGTCGATCAGAAGAATCCTCGAACCAGCCTGCGCGGGGACTGCAGGTATGGTCGTCGCCGGAACGTCGACCTTTTGCCAGTCACCGAAGGCCTTTTCAATTCTCGGCATCAACTCTTTCAAAGTAACATCGCCAACGATAGCGAGGATGGCGTTGTTGGGCCGGTAGTAAGTTGAATGAAAACCGGCAAGATCTTTTGTCGTCAGCTTCTTGATCGATTCGGCAGGGGGCGCTACGAGGGCGGCGGGGTGCTCGCCGTAGATTGCGCGGCTAAATTGTTCCTGAGCGAGAAACTGCGGATTCGATCTCTGAAATTGCAACTGCGCCAACGCCCTCGTCTTGTATTTCTCTACCTCTTCGGCGGGAAATGTGGGGTTGCGAATCACAGCCGCGAAAAGGTCAAACGCCTGATCGAGGTTCTCCACCAAACCAGACGCCGTTACGGTGCTCGTGGTGTTGGAAAAGCCTGAGCCTGAATTTAGGGTGGCGCCGATTGAGTCAACCTGCTCGGCAATATCTTTGCTGCTGCGTTTCGTGGTTCCTTCCCGCAGTAGACTTGCCGTGAAGGATGCGAGGCCGCGGAAGTCAGGCTTGTCGGAAAGTCCACCACTTAAAACTACCATCTGCGCCGTGAATGTCGGCACCTTGGTTTGGCGCAACAGAATCACTCGCAAACCATTCCGGAGTGTCGTTTCCTCAGCGCGGGGCAATTTCACTTGCAGGACATTTTTGTTAACCGGCGCTTTGCCCTTCATCACCGCGCCTTTTGTTGATTGGGCCGCGCCCGCGCCCGCCTGAGCGTGGACGGGTTTGGTCAATAGCTCCGCAGAGGTGAGCAAAGCGATCAATGCGCAGATCGCAATCAGCATTTTTTGATTTAGCTTAAGTATCTTCATCTCCAAACTCCTTTACTGTCCCGATGCGGCTGTGCTTCTGGCTTTCGCCTTGGGCATGGTGATGACCACGGTACGGTTGGTATCGCGCAGATATTTATTCGCGACTCCTTGTACGTCGTCCTTGGTTACAGCCGACACCTTGTCGAGCCGCGCGTTGATCAGCCCGGGATCATTGTAGTAAACCGCAAATTGGGTCAGGTTGATCGCGCGTGAGAGCGAACTCTGCAGGTTACTAATGAAAGCCCGACGTGTACTGTTCTTGGCCTTTTGCAGCTCCCAATCGGCAATCGGTTCTTTCTTGAGCCGGTCTATCTCTTCGTAGATTGCTGTTTCGACTGCCTCCGTCGTTGCCCCCGGTCTCAAAGTAGCGGAGACATATAAGGCGCCGAGGCCGCGCTTTTCGTCCATGAAACCGCCTACGCCGGTGGTCAGCTCCTTTTCTTTAACAAGTTTCTGGTACAAGCGCGAACTTTGTCCTCCCTGAAGTGCGGCTGATAAAACCTGAAGCGCATAGAAGTCGGCAGTGTTGCCCGCCACGGACTTGAACGCGACATCAACGCGGGGCACGCGGGCGAGGATGTCGTCAACCGTGGCGCGACGCTCGGCCTTCTGCTCGGGTTCGGTCATATCTACTGCCGGCGGGTTTGGCTGACGTGGAATGCCCTCAAAGTGTTTGGCGATGCGCGCGAGCGCGTCTTTGGTATTGAAGTCGCCGACCAAAGCCAACACCGCATTGTTAGGCGCATAGTAAATTTTGAAAAACTCCGCAACATCATCGACTGACGCGGCAGAAAGATCTTCCATCGAACCAATTACCGAGTGCTTATAAGCGAAGTTGTCGTAGAGCAACTCCTGCTGAATCTCTCCGCTCTTTCCGTAAGGTTGGTTGTCGAGACCGCGACGGCGTTCCTCCTGGACGGCATTGCGCTGGTTATCGAGATTCTCTTTGGTAATTGCCAGGCTGCGCATGCGATCGGCTTCAAGAAACAACGCGAGCTCCAACTGATTTGCCGGCAGCGCTTCAAAATAGAGAGTCCGATCTTCGTTGGTCGTCCCGTTCATGGTGCCGCCGTTGTTGAGCACAAGAATCATCTGTTCGGATTTGCCGATATTCTCCGAGCCCTGAAACATCATGTGCTCGAAGAGATGGGCGAACCCGGTGCGTCCCTTTCGTTCGTCGCGCGAGCCGACGTTGTAATTCACTGAGATGGCGATCACCGGGGCGCTGGGATCTTCAACTGTGATCACGCGCAGTCCATTTTTGAGAGTTGTTTCTTTGAAGTCTACTTTGACTTTGCGTGGCGCTTGGGCTTGTGCGGCAAGGACCGCCAGCATGCAAATACAAAGAGAGGCCAATAATTTCGAGGCACGTCTCATATAGGTAACTCCTTCCAAAAGGTGATGAAAACTAATCCCGGTCTCAAGCTCCAGTTTCTGGTCTCAAGACATCATATAAACCGCCGGCGTCGGAGGTGCGACTGGAGATTCGATATTGCCAACCGACACTCGGGCAGGACTTTTTGTCTTGAACGTCACGGGGAGACTGATTGTTTTTTGAGTCTTGCAGTGCGACCTTGCGGGCGTCCCACGAAAACGATTCCGCTGCGAGCGTGAAGCGACTTTAAGTCGTTGCTGAGAGTGGTGTCAAGCGAGGCTTAGAGTAGGTGCCAGCTCATGTGGGCGGTGACAAGCGTTGCCACTCAATATCAGAACCGGGAGCGTTAGCGACCGGGTTGGAGGAGCACCATTCACCTCAGAAGAAAAGAATATTTCTCTTATTTGTCGGTAGAAGTAAGACTGCACCCGGTCGCTATCGCTCCCGGTTCTGACATTGACCGTACCTTGCAAGGCGAAACTCCAATCCCCGTAGCCAACCGCTCGCACCCTACCGACCATCCAAAAGCCCGACCGCATAGATAGGCTACTGGAATGAGGACGGCGGTTCACCCGTTGGCATTCAGGAGCGTTCAGCGGTGCTTCAGGGAACCTGGCAGCTTTCTCTGAGCGCTATTATGTGGAACAGCGCGGCGCTATAATCACCATCGTTTTCGCAGGTAAACAGCAGGTAAACCATGATCAGACCAAGTTACGAGATTTCCCCACGGCTTTCCCGACTCTTCTCGAAGGTGTGCGCCATAGCTGCTGTGGCGATCATTTGCTGTGTGACCGCGAGCGCCCAGCAACCCGCGGCACAGCCGGCTGGAAGCCAGTACGACATTACCAACTATCGCATCGAGGCTCAGCTGATTCCGGAGCAACACATGCTCCGCGCCGGCGCTGACATAACCCTCGTGCCGTTGGAAGCGACTCGTTCAATCGTGTTCGAACTCAATGGTTCGCTCAAAGTCGAGAGTGTTGAGAGTGGTGGTAAGGCGTTGACCGGTGTGGTGCAGGATGCTGTGGGCGTTGGCGCCCTGGGTCCGAATGTCAGAGTGGATTTGGGTCAGGTGATGCCGGCGAACCAGCCGATCACCTTGAGGTTCCGCTGGAGCGGAGCTTTGATGTCTCCCGAGGGTGGCCCGTTGGCGACCAGACGTCTGGCGTATGTTGGAACTGAAGGTTCGTACTTAATGTACGCGTCGCGTTGGTTTCCCTTCCATGACTATGCGGTTGATCGCGCGACTTCCGATATAACCCTGGTCGTTCCCACTGGAACTCAAGTCGCCGGCACGAGCGATGATCCGGTTGTTCCACAGCCGTTAGCTAAGGACGGCGCTACGCGCTACCGTTTTGTTCAAAAGCGTCCGGAACTAATCGGAAACTTTGTCGCAGGGCAATACATCAGCAAGAGTCTCCGTTTTGGCAACTACGAGATTGTTTTCTACGCCAAGCCTGGCAGCGAGAATCGGATTAATAGTTACGCGGAATTGATGGGCCACGTGGTCGAGTTTTATACGAAGCAGTATGGCGCTCCCCTTTTTGGCAGCCGTTTGGTCGTGGCACAGGTCGACGACGATACGTTGGATACTTATTCCGGAGCGGGCATCATTTTTCTTGCTTCCCGAATGTTTGACAGCTCGCGACCCGTACCTGAGGAGAAGCTGCAGAGAGAAGTTGCTTATCAGTGGTGGGGCCAGACTGTTGGCCTGAAGTCGTTTGACGACGCCTGGATCTCCCAGGGACTTGCTGAATGGAGCGCTTTTGCGTTCCGCGAATCCACTTTGACTGGTGGCGCACTTGAGTCCGCCCAGCGCGAACAACAGGAACGAGCGCTCACATTCGAACAAACGGCTTCAATTGCCCGCGCCCCCGGTGCCCTGGATGATCAATCGGCAGCTTATCAATCGATCGTGTTTCACAAGGGCGCGATGGTCTTTCGCATGTTGCGCGAGACAATGGGCAAGGAAAAGTTTGACCGCCTGCTGCACGATTTTCTGGAGACCTACCGGGGAAAGAGCGCCTCGATAGATGATTTTGAAAAGCTCACCACTCAGATCAACGGCAGCAATATGCGCTACTTCTTTGCGCAATGGGTGGAAGGCACGGGCGTTCCCGAGTTTAGCGTTGACTACCAGATCATTCGCACGCGCGGCGGAAAGTTTCGCGCGCGCGGAACAGTGAAACAGACCCTGCAAAACCTGCGGATGCCGGTGCAATTGATGCTCCGTTCAGAAGGAGACAGCCAGACGATCACAACTAACATTGAGGGTCGCAGCGAGGATTTTGATTTCGAATCCAATGGTCAGCCGGTGGAAGTAGTTGTCGATCCGAACTACCGCATCCTGCGCATGTCTGACGAGTTGCGCGTGTCAATTATTGCGCGGCGCGGCATTGAGCAGATGAAGGAAGGCCTTTACGCGGAAGCTCAGCAGCAATTCGAAGCCGCTTTAAAGTTAGACCGCTCAAATTCGTGGGTCTACTACAATCTGGGCCTACTCTTCCTCGAGCAACGTAACTGGGCCCAGGCCCTCGACAATTTCGACGCCGCCCTCAACGGCACCTTGAAACCGTCGTGGATTGAAGTGTGGGCACGGATCAAACGCGGCAACGCTTACGATGCCCAGGGCGAACGCAACCGTGCGGTTGGCGAATATAATAAGGCGGTACAGTCAGGGATTACTTACGACAACGCACAGGCGACAGCCAAGAAGTTTCTTGCCACACCTTACGATCCCAAAGCTACCCAGACCGCCGGAGTGACTCTGCCAGGTTCTGATTGATACAGGGTCTTAGTTCGAATCCAAGTTTTTACTGATCCGCGGAAACGACCCACAAATCACACGAAATAACTTTTGGTGTTGCTTAGTGTGATTTCGTGGTTCGTTCTCTGTTATCCAACTAAGACTCGATTCCCCACCCTAATTTTTGCCCCGCTCATATTTCAACGCGTATTCAGGTGTAGCCACCTCATCCGGCAGACGAGGATCGGCAATCGGCTTGTCAGCAACGAGTCGCAAGGGGATGACACCGGCCCAAATCGGTAATTCGTAGTCTTCTTCGTCATCAAGCGGCGGACCAGTTCGCACTTTCGCTGAGACCTCTTTGAGCGGAATCGTGAGGACCGTGGTCGCTTGTAGTTCCTGCTCAGATGGTTCACGCACGTCATCCCACCTTCCCCGTATCACATGTTCCGAGAATGCAACGAGGGCTGCCAGCTTCTCGGCCGGGTCATCGACCAGCTTTGCCTGGCCAAAAATCACAACTGATCGGTAATTAATAGAATGATGAAAAGCGGAACGAGCGAGCACGAGGCCGTCTACCAATGTTACTGTCACGCAGGCATCGATCCCGGTTTTCAACGTGCGCAACATGCGGCTCGCTTGCGAGCCATGAACGTAAAGTCTGTCGCCAATCCGCGCATAACCGGTGGGAATCACTACCGGACGGCCATCAACCGCAAAGCCGATGTGGCAAATGAAACCTTCGTCGAGAATCTCGTAGACGAGTTCATGATCATAAAAGCCGCGTGCAGGCAGGCGCTTGAGAGTAGACCGATCTGTTTTGTTGAAAGTCGTCATGACGGTCGGTGTCCAAAGTCCAATGTCCAAAGTCCAGTGCCGTCACTTAAGGTTCATAGCTGACCACCGCTTGGCCCAGACAGACATTGGACCTTGGACATTGGACGTTGGACTCAAAACTAAACAGCGACGATGGCGATCTTGTTTTCATCAGCCAGGGACAGCATCTCGTCCCGATCAAACATCAGTGTTTTTCCGGCAGAAATGCACAAACAGGTCGCGCCGGCTTCAATCATCACTTCGATCGTTGGTATTCCAATGACCGGTACATCGAAGCGCATGTCCTGACCGGGTTTGGCAAGTTTCACAACTGTAAGTCGACCCCCTGCAAGATTGGTTCGATTACCGCGTAAGCGGTTGGACAGGCTGCTAATGAATCCGCTCACTTTTACCGTCGGTTCAGATTGCTGCCCCTGCTCGCCGTGTGCACCAGTGTGGGAATGCTCTGGGCGCAATGCGGGCGGTTCAGGTCCTTCACGCGTCAGTTGGCCCGCGCGACGAATTGTGGCATCGGTCCCCTCCATCGCTTCGATTGCCACGCAGGCTTTGCTACGAACGACGATTGTCTGGCCCAAATCCAGCCGCGCAACCTCACGCGCAATTTCCAGGGCATACTCAATATCCGCCTGCTCGCGCGCGTCGGGATGACGGTTTGTCAGGGTACCCATCTGCGGTACCTGGTCCTGAAGAAAGTAGGTTGAATCGATCAACTCGATTCCCTCGGTACTTAACTCATTGGCGACTGCGCCGATTAAAGAATCTGTATTGCGACGCGGCAACTTCAAAAGCAATTTCAACATTCGCGCGTCCGGGACGGCGCGGCTGAAGAGTTGTACGTGCCGAACCTGTCCCGCCATGATTGCCTTCTCCACACCCTCGTCCTTGAAAAAACGAATCATCTTTCCCAACTGTCCGATGCCTATCCACTCCACGCGATCGGCCAGGCGTTCGATCGACGGATCAGTCTCCTCATAAATAGCCGCGACTGCGAGCGAGTCGCCGGCGCGCCGGGCGCCTTCAGCGACCAGGAGGGGAAACTTGCCGTTACCTGCGATCAGTCCGTAGCGCATAGAATAGGTAGAGAGAACGGAGCGGAGCAACGAACGAGCGGGGAAGCGTTAAGACTTTCAGTAGGCCCTAATTTGTAACGCAAACTGTTAGTTTGCGCTGAATGAATGGCATTGAAGGCGCGCGCAAACTAACAGTTTACGTTACGAAAACCAAACCAGGGCACTACCAGACTTCCCGCTCACTTGATTACACCGCGCTCTGAGTTTTCGATGAACCGCACCAGAGCATCCACTTCCGGGGAGTTTGTCAGCTCGCTGCGAATCCGTTCGACCGCCTGGGTGGTATTGAGTTTGGCAGAGAGCAGAAGATGGAACGCGTGATGTAAGGATTTGATTGCCTCCCGGGAATAGCCGCGGCGTTTCATCCCCATAGTGTTCAATCCGTAGCAGCGAGCGTGGTTGCCCACCGTAAGGGCGAATGGTAACGCATCTTTTACTACGACTGAGTACCCGCCGACATAGGCCTCCCGCCCGACCCTGCAAAACTGGTGAACACCTGAGTAAGCTCCGATATTCGCGCATTCCTCGATGATGACATGGCCCGCGAGCGTGGCGGCGTTTGCCATGATCACGCTATCGCCGAGACGGCAATCGTGAGCGATGTGTGCTTGGGCCATGATCAGGCAGTCGTCGCCAATCTGGGTCAGCATGCCGCCCCCCGAGGTGCCGCGGTGAATCGTGACGAATTCGCGAATCTGGTTGCGCTTGCCAATCCTTGTTTGCGAAGGTTCACCCTGGTACTTCAAATCCTGCGGCGCCAATCCCACTGAGACGAAGGGAAAGATATGTGTGCCGTCGCCAATAAAAGTCTTGCCGTCTACGACACAATGCGATTCCAGGCGGACACCGTCACCCAACTCAACGTCATCGCCAATTATGGAATAAGGACCGATGTGACAGTCACGACCGATATGCGCCCGTGGACTGACGACTGCTGATGGATGAATGTTAGCCGGATGAGTAGCAGTTGCCATACTTAATTCACAGGGGAACAGGGGGACAGGTGAAGGTTTGAAATTTAGTTGGTTTCATTGCTAAACAGTCTTTCTAATCCACTATTCCCCCGTTCCCTATTGTTATCGCGTGGCGTTGCGATCCGCGACCACACTCATGATCTCAGCGTCCGCGGCAAGCTGGCCGTCCACCTTTGCTTCGCCTCGCATGCGTTGTACGCGCGAGCCAATACGAATCGCAGTAACTTCCAGAATCAAGGTGTCGCCTGGCACTACCGGCCGGCGAAAACGAGCGTCTTTGATTCCTGTAAAGAGAACCAGCTTCTCGTCGCGATCTTCAATCTCGCGCAGCGCGAGTACAGCCCCGACCTGAGCCAGCGCCTCGACCACCAGCACTCCGGGCATAACTGGGGCACCAGGGAAATGTCCCTGGAAGAATGGCTCATTGATACTCACCTGCTTGAGCCCAACGATTCTTTCGCGGGGCACCAGCTCAATGATTCGATCGACAAGTAGAAACGGATAACGATGGGGCAGGAGCTTTTGAATGGCCAATGAGTCGAGGACGGTTTCCATACGAGCAATATAGCTGCAAGTGATGCCGAAACAAAAAGACGCGGAGACGCGGAACCTTACCGCATCTCCACGCCTGAACCCTCGGCGTTGATTAGGTAACGGGCCTATTGTGGCGGCGTTACTGATGCAGTCGCCGGATTCTTACCGTTAAAGTCGTTAATGAACGCCCGCGTGACATCAATGCTGTCGGCGGCATAAACCACTGGGACCTGACTGCCATCGATCATCACCGTGATGCCGCGCTGTTTGGCAAAGGCTTCCAGGGCTTTGCCGATAGAATCCTGGAGCGGGCCAAAAATTTCCCGCTTACGTTTGTCGTAGGCCTGTTGAGCGTCCTCGCTCTTGCGCTTCAATTCAACCTTATAAGTCTCGAGCTGATCGGCTTTCTGCTGAAGCGTTCTCGGGTCGGCAACAGTTCTGGTCTTCTCAATCTCATCGTTGAGAGTCGTAGCTTTCTGTTGGAGCTGCTGTAGTTCAGTCTGACGCGGCTGAAATTCACGATTCAGTGTGTTTAGCAGCGTAGTGAATCTGGCGATACCGGTTTTATCGTCAAGGAACGCATCCGAGTAGATCACCGCGATCTTGCTGTCCGGCACGTTTGCCGAAGTCTGCGGTGCTGCTGTGGCAGGCTGTCCTGCCGCCGGGCGCTGAGCCAGGACGGGGGAGATGGAGAGGGCCGCGATGAACGCAAAGGCCGCAATTAAACGATCTATCTTCATAACTTGTTGTAATGCTCCTTACATTGAAAGGCGGTCAGTCAACTTTGTCTTAGTTGTTCAGGCGACAGCCATGGTTGGCCTGAAAGGTTAAAAAGTGCGCCCTACGCTGAAACGGATGACCTTCTTTTTCTCATTAAAAGCAAAGGGAAATCCATCAATAAACTGATTCGGTCGCGCGTTGGGATTATACGCAAAGATCAGCCGAAACGGTACGTTCAACACGGGAACCTGGACGCGCACTTCCATACCAAGGCTGCTCCGGAAGTCTCCCAGCTTGTCAAAAAGGCTCTGGGAAAGTCTTACAGCAGTATTTGTTTGAGTTTCTCCGCGCAGGAAGACCTGCTGAAAGCCAAAGGGGAGACCGGTAGTGGGATCGAACGGACCGATATTCCGGGCGTTGTCGAGTTCCTGCGTCGTAACCATACGATTATCTCGCATCACCAGACCCAGATTGGCGGTCAGGGCCAGTTGCGCATTTGCGTTACACGCCGCGAGAGTTGAAAGGCTGGCCGGGGCAAAGCCTGAACCTAGACGGGTGCAGGGTACGAAACCCACCGTTTGCAGGAAGGGCTGGTCGGGAAGAAAATTGCTCGAGAAAATCTGATCACTCTTGGAGCGCAAATTAAAGGAGCTACCGATATCTGCAAAAGCTGCCAGGCCAACCGTATTGCCGATTAGCGGAATTCGGTATTCAAAGTTTCCGAGTAACTGCGTATCGCCGCCGACGGGCGTAAACGAACGTGGCAACTGAGCCGTGTTATTGCCGCCTATGCCGGTAAACGTTCCGATCGCGTTAAGCGGCGATGGCACTCCGGTAACGGTGACGGGATCTCCGAAAGCGTTTCGTGCGATCACTACATTCCGCGAAGTGACAAACGTGTCGAGCGGCGCTATGGGGCTGATCGAACGCACGTTGTAGCCGCGAATTGTAAACTCATCACCGAGGAAGTAACGTTCGAAAATCGGTACCCCATCAACGAAAGCCAGCGATTGAGAGTTTCGGACCTTGTTGCTAATCGCGAAGCTGCCGACAGTTCCGGCGATAATACGGAAGCCGAAGACCTCCGGCCGGTCGGATTTCTTACGGCGCACAGGGAAAAACTTGGTGTAGGACAAAGTCGGCTGATAGGTGCGGACGTCACCGCCTAAACCGGCGAGCGAAACGCCAATCGAAATTTCTCGTCCCGTCGTGGGGTCGACGCTGGCGTTCCTGGTGTCGTAAGTAAAGCTCAAAGCGCCACGACTGGTAATGATGTTTGGTTGTGCGTAAACCACCGGGATGAATTGCTCGGGATTGTTTTCGAGATTCACTTCCGGATCCGTAACGCTGGAAGTTGAAAACTGATACGAGGCGCCGATACGTGAAAACTGCGTAAAACGTCGCTTGCGGTAAAACTCCGAGAGTGGAGCGCTCGCGAAGATCGAACCGCCGTATGAATTACGAGTAAAAAGGTTTTCATCACTGGTTGTCAGAAAATCAAACGCGGTACCCGAGGCGCCCTGCTGGGCGGCCAAATTCTGCGAAAGGAAAGTGCCCTCGCCAAAGAACTTTTGATT
>Ga0136614_10002930_pt1 | contig 10789 bp, 14 predicted proteins | sample AntDrymUQ2792106_2_FD_106643 | JGI IMG/M metagenome (GOLD analysis project Ga0136614, IMG submission 106643) | Polar desert sand microbial communities from Dry Valleys, Antarctica - metaG UQ279 (21.06) | ecosystem: Environmental > Terrestrial > Soil > Desert | place: Antarctica: Dry Valley... | reverse complement strand
GAGCGAGGCCGAGGTGGCGGCCAAGGCCGAGCAGCTCAGCGGCGAGCTGACCGGCGAGCGCAAGCCGGCGCTGCGCAAGATCGGGGGCGCGGTGTGGCGGCTGGGACGCACGCTCTACGCGCTGGGCGACGAGCTGGACAAGCGACCGCACGGCCGCTTCTACCACCAGGCGCTGGGCATGCTCCCGGTCGTCGGGATGGTCGGCGACTACTTCGGCGAGCGGTCCGGGCTCAAGCGGGCGGCGAAGGCGGCGCTCAAGTGGCTGCGCCAGAACCCGCCGGCAGGTACCGCACGCGGTGGTGGCTGACGAAGCCGAGCTCGTGGCAGCGGGCGAGTGCCGCGGCGTCGTCGCTGGGCACCTCGGTCACCGCCCAGCGGGCGCCGGCGTGCGGCACGTCGACCTCGCCGGTGCCAAGGTCGGAGAGGTACACGTGCTCGTCCACCACGACTGCCCGGCCGGCGGGCATCCTGGCCGGCAGCTCGGCGACGTCGGTGACCAGTACCTCGACCACGTCGTCCGAGAAGCTCACCCCTTGCCGGCGCAACGCCGCCTCTGCTGGCGAGCCGACCGCCACCCGCACGCGCGTCTCGCTCGCCGCGGCGCAGACCGATTCCAGCCGCTGTACCGCCGACCACGACGGCCGCCGCGGCCGGGCTGGTGGGATCGCTCGCACCGCCACCACTGCCGTGCGCGCGACCGCGACCGCACCGCGCCGGGTGTGCACCACCACCTCGCCGGCGCCGCCGGATGCCAGCTCGCCGACCGCGTCGGTGTAGAGCGGGCGGCCGTCGCGCTCGCCGACCCGGTGCCGCAGCGCGACCCGCTGTCCCAGCAGGGCGTCCAGCGTCTCCATGTGACGTAATCCTGCCCGATTAGCCGCCGCCCCAAGCGGCGTGCCGAGCACCTCACGAGCAATACTTGAGGCGCAACGACGACGGCTAGAGCAGGAGAACCACCGTGACCTACGTGATCGCCGAACCTTGCGTCGACCTCCTCGACAAGTCGTGCATCGAGGAATGTCCGGTCGACTGCATCTATGAGGGCGGTCGGATGATGTACATCCATCCCGACGAGTGCGTCGACTGCGGTGCCTGCGAGCCGGTCTGCCCCGTGGAGGCCATCTACTACGAGGACGACGTCCCCGAGCAGTGGAGGGACTACACCAAGGCCAACGTCGAGTTCTTCGACGAGCTCGGCTCGCCGGGCGGGGCGTCCAAGGTGGGCAAGGTCAACCGCGACGTGTCGCCGGTGACCGAGCTGCCTCCGCAGGTGCACGACGAGTGAGCCGAGGGTGACCCTCGGGAGCTTGCCCGACTTCCCGTGGGACTCCCTCACCGCGGCCAGGGCGCTCGCGGCGGCTCATCCCGACGGCATCGTCGACCTCTCGGTCGGCACCCCGGTCGACCCGGTCCCGGAAGTCGTCCGCGGCGCGCTGTGCGGCCCGGCAGCGGCCGAGCCCGGTTACCCCTACACCTGGGGCACGGTCGAGCTGCGGGAAGCCGTGGTCGCCGCGATGGCCCGCCGCTACGGCGTGGCCGGCGTCGACCCCGACGCTGTGCTCCCGACGATCGGCTCCAAGGAGCTGGTCGCGTGGCTGCCGACGCTGCTCGGTCTCGGCGCCGGGGACGTGGTCGCGATACCGGAGCTGGCCTACCCGACCTACGAGGTGGGCGCCCGGCTCGCCGGTGCCGACGTGGTGCGGCTCGCCGCCGGCCAACCGCTGCCGGCCGGCACCCGGCTGGTGTGGCTGAACTCGCCGTCCAACCCGACCGGGGCCGTCCTGCCGGCGGAGCTGATGCGCGCCGCCGTGACCGCGGCTCGTGCGGCGGGCGCGGTGCTGGCCTCCGACGAGTGCTACCTGGCGTTCTCGACCGGCTGCTCGGTGCTGCATCCCTCGGTGTCCGGTGGACGCCACGACGGGTTGCTCGCCGTGCACTCGCTGTCCAAGTCGTCGAACCTTGCGGGCTATCGCGCCGGCTTCGTCACCGGCGAAGCGGGGCTGGTGCGGACCCTGATGGAGCTGCGCCGCCATGCAGGCATGATCGTGTCGCGCCCGGTGCAGGCCGCCATGCGCGCGGCGCTGGACGACGACGCGCACATCGCCGAGCAGGCTTCGCGGTACGCCGTGCGGCGGGACCGCCTGCGGGCGGCGCTGACGGCGTTCGGGTTGACCGTCGAGCACTCCGACGCGGGCCTGTATCTCTGGGCCACCGGCGGCGAGCCGGGGCGGGTGACGGTCGACCGGCTTGCCAAGTCTGGCGTGCTGGTGGCGCCGGGGGAGTTCTACGGACCGGCGGGCGGCTCGCATGTCCGGGTGGCGGCCACCGCGACCGACGATCGGATCGACATGGCGGTGCAGCGGCTCAGCGTCGGCTGAGCGGGTTCGTCGGCTCCGGCTCCGGCTCCGGCGTTGGCACCGGCTCCAGCACCTCCGCGGCCACCGCGCTGACCCGCTGCCACGCCTGCTGCCACTGCGCCCTGGTCGCCGCCGCCCTGGCCTGTTCGCGTTCGACCAGCCGGCCGGCGACGAACACGACGAGCCCCTCGGGGCGCTCGCGCTGCCCGGTCAGCCCGTCGAGCAGCTGCCTGATGCGCTGCCCGGCGACGCAGGCGTCCTGGTGCTCACCGAGCACGTCCTGCAGCGAGGCGGTGACCTTGAGCAGCCGCTGCACCGGAGCGCCGAGGGCCGGCTCGGCGAGCTCGCCGGTGTAGCGCAGTCGCTTGCCGCGGATCCGCAGGGCGTGCAGGACCGCGTCCGGTGGTTCCTCGCCCGCGCGGCGCACTGCTTTGCTCAGCGACCGGTACTCGGCGCGCACCAAGTCGACCAGCTCGGGCTGGTGGCTCGTGGCGCTCGGGGTGGGCAGCGGCAGCCGCACGGCGTCGGCGAGCCGCTCCAGCAGCGCGGTGTACCGCGGCGACGCCAGCGCGGCGAGCATGGCTGCCCGCGCGGCCTCCCGCTCGGCATGTAGGTCACCCACGAGCGCCTCGGCCGCCACCTGCTCCGCCGCGTCGAAGTCGGCGGACTCGCTGCGTAAGCGCTCCAGCATCACGTCCAGGTCGCGGACCGGGCCCAGCGCGCGGCCCAGCCAGCCCAGCTCGGCGCGCAGCCCGTCGGCCCAGGCGGCCTCGAGCAGCGGACGGGCGGCCTCGAGCGTGGCGCGCATGCGTCGCACGGCGACCCGCATCTGGTGCAGGTGCTCGATGTCGCGCCCGATGCGGGTACCCGGGTCGTGGCGCAGCAGGGCGCGCAGCCGCAGGTCGATGGCGGCGCGCACGTGGTGCACGGCTGGGTCGCCGGGCTGGGCGAGCAGCGAGTCGGGCAGGTCGAGCAGCTCGGTGGGCAGCTCGATCGGATGGGCCATCCGAACGGCCGGACGGGGTGCGGAGGTTGGCATGGTCAGTTGTGCGCGTGCAGCTCGGCCCTGAGCTCGATACCGCTGCCGGTCCGGGGCCGGACCTCGACCGCGCCGGTCACCGAGTTGCGCCGGAACAGCAGTCCGTCGTTGCCGGACAGCTGGCGGGCCGCGGTGAGGGAGCCGTCCGGCAGCGTCACCTTGGTGCCCGCGGTGACGTACAGGCCGGCCTCCACCACGCAGTCGTCTCCGAGGGAGATCCCGATTCCGGCGTTGGCGCCGATCAGGCAGCGCTGCCCGACCGAGATGACCTCCTTGCCGCCGCCAGAGAGCGTGCCCATGATCGAGGCGCTGCCGCCGAGGTCCGAGCCGTCGCCGACCACGACGCCGGCGGAGATCCGTCCCTCGATCATCGACGTGCCCAGCGTCCCGGCGTTGAAGTTCACGAAGCCCTCGTGCATGACGGTCGTGCCGGGCGCGAGGTGCGCGCCGAGCCGGACCCGGTCCGCGTCGCCGATCCGCACGCCCGACGGCAGCACGTAGTCGACCATCCGCGGGAACTTGTCGACGCCGTACACGGTGACGGCGCCGTGCTGGGCGCGCAGGCGTGCCCTGGTGAGCTCGAAGCCCTCGACCGCGCACGGGCCGTGGTTCGTCCAGACCACGTTGGGCAGCAGGCCGAAGATCCCGTCGAGGTTGATCTCGTGCGGGCGGACGAGGCGGCTGCTCAGCAGGTGCAGCCGGAGGTAGACGTCGGGGACGTCGGCCGGCGGGTCGGCGAGCGAGTCGATCACCGTCGTGACGACGGTCGTGGAGGTGGCGCGGTCGCTGTCGTCGCCGGCGAGCTCGTCGAGCTCAGCTTGGGGGTCGGGTGGTTCGGTGCCCAGCGCGGGCGATGGGTACCAGGTGTCGAGCGCGGCCCCGTCAGCGTCGTGCGTGGCCAGGCCGATCCCGGCAGCGCCTTCGCTGCGGAAGCTGCTCGTCACGGTTGCTAACGCTATCTCAGCCGCGGGGCAGCCCCGGGTACGGCACGTGACGCATCTGCGCGACCCGCACGTCCCACACGCTGAGCCTGCGCTGGGCGTCGCGCTTGGCCCGGCTTCGGCGGAACGTCTCGGGCGGGCGCGCGAGGCCGTACCGGTCGCCCCACCACTCGCCGGGCCGCGGATCGAGCACGGTGTCCAGGTGCGAGGGATAGCGGCGCTCGGCGCCGTCGCGGATGTCATCGCGGTCGAGCATGGGGAGGACGAGGCGATACTCGTGGTCGACGATGGCGAGCTCAAGTCCCGCCACCGCGAGCAGTCGATCGAGCATGGCGAGGCTGGGGAGGACGGTGCCGGCCTCGATTCTTGCGACTGTGCTGTGCGAGACGCTTGCCTTGGCTGCAAGCTCGCGCTGGCTGAGGTCGGCGATCCGCCGTACCCGACGGACCGTCCCGACGACGTCGAACTCCATGCTTCGAGGCTGCGCCGCAACCCCGTCAGTTGACCAGCCCTCTGTGTGGGCCTGTGGACAACTCGGATTCTGGCCCACCCCGACACCCCTTCGCGGGCCCCTTTGCTCTGCGCACTCTGACGCACCGGCCCGTCGGCCTGGCGTGTCGGCTCTCGGTCACCGAGGTGGTGCGTGAGAGTGCGCAGAGCAAAGGTGTGCGCCCAGCGGCCCGCGGCGTCCGACACGCCCGGCGAACGCGGGTGGTGCGTCAGAGTGCGCAGAGCAAAGGGGCCCGCACGACACCCTGGCTGGACCGGCTCAGAGCCGTGCACGGGTAGCGTGCGGCCGGTGTTGGATCTCAGCGCGGACCCCGTGGAGCTGACGGCGGCGCTGGTCGACGTGCCGAGCGTCTCCGGCGACGAAACCCGGCTCGCCGACGCGATCGAGCAGGCACTGCGCACCCAGGCGCCGCACCTGGAACTGCTTCGCGACGGCAACGCGGTCCTCGCCCGCACGCAGCTGGACCGCCCGACGCGTGTCCTGCTCGCCGGCCACATCGACACCGTCCGGCTTGCCGACAACCTTCCGTCACACCGCGAAGGCCAGACCCTCTACGGCTGCGGCACCTCCGACATGAAGGCCGGCGTCGCCGTCATCGCCCACCTCGTGGCGACAACACCGACCCCACGGCACGACCTCACTGCGGTGTTCTACGACTGCGAGGAGGTCGAGGCGGCCCGCAACGGCCTGGGCCGCATCGAGCGCAACCGTCCCGACTGGCTCCACGCAGACCTGGCCATCCTCGGCGAACCCACGAACGGCGCCGTCGAGGCCGGTTGCCAGGGCACGATGCGCGCGGTCGTCACCACGCACGGCAGCAGGGCCCACTCCGCCCGCTCGTGGCTCGGCGACAACGCCATCCACCGCACCGCCGAGGTCCTCGACAGGCTCAACGCCTACCAACCGCGTGAGGTCGACATCGACGGCTGCGTCTACCGCGAGGGGCTGCAGGCGGTGGGCATCCAGGGCGGCGTCGCGGGCAACATCGTCCCCGACCACGCCGCGGTCACCGTCAACTTCCGCTTCGCGCCGGACCGCGACGTCGACGCCGCCGAGAAGCACGTCCGCGAGGTGTTCGACGGCCTCGCCGTCGAAATCGTCGACTTCGCCGCAGGCGCCCTCCCCGGCCTGGACGCGCCGGCCGCCCGCGAGTTCCTCGAGGCCACCCACAGCGCGCCCGCCGCCAAGTACGGCTGGACCGACGTCTCCCGCTTCGCCGCCCGAGGCATCCCCGCGCTCAACTACGGCCCCGGCGACCCCAACCTCGCGCACACCCCGGAAGAACACGTCGACACCGCCAAGATCACTGAGGCCACGACCGTGCTGCGCCGCTATCTCGACTCGACGCCGCCATAGGCTGAGCGCCATGCGGCGCAACCTCAGCCCGGACGGCACCACCACCGACCAGCGGCTGCTCGACTCCCGCGGCCCCTCGGACTGGGTGCACACCGACCCGTGGCGGGTGCTGCGCATCCAGGCGGAGTTCGTGGAGGGCTTCGGCGCGCTGGCCGAGCTGCCACGGGCGGTCACCGTGTTCGGCTCCGCCCGCACTCCCAGCGACCACCCCGAGTACGAGCTCGGCCGCCGGCTGGGCACCGCGCTGGCGGAGGCTGGTTTCGCGGTGATCACCGGTGGCGGCCCGGGCACGATGGAGGCCGTCAACCGCGGCTGCTCGGAGGCCGGCGGGCTCTCAGTCGGCCTCGGCATCGAGCTGCCGTTCGAGCAGGGCATGAACCAGTGGATCGACCTGGGGGTCAACTTCCGCTACTTCTTCGTGCGCAAGACGATGTTCGTCAAGTACGCCCAGGCGTTCGTCTGCCTGCCCGGCGGGTTCGGCACGCTCGACGAGATGTTCGAGGCGATGACGCTGGTGCAGACCAAGAAGGTCACCAAGTTTCCCGTGGTGCTGCTCGGCACCGAGTACTGGGGCGGGCTCTACGACTGGCTGGCCGACACCGCACACCGCGGCGGCAAGATCAACGACAAGGACCTCGAGCTGCTGCACCTGACCGACGACGTGGACGAGGCCGTCAAGGTCGTCCAGGAGGCATACCGGGCCTGGGAGCTCGCGCATTGACCCTGACTGACGCGCTACGTTTCTGCACGGTTGCCAGCGGGTTGCCGACTGCGTTGGAGGCCTGCATGCCGGCTTAGGCCGTGTCACCATCGGCCATGTGAGCGCTCCCCTGCGATTTCACGGCCGCGAACCCGCGTCGGACCGGGCGCTGGTCATGGCGATCGTCAACCGCACACCCGACTCGTTCTACGACCAGGGAGCCAACTTCACCGACGTCGCCGCGATGGCCGCCGTGCAGGCCGCGATCGACGACGGTGCGGACGTCGTCGACATCGGGGGAGTCAAGGCCGGGCCGGGTGACGTCGTGGACACCGCCGAGGAGATCAGCCGGGTGGTGCCGTTCGTGGCCGCCGTCCGCGCCGCCCACCCCGACGTCCTGATCAGCGTGGACACCTGGCGATCCGAGGTCGGCGCGCTGGCCTGTGCCGAAGGCGCGGACATCCTCAACGACACCTGGGCCGGCGCGGACCCGCTGCTCGGCGAGGTCGCCGCCCGCTACGGCGCCGGCATCGTCTGCAGCCACGCCGGGGGGGCGCAGCCGCGCACCCGCCCGCACCGGGTGCGCTACACCGACGTCGTGGCCGACGTGATCGCCGAGGTCACCTCGCAGGCGCAGCGGCTCGTCGAGCTGGGCGTGCCGCGCGAGGGCATCCTGATCGACCCGGCGCACGACTTCGGCAAGAACACCTGGCACGGGCTCGAGCTGCTGCGCCGGGCCGGCGAGCTGGTCGCCACCGGATGGCCGGTGTTGATGGCGCTGTCGAACAAGGACTTCGTCGGGGAGACCCTCGGTGTCGGTTTGACCGAGCGGCTGGAGGGAACTCTGGCAGCGACCGCATTGGCCGCAGCGGCGGGTGTGCGGGTGTTCAGGGCGCATGAGGTGGCCGCCACCCGACGAACCGTCGAGATGGTGGCCAGCGTCCGCGGCATCCGTATGCCAGCCCGGTGTGTCCGAGCATTGGCTTAGGAGGTCGGGGATGGAGCCTGAGGTCGAGCGGTGGTTCGCGGAGCGAACCTGGCAGCGTCCCACGTGGACGCCCAGCGAGTTGGTGGCCGCCAAGAGGGGCCGCACGGTGTCGGTGGTGCTGCCGGCGCTGAACGAGGAGCCGACCGTCGGCGCCATCGTCACCGCGATACTGCCGATGACCCTGGGCGAGCGGCCGCTGGTCGACGAGCTGGTCGTCATCGACTCCGGCTCCACGGACGACACGATCGCGGTGGCCGAGGCGGCAGGCGCGCGGGTGGTCCGCCGCGCCGACGTCGTCGGCCACCTCAGCCCGATACCGGGCAAGGGCGAGGTGCTGTGGCGATCGCTGGCCGCCACCACCGGCCACATCATCGTGTACCTGGACTCCGACCTGGTCGACTTCGATCCGGGGTTCGTGCCGGCACTGATCGGCCCGCTGCTGACCAACGACGAGGTGGCGCTGGTCAAGGGCTTCTACCGCCGCCCGCTGCGCCTGGAGACCGTGGAGATCGACACCGGCGGCGGCCGGGTCACCGAGCTGCTGGTACGCCCGCTGCTGGCGGCACTGCGGCCGCAGCTGTGCGGCATCGTCCAGCCGCTCGGCGGCGAGTACGCCGCCACCCGCGAGCTGCTGGAGTCGGTGCCGTTCGCGGCCGGATACGGCGTGGAGATCGGGCTGCTGCTCGACACCCACTCGTTGCTGGGGCTGAACGGGCTGGCGCAGGTCAACCTCGGGGTGCGCAAGCACCGCAACCGCTCGCTGGTCTCGCTGGGCGTGATGGCCCGCCAGATCCTGGCCGCCGCCCTGCACCGCTGCGGGTTGCCCGACGCAGGCGGCGCGGTCACCCAGTTCGTCCAGATCGAGCAGGAGTGGCTGCCGCACGTCCAGGTGGCCGACGTGTCCGAGCGACCACCCATGCGGGAGATCCTCGTGCGGTAACTGGGTCGGCATGCCACGATCGCAGCGTGGGGACGGCGTTGATCTACCTGTTGGTGATGATCGTGGTGGCCGGCGTGGTTTTCGTCGGCGTCTCGCTGCTCTTCGGTCGTGGCGAGGAGCTGGCGCCGCTGCCGCCGGGTGCCACGCCGACCAAGCTGCCAGCCCAGGACGTCCAGCCGCGCGACGTGCGTGACCTGCGGTTCCAGCAGGTGCTGCGCGGCTACAAGATGTCCGAGGTCGACTGGGTACTGGACCGGCTCGCCGGCGAGCTGGAAACGGTCCGGCGCGACCGCGACGCGCTGGCGGCCAAGGTCACCGAGCTGGAGGCGCAGGCATCGACGCCAGGGTGAACGTGACGGTGGACGTCGACGCGCCGCCGGAGCAGGTCTGGCGCGCGGCCATGGACTGGGAGCGCCAGGGCGAATGGATCCTCGGCACCCGGGTGCGGCTCGTCGAGGGCGACGGCGAGTCCCTCGGCTCTCGGGTGGCCGCGGTCACCGGGATCGCCGGGGTCGGGGTGTCGGACACGATGGAGATCGTCGAGTGGGAGCCGCCGAGGCGCTGCGTCGTGCGGCACACTGGCCGGGTGGTCCGAGGGCTCGGCATCTTCGAGGTGACGCCCCTTGACGGCGGCTCGGTGTTCTCCTGGACCGAGGAGCTGATGCTGCCGCTGGGCATGCTGGGGCAGCTGGGCTGGCCATTGGTCCGGCCGGCGATGCGGGCCGGGCTGGACCTGTCGATGCGGCGCTTCGCCCGGTTCGCCAGCGCCTACCGGTGAGCTCCGACCGGTGAGCGTGCTCGTCGGGCCGGACGGCCGGGCGCGCTGCGGTTGGGCCGGCTCGGCGCCCGAGTACCTGGACTACCACGACACCGAGTGGGGCGTCGCGCTGCACGGGGTTGTACCGCTGTTCGAGCGGCTGAGCCTCGAGGGGTTCCAGTCCGGCCTGTCGTGGCTGGTCATCCTGCGCAAGCGGGAGGCGTTTCGTTCGGCGTTCGCCGGTTTCGACCCGGCCAAGGTCGCGCGGTTCGACGCCGCCGACGTCGACCGGTTGCTGACCGACGCCGGCATCGTGCGAAACCGGGCCAAGATCGAGGCCACCGTGCACAACGCCCAGCGGGTGCTCGATCTGGAGCAGCCGCTGGACGAGCTGCTGTGGTCGTTCGCGCCGAACACGCGCTCGGGGCCGCGCGCCGCCGCCCTGGACGAGCTGCCGAGTACGACGGCGGAGTCGACCGCGATGGCCCGCGAGCTCAAGCGGCACGGCCTGCGATTCGTCGGCCCGACCACCTGCTACGCGCTCATGCAGGCCGCCGGATTGGTCGACGATCACCTCGCCGGCTGCTGGCGCGCCGCGCCGTGATCGCCTCGGTTTCACCTCGGTCGGAGCAATAAGGAAGAATTGGTCTCCACTCGCCCTGCGCTCTCCCCGCGCATGGCGGCACTGCTTAGCGGCAGGGAGGGAGCACACGATGGCGGCCATGAAGCCCCGGACCGGTGACGGTCCCCTCGAGGTCACCAAGGAGGGGCGGGGCATCGTGATGCGGGTTCCATTGGAAGGCGGCGGCCGGCTGGTCGTCGAGATGTCCGCCGAGGAGGCCGGCGAGCTCTCCGACGCGCTCAAGGCGGCCGCCGGCTGAGCGCTTCCAGGGCGTGACCAGCGCGTGACCAGCACGGCGCCGGAGCTCCCCGAGCTCCCGACCCCGCTGCCGGCGGTCACCGTGGTGGCCACGTCCAGCGGCGGCCAGCCGGTGGTCGCCGTCGACTCGGAGCTGCGGCTGGGCCCCGGCGCCGACGAGCACGACATCTCCGGAGTGCTGCTGTCGTCGGGCGTGACCGGCAAGGCAGGCGAGCTAGCCAGGCTGCCCGCGGTGTGGCTGGTGGGCATCGGCGCCGGTGAACGCGCCGACTACGCCGCCGCGGGGGCATCGCTCGCTCGCGCCCTGCGCTCCGACCAGG
>Ga0136614_10002929_pt1 | contig 10789 bp, 12 predicted proteins | sample AntDrymUQ2792106_2_FD_106643 | JGI IMG/M metagenome (GOLD analysis project Ga0136614, IMG submission 106643) | Polar desert sand microbial communities from Dry Valleys, Antarctica - metaG UQ279 (21.06) | ecosystem: Environmental > Terrestrial > Soil > Desert | place: Antarctica: Dry Valley... | reverse complement strand
GGGCCGCGATCGCCTGCGCGGGCTGGCCGGAGACGACGTTTTGCGGGCCAACGACGGCGTCCAGGATCTCGAGATCGCCTGCGGCGCCGACTTCGACACCGCGATGATCGACAGCCAGGACGGGGCCTTTCCCGCCGACTGCGAGGGCGGTTCCAACACGCCCAAGGACAAGCCCGCGCCCGTCCTGCTCTCGAAGCGCAGCGTGTCGGTACGCGACGGCGGCAGCGTCCTGCTGCGCGTCCGCTGCCCGAGCAAGGCCCGCGGCGGGCGCTGCGAGGGCACGCTGAAGCTCGTCACCACCGAGGCGTTCTCGGCCGGCGCGCTGCTGAGCGCGAGCGGGCAGCTCGAGATCGGCTCCTCTCGCTATGACCTCAAGGCAGGCGACGAGGACAAGGTGCGCGTTGATATCTCCAAGCGCGGACGCGCGCTCGTCAAGGAGCGCAAGGACCTGCTGGTCGAGGCGACCGCGACCGAGACGCGACGCGACTCGCGCGGGCGCCAGCGCTCCACGTTCACGACGCTGCACCTTCTGCGTTCCCGCTGAGGTGATGATCCACGGCCGCCGCGACGGCCGATCGACCCCTCGAAGCCGTGGGGCTGTCGGAGTAGGGCTAGAGCAGTCGTGCGCTTTGGCTGACGGTTACTAGAGGCCCGAGCCGCAGCGAGTGGACGTACATGGGCTTCCAAATCGCTTCCATAGGGGGGGTTGCCCTATCGGTTGCCCAGTGCCCTCGCTCGCCATCGAAGGGGCCGCCCTGAAACGACGAAACCCGCTCATAGAGCGGCGCTCGCCAGCGCGCCCGACAGGATTCGAACCTGTGACCTTCGGTTCCGTAGACCGAAGCCGGAGTCACGGAGGGAAGGCCCGACGGCCAGCAGTTATCTCGGCAGTCATTACGCGCCCATCGAACTGGATCGAAACCGTCTCTACGCGCGCGTGCGTGTATGAAAAGGTCTGAGTCCCATTACGGGAGTGGGCTCTCATAACCCGAAGGTCGCGGGTTCGAATCCCGCCCCCACTATTCAGAGAAGCCCCGCTACGGCGGAGTTTTTCTTTGCCCGCAGGGGATCGGCAGGCGCGTCGTCATACTGCCGTCCTACTAAAGCCCCGCCAGAACTGCGCTAGGCGGGCCTAGCGAAACTCGCTAGACCGGTTGTGGAGCGGGCCACTGCGCATCGCCTGCGCGATACTGCGCGGGCGATGTCGGCGGGGCGCGCCGAGCAGCCGCTCGACGCGATCAAGTTCCACGGTTTGGGTTGTAGACAGAAAACGGCGGGGCTTTTTTGCCCGGCCTCTCGCCCAACTCGTCGGTCAGGGTGAAGCACAGACGACGTAGACGGTTCCGTTGGTAGCGTTGCCGACAGAGTTGACAGCGCTAGCCTTCCAGCCGGTTGGCGTGCCCGTGTTGGGGTCGGCTCGCTCTGGCTGACCCGATCGGACACGCTCCCAGTCCCTACACCGCCGCCCGTTGGGCAGGTCCAGTCCGCTCGATCGAGCAGCACGAGGGCGGCCGCGTGGGGGAGCCGATTTCGCGCCAAGTATCGGAGTAGCCGATGGAGAACGTGGACTTGGTGCGGTCCATCTGCGCCCCTTGGGAGCGTGGCGACTTCAGCGGCAGGCGCCCGACCTACTCGGGGCCGCTCTAGGGGCGGGCTTCAATCGAGCAAATGCGCGCGAAACCGCTACTTAGCGGGACTGTCGGCGTTAACGTCGGTGCAGCACCGCCGTGCTGGGTAACTGGAGCGGCCGCAAGAGGCGGCTGGACAAGAGTCAACGAAGGGACAGAGAATGCGAAAGTCGATTGCGATCTGCGCCGTTGTGGCAGCCAGCGCCCTGCTGGCACCGGTCTACGCGACCGGGCAAAAAAAGCCTCCGAAAGCCCCGACGGGCACCGATCTGACGATCGCCGCGAACCCGAACCCGGTGCGCTTTGGCCTCGCGACTACGGTTTCCGGCAAGCTCAAGGGTGGCGGCGGGGTTACCGTCCGGCTCGAGGCCGACGAGCATCCGCTCGAAGGCAAGTTCGTCACGGTCGCCCAGACCACGACCGCGGGCAACGGCGACTACACGTTCTCGGGCGTGCGCCCGGGACGCAACACCAACTACCGCGTGGTGGCGAGCACAGCGCCACCCACCACCAGCGCCACCGTGCTGGTCAGGGTCGCGATCAGCGTGCGGCTCGGCCTGAGCGACTCGACGCCGGAGCGCGGCGATCGGGTCACGTTCTCGGGTACCGCGAAGCCAGCGCACGACGGGCGTCAGGTGCTGATCCAGCGTCGTCAGGCCGACGGTTCGTATAAGACCCTCGGACAGACGACGCTCCAGGACGACGGCAGCTCGCGGTCGAAGTACTCGAAGCGGCTCCAGATCTCGGTGAGTGGCACCTACCGGGTCAAGGTCCCTGGCGACTCGGACCACGCGAGCGGGTACAAGAAGGCCAGCATCAACGTCTCGAACTGACTTGCGAGCGGGAGGCCGCCGCCTTAAGTCGATAGCCATTCGAGCCGATATAGATAGAAGTCCAGCGCGCCGTCCGGCGTGGCCCCTGAATATCAAGCTCAAGGAGTCTCCTTTGAATAAGCGTCTCGCCCAGATCGTTACCGTCGCCGCACTAGCGGCCTTCCTGTTGCCGGCCGGTGCCCTGGGTTCGCCCGGCCACGGGCATGGCAAGGCAAAAAAGGATGGCCAGGGCGAGACCCATGGCCACAAGGGCAAGGACGATCCCAAGGGCCACAAAGGCAAGGGCGACGCCCATAAGGCCTGGGTATTCAGGGGCACGTATAACGCGGATGGGACGGTCCGTGTCACGAGCGGCAACAGCCGCGTGCGGCGGGCGAACCCCGCCCTTGTCGGAACGGATGTCGCCTTCGACTACAGCGCAGCCCGCTTCTCGGTCGCCGACACCAATAACGACTCAGCCGAGAACAAGGACGACCTGCAGCCAGGTGACCGGGTCGTGGTTAAGGCTCGCCGCAATGCGGACGGAACCTTCAAGGCGCGGAAGGTCGTCGATCGGACACATCCCGAGCAGGACGAGAACGAGCAGCCTGAGCCGACCAAGGCCGGTTAGCCGAACGAAGGCGCGCGGTTAGTGTCCCCCACCCATCCTGTGGCCGGCGAGCGCGACGCGCTCGAAGCCGAGGACTTACGAGCTCGGCGCTCAAGGGGGTTCGATGCCGTTTAGGGTGGACGTGATGAAAGGGCGGACGGCTCCCCTCACCGAGCGGATCGCGCTTGGCGGTGCCATCGTCGGCGCGCTGGCCATGATCATCGGACCTTTTGGCGCGTGGGGGCGGGCCGGGAGCTATACGGCGCCGGGCCTGGGTAGCGCCTCCGACGACGCGCTGCGCCTCTATCCCGGCCTCGACGAGATTGGCGGGCTTAACGCCATCGCCGTCCTGCTCGCAGGCGTCGTGGCTCTCGGAGCCCTGCTCGCCCATGCCCTGCGTGCAACGAGATCCGCACTCCCGGTCGTTCTGGTGGCCTCGGCGGTGGGCACCCTGTTCGCCGTACTCGGTTTACTCGAGGTGACGGGCGCCGAGGTCGGCTTCGGCGGCGCAGATCCGACATGGGGCGTCATCACCGCGCTCGCCGGCGGTCTACTCGCCGGCGTCGCCTCGGCGTTGCTGCTGATCCGCGGTTCCCCTGGGTCCGCCGAGCCGTAGGCGAAGGCCAGCCGGAGGACTCGATGCAGGCTGGGAGAGAGCTGCGCGATGGCGGTGGCTCGATATGTCCCATCGAGCGACGCGCGAATCGGTCAGCGATGTCGCGAACGTCCGATTCCCTGCAATCGCAGTGTCTAGCGCACGCGAGATGTCGCAGGAGCGTTTTGGATCCCCCAGAGCGGGGTAGGACCGAAACAGGCAGTTCCTCGCAATCCGGCGGGGTCCGAGGAGGGAGACCAGCATGAAGCGAACCTCAATTATGGTCGGCGGAGTGGCGGCAGCCGCCGCCCTGCTGGCACCGGTCTACGCGACCGGGCAAAAAAAGCCTCCGAAAGCCCCGACGGGCACCGATCTGACGATCGCCGCGAACCCGAACCCGGTGCGCTTTGGCCTCGCGACCACCCTCTCCGGCAAGCTGAAGAGCGGCGGCGGAACGGCCGTCCAGCTCCAGGCCGACGAGCATCCCTTCGAGGGCACCTACGTAACGGTGGCCCAGGCAACGACGGCAACCAGCGGCGACTACAGCTTCGCTGGGGTCCGGCCGAAGCGCAACACCAACTACCGCGTGGAGGCCCAGACCACGCCGCGGACGAAGAGCCCGACGCTGCTCGTCAGAGTCGCCATCAGCGTTCGCCTCAATGTCAGTGCGATCTTCGACGCGGACACGAGTCCGCGTCGCGGCGATAGGGTGACCTTCTCGGGAACGGCCAAGCCGGCCCACGACGGCAACCTCGTCCAGATCCAGCGCCGACAGGCGGATGGCTCCTACAAGACCCTGGCGCAGACGACGCTGCAGGACGACGGCACGTCGGGATCCAAGTACACGAGGCGCTTGACGATCTCGACGAGCGGCACCTACCGGGTCAAGGTGCCCGGCGATGCCGACCACGCAAGCGGGTACAAGAAGGCCAGCATCAACGTCGAGGACTAGAAGCGCCCCGCCCGCCCGCGTTCGAACAGCATCGCGGGAGTCTGGACGTTTCGGGATGGCGTGCCGGTGCGCGCGCAGGCGTACGCGGAGCGGGACAAGGCCCTCGAAGCCGTGGGGCTGTCGGAGTAGGCGATGTCGCAGGAGAACGTCGAGAACCACGTGAGAGACTGGCTCGGTGAGCCAGGCCGCATTCGATGAGGAGACCGGTAAGCAGCTGGAGGCGCTCTACCGCACAGGCGATGCGCTGCGCCGGCGCCACCTCGTGCGCGCCGCCTTGGGTGCCTCCGCGGGCGAGCGCATCCTCGATGTCGGCTGTGGCCCGGGGTTCTACTGCGCCGAGCTGCTCGATGAGGTCGGGTCCGACGGAAAGGTCGTCGGCCTGGACAGCAGCCCGCAGATGCTGGACCTGGCTGCACGCCGCTGCGAGGGACATGACAACGTCGAGTTCCGTGAGGCGGACGCGACTTCGCTCGCGCTCGAGGACGCGGACTTCGACGGCGCCGTGTGCGTGCAGGTGCTCGAGTACGTGCCCGACGTGTCGGCCGGCCTCGCCGAGCTTCACAGAGTGCTGCGGCCCGGGGGGCGCCTGGTGGTCTGGGACGTCGACTGGGCCACGGTCTCCTGGCGTTCGGCGGATCGCGCGCGCATGGACCGGGTGCTGGTCGCCTGGGATGAGCACCTCGCACACCCCTCACTGCCTCGCACGCTCGCGCCCGCCATGAGATCGGCCGGGTTCGAGCACGTTGAGATGGAGGCCCACAGCTTCGCCACCGCCGACTTCGACCCCGACACCTACGGCGCCGCGGCCGTCCCGATTGTCAGGAGCTTCGTCCCTGGCCACAACGGCGTCAGCAATGACGAGGCGAAGGCGTGGGCCGCCGAGCAGCGGGAGCTTGGCGAACGGGGCGAGTTCTACTTCGCCTGCGTCCAGCTCTGCTTCATGGGGATTCGTTCGAGCTAGCGCCTCCTCGCCGCGCTCGATTGCGCTAGGGCCTCCGGACCGAGCTGCGTCGCGTGGGCCTCTGAGCGCCCGACCGCAGAGGGGTGCTCCGCGGCGCAGTTCAGGCGCTGCCAGACTTGCCGTTGGGACTCGTCATCGCAGCCGTGCTCGGCGGCTTTCTGATCGTGGGGGCGAGTCTGGTCGTGTTGAAGCGGAGCCACTCGAAGCGAGAGGACTAGACAGGGCTCGGCCTAGCTGCACGCGCCCGGGCGGCAGCTCGACAAAGCCAGACGAATCGGGCTCACCAGCGGTGACGCCCAAGGCCTTCGGGAATCCGCCGGCGCCCGGACCGGGCGCCCAAGTCAGCCCTTCTGGTCCAGGTACTCGGACTCGAGTACGAGGTCCTTGATCAGCGATTGGTACTCGACGTGGGCCTCGTGCTCGGTCGTGCGCCAGGTCTTGCCATCCGCGGCCGCCATATGGCTCCGATACTCGGGCGCGCCGGGGAATTTGATGTTGTCCGCGACCACGATCGAGCCGGGATGTAGCCAGCGCTCGCCGACGATGCGCTCCAGGTCCGGGAGGTAGGCCGACTTGTCGTGATCGATGAAGCCGAAGTCCACCGATCCGTTGTCGAAGCCGTGTTCGGTCCGCAGTCGGTCGATCGTTGATCCATCATCGGCGAGCGTCCCCACCACCACCGTCAGCTCGTCTCCGATCCCGGCGTGGTCCCAGATAGCGATGTCGAGCGGTTGGTCATCTCCCACTTGGCGCCGTTTGCCTCTCCCTGATCCGGGTAGTTCATTTGTAGCGATTTTGAGGACGCCTACAGGAGGATGAAGATGCTCAGACGCCGGCGCAACGACGATGGTGCAACTACCCGCATGCAACGCTCAGACGCGCGTCCGGGGGACGATGCTCGCGTACAGCGCGTACGTCGCCGCCAGCTAGATGAATTCGGTGGGTTCAGCCTCACCGCGGCGTTCTTCGGCTGGCTGGTTGCACTCGCTATCGCAGCGTTGCTCACAGCCGTGGTCGCCGCGGCAGGTGCAGCGATCGGTCTGACGGCCGACGGTGTGGGGTCGGCCGATGCCGAGAAGATCGGGCTCGCAGGTGGTGTCCTACTCGTGGCGGTCCTATTGCTTGCCTACTACGCGGGTGGCTATGTGGCTGGGCGTCTGTCGCGCTTCGACGGGGGTCGCCAGGGATTCGGCGTCTGGGCGTTTGGGCTGCTGACCACGCTGGTGATTGCTGCCGCCGGGGCGATTGGTGGCTCTGAATACAACGTCCTGTCCCGGTTCGACCTGCCCCGTATTCCTGTTGACGAGGGAGACCTCGCAACCGGCGGAGCGATCGTGCTCGGGGTTGTCCTTGTGGGGACCCTGCTGGCGGCGATTGCCGGTGGGCGCGGCGGAGAGCGCTACCACTTGGCGGTCGATCGAGCAGGTCTGGCTGACGACGGCAGAAGGGCGCACGATCGCGACGACGGCAGGGCCGGGCACGACGACCGCGTCGGCGCCCCAGGCTAGACCCAGGGACCCATAGTCTTACCGCGATACCCTCGATGACCGCGCCCGGGGAATGGACGGTCGCGCAGCACTTCGCGATCTGGATCGGCCTGTTCACGACGCTGTCCGGGCTCATCGGGCTGGCGATCAACCCGGACTTCGCGATCGGGGACGACGCCACCGCGGAGGCGTTCATCGGCGTCGACTGGAATGGATGGCATGGGGTCGCGGCCATCTCGGTGGGAGTGCCAGGCCTCGCCATGGCCTGGTTTCCCGGGCTCGCCATTCCGTATCTCGTCTACCGCGCGGTCACGGATGCGGCGGTCGGGCTCTGGGCCGCGCTCGACGACCAGCCGCTCGGTGTGCTGTTCCTCCCCACGAACGGCGACGTCGTCCGTCGTGGCGCTACAGCCGCGACGGCCGTGGCCCTCTCGAAACGCTCCGGCGCGGCAGCGGCACGATCGCTCAGCAACGCGTCGGGCGGTTCGTGATCGGAGCGGGCGAGAGCATCGTCAGCTTCGGCTATGCGCCGCACAAGAACCGCCTCGGGATCTGGTTCCGTTTCAAGGAAGGGCTGATCGACATCCAGCACTCCAACCAGAACATGCGCTGAGGAGCGCGCCCAGGCGACCTAGTTGCTCAGAGGCCCACGCGACGCAGCTCGGCCCGGAGGGCCCTGGGGCTGCGGGCGCGCTTGCGGTCAACCGCGCCGACGAAGCGCACGCGCCCGCTCTTCACACCTGCCGCTAGACGGCCGCGGTATAGGACGGTAAGGCTCGGCCGCAGGCGTACGGCACGCCTGAAGCGCTTGGCCGCGCTCCGCCGGGTGGTGCCGGTGGCCACGCCCTTGCCCCGGTGCTTCTTGGCCGTGGAGAAGACGGCTGTCACCCGCCCGCGCGAATCGAGCGCTGCGAGCACCCGCCCACCGCCCTTGACGCAGTAGCGCAGCGAGTTCTTCGTGACCTTCGTCGGCGAAACGCCGGCCACACTCAGCACCTTGCTGCGTTTGGCGCCGACGCGGATCCTGCCCACGCCGCCGGCGCTCACACGCAGCTTGCGCGACAGGCAGCGCGTCGAATCCGAGGGCCACACGTCGGCCGAGACCCTGAGCGCGAAGAGGCCCTTGCCCCCGTCCGTGTACCAGATCTCGCGACGCTCGGGCACGATCACCGGCTTTGACATCGCGACGTTGCTCGGCTGCCCGAAGTTCTCGGGCTCCGGAGTCGTCGGCGCCACGAAGTAGGCGATCTCCCTGGGCGCGGACAGGTTGGAGATGTCGAAGACACGCAGTCCCGAGGCGATGAACGAGCACGCCACCACGGTCGGGTCGACCTGCGTCGAGGGGCTGCAGTAGTGGGCGGCATACCCCTCGGGGCTCTGCGCGCCCGGGTCGCGCGCGGCGGCCGCGTGGTCCTCGGGCTGATTCACCTGAAGGCGCAGGTTGGACACGACCTTCGGCTCGGTCTCGTTCGAGATGTCGATGATGCGGCCTGCGCCGACCGCGTCCCGGTCCCCGCGGCCGGTGGTGCCCGCCGAGTACTCGTCGAACTCGAGCACGTAGGGCTTGCCGGCGCGCGTGAACGGGATTGCGTTCTGCGGGATCGATACCTTGTCCCAGGTCAGCCGACTGACCTCGCGCGCCTCGGGATTCGGCTTGCGCGCCTGGATCTCACTTACGTCGAGGGTCAGCATCTGGCCGCCGCCGGGGTCGGCGATGTAGGCGCGGTTGCCGTCGTCGCTGATCGTCATGCCGTGCGAGGCGACGTTCCCATGCCAGATGGCATGCGGGTCCTTCGGGTCGGTCACGTCGACGGCCGTGATGCCCGGCTCCGCCGTGCCCGCCACGTAGAACGTGCGCCCGTCCGGAGCGAAGCCGCTCTCGTGCCCGATTCGCGCGACCGGGAGCGTCGACTGATGCACCGGGTGGCGACAGTCGCCGCTCGCGTCGTAGATCGAGACGAGTCCGGGCGCGGTCGCAAAGTTGCCCGAGGCCGCGGCGACCAGCCCACGCTTCGGGTTCAGGTTGAGCGATTCGTGGGGGGAGAGCATGGGCTGCTGGACGAGGGAGTCGGTCAGCACGGGGTTCGTGGGGTCGGTCATGTCGACCACGGCCACGCCGAGCGAGCTCCCCTCCGGGTGAAGCGCGTTGCTCGGGAAGAGCAGCGCGGTGTCGTAGAAGGCACAGTCGTGCCCCTGGGAGTCCGTGTAGCGGAGCACCTTGAAGCCTCCCGAGTTGCCCTGTTGGCTAACGAGCGAGATGTTGCAGGCGAACCCGTTGGTCGCCGAGCCCGCTGGGACCCGCCCCTGGATGCCCGGCTCAGTCCGGTCGCCAGGTGCGCACTGTGCCCGTGGCGTGGCTTCGAGCGGTGGCTCGGCCCGCTTCGCGGTCGCCACCCTGGCCGGGCTCTGACCGAACCCCTGGCCGAGCGCGAAGAGGTCGTTGATCGGGTCCGATGGCGCCTGCGCGGTGACCGCTTCGTGCGCGGATGCCGTGCCGGCGAGGCCGCCGAGTGCGAGGACGGTGAGGAAAGCGGTTCGCGCGCGCCTCATCGAATCAGTGTAGGTCGGGGTGAGCCAACTTGCGCCGATGCACGCTAGCCCTTGTCGCCCGAGTACTCGAAGTCCAGCACCAGCTCATCCGCTGGCAGCCCGACTGGCAAGGGCACCGATCACAGTCGCGGGAAAGCTGACGATCCCGTCGCCCTGCTCGTACCTCTTTCCGTTCTCGAGTGCCGCGCGGCGGATTGAGTCCGCGTCTGGCTGAGGCAAAGAGCCGAGGAGGCTGGACTGCCTCATCTCAGCCTTCCGATCAGAGGAACAAAGCGCCCAGCGTGGGCCGCGTAGTTGGCGTAGGCCTCGCCGTGGGTGGCGAGCAAGTAGGGCTCTTCGAGCTTGCGGGTCTGGATCTCCAGGGCGATGATGAGGGCGACGAAACCGGCCAAGGCCACGACGTTGGGCACTAGCAGCGCGATCCCCAGTGACGCCGGGATCATCGCGGCGAAGATCGGGTTGCGGACGTACTCGAACGGGCCGCTCGTCACGAGCTCGGTCCTCTCCGAGGGGTCGACGCCGATGCGCCAGGACTTACCCATCGCGAACTGGGCGAGCAGGGTCGTGAGAAGGCCGCCGAAGAAGAGGCCGCCGCCGATGGCTTGAACAAGTTCGTCATCTAGCGCCCCGACGGGATCGAGGACGCGGGCGAGATCGAGGATCGGAGCGCTCACGCCCAACGCGAGAGCGACGACGAAGAGGACGCCGCCGAGCCATTCGAGCGAGCCCGGCTTGCCGCTGATGCCGTGAAATCCGGCTGAGCCCGTGCGCGCTTTCTGGACCATGCTACGGAGGCCGAAAGCGAGCAGGAAATAGATCCCGAGGAACGCCAGGGCCCAGCCCGCCATCAGCAGCAGTCCCCGGCCTTGGCGTCAGTGGTCGCCAGCGGGTCGCTGACGCAGCAGCCCTCGCCCCGCCACGCTTCGCGGCCTTCCTTGACCGCGACGCCGGCGATCAGCAGCGCCACCGCCGGATCGAGCCACCAGGCTCCGATCGCGGCGTTGCCGACGAGGCCCACGAGTAGGGCGCCGGCCAGGTAGGCACAGAGCATGTTCTGCCGCCCCTCCCCCTTGGTCGCGGCCGAGCCGATCCGATCGGCGAGACGCTGCTTCCAGATTCCGAGCACCGGCATGATCACGATGCTTCCGGCCGCGAGGCCAATCCCCACCCAGCTGACCTCTGGATGCTCGCCGC
>Ga0136614_10002928_pt1 | contig 10790 bp, 10 predicted proteins | sample AntDrymUQ2792106_2_FD_106643 | JGI IMG/M metagenome (GOLD analysis project Ga0136614, IMG submission 106643) | Polar desert sand microbial communities from Dry Valleys, Antarctica - metaG UQ279 (21.06) | ecosystem: Environmental > Terrestrial > Soil > Desert | place: Antarctica: Dry Valley... | reverse complement strand
GTCGTGTGCGAGATCGCCTCGCCCGTCCCCAGCACCCAGACTGGTTGACGGGCGAGGTCGCGCGCCCGGTCCTCCGACGTCAGTACGACCGCGCCGCCGCCGTCGGACCGGATGCAGCAGTGCAGCTTGGTGAGCGGGTCGGCGATCACCGGTGACTCGAGCACGTCGGCGGTCGTGATCGGATCGCGGTAGTACGCCTCGGGATTGAGCGACGCGTTGTAGCGGGCCGACACCGCGATCTCGGCTAGCTGCTCGAGCTTGGTGCCGAACTCGTGCATGTGCCGGCGCGCGCTCATGGCGTACTTGGCGATGAGCGTGTGCCCGAAGGGGGCGTCGAACTGGACCGGGCCCCGGTTCCCGAACGACAGGTTGGACGTGGCGCGGCGCCGGACCTTGAGATCGGCGCGGCTGGTCGACCCGTACACGAGGAGCACGACCTCGACGTGGCCTTGGGCGATGGCGGCGGTGGCGTGCTCGACCATGAACTCCCAGGTGCTGCCGCCGACGCCGGTGCCGTCGGCCCAGTTCGGGCGCAGGCCGAGGTACTCGGCGACCTCTATGGGCGCGAGCAGCCCGGTGCCGTGGGAGGCGAAGCCGTCGACGTCACTGTGCTCGAGGCCGGCGTCCGCCAGCGCCCGAGTCGCCGCTTGATAGTGGAGCTCGAACGGCGACCGCCCGTCGGTGCGCCCGATGTCGGAGAGCGCGGCCCCGATGATCGCGACGCGCGTGCTCAGCGGAGTTTCCAGTCGATGCGGGTGCCCGATTCGAACAGCTTCTGGCCCTCGGCGATCGAGTCCTGGTCGGTGCCCATCGCGACGTAGCTGTAGCCGAAGCGCAGCGCCTGGCGATGACCGAGCTCCCGCGCCGACCAGATCGCTCGCACGGTGCCCTGGATCGCGAGGGGTGGCTGCGACGCGATCGTGTTCGCGGCCCACGCGACCGCGTCGTGCAGCTGCTCCTTGGGCACGACCTCGGAAACCAGCCCGATCTCGTGCGCCCGCGGCGCCGACAGCCGCTCGTAGTTGCCGAGCAGCGACAGCCGCATGATCTCGCCGAACGGCATGATCCCGGCCATGTGCATCGGCTCGAACGCCGCGGTCATGCCGTAGGTGACATGGGGGTCGAAGAACGTGGCGTGGTCGGCGGCGACGATGAACTCGACCTCACCCAGCATGTAGAACGCGCCGCCGCAGGCGATTCCGTTCACCGCCGCGATCACCGGCTTCCAGAGGTCGCAGCTCTTGGGGCCGATGTTGTCGCCGGGGTCGTTGAACATGAACGGCGTCGAACCCGACCCCACGATGTCGGGATCGGTGGTGGCGTCGGCAGCACCGCCCATCTGCTCCATCCGGTCGATGCCGGTGCAGAACGCCTTGTCCCCCGCGCCGGTGAGCACGACGCAGCGCACGTCGTCATGGCGGCGCAGTCCCCGCCATAGGTCGTGCAGCTCGCGCTGCATCAGCGAGTTGAACGCGTTCATCCGGTCGGGTCGGTTGAGCGTGACCCAGGCGACCCCGTCGCGCTCGTCGTAGAGCAGCGTCTCGAAGGAGGTGTTCACCTAACTCCGGCTCTGGGTCGCGATCCCCGGATTGATGCTCTTGAACGCGTACTTGTTGAGGATCGGGCCGATGGCGGCGGCGTCCCAGCGGGTGGGGTTACCGTCCTGGTCGGTGCTGAAGAACTGCTCGCCCATCTCCCAGGGTGAGTACACGCAGATCGAGTTGCCTACGAGCCGGATGACCTGGCCGGTGGTGGGCTTGGACTCGTCCGACGCCAGCCAGGCCACGCCCGGAGCCGAGTTGCCCGGGTTCATCGCATCGAACTCGGTGTACTCCTCGGGGTGCTTGATCTTGATGTCGTCGCGGGCGACGCCGACCATGCGGGTGAACCCACCGGGCCCGATGCAGTTGGCCCGCACCCCGTAGCGCGACAACTCGAGGCTGGCGATGACCGTCATCGCGGCGATGCCGGCCTTGGCCGCGCCGTAGTTCGACTGGCTGGCCTGGCCCTGGAGCCCGGCGCTCGAGACCGTGTTGACGATCGAGGCGCTGGGCTGGTCGCCCGCCTTCGACTGCTCGCGCCAGTGGGCCGACGCGTGGTGCATGGTGTTCCAGGTCCCCTTGAGGTGCACCCGGATCACCGAGTCGAAGTCTTCCTCCCGCATGGTGAAGAGCATCTTGTCGCGCAGAATTCCGGCGTTGTTGACGAGCACGTCGAGGCGGCCGAAAGCGTCGAGGGCGGTGCCGATGATGTTCTTGGCGCCGTTGAAGTCGGAGACGTCGTCGTAGTTGGCCACCGCTTCGCCGCCACGACCCTTGATGACGTCGACGACTTCGTCGGCGGCGCGCTTATCGGCACCCTGACCGCTCACGTCGCCGCCGAGGTCGTTGACGACGACCGTGGCACCCTGGTCGGCGAGCTCGATGGCCTCGCCCCGGCCGACGCCGTTCCCGGCCCCGGTGACGACGGCGACCTTGCCCTCGCAGATGCCCATTTGCGCGTCCCTCCCACCGCATGAAAACTGACGTGGCCGTCACGGTACCGCGGCCGCCGACGCGACCGTCAACCAGCCAGCCAACGCCAACCAGCCAACGACAAGAGAGAGGACGTACATGGCCGTCGACACGAGCGTCATCGGCAAGCCGACCGGGGCGTCGAAGGTGACGGTCGAGCGGGGGCCGGTGGGCAACTTCGCCCGCGCCGTGCTCGACGAGAACCCCGTGTACGAATCACCCGAAGCGGCGCGGGCGGCGGGCTTCACCGCGATCCCGGCGCCACCGACGTTCTCGTTCGCGATGCAGCACTGGGGAAAGTTCGCCGAGGACCAGCCGGCCGATCCCACCGGTGGTGACAACCCGATGCACAAGGTGATGGGCGAGCTCTTCGGCAAGGGCGGCCTCGTGCTCCACGGCGAGCAGGAGTTCGAGTACCACCGGCCGCTCGTCGTCGGCGACGTGCTCGTCGGCGAGGGCCGGATCACCGACATGTACGAGAAGGAGAGCAAGGGCCGCACGATGACTTTCCTCGTCACCGAGACCGTCTGGCGTGACGAGAAGACCGACGAGCCCGTCGTGACCGAGCGCTTCAACCTCATTCACCGCGCATGACCCGCGGCAGGCTGGACGGGAAGGCCGCCATCATCACCGGAGCCGGTCAGGGGATCGGGCTGGCCTACGCCGAGCGGTTTCTCGACGAGGGCGCCCGCGTCGCGGTGGCCGAGATCAACGAGGAGCGGGCCGAGAAGGCCATGAAGCACCTGGCGGGCAGGGGCGACGCGGTGTACGTCCCGACTGACATCGCCGACGAGCAGTCGGCCAAGGACTGCGCTGCCCGGGCCCAGGACGAGTTCGGCAAGCTCGACATCCTCGTCAACAACGCCGCGCTCTACTACGACATCGAGAACGAGCGCAACGACTACGAGTACCTCCAGCGGGTGTTCAGCGTGAACCTGCACGGCGCGTGGCTCATGTCGCGGGCGGCGGCGCCGTACATGGTCGAGCAAGGCCGGGGTCGCATCATCAACCAGTCGTCGGGCGCGGCCTACATGTACACGATGACGCCGCCGGGAGAGTTCCGCGAGGTCGGCGCCTACACCTACAGCCAGACGAAGTGGGGGATCGTCGGGCTCACGAAGTTCCTCGCCGGTCAGCTCGGCCAGTACAACGTCACGGTCAACTGCATCGCGCCGGGGGTCACCATGACCGAGGCGACCAAGAAGATCGTGCCCGAGGAGTACATCTCGATGATCCCGATGATGAGTGCGATGAAGCGCACGCTCGAGCCCGAGCACCTCACCGGGACCGCGGTGTTCTTCGCCAGCGACGACGCCGAGCTCGTGACCGGGCAGGTGCTGTGCGTCGACGGCGGCTCCTCGATGCCGGCCTGACCGGCGATCAGATACTGAGAATCGCCTCGAACGGCGTGACCTCGGTGGCTACCCGGTACTCCTGACCGTCGGCGCCCACGGCGTCGAGCCCGTCGCGTTCGGTGGCGATGAAGAGCCAGGCGCCGTCGGGTGACCACGCCAGCGGCGCCCCGCTGTCGCGCCGCACCGCCCGGGCCCGGAACGTCGTCACCGTCTCGAGTCCGACGTCCACGACGATGCCCCGGGTCTCCACGCCGTCGGAACGCGCCACTACCAGCCGATGACCGTCGGGCGAGAAGCCGGCGACCTCGGTGCCGCCGGGACCGAGGTCGACCCGCAGCCTCCGCGAGGTTCCGGTCTCGACGTTGTCGACCAGCACATCGCACTCGGATGGGAAGCATCCCGAGATCCGCGTCGCCAGCAGGCTCCCCGTGGCCGCCAGGAACAGGCGGCCTTCGGGCAGCGAGAGTGTCACCCGCCCGTCGCGCTCGACGACCTCGAGCGCGCCCGATGTCCGCTCGACGACCAGGCCGCTCGTCACCGCCCCGCTGACGAATCCGTCGACCTGGATGGGCGCGCTCGTGGGGGAGCCGTCGTCGGCGTCGATCTCCTGGGCGAGGCTGCTCCCATCCGGTTCCCGGGTGACCAGCCACACCCGACCCTCGGCGGTCGCAGGAACGAGCCGCCCTCGAGCCGTGACCGCGTCGGCGATCGCGCCGAGACCTTCGGCCGCGCGGGTCGCCGTGCCCTCGTCGACATCGAGTTCGATCGCGCCGTCGCCGCCGAGCAGGACGAGCGTGGCACCGGTGCTCTGGTCGAGCGCGGGGGCAGGACCGGTGGCCGTCCCCGTCTGGGGGGGCGAGGAGCTGGGACTCCCCAGCCACGCGCCCACGAGGAAGAACGCGACCAGCGCGCCCAGCAGCATCAGGGGTGCGTACGTCGAGTCGTCGTGCACCCGCCGGGGGACGATGCGGGGGCCGGGCGGGATGGCGGCGAAGCGATCTTCGGGCCGGATGCCGATCTCGGGGTCGTCGAGCTCGAGCACGGTCAGCGGCGCGCCCAGGTCGGCGCCGCAGGCGCTGCAGGTGACCGCCTCCTCGCGAATGCGGGCGCCGCATTCCGGGCAGCGAGTCACGAGCCGATGGTACGGCTAGTCGAGCACGCCCTCGGCCGCGAGGCGCTCCTGTTCGCCGGGGGAGAGACCGAGGAGCTCGCCGAGCACGCGGTCGTTGTCCTGGCCCAGGGTCGGTCCCGAACGTGTGTAGCCACTCGGTGCGTCGCTGAGGCGGAAGCCGTTGCGCTCGTACAGGCCCTCGCCCATGACCGGGTGGGTGAGCGTCACGAAGTGCTCGCGGTGCGCGACCTGTGGGTCGCAATGGACGTCGCCGAAGTCCTCGACGGGTACCGCCTCGATGCCCCGCGACTGCAGCAGCGCGGCGGTTTCGTCGCGGTCGCGATCCATGTTCCAGTCCGCGAGCGCCTCCTCGATCTCGTCGACGTGGGCACGCCGGTCGGCGAGGGTGGGCCAGGCGCCGTCGCGACCGATCATGCGGGCGAGATCGGCCCACTCGTCGTCGGTCCAGCACGCGATCGCGATCCAGCGGTCGTCGCCCCGGCACGGGAACGCGCCGTGGGGGACGGCGCGCTCGTGGCGGTTCCCGTCACGGGCGCCGACGACGCCGTCGAGCTCGTAGTCGAGGAGCCACGACCCGAGCGAGTAGATGCCCGTCTCGACCTGGGCGAGATCGAGGTAGACGCCCCGGCCGGTGCGACGGCGGTAGAGCAGGCCGGCGGCGAGCGCGCTGGCGACGAACCGGGGGGCGAGGGAGTCGGTGATGGTGGCGTGCGGGCCGACGGGCTCGCGGTCGGGCCAACCCGTGTTCCAGTTGAACCCCGACAACGCCGCGCCCTGACCGCCGAAGCCGGGGTAGTCGCGGTGGGGCCCGGTCTGACCGTTGAGGCAGGCGCTGATCATCACCAGGTCGGGTTTGAGCTCGGCGAGCGAGTCGTAGTCGAGGCCGAAGCCGCGCATGGCCCGGGGTGCGAAGTTCTCGGCGACTGCGTCGGCCCACTCCACAACGAGGCGCTTCACCAGGGCGATGGCGTCGGGGTGCTTGAGGTTAAAAGTGGCATTGAGCTTCCCGACGTTGAGCCCGTCGTACATGGTCGAGCCCTCGAGGCCGTGAGGGTTGTTCGGGCCCAGCGCGTACACCCGCAGGAAATCTGGCCGGCCCTTCGACTCGATGCGCAGCACGGTCGCGCCGTGCTCGGCGAAGTACCGGGTCGCGATCGGCCCCGCCGCGCCGGCGCCGAACTCGAGGACCTTGGTGCCGTCCCAGGCCGGACGCCCGCCCTCACTGGGTTGGGCCGGTTTTCCGGCCAGGTCATCGAACCGCGACCCGACGCTCGATGGATCGGTGTCACCCAGCGCGGGCGCGGGGCTTGACGCGCGGGCAGGGGCGGCTTCGTCGTCGGCGGAGCGGACGGCGACGAACGACCGAGGGAAGCGGGCGACGTCGCCGACCGGAGCGAAGAACTCGCGGGCGGCGAGCTGGGCGCTGGCGTAGATCTCGCGGGGCGAGTTCGCCGGGGCGAGCATGAGGTTCGTCTCGCAGGCGATCTCGTAGAGCTCGGTCATCGTGTGGCGGGCGAAGTACTCCGCCACCGGCGCCTCGATCGTCTCGAGCTCCTCGTCGGACGCGGTCGTGTGCGAGAACCCGGTCCAGTCGCGGTCGGCGAGCCCGGGTGCGTGGATGCCGTCGGCGAGGACCAGGCGGGTGAGCATCTGCAGGCTGGGCACGCGCGCCTTGCCGCCCCGGAGCCCGAACGACACGAACCCGTCGGCGCAGGGCCAGATCTCGCGGGTCCGGCCGATGTTCGCCCCCCGGCGACTGCCACGGAAGCCGCTCTTGGGAAAGCTGGCCGGGTTCGCCATGTTGGCGACGAACACGACCTCCTGCATGGATACATCGACGCGGTGGGGCTGCCCGGACGCCAGTGCCGTGAGCGCCGCGAACGCGGTCTCGGGCCCCACGTGGGCGTAGCCCGACGGCTCGGTGCACCGCACCGGCGCCCGGTCGGGATCGCCGGTGCAGTACATGTTCCCGCTCGCCGCCATCACCCCGAGGTCGGAGGCGCGCCACTGCGCCCGGGGGCCGGTGCGCCCGAAGGGCGTGACGCTGACCCATACCGCGTCGGCCGCGCGACCCGGATCGACCTCGAGCGTCCCCGGGAACCCGGGAGTATCGATCACGACGTCGGCGATTCGCAGCAGCGGGTCGAGGGCGACGTCGTCCGAGCCGGTGACGACCGCGCTGCGCTTGCCGGCGTTGGACGCGAGGAACCGGTTCGGGTCGACGGCGCGGAGCGGGTCGCCATCGGGTAGCTCCACCTTCACGACGTCGGCGCCGAGGTCGGCGAGGATGCGACCGGCCATCGCCGCGGGCTCGCCGGCGAGGTCGACGACGCCTACGCCCTCCAGCAGCGGGCTTGGCCGTCGACCTGACATCCGTGTCAGACTACTGTCGCCACTCGGGCACCACTTCGCCCGATCACCTGCGGAGGAAACGGGCATGTCGAAGTACCGCATCGTGTCAGCCGACGCGCACATTCTCGAGCCGCCCGACATCTGGAAGAACTGGCTGCCCGAGAAGTACCAGGAGAAGGCGCCGCAGCTGGTGAAGGACCCCGACGGCGGCGACGCGTGGGCGTTTGCCGGCGCGGCGCAGCCCGACCCGATCGGGCTGGTGTCGACGCCGGGCATGCCCTACGACCAGTTCCGCTGGACCGGGGTCACCTACGAGGAAGCGCGCGCCGGTTGTTACAGCGGCGCCGAACGGGCCAAGGACATGGAGATCGACGGGGTCGACGCCGAGATCCTGTTCCCGCCCCAGCGCACGGTTGGCCACTTCCTCGGCGACGAGGACGACGACTTCGTGCTCGCCGGCATCGAGGCGTACAACAACTTCCTGTTCGAAGAGTTCTGCGCGCCCGATCCGAGCCGCCTGGTCGGCATGGCCCAGATCCCGTCACTCGGCATCGACTCCGCAATCGACGGTCTGCGCAAGGCCAAGGCGCGTGGCGCCAAAGGCGTCATCATCGGCAACTGGCCCGCCGGTGGCAACGACATCTCCGAGGAGGACGACGCGTTCTGGGCGGCGGCGGTCGACGAGGGCATGCCCGTCACGATCCACATCCTTCTGTTGTCGCGCCAGGCGCGGCAGGCGCAGCGAGCCGCGGCCAAGAAGGCCGGCGGCAACCAGCTCTACGGCGGCAAGGGTGCGGCGGCGAAGGCCAAGGCGGTCGGCGGGCTCGGCAGCGTGTTCTCGCTCGTGCCCGGCCACCTGTCACAGCTGATCTTCACCGGGGTCTTCGACCGCTTCCCCGAGCTCCAGGTCGTCATGATCGAGACCGGCATCGGCTGGCTGCCGCACTTCCTCGAGATGATGGACGACAAGTTCTGGCGCAACCGGTCGTGGGCCGATCTGCCGATCACGCGGCCGCCGACGGAGTACTGGCGCAGCAACCTCAGCGCCACGTTCATCGTCGACCGCGCCGGGATCGACATGCGCGAGCGCGTCGGCGTCGACAACATCATGTGGTCGACCGACTACCCGCACCACGGCAACGACTGGCCATACTCGCGCAAGGTGATCGAGGAGATGATGGGCCACATCCCGCACGACGAGCGTCGGAAGATCGTCGCCGGGAACGCGGTGCGGCTCTTCCACCTCGAGGACTAGTTGGCCGCTCGTCGGCGAGGCTCCCCTCCCTCCCGCTCCGGGCGCGTTCAGCTGGTCGCGCGACCTTCCTCGATGGCGTCGAGGGTGAGGCGCTGCAACGTGCGGTAGTGGGCGTAGCTCACGAGGCGGCTCACCAACGGGAGCATTCGGCCTGCCACCTCGCTCATGCTGAACTGGAAGGCGGTCAGGTCGTCGGCGTCCCACTCGGGACCGCGCCGACCTCCGAACACGTCGAGGACTTGCTCCTGCATCGTCTCGATGCCCTTCGCGTAGATGCCGGCGATCTCCACGATGACGTCGTCTCGTAGGCCGACCTCACTCAACTCCGCGACCGCCGACACCGCGTCGAGATCGGTGCTGTCGTATGCGTCCCGCCCGACCTGTACCGGGTCGCGGAGGAACTCGACCTCTCGCAGTCGCCCGGCCAGGGTCCGGTCGACACCTGACTTCTCCACCAAGTCGTCGAACGTGTAGGCAGCCGACTCCGCTCCGAAGACACCCTCGACGAGCCCGGGGCGCTCGGCGTTCATGAGGGACCGGATCGCCGCCAGTGAGAAGCGCCTCTGCTGCAACTCCCGGATTTGCTCGAGGCGGTGGAGGTGCTCGGGGCCGTAGAGCTTGTTGCGCCCGGCCCGCTCGGCCGGCGGCAGCAGGCCCTCCCGCTGGTAGTAGCGAATGGTGTCGACCGTGACCCCGGCCCGGTGGGCCAGGTCGTCGATGCGCCACTGGTCTGGCATGGGGCCCCCGGGGACTTGTGACTTCGGTCACGAGACTTGACAGTGATTACACTGAGAGTAGATACTTACAGTGTCATTCAACCGGAGCGTGCGCTCGCACGCAAGCACGAACTGTAGGTGGACCCCATGCGCGAGACCACAACCCCCGAGGGCAAAGAGCAGGCCCTGGCGTGGATTCGTCGCCAGCTCTCCTGGGAGCGGACCCTCGCCGACCTCCGAGCCGACCGCGACGAGCGTCCCGAGGAGTCCCGCCAGGCGGCCTGAATCCTCTCCCGCCCGAGTCGTACGCACCCCCGCCTCCCCCTGGCGGGGGTGCGGCGCGTCCGGACGCGGACAGTCAGGCGCGAACCCAGCGGGGGAGGTGGACGTCCTCGACCGGGGCGAAGACCACGCGGACGGGTTCGCCGATCTCGATGCTCGCGGGGTCGACCTCGTTGATCGGCCCCTCGGGTGACGTGACCAGGTTCCCTACGAAGCGGATGGTCGGGTCCTCCTCGAGCGCGACGACGATGGCGTTGTAGGGCGCGAGCTCGGCGTACGCGGGCAGCAGCGGGGGATGGGGGACGACGAACGACCACACGGTGCCCCGGCCCGAGGTTGCGATCCAGGTGCTCTCGAGCGACCGGCACGCAGGGCACATCGGGCGGGGCGGCATGCGCCACGCGCCGCACTTCCCGCACGCCTGCACGAGTAGCTCACCGCGCGCGGTGCCGGCCCAGAACGGCGCCGCGTCCGGGTCCTCGACGTCGGGAAGCAACAGACCGGACTCCACCTCTACTGCCTCCCTCGCTGCGGCGCAGGGTACCTGCGCCGCGGGCGCTCGCTCGGACGCCAAGTCCCGCGCATGCGTGTTGGTCGTGCCGCTTGCATCACTTCCGCAGCAGCAGGGCGCTGGTGGGCACGCCCTCGCCGCTGGTGACGAGGCAGGTGTCGGCGCCGTCGACCGGGCTGGTCGACGTGCCCCGCATCTGCCGCGTGCCTTCGAGCACGAGGTTGAAGCCGTGCACGTACGCCTCGCTCATGCCCGCACCCGACGTGTTGACGGGCAGGCGGCCGTCGGGCCACTCGATGTTGCCGTCGTCGGTGAACGGACCGCCCTCGCCCCGCTCGCAGAACCCGTAGCCCTCGAGCGACAGCACGATCAGCGGGCTGAACGCGTCGTAGAGCTGCGCCACCTTCACGTCGGCGGGTCCGAAGTCGGCCGTGCGCCACAGCGCGTCGGCGCACGCCCACGCCGGACCCCGCAGGGGGTCCTCGCAGAAGTAGTTGGTCATTGTCTGGTGCTGGCGGGGGAGACCCTGGGCGAACGAGTGGATGTACGCGGGTGGGTGGGGGAGGTCGAGGGCCCGCTCCGCCGAGGTGACCACGACCGCGAGCGCGCCGTCAGTCTCGAGGCAGTTGTCGTACAGGCACAGCGGCTCGGAGATCCAGCGCCCCTCCATGTAC
>Ga0136614_10002925_pt1 | contig 10792 bp, 8 predicted proteins | sample AntDrymUQ2792106_2_FD_106643 | JGI IMG/M metagenome (GOLD analysis project Ga0136614, IMG submission 106643) | Polar desert sand microbial communities from Dry Valleys, Antarctica - metaG UQ279 (21.06) | ecosystem: Environmental > Terrestrial > Soil > Desert | place: Antarctica: Dry Valley... | reverse complement strand
ACCGGTGTGGGATGTCACGCCGCATCCGCGGGCCACCGAGCGAGAAGGTCCGGGCTCATTTCGCGAACACGACATCGAAGCGTTCCCCGGCGGGATGCAACCGCCCACCTGGCCTGACGTACCTGCGCTCATTCGCGACTGGGTCACCGACGCGCAGGCACTCCGCGCGGCAGACGAGACGACGATCGCGGAAGCGCTGGCCGCGCTCCATGCCCGCTTCGAGCAGATCCACCCGTTCCTCGACGGCAATGGCCGGACCGGCCGGCTGGTCGTGAACCTCCTGCTCGTCCGCCTGGGGATCCCACCGGCGATCATCTACAAGGGCGACCGAGCGCGATACCTCGCGGCGCTGCGCCGCGCTGACCAAGGCGATCCCGGACCGCTCGGTGAGTTCCTCGCACGGGCGGTGCTCGACAACCTCTACAAGTTCGTGGTGCCCGCGATCGCCGGTCCGGCATGGCTGGTGCCACTCCCTGCGCTCGCCGGAGATGAGCTCTCCGCCAACGCCCTACGAGTCGCCGCGATCCGAGGACGCCTGAAGGCCGCCAAGGCCGCCAACGGTACGTGGCGCAGCTCTCGAGCCTGGGTCGACGAATACCGCGCCACGCCCAGACGCTTGCGCAGCTCCCCAATCTGTACCCGAAGTCGCTCGTACACCGAGGCTCGTGAGGGACGTCCTCGTCGGGCAGCGTCGATGTTGTTCGGCTCGGCCAGGAGTCAACTGTACCGAACACTTACGCGGAAGTGTTCGGCTCCGCGGAGGCTGGCAGCACTGCGACTCATCCGCGATAGAGGCGTTTCGCTACGTATCCGATCAGCGAATCCTCCAGCTCGTCTTCGTCGAGGGTCGCGTGATCTGTGACTTGCCCGTGGATGGGCTGGTGACGATCCGACGAGGCAGGTCGGTTCAGCTGTGGAGATGGTGGATCTGCGGGTCGCCGGCCATGCGGCGACTGTGCTCGAGCAGCCTCGGATAGTCGGTGGCGATGCCTTGGAGGAGGACTTCGACCGCGCGCTCGATCTCCGCTTCGCTGATCGGTGCGTGGCCGAACAGGACGCGGTAGTGAACCAGTGAGCCGAGCATGTCCACGGTCAGGCCGTGGTCGATGTCTTCGCGCAGGTCGCCGCGCGCCATGGCCTGGTCGAGCGTCTGCTCGACGGCGGCGCGCGGAGGATCGAACAGCGCGGTCATGAAGGCTGCGCGCAGTCCAGGGTGCTGGGCGCAGTCGGCGAGCAGGGGCCCGAGCACGTCGGGGGGCATGCGCCGGAACGCGGCGACGAAGACGTTGATGCACTCGTTGAGGTCGCACAGCGTGCAGCCGGTGTCGGGTGCGCGTGCCTCGCCCAGGCGCTGAGCGAGCGCGGCCAGCACGAGGTGCTGGCGGCTGGGCCAGCGGCGGTAGATAGCCGGCTTGGTGGTTGCGGCGCGCCGCGCGATCTCTTCGAGCGTGAAGCGGCTGTATCCCGACTCGTCGAGCACAGCGAGGGTTGCGGCGAGCACGGCCGTGTCGATGTGCGGGTCGCGCGGGCGGCCGATGCGCGTGGCGGGAACCGCGGGCTCGCGAGCCGAGTCCATGCGCTCATCCTAGCCGATAGATTATGTGCCGAAACGGAACGTAATCCGCCGGAGAGAACGGGCGATAGACAGCACGTCCCAGTCAACGACGACGAGCGCTCTCCGGTGACGGTCATCGGCCTAGGCGCGATGGGCTCGGCGCTGGCCGAGACGTTCCTCGCGACCGGTCATCGGACGACGGTCTGGAACCGCTCGGCCGACAAGGCCGACGACCTGGTCGCCAAGGGCGCGGTTCGCGCGGCGACGGTCACGGACGCGGCCGCGGCGAGCCCGCTGAGGCCCAGAAGGCCGACGGCTTCTCGAGCCTGATCGAGCTGGTCAGGCAGCCGGTGGCCTAGAGCGATCGCCTTATCCGCACCTCGGACGCCGCGCCCCCACCGTCGTGGCTCAGCGTGCCGCGACCGCAGAACTCACCCCGACCGGACTCGGCTGCTCGCGAGCGCATCGAACAGGCGCTCGACGTCCTCGTCGGTGGTGTGCAGGTGCGGTGCGATACGCAGCGAGCCGCCGCGCACGGCGGCGTAGCAGTTCGCTTCGGCGAGGGCGGGCAGTACGTGCCCGCGGATCGCCTCCGGCAGCCGCACGCCGAGCATGTGCGGTCCGCGCTCCTCGGCGCGTAGGGGCTCGAACTCCAGGTCGCTTGCGCGGCGAGCGATGCGGTCCGTGAGCGCCGCGAGCGTGGCCGCGACCCGGGGAACCTGCCACTCCAGCAGCTGCTCGAGTGCGGCGATGGCCATCGGGGTCAGCTCGAACTTGGTGCGTTCGCCGACGTCGAAGCGCCGTGCGCCGGGCTGGTACTCGTCGCGGTAGTCGACGAGGCGCGCGAAGTCCTCAGAGCCCTCCCGCAGGATCCAGTTCTCTTCGAGCGGCTCGCCTTGGCGGTGCTCCTCGGCCACGTAGAGGTAGCCGACGCTGAACGGTCCCAGCAACCATTTGTAGCCGACGCTGACGACGAAGTCGGGGCGCAGCTCGCGCACGTCGAGCGGCATCGCCCCGAGCGATTGGCTGGCGTCGATCACGAGCCGCGCGCCGAGCTCGTGGGCCCGCGTCGCCACCGCGCGCAGGTCGATCAGCGCGCCGTCGGTCCAGTGCACGTTGGGCACGCTGACCACGGCGGTCGGCTCGTCGAGCGCGGCGAGCACCGCCTGCGTCCAGGTCTGCCCATCCTCACGGGCGACCGTGACGATCTCCGCGCCCGTACGGCGCGCCACGGCGCGCCAGGTGTAGATGCCAGACGGGTACTCCTCGGCAAGCACGACGATTCGATCGCCGGCGCCGAGCTCGAGGTTGCGGGCGGCGATCGCGAAGCCGTAGCTGGTCGCCGGCACCAACGCGACGCCTTCGGCGTCGGCGCCCACCAGCGCGCCGAACAGGCCGCGCAAGCGCTCGACGTCGGTGAACCAGTCCTCCGCCCCGAGCGTCCACGGCCGGCCGCGACGCTCCAGCGCCGCCTCGCCGGCGGCGCGCACGGCGTGGAGCTGCGGCGCGAGGTTCGCGGTGTTGAAGTAGGCGATGTCGGCCGGCACGTCGAACTCCGCGCGCCGCTCGCCCAGCGCCCCCGGCCGAGCGCCGTGCTCGTCCGCTGCGGTCATGTCCATGCCTTCTCTGAAGCGGTCCCCGTCGATCAGGGTGACCCAAGCAGAGGATCAGCGCAACTGCTTGTCCTAATCTTGAAAGTCATGCCAGCTAATCGGCTCGGGTTGGAGCTCCGTCATCTCCTCGCCCTCGACGCGGTCGCTCGTCATCGCTCCTTCAACGCCGCCGCCGACGAGCTGGGCTACACGCAGTCGGCCGTCAGCCAGCAGATCGTCGCGCTCGAGCGGCTGGTGGGGACGCGCGTGTTCGATCGCGGCAGCGGCCCTCGACCGGTGCGCCTCACCGAAGCCGGACGCGTGCTGCTCACGCACGCTCGAGCGGTCCTGGCCCGCGTCGACGCCGCATCCGCCGACGTCGCCGCGCTCGCCCAGGGTGCCATCGGCGAGCTGCGGCTCGGCACCTACCAGAGCGTCGCCACCCGGCTGCTGCCCGCCGTGCTGGCACGCTTCCGCTCGCAGTGGCCGCGCATCGACATCCAGCTGTTCGAGTCCGGCAGCCACGATGACATCGACGACCGCGTCGAGCGCGGCGCGCTCGACCTCGCCTTCACCACCCCTCCCGTCCCGCGGGAGGACGTGTTCGCGTACACGGATCTCCTGCGCGACCCGTACCTGCTCGTCGTCGACCTCGAGCACCCGCTCGTCGCCGCCGGACGCGTCGACATCGCCGAACTCGCCGACATCGACCTCGTCGGCTACCGCGTCTGCCGCGCCCACGCTCAGCTCGAGCGGTTCCTCCGCACCCGCGGCATCGAGCCGCGCATCGTGATGCGCGCCGAGGACAACCAACTGCTCCAAGGCCTCGCCGCCCAACGCGTCGGCGCCGCCATCATGCCCCTGCTGGCGATCGACCTCCAGCGCGGCGATACCGTCGTTCTCGATCTCGACGGTCAGGTACCGGCCCGCCGCATCGGCCTCGTCTGGCATCGCGACCGCCATCAGGCGCCGCCGACGCAGAGCTTCATCCAGATCGCCAAGACCCTCAGCGCCGAACTCGGCGAGCACGCCGGCGCCCGGTCGTCTAACAACACCACATCGCCCGGCTGAGTATCGGCCACACGCACATCGAGCAGCGGCCACACGCCGAGGTGTGAGGCCACACGGTAATAGAGTATCGGCCACATTGACACCGGCCGATGGGTGCGCGGAGAACCCGGCCGGCGGGTTCGTCTGGTCTTGCGTGCCGGATCCCGCATCTCGAGCCTGGCGTGTGAGATCGACCCTGGCGTGATGCGACATCCGACGCGTCAGCAGCGGCCGACCTCCAGCGTCAGCGTCTCAAAGTCCCGCAAGGCGGATCGATCAGCGGGACGGCGCGCGGCCCGCGGCCGCGAGTGGTCGCAGCCATGCCGGGAGCTGAGGTGATCCGGCTGCAGGGCGGGCTCGGCCGCGCGGTATTACGCCCAAGCGGGTCGCTGTCACCAGTTATTCGGTCTCCGCTCGACGTCTCCCCGAGCGGACCGAGCAGCTGCGGCGGCTGCGCGGTTGAGGCCGGTCTCGTAGGCGAAGATCACGACCTGGACGCGGTCGCGGAGGTCGAGTTTCATCAGGATCCGCTTGACGTGAGTCCTGACGGTGGACTCCTCGACGACGAGCGCGCCGGCGATCTCGCGGTTCGAGAGGCCGCGTGCGATCAGCTGCAGAACCTCGCGCTCGCGCGGGGTGAGCTGGTCGAGCCTCCCCTGATCGGCGTGCTCGGGCGTCGGCTGCTGGGCCATACGGTGGACAACGCGTGTGGTGACCGACGGCGAGAGCAGCGAGTCGCCCGCGGCGATCGTGTGCACCGCCGCGATCAGCTCCTCGGGTCGCGTCCGCTTGAGCACGAAGCCAGACGCGCCGGCGCGGAGGGCGCCGAAGTCGTCCTGCTCGAAGGTCGTGAGGATCAGGACGCGTGCGTGTGGGGCGGCGCGCGTCAGCTCGCGGGTCGCGCCGATCCCGTCGAGGTCGGGCATGCGGACGTCCATGAGCACCACATCAGGGGCGAGCCGGCGGGCTCGCTCGACGGCCTCTCGCCCTGTCGACGCCTCGCCGACGATCTCGATCTCGGGCTCGCCCGCGAGCAGCTCGACGAGACCCGCGCGCATGAGATCGTCGTCGTCGGCGATCAGCAGCCGTGTCACGGGCCATGACCTCCGTAGGGAAGCTGGGCGCGGACGCAGAACGAGCCGTTGGCGCGCTCGGCGTCGAGGCTGCCTCCGAGCAGGGCCGCGCGCTCGCGCATGCCGATCAGGCCATGGCCGCCGTTTGGCCTCGGGATGGCGGGAACGGCCGGATTGCTGATCGTGAGCTCGAGCGCCGCCTCACCGAACCGAAGGTCGATGCGCGCGCCGCCCGCGCCGTGGCGGGCGGCGTTGGTGAGGCCTTCCTGGAGGATCCGGTACGCGGCCTGGTCGACGGCGACGCCGAGCGGCCGCGGCGCTCCCGCGGTGCCGATCGTCACGTCGAGCCCCGCCGTCATACGGTGCGCGACGAGGGTGTCGAGCGACGCCAGCCCGGGCGGCGCCGGGATCTCCTCACCTTGCGTGCCGTCGTCGCGCAGCGCGCCTACGAGCTGATCGATCTCGGCCGCGGTCTGCCGCGCCAGCTCCTCGATCGCTTCCAGGGCCGCTCGGCCGCGCTCGGGGTTCTTGTCGTGGCGCAGCCGGGCGGTGCCGGCCCGCAGGGTGATGACGTTGATCGCGTGGCCGGCGGAGTCGTGGAGGTCGCGGGCGATCCGGGCGCGCTCCTCGGCGGCGGCGAGGCGCCGCTCGCGCTCCGCCTCGCGCTCGGCACGCAGCGCGCGTTCTGAGAGCTCGGCGATGTGCTCGCGCCACAGGCGCGTTCGCTCACCGGCGAACCAGGCGACGGCCCAAGGGAGCCCCGCGTGGAAGAGCTCGCTCACGGAGAAGCCGCCACCAACGGCGGGAGCGAGGAGGTACGCGGTGAACAGCGCGACGACGGTGCCGATGCTGTTCCGGATCCAGGGCTGCTCCTCATCACGGCTCGCCGCGAGCAGGTACAGCGCGGCGATGGGCCCGAGCGCGAGCCCGCTCGGATAGCCGAGGCCGACCAGCAGCACGCTCGCCGACGCTGTGAACGCGAACACGCCGCGCGGCGCGCGGCGCCAGGCGACCAGCGGCACGGTCGAGCACGCGGCGAGCACCCCGCCCGTCCAGTCGAACTCTCCCGATCCGTGCACCGACGCACCGACGTTGCCGATGCCGCCGTGAGACAGCTGTGCCAGCGAGCCGGCTAACGCCGCGCCCGCGATCCCCACATCGACGAGCGCGCCGGATCTCAGCCGGGCGGCAAGGAGCCGATGCGCCATGGTCGCCGACAGAGCAAGCCAGAGTAGCGTCGCATGCACCTCCCCGAGTCCCCCCAACGGATGATCCTCATCCGAGCAGAGTGGACCTCAAAGGTCCCCTCCGCGGGCGTTTCGCAGCGGCCGCCGTCCCCGTAGCTTGACGGCCATGACCGCTATCGGCTCAGCGCACACGACCGCTGACCGCCCGCGCCTCGCGTGCCGCTTCGCTCGGGGCCACTGTCTCCGACGATCACCTTGACGACGACGCGTGACAAAGGAGGTGTAGGACCATGGCCGACCCGCTCCGCTACCCGGACCCCAAACCGGACACCAGACGACGCTGGGTGAAGGTGTTCGGCGTCATCGCCCTCATCGTGGTCCTGCTGGTAGTCGTCGTGATGCTCGCCGGCGGGGGCTCTGGTGGCCACGGCCCTGGTCGCCACACCGGTGGGGGTGATACGGGCAGCGTGAGCAGCTTCGACAGGAGCAGGACGAACGCGAGCCGGCAGCTCGACGAGATGCATCTCGGTCGGTTCCTGCAGACCACCGGTTATGTCCCGCTCGAACAGGTGATCGAAGCCGTCATCGGCCACCAGGCGGCGCGCCTGGCGACGGTGAAGCGAGCCGTCGCGTGAGACACCATCGTCGGTCGAAGGACGATCGCACGGCTGGCCTGCTCTCCGACTCCGATCGCGACATCGGCGTGGGGCCGCCCGACCGCGCATCGACGACCGGCAACGGGAGGCATGCGATACAGGTCAGCGACGTCGTCAAGGCCTATCCACTGAGCGCTGGCAAGGTGATCGCCGTCGATGACCTCAGCCTCGAGATCGAGCAGGGCGAGTTCGTCGCGATCGTCGGGCGGTCAGGCAGCGGTAAGACGACGTTGTTGAACCTGCTCGCCGGCATCGATCGGCCGACATCGGGGACGGTTCGCGTCGCGGACGCCGACCTTGGTTCGTTGTCGGAGTCCGGTCTGGCCGCCTGGCGGGGACGCAGCGTCGGGTTGGTGTTCCAGTTCTTCCAGCTGCTGCCCACGCTGACCGTTGCCGAGAACGTGATGCTGCCGATGGACTTCGCCAGGAAGATCCCGGTCGGCGACCGGCGCGATCGCGCACTGCATCTGCTGGAGCGGATGGGCGTCGGGGACCAGGCCGACAAGGTGCCCGCCACGCTGTCGGGGGGCCAGCAGCAGCGCGCTGCGATCGCCCGGGCGCTGGCGAACGATCCGCCGATCCTGCTGGCCGACGAGCCGACCGGCAACCTGGACTCCACCACGGCCGATGCCGTCTTGGAGCTGTTCGCCGAGCTGAACGCCGACGGGCAGACGATCGTGGTCGTCACCCATGAACGCGATGTTCGATCGATCGTCAGGCGGCAGGTGACGCTGGTGGATGGCCGCGTCGCCGGCGACGAGGGCGAGCGGGCGGGGCTGACGGCGTGACCAGCCTGCTGGCGGTCAAGTTGCGCAGGGACCTGCGGGCGTCCTGGTCTCGGTTCTTGATGATGGTCGTCGCGATCGCGGTCAGTCTGACGGTGTTCAGCGCGGTGCTCTATGCCTGGGGCGCCAGCGGCAGGGAGACCAGCCGCGCGTATCTGGGCACTGAGCCGGCGTCGGCGACGATCGTGCTCGACCGCGGCATCGGCGTCGAGCAGATGGCGGCTGTCGCGGCCGAGGCGCGTACCCGACCGGGCGTCATCGAGGCGACCGGGCGCGCTCAGTTCACCAGTGAGATCGAGGTCGACGGCCGTGTGTTGGATAACTCGCTGCAGGTGTTCGTCGCCGCGCCGGACGACCCGATGCGGATGGCGAACGTCGAGGTCCAGCAGGCCAGCTGGCCACCAGCCGCGGGGGAGATCCTGCTCGACCGCGCGACGCTCACGCTGCTGGACCTCGCGGTCGGCGACACCATGGTCGTCAAGGCACCGAGCGGCGAAGCCGCGCGGCTGCGCGTCGCGGGCGTCGTGTATGACCCGAGCCTCGCGCCCGCCCCCCAGGAGCAGCGGGGGCACGGCTATCTGTCCACGGCGTCGCTTGCAACACCCGGGAAGCCGGCCGTCCTGGACCAGTTGAAGATCCAGGTCACCGACCAGCCGGGGCGGACGACGCCGAGCCGAGACCGCGATGCGATAACGGCCGTCGCCCGCGACATCGGCGAACGGCTGCAGCGAGAACGCGGGCTGGCTGTCCGTGAGATCCAGGTTCCCGAGCCCTATGAGCACCCTCATCAGGGGCAGGCCGACGCGCTGCTGCTCGCGCTGGTCGCCGGCGGGGCGGCCGCCCTGCTGCTCAGCACGATCCTGGTCGCGAACATGCTCAATGGTCTGTTCACCCAGCAGATACCGCAGATCGGCATCCTGAAGGCGATCGGCGCGCGATCCGGCCGCATCGGGCGCCTGTATCTGGCGATGACGCTGGTGGTGGCCGTGGCGGCCACGCTGCTCGCGCTGGTCCCCGGCATCCTGATCGGCCGCGCTGGGGCGGGCAGAATCCTCGGGTTCCTCGGCATCGAGGCCGTCAGCCTCGCGGCCCCGTGGTGGACCTTCGTGGTGGTGCTCGCTGCCGGCCTCCTCCTGCCGGCGTTGATGGCTCTGATACCGCTGGTCAGGACGAGCCGCACCACGGTACGGGCCGCGATCGACCACCGTGGCCTTGGCTCGAATCCGCGCAGGGCGACTGGAGTCCTGGCCCGGCTCGGTCGTATCCGTCGCCTCGACCGTGGTCTGCTCATGGCGCTGCGCAATACCGTTCGGCGTCCCGCCCGGTTCCTGCTGTCCGTCGGGCTGCTGGCCAGCGCGGGCATGGTGTTCGTCGCCGGGATGTCCCTCAGCGCCGGTGTCGGCGCGATACAGGAGGAAACCAAGGACCAGCGCCGCTGGGATGTCGACGTGCAGCTGGCCAGGCCGGTCCCCCGGGACGAAGTCGCCCCCCTGGTGGAGCAGGTGCCAGACGTCCGCCGGGTCGAGGGCTGGACGATCGCGAAGACCGGCGTCGCCGGGCCGCGCCAGATCCCCCTCACACGCACCTATCCCGACCAGGGGCACGGCGGGGTAGCGGTGACCGCGGTTCCAGCGGGCACCACCATGCTCACACGTCCCAAGCTGCTGGAAGGGCGCTGGCTGAACCCGGGCGAAGCCGGGACGATCGTGCTCAACCAGATCGCCCGCGCCAACACCGTGCCCGGCATCGGCGCCGGTGACACCGTGGATCTGTCCGTCGGAGGGCAATCCACCAGCTGGCGCGTGGTCGGCATCGCCCAGGAACGGGGGGGCGGTAGCGGCGGCACCTACGTCACGGCCGCGGGGTTCGCCGATGCCATGGGCGAGCCACAGCGGGTGAACCAGCTGCGCATCGCCACCGACAGCCACGACGAGCGAACCCGCGAAGCCGTCGCCGGCGCCGTTGACGAGACCCTCACCGACGAGGGAATCGAGGTGCAGTCCGTGGCTTCGGTGGCCGTGAGCGACGCCGCCACCGAGGGTCACCTGGGTCCCATCATCCTGATCCTGATCGCGATCGCGATCGCCATGGCCGTGGTCGGCTGCATCGGTCTGGGCTCGACGATGAGCGCCAACATCCTCGATCGGACCCGAGAGTTCGGTGTCATGCACGCGATCGGGGCCCGCCCGAAGACCGTCCGCCGCATCGTCATCGGCGAAGGCGTCTTCCTCGCCCTCGCCAGCTGCCTGGTGGCGGTCATCCCGACGCTTGCGCTCACCGCGGTCATCGGCTCCGGGCTTGGCAACCTCTTCATGGACGCGCCGCTGCCATTCCGGGTCTCCATCCTCGCCGCCGGCATCTGGACCGGACTCGTCATCCTCGGCGCCATCCTCGCCACGGACGCAGCAGCAACCCGCGCCTCGCGCCTGACCGTCCGCGAAGCCCTCGCCTACCTCTGATTGCCCGGGCGGTGCGATCCGTGCCGCGGCTTCGGCCGTGATGACGGTCGTACAGCCGCGGCGCTCCCGCCGCTCCCGCCGCCGGCTGATCGTCGCAGGTGCCCTGGGCGCAGCCGTCCTCACGGTGGGCACCTTCCTGGTGTCAGGGGATGGCGGCGGGGACACCACTGCCAGCGCGTCCCAGGTGACCGCGACGACCAGCATCCGTCAGCAGGATCTCGTCGAGACCGAGGAGGTCGACGGCACGCTCGGCTACTCCGACTTGCGCACCGTCGTCAACCGATTGGCCGGGACCGTGACCTGGACGCCGAGGGCCGGCTCGGTGGTGAAGATCAATCAGCGCCTGTATCAGGTCGATGGCAGCGCGGTCTACCTGCTCGACGGCTCGTTTCCCGCGTATCGCACGCTGCGGGCCGGGTTGACGGGGCCCGATGT
>Ga0136614_10002924_pt1 | contig 10792 bp, 7 predicted proteins | sample AntDrymUQ2792106_2_FD_106643 | JGI IMG/M metagenome (GOLD analysis project Ga0136614, IMG submission 106643) | Polar desert sand microbial communities from Dry Valleys, Antarctica - metaG UQ279 (21.06) | ecosystem: Environmental > Terrestrial > Soil > Desert | place: Antarctica: Dry Valley... | reverse complement strand
TATCTGGAACGACTTTCCCAAAACCTGGGTGACTTATGCCGGCACTCTCACTGCGCCCCTGCCTCTCTATCTCAAGAATATGAGTACGGCTTACTGGTTTGAGTATCTTCCAGACAGCAAGGTGCTTTACTTTCAGTACAACGGAGTGAGGAATCAAGGCGAAGAGTCTTTGGCGAAGTTTACTGAGCGTCTCTTCAAATTCGTTGGCGAAAACGAAGTCGAAAAGCTTGTGATCGACATGCGTTGGAACAATGGCGGTAATACCTTCTTGAGCCAGCCGCTACTTTACGGTTTGATTCGCAACGAGAAGATCAATCAGCGCGGCAAACTGTTCGTGATTATCGGCCGGCGTACATTTTCCGCGGCCCAGAACACGGTGACCTTTTTGGAACGACATACCAATCCGATTTTCGTCGGCGAGCCGACGGGTTCGAGCCCGAACTTCATCGGAGAAGAGACCATCTTTACGTTGCCATACAGCAAGGTGCTCGCAAATGTGTCTGACCTCTACTGGCAAAGTGCCTGGCCGATGGATTACCGCACTTGGATCGCGCCGCAGATTTACACGCCTCCAACTTTCGCCGCTTTCAGCGCGAACCGCGATCCGGCGCTGGAAGCGATACTGAGTTACAAGCAGAAGCAGCAACAAGTGGCAGCTGACAAGTAACGAGTGATCGGCAAATCATTCAGCGTTTTTTGCTTCCTTACTTATCGCTCATCACGGGTCCGCTGGTGTTATCCTTTGCCGTTTGCGGCCTGTTGATTTACAGTTTCTCCCGCCCCGGCCTCGTCCGGGCATCCAATTGGCAAGAGAAGCGATCTAAAACGTTCTCCCTAAAAAGTTCGTGTTGAGGAAATATATGAAACTAAGAAGATTTTGGTGTGCGCTGATCCTGTCCGCTTTTGCGCTGCAGGCAGTTCCCGCCATCGCTGATGAGGGCATGTGGCCGTTTAATAATGTGCCCCGCGCCGAGATCCAACGCAAGTATCGCTTTAAGGTTACTGACGACTGGCTGCGAAAGGTGCAACTCGCTTCAGTGCGTTTCAATAATGGCGGTTCAGGTTCGTTCGTATCGCCGAACGGTTTGGTCCTTACCAACTATCACATTGTGGAAGACATCGTGGGAGAGCTGAGCACCGCGCAGAGGGACTATGCGAAGGAAGGATTTGTGGCGCACAGTCCTGCTGATGAGCTGAAAGCTGAAGGTCTCGAGTTGAATGTGCTTGAAAGCCTTGAAGACGTAACCGAGCGTGTTCAGGGTTCAGTCACCAGCGGGATGTCCGCAGCAGACGCCAATGCCGCCAGAAGGGCAGCCATCAGCGCGCTTGAGAGTGAATCAACCAAAGCGACGAGACTTCGCAGTGACGTTGTAACCCTCTATCAGGGCGGACAATACAACCTCTATCGTTATAAGAAGTATACGGACGTGAGACTTGTTTTCGTGCCGGAGTTTCAAGCGGCATTCTTTGGCGGCGATCCGGACAATTTCAACTTCCCACGGTTCAATATCGACATGGCGTTGGTTCGGGTTTACGAAAACGGCCAGCCCGTGAAAGTTGATAACTATTTCAAATGGTCGACGACCGGGGCCAAAACGGGCGAGCTCGTCTTTGTCACCGGCCATCCGGGATCGACGTCGCGCTTGAACACGGTGGCGCACCTCGAGTCGTTGCGCGACGTGAGTATTCCACTGCTGCTCCGGATGCTGGAAACGCGACGCGATATGCTGAAGCAGTATATGACGCAGGGTGAGGAGCAAACTCGCCGGGCTCAGAATGAACTTAATAGCATCGAGAACTCAATCAAGGTTTATAAGGGCCAGATGGGCGGCTTACGCGATCAGCGCTTGATGGAGCGAAAAACTAAAGCAGAACAGGCGCTGCGGGCTTCGATCGCCGCTGACGCTGCCAAGCAGGCAAAATACGGCGACGCTTGGGATGCGATTGCCAAGGCTCATAAAGGGCTGGCGGCTTATGCTAAGGACAGGCGTTTTATCGATCTGGGTGCAGGCTTCAATACCTATCTTTTTGGTTTTGCCCGAAACCTCGTGCGCATGGCGGAAGAGAATGAGAAGCCAAACGCCGAACGCTTGCCGGAGTTCACCGATGCACGCCGCGCTTCACTCGAAGCTACGCTTTACAATTCAGCGCCTTTTTATGAGGACTTCGAAAAACTGAAGCTGGCAAACTCGCTTGCGTTCATGCAGGAATCTTATGGCGCAAACCATCCCTTAGTGCAGAAGGTACTGAAGGGCAAAACTCCTGAAGCTCGCGCCGCTGAACTGATCAATGGCAGCAAACTGAAGGACGCAGAGTTTCGCAAGCAGTTGGCGCAGGGAGGACGCGCGGCCATCGAGGCGTCAGATGATCCGATGATCGAGTTGGTGCGGAGCATAGACAAAGAGTCGCGAATTGCGCGGAAGCGTTACGAAGATGAGGTGCTGGGTGTTGAGCGCAGCAGCTATGCCAAGATCGCTCAAGCGCTCTTTGATACGGAAGGAACCAAACTTTACCCGGATGCCACGTTCACGCTTCGCCTCTCTTATGGGGCGGTGAAAGGCTACATGGAGAACGGAAAGTTTGTCCCTCCCTTTACAACTCTCGGAGGTCTTTACTCGCGAGCGGCGAAGTTGAAGAAGTTTCCCTGGGTCCTGCCGCCCCGCTGGATTCAACAGAAGTCGAAGGTTAACCTTACGACTCCTTTCAATTTCGTTTCCACGAACGACATCATTGGCGGCAACAGTGGTTCGCCGACAATCAATAAGAACCGTGAGTTGGTAGGATTGATCTTCGACGGCAACATCCAATCGCTCGTGGGTAACTTTGATTATGACGAATCCGTGAACCGCTCCATCTCAGTGGACTCCCGCGGCATGCTTGAAGTTCTGCGTGACATTTTTGACGCGCATGAAATCGCGGATGAGTTGACGAAAGGCTAGGTTCGGCCTGCACGTCTCAGATCTCAGATCTCGGATCTCAGATCACAAATCTCAGATCTCAAATCAGGTCCAACGTTCGGCAGCGGGCGTTGGACTTTTCTTTTCCGCCGCCCTGGCACCACGCTGCCGCGGAATAACAAAGCCCTCTTTCGCAGGTACTGACCGCAACTAATCGGCAATTGCAATTGGCAATGTCGAGGCCCTAAACGTGTGGTGGCTGACGTACTCCCAACCTGCATCAGTGCTCATTTCCTGGCGCTCTTGTCATTTGTAAGGGGGGCTGTGCTAATCTGTCTAAGTCGCACCTGCCCCATTCACCTCATTGAGCAGTCTTGCCAAAGCTGGGTTCGGCCTTCCGAATTCGGCGTCATCCGAGGTGAATCATGACTCCTGCCCCTGCTCCCGCTCCGTTAACGCCAACCATTCTCGTGATTGAAGACTACGCCGATACCCGCGAGCTAATGGCTTCAATGCTTCGCAGGAGCGGCTACCACGTGATCGAGGCGGAAGACGGAATTGAAGGACTTCTAAAAGCGAGCGAACCTATCCGGACCTAATAATTCTGGACCTGGCACTCCCGGAAATGGATGGTGTGGAGACTGCGAGACGAATTCATCAGATGCCAAAACTGTCGCGCACACCTATCTTTGTCGTGAGCGCGTTGCTGCCCAAAGAAGTAGAGGCCGAGGTGCGCGCCGCAGGCTGCACTGAAGTGTTCTCAAAACCGTTTGAGGTTGACGCTCTACTCAGCAAGGTTCGCGCCGTCGTATCGAATAGTCGTGCGTGACTACCGGCTGCTCACTGGCTGTTGAAGGACCTTGATTACGGCTTGCCGCCGGATGTGAGGCGCGCCTTGCCGCGCCGGAAGCGCTTGTTCTTTCATTCGGGCTGCGCCTTAGTCGATACTCGCTGGATCATTGGATCCTAATGACCAGCCGTTAGCCTTTTTCAAGGTTGGCGTACTTTTGTATTAGCTTCTTTTGTCCGTAGCCGGGGAAAGTTACCGTCAGCTTTAAACCCTCACCAGCGCCTTCACGGCGCAAAACCAGCCCGCGCCCGTACTTCGCATGGCGAACGTAGGATCCGGGAGCAAACTCAGAAACCGCAGTTTCGCTTTGTGAGAGTGGCGATCCCGTTTCGAGCCTGGCTTTTCGACTATCGAGTTGAGAACTTGAAACTCTAGATTTGAAACGCGACGCGTCTTTCTGTCCGTACTCTTTACTCAGTTTGGATCCGCCGCTCGAATGGCCGAATTGTTGACCGCGTTGTTTGAAAAACTCTGCGATGGAATCCACGCTGTCATAAGTCTTCCCTTCGTACTGCTTGCCTTCCTTGCGCTCAGTTCCCGGGTAGGCGACAGCTGTTGAACCGCGTGCGAATGAGAGCCAGGAATTACCGCGCGAGAGATCCTCCATCAACTCGAGGGGCATTTCATTCAAAAACTGGGACGGCTCAGAGGCGAGCTCTTCACCATACACGCGTCGCTTCATCGCATGAGTCACATACAGAAATCTTTCCGCTCTTGTCATTGCGACGTAACAAAGGCGGCGCTCTTCCTCGAGTTCGGCCGGATCAGTTGCAGAGCGTGAGTGCGGGAAGAGACCATCCTCAAGCCCGACGATGAAGACCAGAGGAAACTCAAGGCCTTTGGCCGAGTGAGCCGTCATCAATGTTACTGGCGCATCACCCTTGTATTGATCCGTATCCGACACGAGGGCTGAGTGATCGATGAAATCACGCAGGCCTTCAATACCCTGTTCGTCGTAATCAACTGCGGCGTTAACAAGCTCCTGGAGATTTTCCAGGCGCGCTTCAGCCTCGTCGGTATTCTCCGATTTGAGTGTATTTTCGTAGCCGGTGTTGAGGATCGCAGCCTTCACTATATCTGAAACGGGAGAGTCGGAATCTGAGACGGAGACGGGAGAGTCGGTTTCGAGTTCCGAGTTTTGGGTTTCGAGATTGCTTTGCAGACCTTGAACGTTGGACGTTGGACTTTGGACGTCACCAGCCATCGCTCCGAGATCGCTAATCAGCTTACGAAAATTCCTTAGCGCCGAGACGGCCCGCGAGCTGAGACCCTCAGGTCTTTCGATAATTGAGGAGATAGCTTTCCATGGCGTGCAGCCGGACTCTCTCGCGCGGCGATCGATCTCTTCAAGAGTTTGCTTGCCAATTCCTCGCGGCGGACTATTGATAACGCGCGCCAGGGCAATCGAATCGTTCGGGTTCAAAGCCAGTTTTAGATAGGCAATGATGTCGCGCACTTCGATGCGCTCATAAAACGAAAAGCCACCAACGATGTTATAGGGAAGTCCTGCTCGTCGCATCGCTTCTTCAAACACGCGGGACTGGGAGTTAGTGCGATAGAGTACCGCGCTGCGAAGGTCGTACTGCTCCTGGCGGTGTTCAAGTATCCTGGAAGCGACAAACCTCGCCTCAGACTCAGCATCAAACGCCTGGTAATAACGCACCCGGTCGCCCGCAGGATTCGAAGTCCACAGTTTTTTGCCCTTGCGCTCAATATTGTGCTTTACCACCGCGCCGGCAACATCAAGGATCGTCTGCGTCGAACGATAGTTCTGTTCCAGCCGAATAATTTTGGTATCCGGAAAGTGCTGTTCGAAGTTAAGGATGTTGGTGATGTCAGCGCCGCGCCATTTGTAGATCGACTGATCTTCGTCTCCTACCACGCAGATGTTCTGGTGCTTCTCCGTCAGAAAGCGAATCAAGGCAAATTGAAGCGAGTTCGTGTCCTGGTATTCATCGACAAGAATATAGCGAAATTTGTTGTTGTACTTCTCGCGTATTTCCCCGACCTTGCGCAGCAGTCTCACCGTCTTAATCAATAGATCGTCGAAGTCGAGTGCGTTATTCGCCTGAAGTCGCTCCTCGTACAGTTTGTAAACTCGGGCAATAGACACCCTTCGCTCGTCGGCGGATTCCGCTCGGGCAGCATAAGCCCCGACACTCTCGCCTCGATTCTTGGCGCCGCTGACTGAGCCCTGAACGGCACGCGGGCCGAGTTTCTTGTCGTCATATCCCAGGTCCTTGATACAGTTTTTGATGAGCCGCAGGGAGTCGTCCTGATCGTAGATTGTGAACCGGCGGCTATAGTTTTCGTTCAACTTCTCGATGTCCTGCCGCAGAATGCGAACACAAAGGCTATGAAAAGTGGATACGAGCGGAGTGCCGGAGAGGTGCTGTCCGTGCAAGAGTCGTTGTACACGGGTGCGCATTTCCTGGGCCGCCTTGTTTGTGAATGTAACTGCCAGAATGTTCCAGGTGGGAACTTGTTTCTCAGCAATCAGGTAAGCAATGCGATGGGCGATGACGCGCGTTTTGCCGGAACCAGCGCCTGCGAGGATCAGTAAGGGACCTTCGGTTGCGAGGACGGCTTGGCGTTGTTCTTCGTTGAGAGAAGAGAGAAAGTCAGTCATTGGTTCTTGTGGGCTCTATTTAAGCACACGAAATGATCGACGCAAAACTGGTCGGTGTGCATGATATGCTCCGTAAGTTTGCTTAGCTTTTTTTAACTTTGCAGGAAGAGCGATGAAACTAGCACGATCCATACTACTGGCTACTTGCTGCGTTGCAGCACTGTCCTGCGAATATCGCGATCCGATTCAACGGGAGACAGCATCACCGGCAACATGGCCGGTCGCTTCGCCGACCGCGACGCCGGCGCCTGCTGTTGGAGAAATTGCAAGGCCCGAATCTGGCGACACATCGCAGTCAGAGTTCGAGGGGACCGTAGGGCGGACGGACAAGAAACGTCTTGAGAGGCCGGCCGTGATACTCAAAGAAGTTAGAACAGGACGGCATGAGAACTTCGATCGCGTGGTCTTTGAATTCGCTGGTGCCGGAGTACCGGGTTACCACATTGAATATGTCGACAAACCGGCAAGAGCCTGTGGATCTGGTGAGCCGGTGCAGGTTGCCGGGAATGGTCTTTTAGCCATTCAACTGAAGCCGGCTCACGCACATACCGAAGCGGGTGAGGTAACCATCAGGGATCGTCAGCGCGTGCTCAATCTTCCAGTGATCAAAGAAATGAAACTGATTTGCGACTTTGAAGCCGACGTACAATGGGTGCTTGGACTTTCGTCTCCAAATCGATATCGCGTTTTGGAATTATCCAAACCGGCGAGACTGGTGGTGGATATCCGGCACTAAGAGCGGTCAGCTCTCAGCAATCAGCTCTCAGCAAAGCAGCAGCCTTTGATTAATAAACACTCCGGCCATGCTTCGACTTAGGCAACTACTTTCCGCTTCTTACTTTGATTAAGAGGCCTGTGAGCAGCCCCCTCAGGATGTTCTAGATCCTGCTGAATGCTGAGGGCAGATAGCTGATGGCTGTTTTGCCCGCAAGAACCGGATAGATTCGATCGTTTCAGCGTATTAGTATCGCCATGGTTAAGATGGTTAGCGTGTTTGGAGGTGCTAATATGAGTGCAATTCTGAATCGAGAAATGGCGATGCCCGGCGACGAACAGGACGAGTTTTGGGAAGCTGTTTTAGCGAGAGATTCTCGCTTCGATGGCCGCTTTGTCTTCGCTGTCCATTCCACCAAAATCTATTGCCGGCCCTCATGCCCGGCACGGCGCCCGCGTCGCGATCGCGTCTCCTTTTTTCCTTTGCCAGAAGCGGCAGCACAAGCCGGCTTTCGCGCTTGCAAGCGTTGTCTTCCGCAACGAGCGAGCCTGGCCGATCCGCAAGTCGAAACGGTTAGGCGCGCCTGCCGGCTGATCGAGCGAAGCCTGGATGAAATAATGGATTTGGAGACACTCGGGAGTCACCTTGGTCTCAGTTCGTTTCACCTGCAACGCACGTTTAAGAGTGTCATGGGCATCACACCGCGTGAGTATGCCGAAGCTTGCCGCACGAGTCGTTTCAAGTCCGGTGTGCGCGGCGGTGGATCTGTGACCAGCGCTATGTACGACGCCGGTTACGGTTCGAGTAGCCGGCTCTACGAACGCGCAAACTCGGAGCTGGGGATGACGCCGGCAACATACAGTCGTGGCGGAAAGGATGTTGTTATTGACTACGCCACGACAAAAACTCCGTTGGGATACTTGTTAGTGGCGGCGACTGATAAGGGAATCTGCGCCATCAGACTGGGCGATACATCCGGCGCGCTGCAAGCAGACTTGAAGCGGGAATTTGAGGCCGCGCAAATCAACAAGAATGAAGGAGCGCTGAGTAGTGTGGTCAAGCAGATTGTTGCTCACCTCGAAGGCAATCAACCACACCTCTCTTTGCCGCTTAACGTACGCGCAACCGCGTTTCAAAGACAAGTTTGGCAGGCGCTCCAGGCGATCCCTTACGGTTCGACGCGTTCCTACGGCGATGTCGCGAAAGCAATAGGTCAACCGAATGCTGTACGCGCAGTGGCGCGAGCCTGTGCTACCAATCCCGTGGCTCTTGTGATTCCCTGCCATCGTGTGATTCGCGAAGACAAGAGTCTGGGCGGCTATCGTTGGGGACTGGAACGGAAGAAGAAGTTATTGGAAAAGGAACGTACGAAAGTCAGGGCGGAGTAGGAACAGGCATTCCAGCCTGTCCTGTTGTTGTTGTCACCAGTACCACTTCCGTTACTCGACCGTCACAGACTTCGCAAGATTACGTGGCTGGTCAACGTCACAGCCGCGACGCACGGCGATGTGGTAAGCAAGGAGTTGGAGCGGAATGATCGAGAGCAGCGGCGACAGCAAGTCGCTTGAGGAAGGGATCTCGATCACGTAGTCGGATACTTCTGAAGACATCGAGTCGCCCTCGGTTAAAACTGAAATGACTAAACCCTCGCGCGCTTTCACTTCCACAATATTTGAATGCGTCTTCTCGTAGCGCAACTCGGAAGCGCGATTGCCGGCTTCGCGAGTGTTGATGAAAAGCACCGGCAAGCGTTCGTCAATCAGAGCGTTTGGCCCATGCTTCATCTCACCCGCCGGATACCCCTCAGCATGGATATAAGAAATCTCTTTTAACTTCAGCGCGCCTTCGAGAGCGACGGGAAAGTTGATTCCTCGGCCTAGATAAAGAAAATCGGTCGAACGGAAAAACTCTTTCGAGAGTTCTTCCATTTGATCCGCCTCGTTCAGCAGGTGCTCTAGTTTCACAGGCAACTCAGCCAGTTGCTGCGCGTGACGCTGAGCTTCTTCCCCCGATAAGGTGCCGCGAATCTCGCCCAGATACAGTCCGAGTAGGTACAAAGCAATCATCTGCGATGTGAAGGCCTTTGTAGAGGCCACGCCGATCTCCGGTCCCGCATGAGTCAGGATCGTTCCGTCTGCTTCGCGCACAATCATCGAGCCCTGCACGTTGCAGATCGCCAGGACCTTTGCGCTGCGTTCCTTCGCTTCTCTCAAGGCCGCAATCGTGTCAGCCGTTTCTCCGGATTGTGAGATCACCAGCAGGAGTGAGTTTTCGTCGATCACGGGATCGCGATAACGAAACTCGGAAGCGTAATCGACCTCAACCGGGATACGCGCCAGTTGTTCAATCATGTACTTTCCGGCCAGTCCTGCATGCCATGATGTCCCGCACGCGGCAATCTTGATCGAGGTGAAGCGCTTAAAATCGCTTTCAGTGATGTTCTTCATCTCATCGAGAAAGACCCGGCCGGAATCCAAAGAGATGCGGCCCTGAACCGTGTCGCGAACGGCGCGCGGCTGTTCATAAATCTCCTTGAGCATGAAATGCTTAAACCCGCCTTTTTCCGCCATGATCGGATCCCACGTTATTCGCTGGACCGCCGGTTGAACGGATGCGCCGTGAAAGTCGGTTACGGCTACTGCGTCCTTCGTCAGGATCGCAATCTCGCCGTCACCTAGAAAGAAGACGTCGCGGGTGTGTTGCAAAATTGGCGGGATATCGGAGGCGACAAAGTACTCGCCGTCACCGAGGCCGATAACTACGGGCGGGCCCTGGCGCACAGCGATGATCGTGTCTGGTTCGTCTGCATTGATGATTGAGAGCGCAAAGATACCCCTCAACTCAAGCGCGGTCTGGTGTACGGCCTTCTCAAAACTATTGCCTTCCTTCAAATGCTCTTCGATCAGGTGCGCAATGATTTCGGTGTCCGTCTCAGTAACAAACTCATGATCGGTTTTGCTCAGGCGTTCTTTGAGTTGCAGGTAGTTTTCAATGATGCCGTTGTGGACGACGACGACGCGACCGGTACAGTCTCGATGTGGATGGGCGTTTTCTTCGGTAGGGCGTCCATGCGTGGCCCAGCGAGTGTGGCCGATGCCGTAGGTACCGTCGAGCGGTGTCAGCCGGATCGCTTCCTCGAGATTGCGAAGTTTACCTTTGGCGCGGCGAATTTCCAGCTCGTGGTCTTCATTGACAACCGCAATGCCGGCGGAGTCGTAGCCGCGATATTCAAGTTTGCGCAGCCCATCGATGATCAATGGCACTACCTGTTTATTGCCAACGTATCCGACTATGCCGCACATAAATACTCCCGGGTGATAAGCGATGCGTGATAACTGATCATTGATAAAGCAGAAGTGATGCGAGCTGATATAGATGTAACGAAACAGATTCTCTCTTCAGTATTTTTGGTCGTCACTTTTCACCATTCTTGAGTTTCTTCTTGACTACCGCGGGAACTCCGGCAACAAGGGAATCTGGTGGGACATCCTTTGTAACTACCGATCCGGCTGCCGTAACCGAACGATCTCCAACCGAAACCGGCGCAACCAGCATTGTATCAGAGCCAATCTTCACATTGTCGCCGATCACAGTTGCGTGTTTGTTCTTACCGTCGTAATTACAGGTAACAGTGCCGACGCCGATATTTGTTTGTGACCCTCTAGTTGTGTCACCGAGGTAAGTCAGATGCATCGACTTTG
>Ga0136614_10002922_pt1 | contig 10793 bp, 9 predicted proteins | sample AntDrymUQ2792106_2_FD_106643 | JGI IMG/M metagenome (GOLD analysis project Ga0136614, IMG submission 106643) | Polar desert sand microbial communities from Dry Valleys, Antarctica - metaG UQ279 (21.06) | ecosystem: Environmental > Terrestrial > Soil > Desert | place: Antarctica: Dry Valley... | reverse complement strand
GCTTACGCCTTCGTGCTCGTCGGACTCGGCGCGCGCGATTTAAGCATGACGCCTTCGGCGATCCCGCGCGTGCGCCACATGATCGCCAACATTGATGCGGAGAGCGCACGACGCATTGCCGAAGAGTGTTTGCGATGTGATACGGCGGACGACGCCGAAGAGCTGATTAGGCAGCGACTCAGCGAAGGATGGCCGCATCTTTTTTCGCCGGAATCCTTGCCAACTCCGAAGTCGGCGGATAAAATCTAAAAAGCTTCGGTGCGCTTAAATGCCCGCGTCACAATCTGATATTCTTCGGTTCTGTTTTCCCACTCACGCGCTCGTTCTCCCGAAGCAAAGTCGTTACCGACGTTTGCCGCTTCGACGATTTCGTAAAGCCTTGCCCTTTACAACACGCTTTGATTCCGACCACCTTTGAGCTTCTCGCGCCGAACATCATTCCCGCGCTCCCTCCGATTGATTTTCATAAACTGAAAAACGGTGTCGTTTAAGCGTCTTTATTGAATGCGTCTCTTGTGACGTTGCCGCGCCGAATAAAAGCCTATTCTTTCCGCAAGGAGTTTGAATAAATCGTTATGAAAAAAGTTTTATGCGTCTTCTGGCTGTGGGTTCTTCTGTGCGGGATTCCGGTTTGCGCCGCGCAAACTCGATCTAACCCGGTTCGCCCGACGAATAGCGGCAACCGATTGAGTGATACTTCTGCTCATAGCGAATCAACGCCTGCGCGGACAACCGCCACCTCCTCCGCCGCTAAACCGAAAGCCACCGCTGCTTCCTCTTCGTCGAACAATTCAAGCGCGAATACTTCCGCCGGCGGGCCCACCGCGTCTACTGCGGCAGCCGTCAACACGACGACCGCCGCCGTCGTTTTAACAGACATCTACCGCGTCGGCGCGGGCGACGTGCTCGACATTCGCGTGCTCAACCACAGGACGCGCGAACCCACGCTCTACACGGTGATGGAAGGCGGCATATTGGAATTCCCGCTCGCGGGCGAACCCCTGTTCGTCGCCGGAATGACGACGGATGAGATTGATGCGCGTCTGTCTTCAGAGTTGAAGCGTCGCGCCGTTCTCACCAAGCCACAGATGGTTGTCAACGTGCGCGAATACGGAAGCCACATTGTCGTCGTAAGCGGTCTCGTTCATAACCCCGGCATGAAGATTCTGCGGCGCGAAGCGATGCCGCTTTACGCTTTGCTGGCGGAAGCGCAGCCGCGCCCCGAAGCCGGTCGCGTCACGATTGTTTCGCGGGCGACGGGGACGAGCAGCACGAGCACTTTAGGCGATGCGTCGGTAATGAACACGCTTGCGCAAGCGGGCGATGTGATTACGGTCGAAGCGCGTCCGCCGCAATTCTATTTCATCGGCGGGCAAATCGTCGCGCCGGGGCAAAAAGATTTTCATCGCGGACTGACTCTGACACAAGCCATCCTCGCTTCGGGCGGCACGACACACTTTGCCGGAGGGCGCGCGCGCATACTACGCGCAGGAACGGATGGGCGTCTGATCAATACGGAGTACAATTTAAAGTCCATCGAGGCTGGCAAAACTCCCGATCCGAATTTACAATCCGGCGACCGCATCGAGTTGAGTCGCCGTCGTTGGTAAAAAGATGAAGCTGAAAAGATAAAAATAGAAGTTCGTTCTTCTTCTCGCTTCCCGCTTTTTTTCACCGTAGAACTTGACGCCACGCACGGCATTGATCAAGATACAAAATCTTGAATCGTCCGAAGCAGCAACAAGAAAGACACCACGAAGCGCGGGCGCAACTGTAAATCGTTTCGATTACGGTTGTGTCCGCGCTTTATGATGTTCGACAAAAATCTTATGCGGAAGCCTCGAAGCAGTCTCGTCATCTTCATCATCGCCAAGGCGATTCTCGAAACGCTGTTCGTGATTTTCCTTGTAGTAAGTTTTCACTACCGAACATTCTATTCACGCTTTGACGGTCGGATTGATGAAGCGAATGGGCGACGAGTTGCAGGCTGGATGATTGCTGAAGCTGAACCATCGAAGCCAGTCGAGATGCAGCTTTACATCAATGACGAATTTGCGGCAAGCAGTATCGCCGACCGCCCGCGCCGCTCTGCGGCAAATGTTGAACTTGCGCAAGAAGGTGCGCATAAGTTTGCGTTTGACGTTCCGCCGCTTGCGGCAGGCAATTACGAAGCACGCGTTTATGTTGTGCATGAAAGCGGGGGTGATGATCGGCGCACACTGCAAGCGTTGCCACAGCCCGCGCGATTCCGCGTTGATGCGGAGAGAAGTGAGGCGAGCGAATTGAACGGCGGTTTCGTGATTAAAGCGACGGAGTGATGATGCGGACGACGACCGGAGATGCTCAAAGAGAAGACTCGGCGGAAGCTGTTTCTTCACCGAGATGGTTAGCTGCCTGCGAGATCATGTCACTTGTGGCGTCGGTCGTGGTTGCGGAGTGGGTGGTTCTTCCGTTCACGCAGCGAGGAGCTGAGTTGGCGGTTGCCGGAATGGTTCCGGTTTGTGCGGCGCTCGCTTTAATGTTGTTTTCGCGTCAGGCGCAGGGCGAAACATGGCGCGAGCTTGGTTTGCGCTTCGATAATTTTTGGCAGGCGGCGCGTCTGCTTTTGCCCGCGATGATCGTCGCCTCGCTCCTTATGCTTGCGCTCGGTTTTCTACTTCCTAAATTTCAATTCGGCGCGCCGCGCGTGCGGCAAACTCCCGTCTGGCTTTTCGTGTGGGGCATCGGCTGGGGTTTTTTGCAGCAGTTCATGTTGCAAGGATTCGTTAACCGCCGCGCGCAGATGCTTTTCGGGAAAGGAGTAGGAAGCATCGTAGTTGTCGCGCTTGTGTTCGGATTGTTGCATTTGCCGAATCCTTGGTTAATGGTGGTCACTTTCTGCGGCGGACTCCTCTGGGCTTTCGTCTACCAACGCGCCCCAAACCTTTTGGCGCTAGCGCTTTCTCACAGCGTGATGACGTGGATTCTGATCGCTACGATCCCTGACACGCTGCTGCGAGGGCTTCGCGTCGGCTACAACTATTATTAATTGTTGCAATCATTTCTGTACCTGTTGAACAATGATTTGCTATAATCGCCCAAATGCGGCACAAGGAGTGCGAACTGGGCGGTCGCTGCCTCGCTTTCGGGTGAGGGAGAGGAAAGTCCGAACACTACAGGGCAGCGAGCCAGCTAACGGCTGGGCGCAGGGCGAATGGGGTGGCCTTTGAGGTTTTTTGCCCGTTCGCCGTGTGACGACAAGTGCAACAGAGAATAATCCAGCCAACGCGAGTTGAATGACGTTAGTTGTTTTTAGTCGCGTTGGTGATGGGTGAAACGGTGCGGCTTCTGAGTAATGAAGCTTAATGTAAGAGCGCACCAGCGCGTGTGGTGACACAACGCGGCTAGGCAAACTCCTCGCAGTGCAAGACCAAATAGGGAGACGGTTTGAGGGCGGCCCGTCCTCGTGAAAGCTTTTTGGCTTTCCCCGTCTCCGGGTAGGTCGCTCGATCCGTTTGGCGACAAACGGGCTAGATGAATGATCGCCGCTTTGCCTTTAACAAGCGAAGAACAGAATTCGGCTTACAGGGTCGCGCTGCTTGTGCCGCTAAACAAAAGAGTTTTGGAGTTCAGTCCTGAAGTAAATTATATTTCCGACTCATTCAGGAGACGTAAAAAAAGATGGTAAACCGCAAGGGAGTGTTTATTGGCGCTTACGTGCCGTTGGAATTAAAAGAATCTTTGCGAAGGCGCGCGGCGGCCGAGCATCGCACGCTATCGCAAGAGATCACGCGGATTCTGACAGAGGCCGTGCACGGGCGCGCGCTCGCGCCCGGCTCCATTGATCGCCGTAACGTCAATTCCGGCCCGCGCCGCCGCGATAGCGATCCGCTTCCGCGTCGTCGCTCATACGACGTTCCGTATGTTCCGCCGGACGCGTCCACGGGCGACGACTAAAGGCTCAACTTTCCTCACTTGTCGCAGCAGCTTATTGCCCGCCGCAATGCAATTATTTTGCGACGCTTGATGCGCCGCTTCCAAAAACCTTGTTATGCGAGAAGCGCGCCGTTACCATTGAGAGAACGGCGCGCTTCGGCTTTATCCAAACCTTAAGTTATAATCATCACACTTTAAGAAACGTCCGCCGCAATTAACAGTGAATCGTAGCAAACTTCTTTATTTAATGATGGGCGCGCTCGCCGGGTTACTCATCGGCTTTGTGTTCACCAACACCATCAACCGCCGTGACCACGACGAGATGCGCGCCGAGTTGGAACGCCTGCGCGCGGCAACCTCAACGCGCGCCGGAGAGGAAAATGTCGGCGGGAACTCGGGTGATGACCCTGCGGTGCCGCGCGTCTCTGACGAACAACTGCGCGGTGCGATTGCACGCGCCGATTCAACTCCGAACGATCTCGACATTCAGCGCAATCTCGGCCGCAACCTCTACTTTTACGCTTCCTACACGAACGACGCTGACATTTTCCCCGAAGCCGTGCGCCTCTTGCAGCGCGCACACGAAGGCGATCCGAAAAATTACGAGGCGACGCTCTACCTCGCCCACGCGCTTCTCGCCATGGCGCGAACAACCGACCCGAATTGTTTTGAAGACGCACGTCTCGTTTACCAGCAAGCCCTTCGCATGAAGCCCGACGATCCGAACGTGCACACGGGTTTGGGCATGACTTACTTTTTCGATAAACCCTCCGACCCGCAACGCGCGATTGACGAATATCGCCAAGCCCTCGCCCTCGATGCGCGCCACGAACAGACGCTGCAAAACTTGGCGTCGGCTCTGATCGCCGTTGGCGACACAACGGAAGCGCAAAAAACAATTGAGGAGTTAAAAAGTGTCAACGATCAGAATCCGGCCTTGCCCGACATCGAAGCGCAACTGATCCAGAGCCGCAACACGGCGCGAGAACGAAATTGAAATTAGCGATCATCATCATTCTTCTGCTGCTCGTTGGCGCGATTATTTATTGGCGCATTCGCCCGTATCTCAAAGCCGCGCGGCGCGTGATGGAAACCGTGCGCGCGATTCAAAATTCTGGAGAAGAATGCACCTTCGGAGTAAGTGAAACGAAGGGCAAATCGGGCGAGAAACTCATTCGTTGCGAATCGTGTGGGGTGTGGCTGCCGTCTTCCCGCGCGCTTGCACACCGTTCTTCGTCCAATGCAAGTTACTGTTCGACCGCTTGTCTCGAAAGCTCAAGTGCCCGCCCGCAACCTCAACGCAAATCTGCCGTCTAAAGCAAGAGATAATCTCCGGGAAATAAAAAGTCGAATCGAAAGTACGAAAACGATTTTGTGTAACTCAATCGGCTTTAGCTTTTGACCCCGAACGTGCGCCCCAGAAAAAGAAGAGCGTGGAAAGTATGAGCGCGAGCGGCGCGATGAGCAGCGCGGCGGACAGATGATGCGTGACGGGATCGATGCCGACCATCCGCGCGGCGGCGGCGAGCGGCGCGAGTCCTCCGTCTTTCAAAGTGTCTGACAAAACGCCGACAGCCGCGCGCGAAATGGCATCGCCGAACGCGTGTATAACCACAATGTTCAAAGCGACCGCCATCGCGCGCATTGCCGTCGGCACGCTCTCAAGCAGGATCGCGTGAAACGGCGCGTTGCTCGTAAACAACAGCGCGACCGCGATTGTGATCGCTGGAAGGTAAACGCGCGGGTCGGGCGAAGCAATCGCAACGAGCGTCGGCACAACGCCGAGAAGCGTGCTCACGGCGCAGACGAGAAAGTATGCGTTGCGCCGACGCGCCACGAGGCGATCAGATAACCACCCGCCGCCGAAAGTTCCCGTCGCTCCTGCCAGTAATACGACAACGCCGAGCGTAATCGCCGCGCCCGTCTCGCTCATTCCCTTATCGCGCACCAGCAGCACGGTCGCCCACGTCGCAAACGCGCCGAGCGCCGCCGTCAGCATTGTGTACCCGATGGTCGAGAGCAGCCAATCGCGCGTGCGCAAAATACTCAAACTCACCCGCCACCAAGATTCGCTTGCACGAGCGAAATCAGGTTCTGCATCAGAATTTGCACGCGCCTTCTCTTCGCCTCCGCTTGCTTGCGCTTCGACAGGCAAATCGGTCGCGCCGCGCACGGGTTCGCGCAAACGCCACACGAGCACGGCCATAATAAGACCCGGAACACCGACAATTGTGAACGCAGCGCGCCAACCGAAGAAGTGAGCGAGCACGCCGCCGATCACGAAACCGAGCGCGAACCCGATAGGGATCGCCGACTGAAACACGCCGAGCGCGGTGGCGCGACGATGCGGCGGAAAATAGTCGGCGATCAAACTCGGCGTAATCGTCGAGTAAGCCGATTCGCCGACGCCGACAAAAGCGCGCACAAAGCAGAGCGCGAGCGCCGCGCCCGACATCGTGAGCGTCACTCGAAATAGGGGAAGGTAAAGATTTACGGAGGCCGGAAGAAAAGTGATTTGGTCAACGACGCTCGTCGCAGCCGTCGCAACGCTCCAGATGACGGCGGCCGTCGCCATCAACTTCGCGCGCGGGCGGCGGTCGCCGAGTCGCCCGAATAGCGGCGCGAGAAAAGTGAAAGAGAGGAGTAGCGCGGCTTCGATGTAGCCGAGTTCGCTGTCGGTGAGCCGCAATTTTTCGTCGCGTAGCATCAGAGGCGCGACCGCCGGAAGCACTTGACGGTCAATGTAGTTTAAGAAGTTAACGACCGACAGCAGCGCGAGCGCATAGTACGAGTAGCGCGGGACGGGCGCGAGTGAAGATCGAGGTTGATTTGCGGCGGAATCAGATGTTTGATGTGAAGGAGAACTCATTTGTACGTCGGTATTTCTGAAGCGAACGAAGAGACGATGGCGGGCGTGATGTCGGCGAGCGTGCGGATGCGTGCGGCAAAATGTTTGCGACCAGCGCCCCATAAAAGTGTCGGCACGAGATTGAGCGTGTGATTACGAACGCTTAAATCTTCGATGTTGCCGTGATCGCTTGTGAGGATCACAGTCGTGTTATCAAGATTCACCGAATCAAGCAGCGCGCGTATGAAGCGGGCGAGAGACTCAATCACGACGAGCGCGGAAGAGAAATCTTGTTTGTGTCCTGCCGCGTCGGTAAGAAAGTATTCGTAAAGCGTAAAGCGATGTTCACCGGAGATGCGTGCAAGAATATGCGCGGCTTCTTCGGGCGTGCGCTCCGCGACATCCGCGCCTCTTTCGATCAATAACTTGTTCGTAAAATCATGAAAGAGCGCGCGCCCTGCGATTACATCTTCGAGCGTGCGAAACTCCATCCCGGCGGCTTCGACGGCGACGGTTGTGGCCGACACCCAGCGCGGGCGCATCTCGAAGAAGCGCGGCGTGTATGCGTTGGCGAAAACATTTGGAGCGATTCCGGCGCGCCGGAGTTGCAGAAAGATTGAGTGCTCGCGGATAATCTCGCGCAACGCTTCGTTGGGAAAACCCTGCTTGTGAAATCCGAGGGCGGCTGACGCGTTAACGCCCGTCAAGATCGTGGTTTGACCCGACGCGCTTTGCGGTCGTCCCTCAACGCCGAGCGCAGCGTCTGTGCGCACAAGCAATCCGTCATACGGCAACTGCGGCTCTTCATCCTGAAAAACGGCGAGCGGTTCGGCACGACGACCGAGCAAATGAAGCGGATTATCCGCATTGCGCGCCCCAATACCGAGACCATCAATAAAGACGAGAAGCACTGCCATAAGCTTTGCAGTGATAAGTAACATCACGCCGGAGCGCGGCGCAAGTTTGATGTCAAGTTACCAACGCTGGAGTTGAGACGCCCCGCGCAATCAGCATTCAACTTGTGGAAACAAAATCATTCGAGAAACTGGATATTGAGAAATTACCTCCAATGACTTGTTGGGCGGCGTCTAGACCCTAGACCAGAGTGTATAGCTTTTGTTTACGAACACCACTGATACCCGCGAGCAAGATTCTCTCGTTTCTGTGCAAACCATATTGCTTGTTGTTCCGACAAATTCTCAAAGCCCCACCTTCGGGCATAAACTAAAAACATATACAGCAACCGCCATTGACAAAACATCGTCAGGTCGGCAAACGTCACGCTCAACGGCATATTTTCGGAATAGCCTTCAATCAGCCACTCCAAAAGCTGTAAGCCTTCTTTCCGCCAGCCGTGCGGGTAAATTGTAATGGCAACGTCATATGCGAACCAGTGATAGCAACAATCATCAAAATCAAAGATATTTAACCGTGCGTCTTGGTATCGGTAATTTGTTTCTCCGAAATCACCGTGTATCAAGCCAAATGTTTGATTTGACTTTGGATAATCTCGCAATCGTTCTTTCAGCGCATCATATTCTTGCCAAACAATCTTCTCGGACTTAGGTAGAAAGTCCTCCACATCAAACAACAGCTTGTCCTCATTCCAAGCGAATCTACGAAAGCTATTGGAAGGAACGTAATCTTTTGAGAGAGCGTGAATTTGTCCAAGCGTTCTGCCACGAAGTCTAAAGTGTTCTTTGTTAGATTTGGCGGAATCATATCTAAAACGCTCACCTTCCGCTTCCTCAAAGAGGCAGGCAAACAGAAAAGCATTTGCAAAAGGTATGTCTTCGAGGAGTCGCCGCGCAACAGAAGAAATCGGAAGCGCGGCACCAACGCCGCTTCGATGAAGATAAGCAATAAAATCGAGTTCCGCTTCAATTTGTTCCTTCGTTCTGTCATAACTCGAAGTAAGTCGAAGGTAGCGCGTTTTGCCAGAGTGAACAAAGCTGTAAACATAATTAGCAGAGTCACCGAGATATTGGAGCGATTCACTATCACCCCGCCATAATTTGATTGCGGCATTTGCTAACTCGTTCCTACGAACTGAATGTGGCATTGAGTCACACGAGCCGTCGAACTATAATTTTAGTGCCCGGCGTTGTTGTCAACAGGCGAAAGACTCGTCGGGTGATACTGAATGGAGTCAGGGAGTTGACCGCGTTCGCGGTAGCTGCGAAGTTTGTTATGCAAAGTCTTGAGGCTTATTTGCAGCAGTTCGGCGGCGCGGGTTTTGTTGTTGTCGGTTTTTTGTAGAGTGCGCAGAATCATTTGCCGCTCGACCTCTTCAATCGGCGTGCCGACGGGAAGCGTAATCGTGTCTTCGCTGCGCACGCGCTGGCGTTGTTCGACCGGGTAGGGGGCAAGATGATGACGCTGAATCTGATCGCCGGAACAGATGATCACAGCGCGCTCAATCGCGTTGCGCAACTCGCGCACGTTGCCCGGCCAATCGTAGGATTGAAGCGCGTCGAGCGCGGCGGGGCTTAAGGATCGCGCCGGGCGCGTGTGCTTCTCGGAGAGTTGGTCAACGAGATGTTGAGCGAGAAGCGGTAGATCGTCTTTTCGGTGACGCAGTGCGGGCAATTCGATGCTGATGACATTCAAACGATACAGCAAGTCTTCGCGGAACTCTCCGCTCCGCACGCGCTCCAACGGATTTTTATTCGTTGCCGCAAGCACGCGCACGTCAACCGGGATTTCTTGCCGCCCGCCTAAACGCCGCACGGTTCGCTCTTCCAACACGCGCAGAAGCTTTGCTTGCAGAAACGTCGGCATCTCGGCGATTTCGTCGAGCAAGAGCGTGCCCGTGTGAGCGAGTTCAAAGCATCCTTGTCGTCGCAGCGCCGCGCCTGTGAACGCGCCCCTTTCGTGTCCGAATAGTTCGGATTCCATCAGCGTCTCAGGGATCGCCGAGCAATTAATGGCGACAAACGGCGCGTTCTTTCGTGGACTCAGATTGTGAATCGTGCGCGCGACGAGTTCTTTGCCTGTCCCCGATGCGCCCGTGATCAAGACGGAAGCCGACGACGGCGCAACCTGTTCGACGAGCGCGTAAATCTGCCGCATTGATTCGGACGAACCGACGAGTTCGCCGAACACTCCGCTGTCGCGCAGTTGTTTGCGCAGAATTTCGTTTTCGCGTTTGGCCGCTGTGTGCTCGATGGCGCGCTCGACGACGATGCGCAGCTTGTGCGGCTCGACCGGCTTTTCAAAGTAGTGATACGCGCCTTCTTCGCGGATGGCGCGCACGGCCGTTTCAACATCGCCGCGCCCCGTCAAAAGGATCACGGCCGTTTCCGGGTAACGCGCGCGCACTTCTTTCAACAAAGCGAAGCCGCCCATGCGCGGCATCAGAACGTCGGTAAGGATTACGGAAGGATGAAAACTTTCGATGCGGTCGAGCGCCGCGAAGCCGTCCCGCTCCGATTCGACCTCGAAACCCCATTCATGGAGGAGATCGCGCAAACCATCGGCGATGGCCGGTTCGTCGTCAACAATGAGAACTTTCGGCTTCAGCATCAAACGCAGTTTAGCACAGAAGAAGCGACGGTTTGGTCAAGACGCCCGCGCCCGGAGATTCTATTGAGAGTAAAAGTCGGCGATGGCGCTTGCGAGCGCGGCGGTGGTGAACTCTGCGGGTTGAATGTCAATCTGCAAGTTGTAATCGGCAGCCGTCTGCGCGGTGATGTCACCGATACACGCGATGTCTACGCCCGCGAGCAGTTGGTTTAGGTCGGTCGTGTCGAATAGCAGAGCGAAGTTTGCAACGGTTGACGAACTCGTGAATGTAATGCAATCAATACCGCCGCCCGCAAGCATCACTTCAACGCGCGCCCGATCCAGATTCTGTGGCGGCACAGTGCGATAGACTGTGACCACATCGGCACGCGCGCACGCTTCTTCCAAAGCGCGAGGAAGATAATCGCGCGCGACGGCAGCGCGGGGGAAAAGGAAAACCTGCCCTTGCAGTTTCTCCCGCCCGCCCATGTATGTTTCGAGCGCGCGTGCCGATGTGGTCACAGTC
>Ga0136614_10002921_pt1 | contig 10794 bp, 5 predicted proteins | sample AntDrymUQ2792106_2_FD_106643 | JGI IMG/M metagenome (GOLD analysis project Ga0136614, IMG submission 106643) | Polar desert sand microbial communities from Dry Valleys, Antarctica - metaG UQ279 (21.06) | ecosystem: Environmental > Terrestrial > Soil > Desert | place: Antarctica: Dry Valley... | reverse complement strand
GCAAGTCAGCCGGCGGCAATCTCGATCTGCGCGAAGTCATCGGTAAATACGGACCGGATGCGTTCCGTTATTTCATGCTGCGCGAAGTCCCCTTCGACGGTGACGGGAATTTCTCGTGGGAAAGATTCGATGAGCGTTATAACTCCGACCTGGCCAACGCGTTTGGTAACCTCGCCAGCCGCACCATCTCCATGGTCGAGCGATACTGCGACGGGGTCGTCCCGCGCGGAGCTCCGAATGAGATCGACGCCGCCGACGACGCTGACCTCGCCAACTATCATGCGTCGATCGGACCGAAGGGGTTCCTTCTGCACGAGGCGCTCAGGTCCGTCTGGCAAACCGTCGCTCGCGCGAACGAATACGTGGACCGGCAGGCGCCGTGGAAGCTCGCCAAGGACCCGGCAGGTCGAGCCGAGCTGGAGTCGACGCTGGCGTCGCTGGTGAGGCAGCTGGCGCGACAAGCTGTCTATCTATGGCCCTTCATGCCCAGCAAGACGGAGGAGCTGTGGCGCTCTCTCGGAGCGCCGGGAACACCAGCGGGTCTTGGGTTCCGCGGCGTCGACGCGGTGGACCCGACCGGCTGGCGTGTGAAAAAGGGGCTCTCGTTATTTCCAAAAACTGACCGGGTGTCGGCTACCTGAGTGGTAATGTGGCTTACTGTCTCGTCGACACCTCACTGACGCCGCCCATTGTAGCCCAGTAGAACGTGGCCGCGACCCTCACAAAATTGCTTGACTCCCCAGTGAGTTGCAGCCACTATAGGCTGCCGACTATGTCGGCGCGCGGCTCTCATAAGTGAAGCTGCGCCATGAAGCATCCTTCATTCCCGGAGAATCGATGGGCACTCGATTGTTGTGGCGGTCCACCCCGATAGCACTCCTAATGGTGCTGGGCGCACCCATGTATCTGGCCGCTCAGGAACGGCAGATCTCCGGCCGCGCGACGCGCTCGGGCAGCGGCGAGCCGGTTCCCGGCGTAGAGGTTTCGGTGGTTGGCGTTCCTCAGGGGCGCACCGTGCGAACGGACGGGGATGGCCGCTACACAATCGCCGCTCCGCCGGGCGACGTCCGTCTCCAAATTCGAGCGATCGGCTTCGCCCGAGGCGAGACGGTGGTCCCAGCCGGCTCAAATACGTTTAATCCCGTACTGACTCCCGACTTGTTCCGGCTCAGCGAGGTCGTCGTCACTGGCCAGGCGACGAACGTTGAGCGGCGAAGCGCCACGACTTCGATCGCTTACGTCACCGCCGAGGAGATCTCGAGAGTCGCGGCCCCAACCTTCGAAAACGCGCTCACCGGGAAAGTCACCGGAGTGAATCTACAGTCCAACTCGGGAGCTCCGGGCGGCGGAATCCAAATGCAAATCCGGGGCAATAACACGATCCTTGGCGCCTACGACCCGCTCTACGTAATCGATGGCGTCATCTACTCTAACGCGCGCATCGCCGGCGGCAGGGGAGCGATCACCGCCGCCGCGTTCGCAACGGCCGAAGACGACGCCGTGAACCGGGTCGCTGACATCAACCCAGCCGACATCGCCAGCATCGAGATCCTCAAGGGGGCAGCTGCTTCCTCGATCTATGGCTCCAAAGCAGCGAACGGCGTCGTAATCATCACTACCCGCCGCGGACAATCTGGACAGCCTCGTCTAAGCCTCATACAGCGGTTCGGACGATTCACGCCGCTCAAGACGCTGGAGAGCCGGCGGTGGACGTTGGCGGAGGCGACAGCGGCTCCTGCCGCGGGCGGCTACGGCCCCGGCGTGGCGCAATGGTTCACCGACGATCCCAACCCGTATTTCAACCACTACGACGAGGTGTTTACCGGGCGCGACCTGTCGTACGAGACGGTCGCCGATGTCAGCGGTGGCAGCGAAAACACCCGCTATCTCGTCGGAGCCACCTGGAAGCGCGACGGCGCCATCGAGCCGAACACCGGATTCCGGCGTCAAGGCCTGCGCATCAACGTCGATCAGATCCTCAGCCCGAGATTCGATGTCAAAGTCTCGAGCGTTTTCAATCGCGCGGAGCATGACCGCGGCTGGAACAACAACTGTAACAACTACGCCTGCCACGGCTACGCATTCCCGTACACGCCCAGCTTCGTCGATCTCAACCGCCGCGGTGCGAACGGCAACTTCATCACCCCTGACTGGGGAATCCAGGCCAACTCTATCCAGACCGCCGAGTTGGCCGTCAACAACGAGGCCACCAATCGCTTCACGGGCGGTGGCACCCTGAATTTCAATGCGTTCAGCTCTGGCCGTCAGTCACTTCGGTTCGTCGTCGGTGGCGGGCTCGATGCATTCCAGCAGAACAACAACCTATGGACGCCCAACGAGCTGTTTTTCGAACAACCCCAGGCTCTTCCGGGAGAAGCGATCGAGCAGGATGGACTAAGCCAGTTCTACAACTGGAACGCAAATGTCATCCATACACTCGGACCGGCGAGCGGGGGTTGGTCCGCAACCACTTCTACCGGCTTCCAGTACGAGGACCGGCAGCTCAAGGTCAGCCGCATTAGAACCCAGAACCTCGTTCCCGGTCAGCGGAACGTAGGTCAGGGCACCAACACCACCGCTACGGAGAACCTGAGTCAGGAACGGACATTCGCCATATATGGCCAGGAGGAAGTCCGCCTGTTCGACGAGCGCCTCCTCTTGCAGGGCGGGCTCCGGGCCGAGAAGAGCAGCGTGAACGGTGATGTCGACAAGTACTTCATCTTCCCAAAGCTTTCCGCTTCCTTCAGGCTCCTGAACCTGCTCGGTTCAGGGAGCGAGATAAAGCCTCGCTTTGCCTATGGCCAAACCGGTAATCAGCCGCTTTTCGGCCAGAAGTTCACTCTTCTGGGCACTCCCCAGCTCGGGGGAGCACAGGGCTTTACCGTCGCCGGCGCCTCTGGCTTCGAGGGCGTCGAGCCGGAGCGAGTCAAGGAGCTCGAGCTTGGCGTCGACGGGTTCACGGCAGGCGGACGGCTTACCTGGGAGTTCACGACCTTCAACAGAAACACGACGAACCTGCTGCTGCTTCGCGTTCCAGCGCCTTCCACCGGCTTCACCAGTCGCGTATTCAACGGCGGAAAAATCCAGAATACCGGCATCGAAATCGGGCTCGGTTATTCCCCGATTCAGAGCGACGTCGCCCAATGGGTGACGCGCGCCACCTTCACCCGTTACCGCAACGAAGTGAAGGACCTCGCCGGGCTCCCGCCATTCCGTCCAAACCTGTCGGGCTTCGGCGGACTCGGGGTGACCTTCATCAGGGTGGGCGATCCGGTAACTCAGATCGTCGGGCGCAGCTACAACCCGGACGGCACCCGCACCACGGCCACGGACATCAAGATCGGCGACACCGCCCCGAATTTCCGGATGGGTTTCGTAAACGATGTCACCTTCAGGGCGTTCAACTTAAACCTCGTGTTCGACTACCAGCGCGGCGGCAGCATCATCAACCTGACCCAGTTCCTGTACGATGACGCCGGGACTGCGCACGATTTCGGAAGCCCCGAACACGCGACCCGGTTGATCGGCTACGACAACGGCGTGATGGTTCCCTACATCGAGGATGCGACTTTCCTCAAGCTGCGTGAGCTGAGCGTCGGTGTCACCCTGCCTCCTTCCACGTTTCGGAACATTAGTAGTGCCGTCCGCGATGCACGAATCAGTCTAACCGGACGCAACCTGTTCTCGTGGCAGAAGTACAGTGGTCTCGATCCGGAGGTGGCCAACCTCGGATCAGCCGCCATTCGCAACAATCTCGACGTGGCGGCATACCCGCCGAGCCGGAGCATTTTCCTTAACATCGCATTGGGGTTTTAATGACTTCTATACTTCGACGGACTAGGATAGCGGGCATAAGTCTCCGCACGTACGGAGCTGGAGTTGCGATCATGGGAGGCATGTCGCTCGCCGCCTGTCGCGATTTCGACGTGCAGAACACCAACGCCCCGACCCAGGATCAGCTCACCGGAGCGCCGACCCGGGCGATTCTCGCCCGAAACGCCACGGGAATTATGATCCAGGCGTTCAATGACCTCGCCACCGAAATCGAGTTTTACTCGATCTATGGCCGCGAGGGCTATAATCTCCTCGGCAACGATCCGCGCGAGACCGGTGAGCAGATCCGCGGGCCTCAGGATCCTGGAGGTCGTAGCGGAGGCTCGTGGCTCGGCAAGTACCAGGCGATTCGCACCATCAATACCTACCTGACAGCCCTGACCAACGCCCCCGGACTCACCGAGGCGGAAGTTCGCGCCTCCGCTGGTTTCGCCAAGACCTACAAAGCGTGGCTCCTTTACAAGCTGGCAATCCGCAGCGGGGCCACTGGTATACCCTTCGACGTCGATCGGTCCATCACGGACGATCCGGCGCCGTTTGTGACCTTCCAGGCAGCCATGGAAGCAGCTTCCTCTCTGTTGAACGAGGCTCAGGCAGATCTCCAGGCCGGAGGGGCTTCGTTCCCGTTCACTTTCGTCCCGGGATACACCGGGTTCACCACGCCGGCGACGTTCATTCAGTTCAACCGGGCGCTCGCAGCGGAAGTGCTCGTGCACCGCGCGACGTTCAACAACTGCACCGCCTGCTGGGCAGAGGCGTCGACGGCGATGAATTCGTCGTTCGTCACGACCGCGGGTCTTCCGGGCTCGCTCGCAGTCGGGGTCTACTACGGCTATACCGGCGCTGCTTCAGAGCTGGCGAATCCGATCTCGGAGCCGCTCACCTCAAACCGGTATTGGATTCACCCATCGATCATTACCGGTGCTCAGCGTCGCGTCAACGGCGAGCCAGATTTGCGGTTGACCAGGAAGACGATGGCCGCGGCCACTCCGGTAACGTTGAATGCGCTAACTGGAACTCACAAGCCGGTGATGTACAATAGCGTAACGAACCCGGCCGCAGCCGACCTTGGTGCTGATATTCCGTGGATCAATAACGAGGAGCTGCTCCTGCTCCGCGCCGAGATACGGTGGAACACGGGCAACAAGCAGGGCGCCATCGACGATATCAATCTGGTTCGGCAGCACGCCGGTGGTTTGCCGCCGGCGCTGTTGACGGTCGCGAGCAGCGACGACGCCTTCATTACGGAGCTTCTCTACAACCGGCTCTACTCGCTGATGTGGACGCAGGGAACGCGGTGGTTCGACGCGCGCCGGTACAACCGCACGGCATCGCTGCCCCTGGATCGGTCCGGTGACGTCGTGCACGCGTATATGCTGGTTCCGGCCGGCGAATGCGATGCGAGAGGTTTGACCCCTCCCTGTACACCGTAGCCGAGTGAGTAGTTTGGAGCCAGACGGTATGGATTAGCGGAAGGCCGGCCCCTCGACGGGCGCCGGCCTTCCTCTCATTCGGCCGATCCCTAAGGTTGAGACCACCGCCTGCCTCCCTCGGGGAGGTCCTTCTCACCGCAGCTCGGAACGCGGGAGTGGTACGTTAGACGTGTCAAGAGTCCCCCGCTCCACCAACCATCGGGTGTGCAGGAAATTCCCCTTTCTGTCGGATCTGCTGGATAATGGCGGTCTCAAAATCTTTCTTGCCGACATGAGTGACTGCGCCGTAGTATAGGAATCAAGTTTCGCCGAGCGGGGAATCCCAGCCTTCCTTTTACTCGCGCCGCGCAGTCGTTAATCCACCGGGAGTGTACATGCTTCGCGTAACGCAACGTTCCAAATTAGTGTCGCTCCACAAGTCGCTACGCTCTGGCCGGCCTCGTCGCGCTTGCCATCCAGCTCATCCCGGCCGTCCCTGCTCAAGCCCAGCAGGAAGGAGTAGTGTCGGGTGTCGTCCTTGGCGCCGGAGGCCAGCCGCTGCCGGACGCGCGGGTCAGAGTCCAGGGCTCTGACCTGGGCGCAATCACTGACGCCGCCGGGCGTTTCAGGATCGCCGGCGTGCCCGGATCGCAGGCGGTGATAGAAGTCCGCCGTATCGGTTACAGGATGGAAAGCCGCCCGGTTAGCGTGGGCGACACCAATCTCCGGATACCTCTTAACGAACAATCGATCGCCCTGGACGCCGTCGTGGTCACGGGAACCGCGGGTACCCAGTCCAAGCGGGAGCTCGGCAACGCCGTGACGACGATCAGCGCCGTCCAAGCGAAAGAGATCGCGCCGATCACCAGCGTGCAGAGCCTCCTGAACGGGCGAGCTCCCGGGGTCGTGGTTCAGAGCGCGACAGGAAACGTCGGCGCTGGCGCCAGAATCCGCATCAGGGGCGCCTCGAGCATGGCCCTTTCCAACGAGCCTCTCATATATGTGGACGGGGTGAGAGTCAACAACACCCCAGCCTCCGGATTTGCAAATCAGGCCTTCGGGTCGTCGTCGATATCTCGTATCAATGACATCAACCCCGATGACATACAGGCAGTCGAAATCATCAAGGGCCCGGCAGCTGCAACTCTCTACGGCACCGAAGCGTCCAACGGTGTGATTCAAATCATCACCAAGAAGGGCACCACGGGCGCTCCACGGTGGAATCTCGCGACCCGTTATGGAACGAATTTCCTCCGCGATCCGCAAGGCCGCTGGCCGGTCAACTACGGCACGATTCCCCGTCCAGGGGGTCCGGCCGGCGCGCGTGACACCGTCTCGATCGATATCATCGAGCTCGAGGATGCGCGAGGGACACCCGTCTTCGAGAGTGGCCGCCTCCGCGAGGTGGACCTGAGCGCCAACGGTGGCTCGAACATTTTCACTTACTTCGCGGGCGCCGGGTTCGAGGACACGGAAGGTGTCGAGCCGACGAGCACGGTCAAGAGGTATTCGGGGCCGGCTGAACCTCTCCCTGATCCCAAACACGAAGTTCAACGTCGGAATGAACCTCGGCTACGTCAACGGGGAGACTCACCTGCCATGCGAAGCGGGGTGTGGTGGCCGGACACTCGGAACCACGTGGGCGAACGTGGCCAACTACGTTCCTCTGGCCGACGGCTCCCCCAACCCGCGACGCGGATTCAACTCGGCTCTGCCGGACATGTATGACAGGTTCGTCCAGGTCTGGCAGGGGATAAATCGCTTCACCGGTGGCGTGCAGATCAATCACGAGCCCGTGACCTGGTTCCGGCATCGTCTGAATGCCGGCACCGACAGGACGACGGAGGACGACAACTGGCTGCAGCCGCGGGCGCAGGATCCCCTTCGACAGAATCTTTTTCGGGGATGGGTATCGAGCAGTTCAAAGCCGCCAGCTCAATTACTACACCCTCGATTACACCGCGTCTGGCATCTTCGACATCAGGGAGAACGTCAGGTCTACGACTTCCGTCGGAGCGCAGTACTACCGCAACACCAGCACCTTTCAGTATTCCGAGGGTTCGGTTTTCCCCACCGCGGGGTTGACCGCTCTCTCGGCCACTACCGTCAACAGGTCGACGACGGCTGACTCCGAGCAGGACGCCACTTTGGGCATGTTCATCCAGGAGCAGCTCGGCTCCAATGACCGGCTGTTCCTGACCGCCGCGATACGCGCCGACGACAATAGCGCATTCGGCCAGAACTTCGATCGGGTCATTTATCCTAAGTACGGCGCCAGCTGGGTTGTCAGCGAGGAGCCATTCTGGCGATTCCCCGTCCTGACGGCATTGAAGCTCCGCGCCGCGTACGGCGAATCGGGCAAGCAGCCTATCACCTTTTCCGCTGTCCCTGCGCATGTCGGCATGAGTGGCCCGGACGATGTTGCCGCAGTCACGCCGCGGTTTCTTGGGAACCTCGACCTCGGGGCGGAACGAAGCAAGGAGATCGAAGCGGGATTCGATCTTGGTGCGCTTGACGATCGTGTCGGGGTTGAGTTCTCGTGGTACCGCAAGATCACCACAGATGCGATTCTCAATCGTCAGCTCTCACCCTCCCTCGGGATCCCGGGCTCGCAACCTTTCAATGCGGGACGGATCCGGAACTCCGGCAAGGAGTTCATGGTCCGCGCCACGCCGCTCGCGACCAATGCGCTGGATTGGGACGTGACGTTCGGCATCGCCACCAATGACAGTAAAGTCGAAGACCTTGGCACTCCGGAAAGCATTCTCGAGCTTCGTCGACAAAGCGGAACGCCCGACTTCGTCGTGGGCGGCTCTTTCATCCGGCATCAGGTAGGCTACCCGATCGGAGCGTACTTCGAGCAGAAGGTGGTCAGCGCTGCCTTGCTGCCGAACGGCAATCCGGATATTCCGCGGGTTCTTTGCGACGACGGCAGGGGCGGGACGATGGTGTGCGCCGGGCCTGACCTTGCCTATAACACCCCCGACGACGCTCCCGCGGTTTTTCTTGGTAAATCATCACCCGGAACCGAAGGAGCTTTCAGCAGCACCTTCACTTTGTGGAAGCGATTCCGCGTATACGGTCTCGTCGACTTCAAGCGGGACTTCGTCAAGGTCGACGGAAATTTTCGCGCTCGTTGCGCGATCTTCGGCCGTTGCCGCGAAAATTTCTATCCACTGGAGTCCGATCCCAAGATCATTGCCGGACTGCGCTCCAACGGTCAGCTCGTGGACTACTACATCAACAACTCGAGCTACACCAAGCTGCGGGAAGTAACCTTCGCGTACACTCTCCCGGCGTTCAGCACCAGGTGGGGCAGATTCAACCGCGCGGTCCTCTCGCTTTCGGGTCGCAATCTCGCAACCTGGACGGATTTCCCCGGGCTCGAGCCCGAGGCCTTCTTTCTGGGCGGCGATCGCGGCGGCCAGTTCGGCCAGTTCGAGCAGACGACTACGCCGCAGCTGACCACCTGGGCATTCGGCCTGAATCTGGATTGGTAACGCGTGCCAGACAAACCTTCGACTCGAGAGAACTGACATGGTTTCATTGAACCGAAAGGCACGCCGGCCGCTGTGTGCAGTGCTCGCACTGCTGCTGGTCCCCGCGGCGTGCGACACCCTCGATAACCCGCTCGAGGTAGAGCCCGCGAGCAGAATCCCCGCTGGTCAGCTTGAGGTGCCTCAGAATGCGCTGCTTCTCTCCAATGGCGCCGTCGGGGACTTCGAATGCGCCTTCAACGCTTACACCCAGGTTGGCGGAAGCATCGGCGAAGAGCTGATCTATGCCCAGCAGACCGCGTCACGAACACCATACGACAGGCGGACCACCCACCCGAGCAATGACACTGACTACGCCGTCAACACCTGCAACAGCGGTACTGGTGAGGTGGGCGTCTATACCCCGCTCCAGACGGCCCGACAATCGAACGAGAATCTGCTCGCGCTGCTGAAGACGTGGTCGGACGCCGATGTTTCGGCCGGGCTTGGCGCTCCGAATCGTACCAACCTGATGGCGATTGCTGCGGCGTACGCGGGCTATGCGTACGTGCTCCTGGGTGAAGGGTTCTGCACCATGGCGATCTCCTCGGTCAATCTCGACAAGACCCTGACGTACGGGGGCGAGATTCAGCGTGACAGCGTCTTCCGGCTTGCCATCGCGCGGTTTTCCGAAGCGATCGGGTACGCGACGACGGCGAATAATACGAGTATCAGGACGATGGCTTATCTCGGCAGTGCGCGGGCAAAGCTCAACCGAGGTGACTACGCTGGCGCGAAGGCGGACGCCCAGCAGGTTCCGTCGGGCTACGTCAGGAACGTGAGCGCATCGGCGACTGCCACTAACCGCGTTAACCGCATTGCCGCGGAGAACAGCCCGGATTTCAGAACCTTCTCGATCGGCCAGCCATATCGCAACCTGAACGACCCTCGCGTTCCGGTCGTCGCCTCGACCTTTCCAGCAAGTGCCACGGGCGTTCCCCACTTCTATCAAACGAAGTATCCGACTACGGCTACACCTCTTCCCCTGGCGACGTACGAAGAGGCCCAGCTCATAATTGCTGAAGCGGATATCCGTGCAGGCAGCCTTGGCACCGCGCTTACGATCATTAACGCGTCACGCGCCCGTGGTGGCCAGACCCCGTTCGCGGGCACCACACAGGCAGAGTATCTCGCCGAGCTGGTAGACCAGCGCCGGCGCGAGCTGTTTCTCGAGAGCCACCACCTTGGGGATCTGATTCGATTCGGGATTACTCCCCAGCCGGCAGCGGGTACCGCCTATCATTTCGGCGGAGTCTATGGCAATCAGATTTGTCTGCCGCTTCCGGCAGCGGAGAGGTTGAACAACCCTCTGATAGGAAGCTGACCACCAGCCGCAAATGAGCCAAGGGGGGCAGTGAGAGGTTCTCACTGCCCCCTCGTCGTGCCGCGAATTGATCGACCTTTTTCGCCGTGTGTTTTCCCTGCGTCAGCGCGGTGCTGTCCTTGTGGCGGGAGCTGGAACCGCCGGCGTCGTGCGGTTCCCGAAGTCGACCTGCGGCGGAGCTTCGCTGCCCGGCGCCGCCTCGAAGTACGTGCGCGGACCCGCGCCGGTCACTTTTGCCGTCAGCGCCTGCGGAAAAGTGCGGATATACGTGTTGTAGGTCTGCACCGACTGGTTGTAGTCGTTCCGCGAAGTGGCGATGCGGTTCTCCGTCCCCGCCAGCTCGTCCTGCAGCCTCAGGAACCCCTGATCCGCTTTCAGCTGCGGGTAGGCTTCAGCGATGACGAGCAGCCGTCCCAGCGCGCCGGTGAGCTGCGCGTTGGCAGTCGCCATCTGGCCCGGATCCCCAGACTGGATCGCCCCGGCGAGTCCGGCCCGCGCGTTGGCGACGTTGGTGAACACCGCCTCCTCGTGCTGCGCGTAACCCTTTACGGTCTGCACGAGGTTGGGCACCAGATCGGCCCGACGCTGAAGCTGCACGGAAATCTGTTGCTTGGCCGCGCCGGCCTGCTCGTCGAGCTGCTGGATCCTGTTGTATCCGCAGCCCGAAAGAGTGAGCGCTGCAAGAGCG
>Ga0136614_10002920_pt1 | contig 10795 bp, 7 predicted proteins | sample AntDrymUQ2792106_2_FD_106643 | JGI IMG/M metagenome (GOLD analysis project Ga0136614, IMG submission 106643) | Polar desert sand microbial communities from Dry Valleys, Antarctica - metaG UQ279 (21.06) | ecosystem: Environmental > Terrestrial > Soil > Desert | place: Antarctica: Dry Valley... | reverse complement strand
CTCGCCCAGGACACCAAGGATCTCGGTCGCAAGGTCGAGGTCGCCGTCGGTGTGAAACGTGAGCGCGACCTTCGGACTGTCGTCCGGCCCCGCGACCACGAAGCGGGCCGGACCGGCGGGTGGTGGAGTCGTGGCCGCGGGCCCGGCAGTCGCCTCGGACGGCGCGGGCTCGGTCGCGGCCGTCGAACCGGCCGTCTCGTCTTCGGCGCCGGTGTCGGAACAGGCGGCCGCGACGGTCACCGCTGCGGCCCCGAGGAAGGCGCGGCGGGTCAGCTTCGGGGCGCGAGGGGAGTCCACCCCGCTCAACCTAGGGGGCGGGCGGAGCGGTCGTTGTTGTCGGAGCGGTAGTCGGAGCGCTGGTCTCGGGAACCGGCACGACCGCGTACGGGGTCTCGCCCGGGCGCACGAGGTTGTAGCGCTCGCGGGCGATGCGCTCGACCTCGGCGTCGCTCTGGAGGCGCTCGGCCTCGTCGGCGAGCTGGTCGCTCTGCTCCCGGAACAGCTCGAGCCGGTCGCGCACCATGTTGGTCTCCTGCCGTTGGGCCAACAGCGTGCGGATCGGGAACACGAACACGAAGAGGAACGCGACGAACAGCAACATGAGCAGCCCCATCCGCGCGATCGCCCGCCGGTGCCGCACCTCCGGACTAGGAGGTCGGCGGCGGGCGGGAGCCGGTCGCCGCGCCGGTGCGGACCGGCGAGCGACGGGCTGACGGCGCAGCTGGGGACGGCGGCGGACGGGACGGCGGCGGACTGGTCGGCGCTCAGGCATCGGCCTCACCTCCCCGGGCCAGTGCCTTGCGACCCGGATACGACGCGATCGATCCCAGCTCCTCCTCGATCCGCAGGAGCTGGTTGTACTTGGCCACGCGATCGCTGCGAGCCGGCGCGCCGGCCTTGATCTGGCCGCAGTTGGTGGCGACGGCCAGGTCGGAGATGGTGACGTCCTCGGTCTCGCCGCTGCGGTGCGACATCACCGCGGTGTACCCGTGGCGGGCAGCGAGGCCCATCACGTCGAGCGTCTCGCTGAGCGTCCCGATCTGGTTGACCTTCACCAGGATGGAGTTGGCTACGCCCCGCTCGATGCCGGTCCGGAACCTCTCGACGTTGGTTACGAAGACGTCGTCGCCGACGAGCTGCACGCGATCACCCACGGCTCCGGTCAGCGCGGCCCAGCCGTCCCAGTCGTCCTCGGCCATGCCGTCCTCGATCGACACGATCGGGTACGCATCGCACAGCTTCGTCAGCCACCCGGCCCATTCGGCGGAGGTGAACGACGCTCCTTCCCCCGCCAGCGCGTAGCGGCCATTGGCGAACAGCTCGGTGGCGGCGACGTCGATGGCGATCGCGATCTCCTCGCCGGGCTGGTAGCCGGCGCCCTCGACCGCGGCCAGGAGCAGCTTCACCGCGTCCTCGTTCGACGGTAGGTCGGGCGCGAACCCACCCTCGTCGCCCAGCGCGGTGGCGAGGCCCCGCTCGTGGAGCAGGTCCCGGAGGGCGTGGTACGTCTCCGCGCCCCAGCGCAGCGCCTCGGAGAAGCTGGCGGCGCCGACCGGAGCGAGCATGAACTCCTGCACGTCGACGTTGCTGTCGGCGTGGGCGCCACCGTTGAGCACGTTCAGCATCGGTACCGGCAGGACGTGGGCGTTGGCCCCGCCGACATAGCGGTACAGGGGCAGCTCGCTCTCGACCGCAGCGGCTTTCGCCGCCGCCAGCGACACCCCGAGGATGGCGTTGGCGCCGAGGCGGGACTTGCCGTCGGTCCCGTCCAGGGTGACGAGCTCGTCGTCGAGGGTGCGCTGGTCGAGGGCATCGAGCCCGATCACGGCCTCGGCGATCTCGGTGTTGACGTGCTCGACCGCCCCGCGCACCCCCTTGCCGCCGTAGCGGTCGTCGCCGTCGCGGAGCTCGAGCGCCTCGTGGGCACCGGTGCTGGCGCCGCTGGGGACGGCCGCCCGGCCGGTTGCACCCGAGATCAACTCGACCTCCACCTCCACGGTGGGGTTGCCCCGGGAGTCGAGGATCTCCCGGGCGAGGATCTCGGTGATGCTGCTCATGGCTCCAAGCGCAGGGCCCCTCCGCCTCTGGGCGCTGGAAACATGTTGCTTGTGTGGGTGGGGTGGAGAACCTAGCCCATTGGGGCTGCCGTTGGAGGGACACTTCCCGGCGCCGGGTGAGGGGTACGGTCCGGGCGTGACCGACGTGGCCGCCGGCCGGGAACCGGTCGTCTTCAACCCGTTCGAGCCCGGGTTCAGCGCCTGGCCCTACGACCAGTACCGGCGCCTGCGGGAGCAGGACCCGGTCCATCGCACACCGCTGGGGTCGTGGAACCTCAGTCGCTACGACGACGTCGTCCGCGTGCTGCGGGACCCGACGCTCAGCGTCGAGGAGGCCAACGCCACCCCCCTGCCCGGGATGGAGGAGCTGCGGGAGATGGCGGGCGACCGCAGCCGCGGTCGCCGGGCCATGCTCAACCTGGACCCGCCCGACCACGACCGGCTGCGCCGCCTGGTGTCGACGGCGTTCACACCCAAGACCGTCCAGGCGCTGCGACCGCGGGTCCAGGCGCTCGTCGACGCCGCCCTCGACGCCGTCGCGCCGCGTGGAGAGATGGACGTCGTCGCCGACCTCGCCTTCCCGCTGCCCTTCACCGTCATCTCAGAGATGCTGGGTATGCCGGCCGGCCACCGTGACGAGGTCCGGGGTTGGTCGCACACGCTCACGAAGACGCTCGACCCTTTCCTCACGCCCGAGGAGTTCCGGGCGGCGTTCGAGGCGTCCGACAACATGACCGCCTACATCAGCGACGTGGTCGACCAGAAGCGGCGCGAGCCGGGCGACGACGTGCTGAGCGGTCTCATCGCCGCCGAGGACGAGGGCGACGTGCTCGACCACCAGGAGGTCCTCGACCAGGTGATGCTGCTGTACATCGCCGGTCACGAGACCACGGTCAACCTGATCGGCAACGGCACACTCGCGCTCGTGCGCCACCGCGACCAGCTCGAGCGCTGGCACCGCGATCCCGAGCTCGACACCAATGCGGTCGAGGAGCTGCTGCGCTACGACAGTCCGGTGCAGTTCTCGCGGCGCATCACGCTGGCCGAGCTCGAGATCGACGGGATCACCATCGAGCCCGCCAGCTTCCTGTTCACGGGCCTGGCATCGGCCAACCGCGACCCGGCGCACTGGGGTGACTCGGCCGACGACCTCGACCTCGGGCGCGCGAACGCGGGCCAGCACGTGTCGTTCGGGGGCGGCGTGCACCACTGCCTGGGCTCGTCGCTCGCCCGCACCGAGGCCCAGGTCGCGCTGGGCACACTGGTGCGGCGCTTCCCCGGCATCGAGCTCACCACCGACGAGCCGACGTGGAATGGCCGGATCGTGCTGCGCGGGCTCGACGCCCTGCCCGTCACGCTGGGCTGATCTCGCCCCAGAGCTTCTCCACCTCCGCGGCGTCGGTCGACGCGAGGTCGATCCCCCGGTCGGCCGCAAGGCCCTCCAGAGCCTCGAACCGCTCGCGGAACCGGACCGCCCAGCCCCGGAGCACCGACTCGGCGTCGATGCCGGCGCTGCGGGCGAGCACGACCGCCGCCGCCAAAAGGTCACCGAGTGCGTCCTCGATCTGGACCGGCTGGTCGGCGCGCTCGAGGCGTCCGACCGCGCCTTCGAGGCGAGCACGCGCGTCGGCGGCGGAGCCGGGGTCGAGGCCGACCGACGCCGCCTTGCGGAACAGCTTGTGCGCGTACAGCAGCGACGGGAGCCCGGGCGTGATCCCGGCGACGATCGACGACGACCCCTTCTCGTCCTTCTTGATCTGCTCCCAGTTGCGCATCACCTCGGCGGTCGTGCCGGCGGCGACGTCACCGAAGACGTGGGGGTGACGGCGCACGAGCTTGTCGTGGATGCCCCGAGCGACGTCGGCCATCGTGAACGCGCCCGCCTCCTCCGCCAGCACCGCGTGGAAGATCACCTGGTACAGGAGGTCGCCGAGCTCGTCCTCGAGCGCGGCGTACGACTCCGGCCGAACCACACCCTCGGGTGCGTCCGGCGGCAGGCTCTCGACCGCCTCGACGACCTCGTAGGCCTCCTCGAGCAGGTAGCGAGTGAGCGAGTGGTGGGTCTGCTCGGCGTCCCAGGGGCAGCCGGCGGGGCGCCGCAGCCGCTCGGCCAGCGCGAGGAGCCGGGCGACCTCGCGCGCCGCGGCTCGTCCCGGCGCCTCGACGTAGAGGCTGGTGAGGTGGTCGGGGTCGACGACGCGGTCGAGGTCCTCGAGCGGGACGGTCCGCACGTCCTCGTCGGGCAGACCAAGCCGTTGGAGGACCGTGACCGGCGCGGCCGGTGGAAGCGCCTCGAGCAGCGCGAGCTTCACGTCCGACAGCACGAGCTTCGAGTCGCACTGGGCTACGAGCATCGGGCCGTCGACCTCGAAGTCGCGGGCGTCGACCACCGTGACACCGTCGATCGGGTCGACGCCGAGGCGCGCCCACGCGAGCTCGGCGAACGAGAGACCGGGGACGACCTCGAGCTCGATGCTTCGGGCCGCGGCCGCGTCGCGCAGGAGCGCGACGGTGCGCTCGGCGACCACCGGATTGCCGGGCACTGCGTACGCGACCGGGCCGCGCGCGTTCGCAGCCTCGATCACCCGTCCGACGATGGCGGCGTACACCTCGTCGAGGTCGGAACCGCGTTCGTAGAGCTCGTCGAGGCTCTCGAGCTTCATCCCGTCCCGGGCCAGGTCTTCGATCGCGGGATGACGAGCGGTGCGGGCCAGGCGCACCGGCGCGGCTTCGAGCGCGGTGCGGGCCGCCGGGAGCATCAGGTCGGCGCCGGCGGGGCCCAGCCCGACCACGACGACGCGGGCAGGCATGGGTTACGGCGCGGGAGCGGGGGTGGTCGTGGTGGCGGGCTCGGGCGGCAGGACCGCGCCCACGCCCTCCTGCACCTTCCACGTGCCGTACCGGGGGTCGAGGGTCACCTTCGCCTCGACGATCAGCCGGTCGAGCGCCGGGCTCGAGCTCGTCTCGGGCTCGAGCTCGCTGCGGATCTGGTCCTCGAGCGCCTCGAACGGGATCGTGTCACTCATGAGGATGAGGTGGAAGCCGAACTCCGTCTGCACCGGCGCCGAGACCTCATTGAGGGGGAGGACGTCGGCGGCGGTCGAGAACTCCGGCACGTATTGGGTGGCGTCGTAGCAGCCGAGTTGCCCGCCGACCTCGGCCGAGCCGGTGTCCTGGGACTCGGTGCGGGCGGTCTCGGTGAAGTTGGCGCCGGCCACCACCTGGGCCCGCAGCGTGTCGGCCTGCTCCTGGGTCTCGACCAGGATGTGGGCGGCGAACTTGCCCGACGGGCACTGGGCCTCGAGGTCGGCCAGCTGCTGGTCGAACGTCGCCTGCACCTCCTCGTCGGTGGGACCGGCGGGGGCGTCGCCCAGCTCCCGCACCAGCGCGTGGCGGCGGGCGAACCGGTCGCCGACGCGCTTCCTGAACCATTCGGGGAATGCGTCGAACACTCCCTCGCCGAACTGATTGTCGATGTCGGCCCGACCGTCTTCGCGGTCGGCATCGGTCACCTCGATGCCGCGCCGGCGTGCGGCCCGGTCGATGACTCCCTGTTCGACGAGCAGGGTGACCCAGAAGGCGGTGACGTTCGAGCCCAACGTCCCGTCGCTGGCGCTGACACCCTGGTCGGCTAGTTGGGGGTTGTCGGCGATGGCGCGCAGCTCGCGGTCGAGGGACGACCGCGACGTCTCGGCGCCGTTCACGGCCAGCGCGATCGGCCGGACGCTGTCGCACCCGGCGCCGAGGATCGCGCCGAGGGTTGCGAGCGCGACGAGAGAGACGAAACGGTTTTTCACGGTGCCGCGGAGCCTACCGGCGCGTTCTCGTCCACGGGGATCAGTTCCCGGAACAGGTCGACGAGGGCGGCGGGGACCGACGCGCCCCCGTGGTTGGCGAGATGGCCGGTGAGCGGCACGACAACCTCTTCGCCTGCCTTCGCCACCGCCTTCGGGACCAGGCGCCGCAACCGCAGCTTCTTCGACTCGGGGAGCGCCAGTCCGACGATCCGGGCGGTGCCTCGTTGCACCGAGACGCTGCGCACCCCGACGCGCACGCACTCGGCCCGCAGCCGGGCAACCTCGAGGAGTGCCTCGGCCGGCGGCGGCGGCGGGCCGTAGCGGTCGACCCACTCGGCCCGGATGTCCTCGATGTCGGCCGGGGATGTGACCGCGGCCAGCCGGCGGTACGCCTCCATGCGCACGTCGTCGCGGGTGACGTAGTCGCGCGGGAGGTGGGCGTCGACGGGAACGTCGATCGTCACCTCGACCGGTGCCGGGAGCGTCTCGCCGGTCAGCTCGCCCACCGCCTCTGTGACCATCTGGCAGTACAGGTCGAAGCCGACCGCGGCGATATGGCCGGACTGCTCACCGCCCAGGAGGTTTCCGGCGCCCCGGATCTCGAGGTCGCGCATGGCGATCTTGAAGCCCGAGCCGAGCTCGGTGAACTCGCCGATGGTCTTGAGGCGCTCGTAGGCCTCCTCGGTGAGCGCCCGGTCGGCGGGATGCAGCAGGTAGGCGTACGCCCGCTGGCCCCGCCGCCCGATCCGGCCGCGCAGCTGGTACAGCTGCGCCAGGCCGAGCAGGTCGGAGCGGTCGACCACCAGCGTGTTGACGGTCGGGATGTCGAGACCGCTCTCGACGATCGTGGTGCACACGAGCACATCGGACTCGCGCTCCCAGAAGTCGAGCACGACCCGCTCCAGTCGCCCCTCGTCCATCTGGCCGTGCGCGACCGCGACCCGGGCCTCGGGTACCAGCTCGCGGACCCGCTCGGCGACGAAGTCGATGTCCTGCACCCGGTTGTGCACGAAGAACGCCTGGCCCTCGCGCAGCAGCTCGCGCCGGATGGCCTCGGCGACCGCCCGGTCCTCGTACTCGCCGACATAGGTGAGGATGGGCTGGCGGTCCTCGGGCGGCGTGTTGACGAGTGAGAGGTCGCGGATACCGGTGAGCGACATCTCCAGCGTCCGCGGTATCGGCGTCGCCGTGAGCGTGAGCACGTCGACGTCGGTACGCAGGCTCTTGATCCGCTCCTTGTGCTGCACGCCGAAACGCTGCTCCTCGTCGATCACGAGCAGACCGAGGTCGCGGAAGCGCACGTCGTCCGACAGCAACCGGTGGGTGCCGATCACCACGTCGACGGTGCCGTCGCCGACGCCGGCGACCACCGCCGCCTGGTCCCGGCTGGTCAGGAACCGCGACAGCACCTCGACCCGCACCGGGTAGTTGGCGAATCGCTCGCGGAACGTCTGGCCGTGCTGGTTGGCGAGCAGGGTGGTGGGGACGAGCACGGCCGTCTGCTTGCCGTCCTGCACCGCCTTGAACGCGGCCCGCACCGCCACCTCGGTCTTGCCGTAGCCGACGTCGCCGCACACGAGCCGGTCCATCGGGACGGGCCGTTCCATGTCGCCCTTGACCTCCTCGATGGCCCGGGCCTGGTCGGGGGTCTCCTCGAACGGGAACGCCTCCTCGATCTCGCGCTGCCAGGGCGTGTCGGCCGGGAAGGCGTGGCCGGGAGTAGCGAGGCGGCGCCGGTACAGGACGACCAGCTCCTGGGCGATCTCCTGCACCGCCTGCCGCACCCGCGCCCGGGTCTTCTCCCAGTCGGCGCCGCCGAGGCGGCTGAGCGCGGGGCTGTCGCCGCCGGTATAGCGGCGGACGGTGCCGACCTGGTCAGTGGGGATGTAGAGCTTGTCGCCACCCCGGTACTCGAGCAGCAGGTAGTCGCGTTCGACGCCCGCGATGGCGCGGTTGACCATGCCGGCGTACCGACCGACGCCGTGCTGATGGTGCACGACGAAGTCACCCGGCTCGAGTGCGTCGTAGAAGTCGGTGGTTCGCTGCGCGCCCCGCCGGCTCGGCGCCCGGTGGACACGCCGGCGGCCGGTGAGGTCGGCCTCGGCGACGAGCGCCAGCTTCGCCTGGGGCATCACGACGCCCCGCTCGAGCGGCGCGACGACGATCTCGACGTCGACGACGCCTTCACCGGCGAGGACATCGCGAAGGCGCTGGGCGGAGCCGGCACCCTCGGCCGCCAATACCACCCGGAAGCCGTCGCGCCCCAGGGCTCGCAGCCGGTTGGCCAGGCCCTCGGTGTCGCCGACGACGGGATCGAACCCGGTGCCCGCGAGCCGGGGAGTGTCCGGGCCCTCGGGCGCGGCCGGCACCGCCACCGCGCCCGCCGTCGTGTGCGCGAGCAGGCGGTCGAAGGGGAGCGAGAGCCGGGGGAAGTCGCGGTCGGCGGACGTTCCCCACGTGGTCGCGAGCGTGCCGGCGAGGCCGGCCTCCTCGTCGAGAAGCTCCTGGGCGCGGTCACGCATCCGCTTGGGTTCGACCAGCAGCACGAGCGCCTCGGCCGGGAGCAGATCGGGCAGGAGGTGCTCGCCCTCGCACAGCCACGGCAGCCACGACTCCATGCCGTCGAACACCTCGCCGACGGCGAGACGCTCCCACTGGTCACGGCCCCAGGGCTCGGCCGCGACCAGTCGCTCGGCACGGGCGCGCACATCGTCGCTCGGCAGCAGCTCGCGAGTCGGGAAGATCCGCGTCTCCTCGAGCTCGTGGGTCGAGCGCTGGTCGGCGACCGAGAACCCCGACAGGCGGTCGACCTCGTCGCCCCACAGGTCGATGCGGACGGGGTGGTCGGCGGTGCTCGGGTACACGTCGACGATCGAGCCTCGCACCGCGACCTCGCCCCGGGCCTCGACCTGGTACTCGCGCCGGTATCCGCCGCCGACGAGGCGGGCGAGCACGTCGTCGCGGTCAAGCCGGTCGCCCCGGCGGATGCGGAGGGGGTCGACGTCCTCGACGTGGGGGCCGAGCCGCTGCACGAGGGCGCGGACCGGAGCCACGATCACCTGCGGCACGCTCGCAAGCGGCACGTCCGACGGACCGCCAGCCGACTTGGCGTCCGAGCGAGCGGCCGCGGGCGGGGTATCCCCGCCCGCAGCGAGCGAGGCAGAGGAGGAAAGCCGCCACATGACGCGGAGTCGGCGGCCCATGGTCTCGAGCGATGGCGACACCCGCTCGAACGGGAGCGTCTCCCATGCCGGGAAGAGCTCGACTGCGTCGGGCCCGAGGAAGCGGGCGAGGTCGTGGACGAGGCGCTCGGCCTCGGCACCCGTGGGCACCGCGAGCACGACCGGCCGCCGGCTGGTGACGAGGGCGAGGGCGGCGACGAACAGGGCCCGGGCGGCGTCGGGCACCGCCACGACCGGGGCGCGGTCGACGACGGCGCGCACCGCCGGCTCCTCGGCGAGGAGCGGCGCCAGATCAGCGAGGGGAGCGTTGGCGGTGGTCGTCATCGGGTCCTGGACGCGCGTCGACGCCCGGGACGCGGCCGCGCCCCGGGGTTCGCGCCCAGATTACCGGCCGTTGAACCGGTTCATGGCCGCCTCGACCCCGTCGGTCACGATCGTCTCGACCGCGTCGGCGGCGTGCTCGACGGTGACGTCCATGTCGGCGCGTTCCCGCTTCGAGAACCGGCGCAGCACGTGGTCGGCGCCCTGCTCCTTCGACACCGGCTTCCCCACTCCGATGCGGACCCGCTGGAACCCGTCGTCGTGCAGATGCGCCACGATCGATCGGAGGCCGTTGTGGCCGGCGAGGCCCCCGCCCGCCTTCACCTGGAGCGCGGCCACCGGCAGGTCGAGCTCGTCGTGCACGATCACGAGCTGCTCGGGCTCGACGCCGTAGCGGCGCACGAGCGGCCGGACCGCCTCGCCGGAGTCGTTCATGTACGTCAGCGGAATCGCCAGCGCGACCCGCTTGCCCCCCAGCCGCACCTCGTCGACGAGGGCGCGCTCCTTGCCCTTGCGCAGGCGTCCGCCGTGGCGCTTCGCCAGCAGCTCGACGACCTCGGCGCCGACGTTGTGGCGCGAGCCGGCGAACTCGTCGCCGGGGTTGCCGAGGCCGACCACCAGCAGGTCGGCCGGGGTGCCCGTGCGCGGCGCCCGTCCCCGCCGGCGCCGCAGCACCTCCTAGCTCTCGGAGTCGGAGCCGCCGCCTTCGGGAGTCTCGCCACCCTCGGCCGCCGCACCCTCGCCCTCGGCGGCCTCGCCCTCCGGCACCTCGCCTTCGGCCAGCTCGCCCTCCTCGCCCTCGACCTCTTCGGGCTCGGGCTCCTCCTCGACCCGGGGCGGGATCACCTGCACGACGAGCTCGTCCTCTTCGTGCTGGACGGACACGCCCGGCGGTATGGTCACCTCTCCCAGGCGAACCTGATCGTTGATCTCGAGCGCGGACACGTCGACCTCGATGTCGGTGGGGATGTCCTCGGGCTTGGCCTCGATCGAGAGGTTGAACAGCAGCTGCTCGAGGATCCCACCGTCGCGCACACCGGCGGCCTCACCGGTCAGGCGGACGGGGATCTCGGCCTCCACCGCGACGTCGCGGCGGATGCGGATGAAGTCGACGTGCACCAGGTCACCGCGGGTCGGGTGGCGCTGGATCTGGCGGGCGAGAGTGAGCGCCTCGTCACCGTCGAGCTTGAGCGTGATCAGAGCGTTGGCACCGGCCTCGCCGGCGAGGATGTGCGCCAGCTCTCGCGCCGGTACGCAGACGGTGAGGGTCTCGGTCTCGAGCCCGTACACGACCGCCGGCACCTTCCCCTGCCGCCGCAGCCGGCCCGCGGGCCGGCTGCCCTTCTCGGTGCGGGGTTCGGCGGTGAGCGTGAGGTCGTCGGGCATGGCGGGAGAGGCCTCTCGGTCGTGCGGCGGCTGTCCATTGTGCTCCGCGGCG
>Ga0136614_10002919_pt1 | contig 10795 bp, 7 predicted proteins | sample AntDrymUQ2792106_2_FD_106643 | JGI IMG/M metagenome (GOLD analysis project Ga0136614, IMG submission 106643) | Polar desert sand microbial communities from Dry Valleys, Antarctica - metaG UQ279 (21.06) | ecosystem: Environmental > Terrestrial > Soil > Desert | place: Antarctica: Dry Valley... | reverse complement strand
TTCAATCACGAAGCAGGCGAAAACCCGCTCGACGCGGAAGAGGACGCGCGAAACGCCGAAGCCGGAGAGACAGACATTGAGAACGCTTCATACGAGGAGACGGCGCGAGATGCTGAGGGCGTTGTGCGTCTGCACGGCGTGGTGGAAACATTCTACCGCGCTTCGGCGAGCGAGTTTGCATCTTCTTACGCAGGGATAAACTTCGCCGTCGCTAACCCTGTAAACGACAATCTTGATTTGATTCTCGCGGGGCAGACGGGAACGGCGGGCGCGCCGCAACGCTTGGAAGTTACGGGGCGGGCGCGCATCAACGCCCGCCATCGTTTGAACCTTGGACTCGCGGGGGCGCGCGTCTTAACCGTCAGAGCGCAAGCTGCGGGCGGAGTCGAAGCGGACGATCCCTTAAGTCAAATCTCCGTCCGCGCGGTTGACGAGTGGATCGTGCGCGATGGTGTGGTCGTCGTGCTGGGGCTTGATTACTCGCGCTTTATCGGCGGCAAAGGCAGCATCAACCCGCGCTTCGGCGTGCAGTTCGACGCCAACGCACGCACGCGCCTGCGCGCCTCATTCGCTCCGGGCGCGGATGAATCCCGCGCGTCGGTGATTGATGGCGTTGAAGACGGCAGCGTGATGTTCGCCGAATCATCAGCGCAGTTGGTGAGCGCAAACGATGGACGCGCGCGCCCTGAGCGAAGCCGCCGTCTGGAGTTTGGCGTCGAAAGAATTTTGGACGAGAGATCGAGCATTGACGCAGCTCTCTTCTTCGATACGACTGACGGGCGCGGCGTCGGGTTATTGAGCATTCCGGTTGAGAGTTTAAGCGGCGAAACGTCCGATGCTTTTACGAAATTCACCGAGCAGCAGGGCGCAGCGCGTGGCTTGCGCGTGGTTTACGCCCGGCGTTTGAATCGCCATGTGAAGGCTTCGGCCGGTTACTCGCTCGGTCGTGGGCAAGAGCTTGCGCCGGATGCCTTTGCTTCCGACGCGCGCCCCGATAAAATCTTTCGCGGCGGATATTTTCAAACTGCGGCCGCGCAACTCGATGCCAACTTCGACACGGGCACCACTGTGCAAGCCGTGTTTCGCTTTAGCCCGCGAGCCACCGTCTTTGCCATTGACCCGTTTGCCGGTCGCCTCGCCGTCTACGATCCTTCTCTGAGCATTCTCATTACGCAGGAACTGCCGACCTTCGGATTGCCGGTGCGCGCCGAAGCTGTGGTAGACGCGCGCAATCTGCTTGATCGCCAGACGAGCACGGAGGATGGCGAAACAATTATCTTCATTAACGGCGCGCGACGGAGCGTACGCGGCGGTATCTCCGTGCGCTTCTGACCTGAGCGAGAGAATTCAAAAAACTAAATTTCGTCCTGAATTTCCGAGATTTACGACGCCCCGCGCCGCTTCCGTAAGAAAGAAAGCCGCGCGGGGCTTTAACATAAAGCCCGCCGTTCTCCGAAACTTCGGATAATTTACGAAAATCTGGATCGAAAAAGGCGAAACATTCGTTTAATACGAAGGCTGCTATCTGCTTAAAGGTTTTGTACGGGAAGATTTTGCGGCGGAAGCGTCGGCCGGAAAGAAATGCTGACGCGACTACTTCTCTCGGAGGGCAGTGGAACATTGTTTGCTCCTTAAATATTGGTTCTGTGTTTATAAGTTGAGGAAGCGGTGTGAAAAACTCTGGGCTGACAACGCAAACGTGGGTGCTGCTGATTGCGGCAGCGCTTCTCATTGCGTGTGGCGCGCTCAACTTTAATTACCGCCTCAAGCACACACCTCCGCCCACTGACGGAATTGATTGGACGATCACGAAAGAAGGCGTGGTCGCAGAATCGGTTGATCAAACTCACGCGGGCGGACGCGCCGGAATCTTGCCGGGCGACCGCCTCGTTGCCGTCAGCACCGATGGCGAACGCTACGAAGAACTCGCAACGGCCGAAGACGTTCAAATTTATCTGGAGCGAGCCGGGCTAGAGGGCGACATTCATTACCTTGTCGAACGCCCGTCGTTTCCCGTTGAGACGCGCTTTTACTACGCCGACCTCTACCGTCTCGCTTCGTTCCGCGATTGGACACCGCGCGATCTCTATCTTCATTTCATCGGGCTGATCTACTTGCTCGTCGGCCTCTTCGTGCTCTTTAAGCAGGGCGGGCGGGCGCCGTTCGTCACACATTTTGCGACGCTGTGCCTCGTCGCTTTCACTTTTCACTTCTACAGATCGACGGGCGCGACGGAAGACGTGGATTCGGCCGTCGCCTTCCTCGACAACGCCGCCTTCCTCTTTTTCGCGCCGCTCTTCCTGCATTTCTGCATGATCTATCCCCTGCGGCGACACCTCTTCGACGAACGACGCTGGCGCGCCGGGCTCCTTTACTTGCCCGCCATCGTGATGCTGCTGCTGCTCGTGCCCTTTTTCTTTGCGCAGATTCCGCCGCAGTATGCGCCGAAGAGACTCGGCGATTTTCTGCTGCGCGCAGAGCTTGCGCACTTCGCGTTCGCGCTTCTTGCCGGAGCGGTATTGCTCGCGCGTCGCTTCGCGCAAAGCAAAACGGCCGTTGTGCGCCAGCAACTTAAATGGGTCGTGTGGGGTTCGGGGTTGGCGATTGCGCCGTTTACGCTGCTCTACGTCGTCAGTTATCTGTTCGGCGGCGCAACGAGCGGGGTTTTCAATTCGGGAAGCGAAAGTTGGTTGACGGATGCGGCGGTCGTGCCGCTCGTGCTGATTCCTTTGACGTTCGGCAACTCCGTTGTGCGTTATCGTTTGATGGATGTTGACGTGGTGGTGCGCCGCGCTGCCGTCTACGCTTTAACGACGCTCGCCATCGCCTTCATGATCGGGACAATCGTCGCCGTCGTCGGCTTCTACCTCCTTGATCTGAGAGTTGGTGACGGCACATCGCCGAACATTTTATCTTTGCCGGTCGTCCTCGCCATCGTCGGCATGGCGGTGATCGTGATGACCGCCGCGCCGCTTAAAAACTTTCTGCAAGAGCGCACGAACCGGCTTTTCTATGGCGAGCGTTACGACTTGCGCAACGGACTTTTAGATTTCGGACGCACGCTTTCTGCCACCACCGCGCTCGATCCGCTGCTCGATGCGCTGGTCAGTCGTTTGCAGCAAGTTTTGAGCGTCGAGCGCGTGGCGATCTTTATCGAAGACGGGCGGAGCGCATCGGGCTACCGCGTGGCGCGCGCGGCCGGATTGTCAAACGAGGTGCTTGTGCCGCAGGATTTCCGCGAGATGATTCGCACGCGCTCGGCCGGGACAGGGATTGTGCGCGCCGACGATCTTGAGCTTGCGCCGGAATCGGCCAGCTTCGTGCGCCGCGCGCTTCACTACTACGTGCCGTGCGTGGTGCGCGGGCGGATGGTTGCGGTGATCGGGTTGGGTCGCTCGGCCGATGGCGCGTTGTTATCAAGTGAAGACCTTGAAATCTTACGCACCGTGTCGGGCTACGTCGCGGTGGCGATTGAGAACAGCCTTCTTTATCAGGAGCAACGCGAGCGCGCCGCAGAGCTTGAACTGCTGAAAGAGTTTAACGAATCCATCGTCGAATCAATCAACGTCGGACTGCTCGCCGTTGACGCCGAAGGGCAGATCACGCGCTGCAATTCGGCGCTCGAAGAGATGCTCGGCGTGCGACGCGATGAGGCGACGGGTCGTCGCGTCGAAGAACTTTTCGACGCGGATTTCACCGAAACATTGCAACAGGTTTTAGGCGCGGAAGGGTGGCGGCTTAATGACGTGCGCCACGTCTACAAACTTCACACGGCGTCGCAACATGGGCGCTCGCTTGTGCTTAACATCGCCTTAGCCCCGCTTCGCCACATTGACGAACGCGCGCGGGCGGGCACGCTCGTCGTGTTGGAAGACACGACCGCGCGCACGCAACTCGAAGAGCAATTGCAGCAGCGCGAGAAGCTGTCGAGCATCGGACTCCTCGCCGCCGGAGTCGCGCACGAAATTAACACGCCTTTGACGGGCGTCTCCTCTTATACCCAGATGCTGCTCGGCATGATGCCGGAAAATGATCCGAAGCACGCGCTTCTAGAGAAGATTCGCCGCCAGACGGATCGCGCCGCCGGAATCGTCAGCAACCTGCTCAACTTCTCGCGTACTGGCGCGGGCACAGAGTTCGTCCCCGTTAAAATCAACCGCGTGCTTGAAGACACCCTGCAACTGCTTGAGCCGCAACTGCGCGAGAGTCTCATCATGATTGTGCGCGAATTCGACGCGGAACTTCCCGAAGCCTTCGCTAACGCCGGAAAGCTTCAGCAAGTGTTCACTAATCTGATCCTGAACGCCCGCGACGCCGCGCCTGACGGCGGGCGCGTCACGCTCCGCACGCGCGCGGAAGAGGAGCAGGTCGTTGTTGAAATCTCCGACACGGGCACAGGGATCGCGCCGGAAAATGTGGCGCGCATATACGATCCGTTCTTCACTACGAAGGGCGTCGGGCGCGGCACGGGACTCGGCCTCGCCGTCAGCTACGGCATTGTGCAGGAACACGCCGGGCATATCGCGGTCGAGAGCGCGCCGGGTCGCGGCACGACGTTTCGCCTTACGCTGCCCATCGCCGGAGCGCGGGCGCGTCTGCAAGCGGCCAGCGATTAACAAATTCTTCGGTAGACAGTTGCTCGCCGCGCGCGGGACTTCGATTGACGAAGAAGGATCAATCGAACCGCGCGCATTCGTTTCTGCGTGATACAATTTGGGTACGCCTCGTTTGATGCGATGATCGAAAGCCATAAAAGCTTGTGAGCGTCAACGGTCAATAATTGAGCGAGCGTTTATCTTCATTCGACAATTAGCAAGAGTTGTTTAGAAGTATGGCAAAGAAGGGTTCAGTCCTTGTCGTTGATGACGAGGAGATCATGCGCGATGTGCTGGAGACACTGCTTTCGGCGGAAGGCTATCGCGTTGATCTCGCCAAGACGGGCGAGGAGGGTTTAGAGGTTTACGGGCGCAGAAGTTACGACGTGGTGCTGCTCGACGTTTCGATGCCCGGCATGAACGGACTCGACGTGCTCGGCGAATTGTTGAAGACCGACGCGGACGCGGTGGTGGTGATGATTACGGCCTACGCAACTTACGACACTGCGATTGCCGCGTGGGAGCGCGGGGCGTTCGGCTGCGTCCGCAAGCCGTTTCGCAACGAGCAGATCACGGAGACGGTTGCCGAGGGAATCAAGCGGCGGCGCAAAGAGGAAGAGCGGAGGAGTCTGCGGCGCGCGATGAGTCGCAGCGTCGAGCGCGATTCAATCATCGGGCGTTCCGAGAAGATGCGCGGCGTCTTCAGCCTCGTCGATCAAGTCGCGCCAGCCCGTTCGACTGTTTTAATTATGGGCGAGTCGGGGACGGGCAAGGAATTGATCGCCAAAGCCATCCACGAGCAAAGTCCGCGCGCGGCGAAAACTTTTGTGCCCGTTAATTCAACCAACATCCCGTCAGAACTTCTGGAGTCCGAGTTATTCGGTCACACGAGGGGCGCGTTTACGGGTGCGGTCGCGGCGAAGAAGGGATTATTTGAAGTCGCCGACGGCGGCACGATTTTTCTCGACGAGATCGGCGACATCCCGCCGGAGACACAAGCGAGACTTCTGCGCGTGATCCAAGAGCGCGAGTTCACGCCGCTCGGCGACACCGCGCCGCGCAAGGTAGACGTGCGCATCATCGCCGCCACCAACATCGATCTCAAAGAAGCCGTGCGGCAAGGAGCGTTCAGGGAAGATTTGTATTACCGTCTCGCTGTGGTGCCGATTGATCTTCCTCCGTTGCGCGAACGCCGCGAAGACATCCTCGCCCTCGCGCAGCATTTCATCCGCAAGTACAACGAGGAGAACAACCGCACGGTTTCGGATCAGATCGCGCCCGACGTTTTAGCTTTGATGGAAACTTACCAGTGGCCGGGCAACGTGCGGGAATTGGAAAACGTCGTCGAGCGCGCCGTCGTGATCGCGCCGACACCGGAGATCACGCGCGCGTGTTTGCCGCGCGAGATGACAGAATCACCGACCATCGGCGCAATCGCCGGAGGGTCGGACGCAGGCGTGGCGCTCGACGCAGGGCGTGGCGTCAATTTCTACGACGAAGTGCGCCGCTTCGAGATCGATCTCATCCGTCGCGCGCTTGAACAAACCGGCGGGCGTCAATCACGCGCCGCGCGCTTGCTCGGCATGAACGCGACGACGCTCAACTCGAAGATCAAAACCTACAGCATTCAATCACGCCCGTGATGGACGGAAGAAACGTTTGCACTCACCTCGCAAGCGTTACCCTTGTCAAACTTCTCGTTTTTATTTGCATCAACAAGCAGCAAGGCTTTACGAGAACATCCGTTTTCTCAAGGACTCAAGCCCCGTCAGATGATTAAGATCGTGACCCGCAAGCTTCGCAACGTAGTCGCTGACCTGCTCTGTACCGTATTCGATGTGGCGGCCGGTGCGCGCAAGGTCGGAGGGCGACGCGCCCCGCAGCAGACGCAGCATCGAACCACGTAAAACTTGGAAACGATTCATCGTCTCCGCGAAAGGTTCGCGTTCGCGTTGCCACCCTCTCATCCAAGCGTCTTGCGCGAAGGGGGCGAGCGTCGGGTTTTCTTCAAACAACATTAAGCGGCAACGCACGTTGAAGACGAGTTCAACGTCAGCCAGATGCGCGACCATCTCGGCGATTGACCACTTATCGGGTTGCGGTCGACGCGCGATCTGGCGCGGCGTTAATCCTTCGACCACTTTCTTGAGACGCGCGGACGTCGCCGCCAAAACGCGCATCGGATTTTTCTCGCCGAGAAAAGCAGCGTAAGGATTGCGCGCCGCGCTTGTCAATACAGTGATGCTTGCTGAAGTCATTCAACTCGATCCCTTGCCGCGCGTAGTTCTACGATTTCCAAAGTCACCCATTATACAGCGCGGCTGTTTACAGCGTAAGGCGATGAACAAAGAAAGCGCGAAACGGGGAGCGATTAAACGTTCCACTTCGCGCTTTCAGTGATGCTAACAGATGCTTGAACGAGCCGCGCTGCCGAGCACCGTGCGACGCTCTCACGCACACGCTTGCAGCTTGCCCTTAAGCTTGACGCGAGCGATTCGCCATATAGCGCGCCGCCATCACCGCAATCGCGCCTTGAACCAACGGATTGCCCAACGCTTTCAACAGAAAGGGTTGCTCGCGGGCGGTCTGCTGTAATGCGCCGGGCGCGTTCTGCTGTGCATAGCCTGCCAGACGCCCGATGTCCTGTGCGCCCATCCGTTGCGGGTCGGTCGAAGAGAGTCCAATCTTATCGCCGAGTGAACTCGCATCCAAGCCCAACATTTTCTGCAACGATCCTAAGAGTCCACCGGCGAATCCCGCACGTTGCTGCGGTTCCATGTTCTGCGCGGCTTGGGCGAACTGACTTGGTTCCATCTGCGAAATGTATGAGCCTGCCGCACGCTGAAACTCCGGGTGTCCCGCCTGCGCGAGACGGTCGAAGCGTTGATTAACCTCGTCCGGCGCGACGTAAGTATCAGGATCAGAAAAGCGATTCATAAAATCCGAAACATCTGCGTCGTCATCCAAGCCGAAGGTCTGCGCTCCTGTGTTAGAACTCATTTGTTTATTCTCCTTTGTAAGTTTGAAATCCGTCAAAAATTTTAATTAAAACCCGGCGCGGGCGTGAAAGTAGTGTCTCTACCTTGCGGCGCGGAAGGATCGTGACGCATCACGGCCAGTTCTTTACCGTTCGGGGCGTAAGCGCGCACGGTCAGCACACGGTTCGGGAATTCATCGCGCATCTCCTTAATCAGTGTTTGCATCAGGGGACGCACTTGGCGCAGCTTCACGTTCTCGGAAAGAACCACTCCTAATTCGTTATCGCCGTTCATGCGCGCGTCACGAATCACGTTGTTGCCGCTCGCCGCATTCTTGATGCGCGCCAGAAACGCTTCTTGCTGTGTCGCGCCCCGATTCGTCTGTGGTGCGGTTGTCGGCGGTTGTGTGACTACCGGAGGCTGTGTCGTCGGCGTCGTGCGCGTCTCCGTGCCCGTCCCGCCTCCGCAGTTGGCGGCAATCATTGCGATCATCGTCAAAACAAATGCCCCGCCGCCTCTCTGTATCGTCGCCGACATAAAGCGTTTTTGATTTGTGATGCTCATTATTTTTACCCTACAGCTTCTGCAAGTTTAACGTACACAGTTAACATACACACGGAGTTACGACGTAAAACGCTTACTAACTACGTGAAAGTTTCGATGATCAGCTTCATCTAAAACAACTACAAACATCTCAAGTGCGGACTGACACCAAAGCACTCTCGTCAATGTATGATTTATATTCTTAAATCACTACGCGCTGGGCAAGAGCAAGGTGCGTACCAGAAGGCTTGACGGAGTTGTTTGTGAGAGTTATGGAAACGAACGCCTCTTGCAGATATTTTTGGGGCTTTACCCGTTCACAGGGCTGGGGTTTGACAGGCGCGGTGCGAATAATCGCAACCTAACTTGCAAAGACAAAAACTTCTGCCCCAAAAGTTTCAATGTGAAAGCGCACCGCAGACTTTACATCATCCAACGCTTCTTGGTATGTATCGCCCTCGCCAACAACGACGCCTTTGAGGCCGAGCGGATAAGCAACGTAACCGTCAGGATGCTTTTCGATGATAACTTTTAGGGATTTCATTCTTCAATTCACCTCTAACAAATTGATGCTACCATAGGGCAGCGAAAGCATCGAACGCTCGAATTGAGCGGGCGCGCGGACAACGCAACAGCCCTTCAAGCTGTCGGATGAGAGCCGCGTTATTCGCGCTCCGCTCGAATGAGTTGTTGGGCGCGGCATTAGGGAAAGCACTCTGCTAACCGGGCATCACCCTTATGTCAGGGAAAACTTTATTGAAATCATCTTTCGTGGGCTGATTTTCTCCACCAATGAGAAGAACATCCTTATAGACCATTCCTTTTTGAAACATTTCAACGGGTTCTGAACCTTGCTCAGATTCACAAGCAGTTTCATTAAGAATGAATGCGTGACTGTGAAATAAGGATTGACGACCATCGGTAGCATTAGGATCATAAGGGCCAACCAGACCTTTAGAGTCATCCTCAGCAGTTATTAGAAGAAGTATCGTTCCATATAGTAAGCATTTCTCCCCCGATTCAGATGTTGGGACAGTTTCCCAATTTTACCATGGCATGACTAACACCTTCGGGCGCAGGGCTAGCACGCTTAGAATCTCCACTTCCGAAACTCCATGATTTTCCTTTCCCGTAACTGTTTCCCATTTTCTTCTCCTCCTAAAGAATTCTAATTTTCTGAAATCATGTTTGGGATTACATAAATAGCGAGCGCCTAACTTCCGATTATTTGTATGACTTCTGGATAATACTCTAACAAGCGTATTATACGGAGGCGTTCCACATAATCGCGCTTTATCGCGTTCGTGTAAACAATCTTTTTACCATGCCCCGACACCTTGCTCTTATTGTCACCGTCATCGTTGTGGTGGGATTGCTTGTGGCGCTCAACGGCGCGTCGTATGTTGGAACTCAAGATAAGAAAATTGATACGGAGTTGAAGCCGAACCGTTCGACGTTTAACGCGGGCGCGACGGGTACACGCGCGCTTTACGATTTTCTGCAAGAGAGCGGGTATAAAGTGATGCGTTGGCGCGAACCGCCCGTTGCGCTGTTGAGCAGTGGCGCGACTCGCCCGCAGGTGTTCGTCATCGTCGGCGACGTAAAAGTTGATTTCGAGGCGGAAGAAGCGCAGGGCTTGATGAAGTGGGTGGAGGAGGGCGGTCGGCTCGTCGTCGTTGATCGCCGTCCGAGCGAACTGCTGCCGATTGGGGAGCAGCAAGGGTGGCGCATCCTGACGAGTTCGCCACGCGATTCTGTGGCTGACGCGAAGGCGGATGACGCGGAAGCGATGACGGCGGGCGTCGCTCCGGTTGCGCCCACACAGCCCACAAATCTCACGCGCAACGTCGAGCGCGTTGCGCCTTCGCGTTACAGCAGCAGTTTTATTATCAAGTTTGTTGAGAAAGAAGAAGACGCCGAAGCGACGGGCGAAGATGATGCGGAGCAAAGGAAAGTTAAAGAGAGTATAGAAGAACATGAGGCGACGAACGATTCAATTCCGCAACAAACCACAGCCGAAGAGGACACGCCACCTCCGCCTCCCGCGCCGCGTGAAGACGCGCCGCCATCAAGGGACGTGAGCAATGTTTCTTCGCCCGCGCCCGTCGAGCATTTGGAGAAAGCGATTCTTATTGATTACGCTTACGGCGCGGGGCGTGTCGTCTTGCTTGGCGATCCGTTTATCGTCGCCAACACCGGCATCAGTCGCGCCGACAATCTCCAACTTGCTTTGAACCTTGTAGACGGACGTGAAAACCTTGTCGCTTTCGACGAATACCATCAAGGTTACGGGCGGACGCGCAATGAGCTTTTCGCTTACTTCGCGGGCACGCCCGTGCTGTGGATGTTTGCGCAAGGATTACTGATCGCGCTCGTCGTCGTCTGGACGCGCGGACGCCGCTTCGCCCGCCCGCTTCCGCTTCCGCAGACTAACCGAGCTTCAAAACTCGAATTCATCCGCTCGATGGCCGAACTGCAAGGGCGCGCGCGCGCCTACGACCTCGCCGTTGAAAACATTTACACGCGCACGCGCCGCGCGCTCGCCCGCTTCGGCGGCGTCGCGGCGGACGCTTCGCGTGGGCAAATAGCGGAGAGCGTCGCGGCGCGTTCCGGCGCGGACAGGCGGAAGCTCGAAGACCTTATGCGCGAATGCGAAGAAGCTGTTTCGGGCAACAAGAT
>Ga0136614_10002915_pt1 | contig 10802 bp, 8 predicted proteins | sample AntDrymUQ2792106_2_FD_106643 | JGI IMG/M metagenome (GOLD analysis project Ga0136614, IMG submission 106643) | Polar desert sand microbial communities from Dry Valleys, Antarctica - metaG UQ279 (21.06) | ecosystem: Environmental > Terrestrial > Soil > Desert | place: Antarctica: Dry Valley... | reverse complement strand
GGTGTCGCCGACCGGCCTCGGCTAGGTGAACTCAAGAAAACCAGGAGCGACCGGGGTGGACATCGCGCAGCGAAGCTGCAGGAGATTCAGATGGCGTGGGTGAAGGTGATTGTCACGTCAGGGCAGTTATCTGCCCACGTGGTGAGCGCCTCCTTCTCTGAGGTGTCGACGGTCAGACGCCAACGCAGTTTCACCGTGACCCACTCGCCGATGTAGTCACAACGTGCAGGTTCGTAGGGGGGCATCCAGGTGGCGGGATCCTGGTCTGCCTTGGATTGGTTCTCGTTGTCGGTCACAGCCACCAGGGATCGCTCGTCGCCCAGATCATTGGCATAGGCGCGGCGTTGCGCGGTAGTCCAATCCGAGGCACCGGAGTCCCATGCCTCAGCCAAGGGCACCATGTGGTCAATGTCGAGGTCCGATTGTTCGGTCCAAGTGGCATCGTCGTAGTAGGAATACCACTGGCCACCGACGAGGGCGCATCGCGAGTCAACCTCCGGCGGGGTCGTCGCCTCGGCGATCAGGACTTCTTTGCGGGTGTGGCACCCGTCGCGGTCTTCATCGATCCAGTGAGGGAACAGGTCCCGCTCGTAGCCGGTGCGGTCTTCGTCCGCGACAGGCAACTCGGTCACTGCGGACCGTAATGTCACCGTATCCGCCGCTGCAGGGGCGACCGATACCGTCGACCACATCAGGCCGACCAACACAACCAACACCAGCGGGTAGGCACGTCGTCTGCTCAGCTGCCACCGCAGCCCAACCTGAGTCAAGATCCTCATCAGGTCATCGAACCACGACCGGCGGGAGGCGTCTACGGTGCTCGCCTAGCCGGGTGAGGGTGTGGCGCCGTTGGTTCATTTCGCGTTGCTTGTCCGAGGTGCACGGTCTTTCCACTTGCGAGCTCGGCGATCCGCCGGGCCTCCGTAACCGTCCCGTTGGTAATGATCGTCACCGGGTGGCAGATCGAGCGACGACGGAGTCTGGCAGGACGGCGGGCTGCTGCTGCACTGCTCTGGCTCTGGAACGCCAGGAAGATGGCCACCCACTGGTCCCAGGCCCGGATAGCTGGCACACCAACGATCAGACCGGACACGCCATCCCAGGCCCTCCTGCCGCCGGCCCGGCACCCATCCCTGGGCCAGGGGAGCCGGATCACCTCGTGCGCATCGTCGCGGCCTTTGGTCAACCCCGTCGGTCCAGCACCGGAGCGGGAGACCGTCACCCTGATCAACACCAGCGCGCACGCCCTGAACCTCGGCGGCTGGGCACTGTTGGACCGGTTCAAGCAGCGGATGTCACTGGACTCGATCACCCTGCCGGCGGGGGAGACCGTCCGGATCCAGCTACAACCCCCAATTCAACTGGGCAACCAGGGCGGTCTGCTGACCCTGCTCAGCCCGGCTGGGTTGAAGGTTGACGGCGTTGCCTACACCAGGCAGCAGGCCGACGCGGAGGTGTGGACCGTGGTGTTCTGATGTGGCGGACCCTCGGGGTGACGCTACGCCGCATCTGCGATGCGGCTGGGTCGGCCCTCAGGGTCCTGTCGGCGCACTCGTGACGAGCCTTTGGTTACGCGCGCTCCTGGTCTCCCGGCTCCTGTCCGTCCAACCGGTCCAGGACGTTGCGCAGCGACACCCCCAGCGCTCCCCCCAGCGCTCCCGCCACGTGCCGCAGCTCGACCACATCCAGCCGCCGCTCCCCGGCTTCGTACTTGCTGACGAACGACTGCGGCACGCCCAGCCCCGCCGCCACCCTAGGATCGTAGACATGTGAGCCCGGCACACCGGGCCCCGATCCGCCAGGAGGCGGTCATGCGGATTCTTCCGCCCGTTCCACCTACACCCGAGCAGCTCAAGATCCTCGCAGACGACAAGCCGGGCTTCGTCCTCATCCGGGGCGCCGCTGGTAGCGGGAAGACGACAACGGCCTTGCTACGGCTGAGACGAACATCCTCAAATCTGTGCTCAGGCCAGTCCGTCGGTAACGATCTCGACTGAAATTACGATAAAGTGGTGACCCCATCGGCACGCAGTTGACACATGACTGGTAGTCGGCCGCCCTTCAAGATCAAGTTTGGTACAATACTCTAATGGCACCCGAAGCGGAGCGCAAAACCCGGCGGCAGCGAATCGACCCGCGTTTGACGCGCGCTGGTTGGGACGTCGTGCCATTCCGACCGGGACAGCCACCATCAGTCTATTCTGAGGCTGCCGTTGAAGAGTATGAGACGATCAACGGTCCGGCCGACTACGCACTCTGTGACGGTGGTCATGTTAGAGGGGTGGTTGAGGCCAAGAAGCTCACGCTCGGCCCCCAAGGTGTGCTCGTCCAAGCTGAGCGATATTCACAGGGTGTCAATCAAGCCCCAAAGCACCAAGGAGAATTTGGAGTCCCATTCCTATACTCCACGAACGGTGAGGTCACGTGGTTTCACGACGTACGCGACGAGCTTAATCGATCTCGCCGAGTGTTCGGCTTTCATACGCCTAGAGCACTTGAGGAGATGCTCACACGCGATTTTGATTCCGAGATCGGCGTCCTGGCTACGGTACCACAAAATTTGTATTTGCGACCGTATCAGGTCGACGCCAACAGCGCGATAGAGCAGGCCATTCGCGACCGGAAGCGCAAGATGCTCGTGACGATGGCGACGGGTACCGGCAAGACGCTCACGATGGTCAACGAGACCTATCGCCTCATGAAGTCTGGCGTGGCCCGCCGCGTCTTGTTCCTGGTTGACCGCAGAGCACTAGCGGCGCAAGCAGTCCGGGCGTTCGCCTCTTTCGAAGCCGAACCTGGCTTAAAGTTCGACAAGATTTATCCGGTGTATTCTCAGCGATTTCAGCGGTCAGACTTCGAAGAGGGCGAAAAGTGGGATCCTAACGTCATGCCCAACTCGCTGCTGACAAATCCGAAACTCGGAGATGCCTTCGTCTACGTCTGCACCATCCAACGCATGGCGATGAACCTGCTTGGTGGTGAGGGAGCGCTCACGATTGGTGATGAGACGGTCGATGCCGGCGTCGATCAACTCGACATTCCCATCCACGCCTTCGATCTGATCATCGCTGACGAGTGCCATCGTGGCTACTCCGCCAGAGATGTGTCAGTTTGGCGTACGACGCTGGACCACTTCGATGCGGTCAAGGTGGGGCTTACCGCCACGCCGGCGGCGCACACTATGGCGTATTTTGAGAATCTGGTCTTCCGTTACGAGTACGACCGGGCGGTTCGGGAGGGGTATCTCGTCGATTACGACGTCGTGCGGGTTCGTTCGAACGTGCGTGTGAATGGAGTGTTCCTGAACGAGGGTGAGCAGATCGATCAGATCGATCCCGAGACTGGCACCCGACAGCTTGACCTGCTGGAGGATGAGCGAAGCTTCGACGCCACCGAGGTCGAGCGCAAGATCACGGCACCCGACTCCAACCGTAAGATTCTGGCGGAGCTGAAGGCCTACGCCGATGAGCATGAGCGTGAGACCGGTCGTTTCCCCAAGACGCTCATCTTCGCAGCCAACGACCTGCCGCATACCTCGCATTCCGACCAGCTTGTTGACCTTGCCCGCGACATCTTCGGCCGCGGCGACTCGTTCGTCGCCAAGATCACCGGCCGAGTTGACCGCCCGCTCCAGCGCATCCGTGAGTTCCGCAACCGGCCCAACCCGGGCATCGTGGTGACCGTCGACCTGCTAACGACCGGCGTCGATATCCCGGATCTGGAGTACATTGTCTTCCTGCGCCCGGTCAAGTCGCGCATCCTCTTCGAACAGATGCTCGGCCGCGGCACCCGTAAAGGCGAGCGCCACCCGGATAAGTCTCACTTTGTCGTCTTCGACTGCTTCGACGGCACGTTGCTGGAGTACTTCCGCAAGACGACCGGCATGACCATCGAGCCGCCGGAGGGTGACGGCAAGAGCATCACTCGGATTATCGAGGAAATCTGGCAGAATCAGGATCGCGCCTACAACACCCGCCGCCTCGTCAAGCGCCTCCAACGCATCGACAAGCAGATGTCGGGTGAAGCACACGAGCTGTTCGCCCGCTTCATCCCCGACGGTGACGTCGGCCGGTTCGCCGAGGACCTAGCGGGGTTGCTGCGCGGGGCGTTCGCCGACACGATGCGGACGCTGCGCAATGCGGACTTCCAGAAGCTGCTTGTCGATTACCCGCGCGGTCAGCGTACCTTCATCGTCGCGCCCGGCGTCACAGACGAGGTCTCTTCGGAATGGCTGATCCGAGGCGGCACCGGCCAGGAGTACAAACCCAGCGAGTACCTTGAGGCCTTCACCTCGTTCGTCCACGAGCACCTAGACCAAGTCGAAGCCATATCCATCATGCTCTCGCGGCCTCGTGAGTGGGGTGCGACGCCGCTTACTGAACTGCGCCAAGCGCTCGCCCAGGCCCCCGAGCACTTCACCGAAACCAACCTACAGCGAGCTTTCCATACTGCCCACCACAAGGCGCTCGTCGATATCATCTCCATGGTCAAACGGGCTGCGGTCGACACTTCGCCGCTGCTCACCTCCGAGGAGCGGGTCAACCAGGCCGTGGATAAAGTCATCGCCGGTCGGGAGCTGACTGAGACCCAAGCCAAGTGGGTGGAGTACATCCGACAACATCTCGTCGCTAACCTGTCCATCGATCGAGAGGACTTCGAGGCCATCCCGGTACTGTCCGACCACGGCGGCTGGGGACGAGCTAATCGCGTCTTCGACGGGCAGCTAACCGAGCTGCTTCAAGAGCTCAATGAGGAGCTAGTAGCAGCATGACGGATGTAGTCGGCAAACTCTGGGGCTTCTGCCACACTCTCCGCCACGATGGCGTGGACTATGGCGACTACATCGAGCAGCTGACGTACCTACTCTTCCTCAAGATGGCCGACGAGCGCGGCATCGAGCTGCCTAGGGACACGGACTGGCCCTACCTGCGCAAGCACAGCGGCACCGATCTCCTCGATGCCTACGTTGAGGCGCTGCGTGTCCTCGGCAAGCAGCCAGGCATCCTGGGCGACATCTTCAGCGGAGCGCAAAACCGCTTCACCAACCCCGTCAACCTCCACAAGCTCATCGGCATGATCGACGAGACCGAGTGGATAGACCTTGACGTCGACATCAAGGCAGCCGCCTTCGAGGGCTTGCTGGAGAAGGCCGCGGCCGAAGGCAAGAAGGGCGCAGGTCAGTACTTCACCCCGCGCCTCCTGATCCAGAGCATGATTCGCTGCATCAAGCCCGACCCGCGTGTAAGCAAGAGCTTCGCCATCGGAGACCCAGCCTGCGGCACCGGCGGCTTCCTCGTGGCCGCCTACGAGTGGCTCAAGAACCAGACCGACGGTGGCGCGTTCGATCGTGAGACCGCCCCTCGCATCCGGCGGAACACCTACTTCGGCCAAGAGCTCGTACCCCGACCCCGCCGGCTCGCCCTCATGAACATGTACTTGCACCAGGTTGAGCCCCACATCACTCTCGGCGATTCGATCTACGAGATACCGAGCAGCAAGCGCTACGACGTCATCCTTACCAACCCGCCGTTCGGCACCAAGGGCGCCAATCAGTCACCCGGTCGGGAAGATTTTGTTGTCGATACCAGTAACAAGCAGCTTAACTTCATTCAGCACGTCCTGACCACGCTCAAGCCGGGTGGCCGCGCAGCCGTGGTCGTGCCCGATAATGTGCTCTTCGCCAACCAAGCCGGCGAGGTCTTCCAGGTGCTAATGGAAGATTGTGATGTACACACTCTTCTGCGCTGTCCGCGCGGCACCTTCAGTCCCTACAGTGAAGGCACCCAGACCAACGTCATCTTCTTTACTGAGGGGCGCTCCACCGAGCGAACCTGGATATACGACGCCCGCGCCAACGTACCAAAGATCACTAAGAAGAGCCGCCCTATAACCGCCAAGCACTTTTCCGCATTTGAAGTCTGCTATGGCGACGACCCTAACGGTCGCAGTCATCGGTCGGAAGCCGACTCGCCGGATGACCGTTGGCGCAGCTTCACCCTTGATGACATCAAGGCCCATCACTACAAGCTCGATGCCTTCAAATGGATTCGCGATGACGAACTTGACAATCCCGACAAATTGCCCGAGGCAGAAGAGTTGATTACCGAGGCGATGGAAGTGCTTCATCTCGTCCTCGATGACCTTGCTGATATGCAACACCTCCTAGAGGGCAACGGAAGTAAGTGATGAGCAACGAGACCTGGAAAAGTTTAACCCTTGCTGAACTCGTAGTTGAAACGATTGGTGGCCTTTGGGGCAGCGCACCGGAATCTGCCAAGACCGACGAGAGCGATGTCCTCGTTGTACGAGGAGCTGACTTCCGCGATTGGGACAACCAACGCGCCCGGAACGCCGCCCGTAGGCGAATACCGACCCGTTTCCTAGAACGTCGTCGTCTCGCGCCCGGTGATTTAGTTCTCGAAGTCTCAGGCGGCAGCCCTGCTCAGCCCGTGGGACGAACTCTTGTCATCGACGACCGCGCCGTTGCGCAGGAACACCTACCTCTTATTTGCTCGAATTTCTGTAGGAAGTTGCGACTCAAACCCGGCGTAGACCCTTACTTCGTCAAACGTCAGCTCGACTGGCTCTACAGGTCTGGGCACACGGACCACTTCCAGACATCGACCACAAACATTCGCAACCTTCGGGTAGAAGAGTTTCTCGCCGGAACCTCGATTGTGCTCCCTGATCTTGATATACAGAACCAGATTTCGCGCGTACTCGACCGTGTCGACAACAGCAGAAACAGCTCTTCGGCCCATCTTATCGAGGTAAAAAAGGTTATCGCGCGCCTTCGCCAGAGCATTCTCACCGCTGCCTGCTCCGGCCGGCTTACAGCCGATTGGCGAGAGCAGAATTGCAATACTCCGCCGGTTATCGATACAAGAGCAAAGAGGCGGCCGAAACAGCTCCAGTCCCTTGACAATTACGAGCTCGATAAGATTCCAGATGAATGGCTCTGGTTGCAAGTGGAGGACATGCTCCCGGTAGGCGGCATCTTCGATGGTCCATTTGGGTCTAATCTCAAGTCTTCAGACTACACGGAGTCGGGTGCTCGCGTTGTGAGGCTCGAAAATATTGGACACCTAGACTTCATCTCTGCGAAGCGTACGTATGTATCACACGAAAAGTATCAAGCGCTTCGTAAACACGCAGTATATCCCGGCGACATCGTCTTTTCATCTTTCGTCGAGGAGCAGGTGCGAGTTTGCGTTCTTCCTAACGACCTCGATGAGGAGACTCTCGCTAAGGCCGACTGTTTCACGCTTCGATCGGTGAGTGAAGTTGATCGGAATTATCTCTCGCTGCAACTCGCATGTCCACGGAGCCATAGATTTTTCGCTGGCGACATACACGGCGCTACTAGGCCCCGGGTAAACACAACGCAGGTTCGAAGCTTACCGATCCCTCTCTGCTCGCTGGAGGAGCAACGGGAGATCGTGCGGCGGTATCAGCAACTGACCGTTGCTGCCGTCAGCATCCTTGCCCGCGTCGATTTAGCCAGCCGACGGATTGATTACAGCTCGCAAGCCGTCCTCGCCAAGGTCTTCAGGGGTGAGTTGGTCATAAGCGGCAGGGCAGACATGTCGGATGGGGTCGCATAAATGCTCCGCGGTCTCTTTGTGGGCATCGACAAGTACAAACCGCCAGTTAATCGCCTGTCTTGCGCCGTGGCGGACGCACAGGCACTTGGTGGGCTCTTCGGGGACACTCTTGATGGCGACGTGAAGATTCTTCTTGATGGCGATGCAACCCAAGAGGCCCTCCGCGCAGCGCTGGCCCATCTGGCGTCCAGCGCTGAAGACGACTTCGTCGTTATCAGCTTCTCGGGTCATGGTACTGTTGACCACCGGCTGGCTCTGGTCGACGCCGATGTCCAAGACATCCCAAGTTCATGCATTTCACTTGACGAGCTGGCAGAGCTCCTGGACCGGATACCGGCCAAGCAACTGCTCGTCATCCTCGACTGCTGCTTTTCGGGTGGGTTCGGAGGGGCTCGCGTGTTCGCGCCGGCTGCTGAGCGATCGATAATCGAGGACCGCTCCTCGGTCGCCGCTCTCGCTCGGGGGAACGGCAGGGTTGTTCTCACGGCGTCCGGCGCTGGCGAACCGGCGCTCGAAACAGTGGAGTACGGCCATGGCCTTCTCTCGTACCACCTGTTGAATGGGTTCCAAGGACACGACGGTTTGGGCTCGGCCGGTCGGATACCATTGCTGGACTTGTTCAACTATACAATGGAGCGTGTGGTCGCTGCCGCCCAGCGCATGTACCGGATTCAAACGCCTACGCTGTACGGGTCTCTCGAAGGTGCACCAACGCTGTCTGTTCTCACTCCAGGTGCTCGCTACGCTGCTGCGTTCCCCGATCGTGTTCGCTCGCCGGCTACCGCCGACTGGCGTTCCCTGGAGTGTTATGGAATCGGAAATGACGTGTTGACCGCATGGAGTACGTCCATGCCCAGCCTCAATGAGCTTCAGATACGTGCCATTAACGAATATGGCGTACTTGATGGCAAGTCGCTGCTTGTCGTCGCACCAACGGGCGCTGGCAAGACAATGGTCGGCGAGCTCGCAGCCATGAGCGCAGTAGCCAACGGCTCGCGATGCGTGATACTTCTACCCCTCAAAGCACTCGTGAACGACAAGTACGAGTATATGACGCGGACATACGGAAGCGATGCTCAGATTGTCCGTGCAACGGGAGATAACGCCGATCAGGTTGGTGCAATTCTATCAGGTCAATACGACATCGCACTCCTTACCTACGAAAAATTCATGAGCTTGGCTTTGGGCAACCCGCACATTATGCGGGGCTTATCGGTAGTGGTTGTTGATGAAGTTCAGACCGTTGGTGACGTTCATCGAGGTCCGTCCCTTGAGTTCCTTCTCACGCTCCTACGCTCAGGTCACGGACGCCAATCAGGCCCACAGATCGTCGCTCTGTCGGCTGTGATCGGTGATACGAGGGGATTGGAGCGATGGCTGGGCGGTGCATTGCTTAAATCGACGGAACGACCCGTTCCGTTGCGTGAGTCAGTGATCGACGTCAGCGGCGCAGCTCGCATAAGAGAGCCAGATGGATCAGAGACGGGTCAACCTGGCTTCATCCAGCCTCAGTATGTGAGCGGCAGTCAGTCCAACAAGCCGTGGGTTATCCCTCTAGTACAGAGATTGGTCCACGAAGGCAAGAAGGTTATCGTCTTTCGATCGACGCGAGGAGACACCGTCGGGACAGCCGGCTACCTCGCGGGGAGCCTGCGGCTGTCGCCCGCCGACGACGTTCTCGCTCTGCTGCCATCAGGAGATCGTTCATCATCATCGGAGGATCTGCGTCGCGTGCTAGGAGCTGGGGTGGGATTCCATAATTCGGACCTCGATCGAGATGAACGACTAGCCCTTGAGACTTATTTCCGATCCCCAGAATCACCGCTTCGAGTGCTTGTAGCGACCACAACGCTTGCCATGGGCGTCAACACTCCAGCGGAAGCCGTCGTTATTGTCGGTCTTCGGCATCCGGGTCAGACTCCCACGCCCTACACCGTTGCCGATTACAAGAATATGGCCGGGCGTGCAGGTCGACTTGGTCACGCGGAAGCAGGCGAAGCTTACATCATCGCCACCTCTGATCTTGGGCCGAGGACAGCTTGGGATCGTTACGTGAATGGGCAACCGGAACCGATCTCGTCGCATTTTCTGTCAAGCGCCACAGATCCACAGACGCTCGTTGTGCGATCTCTCGTCGCCTTGGGGGGAAGTGTTATTGAGGCAGATCTCATCGCACTGCTGGACAATAGTTTCGCTATTTGGCTTCGGCGTGAATCCGGTCAGAGTGGCTGGAATGCGGATCTGCTACGTCGTGACATCGATGATCTAGTCGTCGGCGGCCTTCTGGATCGGGAGCCAAACAGTGATGTAACCGTGACAGCTCTCGGTCGCTACGCGGGAGAGTCAGGTGTTGAGGTTCGTTCGATCACACGAATTGGATCGGCCCTCCGCTACGCGCCTGAGGTGCTGGGGCCTGAAGACTTAGTGACGCTCGCCCAGGTGACCGTTGAGCTTGAGCCGCTGTATATCCCTGCCAATCGCCGGTCACGACAAGAACAACAGCGGTGGCTGACTACACTTCAGCAACTGGGAGTGAGCCACGGCCTCACGAACGGTCTACATGTCGGTGGAGGGGATCCCTTCATGGCCACCAAACGAGCCGTGGCTTGCCTCCTTGTCATGAGCCGTCGACCTATGGCAGAAGTAGAACAACTGCTGCTTCAGCACACGCGCGACCGTGCTGCCGCTGGAAACATTCGACAGGTAGCCACAAGGACCCGCGATGTTATCGATGCCGTGGCGCAGGTGGCCCTATTCAACGGGCGGACACTTCGTCAGGGTCTGAATGCCGAAGACCTTGGTTTGCAGCTTGAGTTCGGCTTGCCGGAAGAGCTCGTCGCGCTTGCGCAAGTGGTTGGAACTGAGCTGAACAGAGGCGAGTATCTCGCGTTGTTAGGAGCGAATATTACGGAAGCCGAACATATTAGGAGCTTTAGTTCTGAGGGCCTTGTCTCTCTGATCGGCGAGTCCGCTACAGGCCGTCTTCTTCGCCTGGTAGCCGCTTGACCGAGTACTTATAGGTGTTGGATTGGCGTCGGACGACGCTAAGACTATTTATCTATGTACAGGCCCAACCCCCCATGTACTCCTAGCCTCGATATTTCATAACGGTCGTACGGTGATCTCTATCGGCTTCTGATGATCTTGCTGGGGGCATTGTCGGTCGATGGGCAGGTGGCATTGCCGGCTCAGCGTGGT
>Ga0136614_10002913_pt1 | contig 10804 bp, 10 predicted proteins | sample AntDrymUQ2792106_2_FD_106643 | JGI IMG/M metagenome (GOLD analysis project Ga0136614, IMG submission 106643) | Polar desert sand microbial communities from Dry Valleys, Antarctica - metaG UQ279 (21.06) | ecosystem: Environmental > Terrestrial > Soil > Desert | place: Antarctica: Dry Valley... | reverse complement strand
GTATGGTGTTAAGGCCATCCCGGATGCCATCGCGCCCTCCCAGACGACGGCCTATTACGACCAGGGGGCGTTCAACGTCGGGCGACCCGGCTACATGTTCGCCAATACCTACAAGCTGGAGGCGCGCCCGAAGTGGGAGATGGAAGCGCTGACGTTGCACGAGGCGGTGCCGGGGCATCACCTGCAGATCGCGCTCGCGCAGGAGCTCGCGGGCTTGCCGGAGTTCAGGAAGAACTCGAGCTACACAGCGTTCGTCGAAGGCTGGGCCCTGTATTCGGAATCACTCGGCGAGGAGATGGGGTTCTATAAGGATCCGTACTCAAAGTTCGGCCAGCTCACCTACGAGATGTGGCGCGCGGTCCGGCTGGTTGTCGATACCGGGCTTCACTCCATGGGCTGGACGCGGCAGCAGGCGATCGACTTCTTCGCCGCAAATGCCGCCAAGACCGAGCAGGACATCACCGTTGAAGTCGACCGCTACATCGTCTGGCCGGGGCAGGCGCTCGGATACAAGATGGGGCAACTGAAGATCAGGGATCTTCGCGCGCAGGCGACGGCTGATCTGGGGGAACGCTTCGACGTCCGGAAGTTCCACGACCTCGTGCTCGGGCAAGGTGCCGTGCCGCTCGATGCTCTCGAGAAGCGGGTGGCCGCGTGGATCTCGGCATCGCGGGCGCAGTCGCAGTGAAGGAACGGCTGTCAAAGAGATACGTGGTCGCCTCGATCGCGTTGCTCCTGCTCGCGGGAGCGATCCTGTTGGCGATGGGACGCGTACCAATCTGCAAGTGCGGCTATGTCAAGGCCTGGCATGGCGTCGTCTTCAGCTCCGAGAATTCGCAGCACCTGTCGGACTGGTACACCTTCTCGCACATCATTCATGGCTTCGCTTTCTACCTGCTGTTCTGGGCCATCGGCCGCCGCTTTGGATGGCCGCTCGGTCTTCGCCTCGTGCTGGCGATCGTTCTGGAGTCGGCGTGGGAGATCTTCGAGAACACGCCGCTCGTCATCAACCGCTATCGTTCGGTGACCATCGCGCTCGATTACTACGGCGACAGCGTCCTCAACTCGCTGGCGGACATCGCCGCGATGGTGGTGGGATTCTTCCTCGCGGCTCGGCTGCCCGTAGCGGTAGTCTTGTCGCTGACGATTGCGATGGAATTGTTAGTGGCGTATTGGATCCGCGACAACCTGACGTTGAACATCATTCAGTTGATTCACCCGTTCGAGTCGATCCTGCGGTGGCAGCAGGGGGGATAACGGGGTGCTAAGAGGTGCTAAAGGGTGCTAACGGGTGCGCATGGGTGCGAAAGGGGTGGGGAGATGACTGGCACACGGGCAGCGAAACTTGTGGGGACGATCGTCGCTGTGTGGTTCGCGGTTGCGACCGGGGCGGGGCAGCCGCAGGGGTCGACGCTCATCACGAATGCTGTGGTGCTCGACGGCACCGGGACGCCCGCCGCGCGCGTGAGCGTGCGCGTGACCGGCGACAGAATCGTCGCGGTGGGGGCGCTGACGCCGACCAGCGCTGACGTTGTCTTCGACGCGCGGGGTCTTAGGCTCGCGCCGGGCTTCATCGATACCCACAGCCACCACGACCGGGGGTTGGCGGATGCGCTCGCACCCTTGAGCCAGGGGATCACCACGATTGTTGTCGGACAGGACGGCGGCTCGTCCCTGCCGCTTAAGGACTTCTTCGCGCGGCTGGACACAGATGGGGGTGGGGTCAACGTCGCCTCTTACGTGGGGCATGGAACGCTGCGGCGTCAGGTCATGGGGAACGACTTCCGTCGCGTCGCCACGAGCGCCGAGATCGGCCGGATGGAAGACCTCCTGCGCACCGAGATGAACGCCGGGGCACTCGGTCTGTCGACGGGTCTCGAGTACGACCCAGGGATCTATTCCGATCCGAAGGAAGTTGTCGCGCTCGCGAAGGTCGCCGCGCTGGCCGGCGGCAGATACATCAGTCATGTGCGCAGCGAGGATCGCGAGTTCTGGAAGGCCATAGACGAAGCGATCGAGATCGCGCGCGAGGCACGCATCCCGGTGCAGATCTCCCACGTCAAGCTGGCGATGCGAAGCCTCTGGGGCCAGACCGACCGTTTGCTGAAGACACTCGAGGATGCCCGTGCGCACGGCCTGCAGATCACGGCCGACATCTATCCGTATACCTACTGGCAGTCCGGCATGACGGTCCTCTTCCCGAAGCGCGACTTCGACAACCGGAAGGAGGCGGAGTTTGCGCTGAGCGAAGTGACCTCGCCGGATGGGCTCGTCGTCACCAGGTATCAAAGGAATCCTGCATACGAAGGGAAGACACTCGCCGAAATCGCGAAGCTCCGAGAGTCGGACGCACCGCAGGCGATGATGGACCTGATCAAGGAGTCAGAAGGGGACGTCGGGATCGTTGCAACCTCCATGACAGAGGCCGACGTCGTCCGGCTGATGCAGTGGCCGTTCGCCAATATCTGCAGCGATGGCACGTCCAACGGCGGCCACCCGCGCGGCTTCGGCGCCTTCACGAGGGTGCTCGGTCAGTACGTTCGTGAGACTCGCGCGCTGACGCTGGAGGAGGCTATCCGGAAGATGACGTCTCTGTCGGCGGTGAATCTCGGCATCGCGGAACGCGGTGCGATCAAGCCGGGGTATTACGCCGACCTGGTGCTGTTCGACCCGGCTACCGTGATCGACCGCTCGACCATCAAAGAGCCGCGCGCGGTGTCCTCGGGTATTCACAGTGTCTGGGTCAACGGCGTAGTGGCCTTTCAGAACGGCGCGACTAAGGGCACCAAATCGGGTCGCGTCTTACGCCGTAAACCGTAGTCCAGGGCTTCAGCCCTGTGGCAGCGGTAGGCCAGGGCTTTAGCCCTGCATACGTAGCCGCAGGTCGCAGATTTTCGCGTGCTCCTCCGCCGCCACGACGATCTCAATGGCGGGGTCATTGTGCAGTCGTTGCCGCAGAAGATCGAGCATCTCGTCTGCGCTCTTGCCGGTGGCGCAGACGATGAACAGATAACCGAAGCGCGATTCGTACTCGCGGTTCCCGTCCAGGAGAGCCGTCAGCACCTCTTCCGAGGCGCCGCTCACGCCCGACTGCTCGCCTTCTGACATGATTCGCGTCGCCGCGAACCTCGTTCGCATCGCCTCGCGGTCGCCGATCCGCGGATGGTGGTTGAAGGCCTCGATCCAGTCGTCCGGCGACAGCGCGAACCACTCGTCGCGGGCCGCGCGCAGCGCGCTATCGCGCGAACCGAGCGGACGGCGCGCCAGCATCCGGTCGATCCATCGGGTTGAGCCGCAGCAGGTCCGCAACAGCTCACGCGCCTCCGGCTCGGGCGCCGCGTCAATCCTGCGCCAGCGTTCCATGCACGCGCAGGCGGCTGACGCCGCCGTCCGGGAAGATGTTCAACCGCACGTGCGTCACGCGTCCGGGGTCTTGCAGCTCCCTGGAAAAAAGATGCCGGCGATGCGGCTGGAGCTTCGTCTTCGGGAGAATCTCGTTCCAGCTCGCCGATCCAAGTTCGGCCAGGCTTCCGAGCGGTGCGACGCAGCCCTCCACCGATGCGCTGTCGGGATAGTTCCCCTTGAAATGATTCGTATCGATTTCGATCTTGCGGACTCGTCCCGCAGCGCCGAGCCGAAGAATCAGCCAGTCGTACCCGGGGCCGCGCCGCCGCTTCGTTTCCCATCCGTCACCCATGTTCGCTGCGCGTCCGGGCATGATGACGTTGTCTTTCGCGCCGTAGTGCATGTCGCTGGCGGCCACGACAAGCCCCCCATGTTCGATCGCCGCGAGGTCGACGACTCTTCCATTCGGCGCGACGCGGTTCCAGTCGACGACGACGTCGCCATAGACGCGGAGACGCGCGACGCCGCCGTCGGGGAAAATATTCAGCCTGAGATGCGTCCACGGCCGATCGTCCTCGATCGCAAAGAAGTTGTCTGAATCCCCGCGCAGCGCCGATTTCGGCAGGATGGTGACCCACGGGGCGCCTTCCCGCGCCGCCATCGCGGCGGTGACCACCCGCGTGGTATCGAGCGCCTCGACGGAGCACTGCGTCGGGAAGTTGCCGGTGAAGAACGCGGTACTGACATTGAGTCCGCGGATCCGCCCCCGCATGCCCAACTTCACCGCGCACCAGTCGTGCCCGGGGGTGCGCTTACGGCGCGACTCCCAGCCGTCCATCCATTTGCCCCGGGTCGTGTACTTGCCCGGGATGAAGACTGCTGGTTCCGGTTTGACGAGGTTCGATTTCGGCGCGAAGAAGTCATCGCTCGTCGCGACCGCGCGTCCGCCTACGCGCGCGGACGCGAGGTCCGCGAGAGCGGTGAATGTCGGAATGCTATGATCGGCGGCCACTCACACGATCCTCTCCGGAGTCATCGATGCTCGCTGATACGGCTTACGGGAAATCCGGCATCCGCCTCGTCCAGGTCACGCGACATGGCGATCGTCACGTGCTGCGGGACCTTTCGGTTGCGGTGCGCTTCGAGGGAGACTACGACGAATCGTATGTCGCCGGCGACAACAGCGATGTGCTGCCGACCGACACGATGAAGAACACGGTCTACGCGCACGCCGCCCGCGCACCGCTGGACGAACCGGAGAGTTTTGGCCTCGGCCTGGCGGAGCACTTTCTCGACCGCAATCCGAAACTGCAGCGCGTGACCATTGACGTCAGCGAACACCTGTGGGCGCGCATTGACGTGGACGGGCAGGAACACGGTCATGCGTTTGTTCGTGAACGGTCCGACGCCAGGACGGCGCAGGTCAGGGTTGACCGCCAGGAGGCGCAGGTGCGCGCCGGCATCGCAGGCCTCGTCATTCTGAAATCGGCTCAGTCCGCATTCTCCAATTACGTTCACGACGAGTTCACGACGCTGCCGGAAACGCGCGACCGCATTCTCGCGACCTCCATGACGGCGACGTGGCGCTACGATGCCGGGGCGCCGTACGGCGCGGCCTGGCAGGCCGTTCGGCGGACGCTGCTGCGGTCGTTTGCCGGGCACGACAGCGAATCGGTGCAGCATACGCTGCACGCGATGGGCCGGGCGGTCCTCGACGAGGTACCGGACGTCGCCGATATCCACATCGTGATGCCCAACCGGCACCACCTGCCCGTCGATCTCACGAGATTCGGCCTCGAGAACAGGAACGAGATCTTCGTCGCGACAGAAACGCCGTTCGGATTGATCCAGGCCACGGTCCGGCGCTCGTGAAGGCCGCATTATAGTGGCCGCCGATAAATCATGAGTTCTCTTGTCGTTCGAAGCGAGCGCGTGGTGCTTCCCGATGGCGTGCGTCCGGCCGCCATTCATGTCGACGACGGCCGGATCGTGAACATCGCGTCACATTCGAACCAGGTGAGCGGGGTACGCGAGCTCGATGCCGGCGAACTCTTCGTCCTTCCGGGCCTTGTCGATACGCATGTCCACATGAACGACCCCGGGCGCGCACACTGGGAAGGGGCGGACCATGCCACACGCGCCGCCGCGGCTGGTGGTGTGACGACCGTGATCGACATGCCGCTCAACTCCGTGCCGGCGACGACTGCCATCACGGCGCTCCAGGAGAAGCAGCGGGCGTTGAGGGACCGATGTTACGTGGACGTTGGCTTCTGGGGGGGCGTCGTGCCGGGTAACACCGCCGCACTCGAGCCGCTCGCCGGCGCGGGCGTCCTCGGGTTCAAGTGCTTCCTGTGCCCCTCAGGGGTTCAGGAGTTCGAGCACGTCACGGCCCGCGACCTGCGCGAGGCGCTGCCGGTCATCGCGCGGCTGGGTCTTCCGTTGCTCGCGCACGCGGAGTTGCCGGATCGCCTGGTCGAGCCGGACGATGGCGATCCGCGCGCGCATGTCACGTGGCTCAAGACGCGTCCCCCAGAGGCAGAGCATGCGGCGATCGATCTGCTGGTCGACCTTTCGGCCGAATATCAGGCGAAGATCCACGTCGTCCATCTCGCTTCATCAGGGGCCGTGCCGTCTCTCCGAGCCGCGCGGGCGGGAGGGGTGCCGATCACCGTCGAAACCTGTCCGCATTATCTTGTCTTCGCCGCCGAAGAGATTGCGGACGGCGCGACACCGTTCAAGTGTGCGCCGCCTGTCCGCGGGAGTGGCAATCGCGAACAGCTGTGGCAGGCATTGATCGACGGCGACATCGATCTCATCGTGACGGATCATTCTCCGGCCCCGCCAGGAATGAAAGGCGTCGACGATGGAAACTTTCTTCGCGCATGGGGAGGGATCGCGTCGCTGCAGGTGGGTCTATCGGCGGTCTGGACCGCTGGTAGGGAACGCGGCATTGCCATCGAGCGGATTGCCGGCTGGATGTGCGAGGCGCCGGCGCGCCTCGCCGGCCTCAGTGGTGTGAAGGGGAGTATTGCGGTGGGCGCGGATGCGGACCTGATCCTCTGGGACCCTGACATGCGCGGGGTCGTGAACCCCTCCGAACTCCATCATCGTCATCCCATCACCCCATACGCAGGGTTGGAGCTGTCGGGGGGCGTGCGGACGACGCTGTTGCGTGGTGAGATTGTTTACACGGATGGGCAGCTGATGCCGGGAGTTTACGGCAGGATGATAGGGACGCGGTCATGAGCGCTATCACGACGCATGTGCTTGACACGTCACGGGGTCGTCCGGCGGCAGGTATGCCGGTCGAGCTCGCGATCCGGGACGAATCCGGCGCCTGGCGTCCAATCGGCCGCGGCGCGACCGATGCGGACGGCCGTCTGCGAACGCTGATCCCCGCCGGTGAAGTGCTCGTCGCCGGTGTGTATCGGCTGGTGTTCGACGTGGAAACATACTTTTCGGCTGCTGACGTCCGCGGTTTCTATCCGCGCGTCATGGTCGAATTCACCGTTGCCGAAGGGGAGCCGCATTGCCACGTGCCATTGCTCCTCAGCCCCTTCGGCTATTCGACATACCGTGGAACTTAGGGGGTCAGATCTTGTTTCTTGCGCGAATGTCCGCTATGGATGACGGCGATCGAGTGTCCTCTTGAGAGATCAAATGCGCAAGAAACAAGATCTGACCCCGAAGACACGGCTTCGCCGCACGAATGAGATCGTCGCTCGGGATTTCCCGGGGGAGCGTGGCGACCGGCAGCCGGTGCACACGATGTATGGCGGCGCGCACCTGTTCAAGGCTGATTCCGCGTCGAAGCTGGGTGCAGTTGCACTCGCCGCGCTGGACGAATACGCACCGGACGCTCAGGCACTGGCCAGTGCGCTCGGGCTCGGCGCGGACGTCAATGCCGCAGCCGTCCGCGCGCGCATCGTCGACAAACTCCGTCGCGAGCCCATCGAAGACTTCCGGATCGACTTCGAGGACGGCTACGGCAACCGCGTTGATACGGAAGAGGACGGCCACGCGGAGTCCGCGGCGCGGGAGGTGGCGGCGGGTCTGAAAGCCGGAACGCTGCCGCCATTCATTGGCATACGCATCAAGCCGATGTCGAAAGAGCTCCACGCGCGCAGCCTTCGGACGCTGGACGTCTTCGTGAGCACGATGGTGCGGGCGACAGGAGGAATGCTTCCTCCGAACTTCGTCGTCACGGTGCCGAAGCTGATGGCGCCCGGACACGTCGAGGCAGTCGCGTCCGCGTGTGCAGTCCTCGAGCGGAAACTGAAACTGAAAAAGGGAGCGCTGAAGCTCGAGCTGATGATCGAAACGCCCCAGTCCATCCTGGCGCCGGACGGCACCTCGGCACTTCGGCCGCTGGTGGCCGCCGGCGGTGGCCGGGTGACCGGCGCGCACTTCGGAACCTACGACTACACCGCGCTGTGCGGAATCACCGCCTCCTGGCAGCACATGCGGCATCCGGTCTGTGACTTCGCGAAACACATGATGCAGGTGGCGCTTGCGCAGACGGGCGTCCGCCTCTCGGACGGCGCGACGAACATCATGCCCGTCGCTCCGCACCGGGCCACGGCCGGCCGTCAGCTGACCACTGACCAGCGTCGCACGAACGCGGAGGCTGTCCACCGCGCCTGGAAAACGCATTTTGACGATGTCCGGCACTCGCTGGTGAATGGTTATTACCAGGGATGGGACCTCCATCCGGCGCAGCTGCCGACCCGCTACGCGGCCGTTTACAGCTTCTTTCTGTCTGCCCTGCCCGCGGCGACGGCACGTTTGAAGAACTTCGTCGAAAAGGCCGCTCAGGCCACGCTCGTTGGCGACGTGTTCGACGACGCGGCGACGGGTCAGGGCCTGCTGAACTTTTTCGTCCGCGGCCTGAGCTCGGGAGCCCTGACACTCGACGAAGCCCGGCAGACCGGTCTGACCGTCGAAGAACTGCAGGGCCGCTCGTTCCTCAACATCCTCGACTCGCGGCGTGCGTAAGGTCACCTTCGGCGTCGGCAACAGTCTGGACGGCTACATCGCGGCGCCGGATCACGGCGTCGACTGGCTGCAGTGGACGAAGGAGATAGCGGATATATCCGCGACGTACTGGAAGACGATCGACACGGTGCTGATGGGTCGCAAGACGTACGAAAAGGCGCCGAAGGAAGGCTATCCAGGCGTCAGGAACATCGTCTTCTCGCGGACACTGCCGGAAGGCAGCCGAGGGTCACTCGAGGTGATAGCCGCGGATCCCGCCGAGTTCGTCACACGGCTGAAAGAACAGCCCGGCAAAGGCATCTGTGTCATGGGCGGCGGGGAGCTCGCCGCCACGCTCTTTGATGCCGACGTCATTGACGAAGTCGTCCTGAATACGCACCCGGTACTGCTCGGATCAGGTGTTCCACTATTCCCGGGGCTGAAGCGCCGGGTTGACCTGGAGTTGCTCGCGGTAAGGACACTCGAGAACAAGTGCGTCCTTCTCTCCTACGCGGTGCGCCGCTAAAGAGTTCGCCAATCCGCAATCTCCAAAACGGTGTCTAATGCCGTGTTGCACCGTGGCCCGAGATCACCCCCATGAAGCGTTCTTTGTTTGTTCGGTGTTCTGTCTTCCTGTGCTTCCTCTGCGTTTGCTCTGTGGCGATCGCCCAGAACGCTGCCTTGACCGTGGTCAGCACCGGTCCACAGGGTGAGCTCAAGACGCGGGAAGAAGGCAACGAGATCCGCATCGTGTTTTCGGAACCGATGGTGGCGCTCGGCAGGGTTCCCGACAAGGTCACGGCGCCGTTCGTGAAGATTTCGCCGGCGATTGCCGGCACATTCCGATGGTCGGGGAGCACGATTCTCATCTTCACGCCGCAGCAGCCGCTGCCGCACGCGACGGCTTACCAGGTGACGGTGGACACCTCGGCAACCGCCGTGAGCGGACGGACGCTCGCGAAGCTGGTGACGTTTCGATTCACCACACCCACGGTGACGCTGGAAGAAACGCGGTGGTATCGGCGCGAGGGCTCGGTCGCGAATCGTATCGTTGTCGTGATGCGCTTCAATCAGCCGGTGCGCCCGGCCGATGTCGCGGCCGCGTTGTCTGCAACGCTGGAGCCGCACGACTGGGCCCCGCCGTCGTTTTCGGCCGAGCAGCTGTCGCGGCTGAAGGCGTGAAGCCCGACGGCGCTGGAACAGTTCGAGCGGAAAGTTCAGGCCACGCGCCAGGTGGCGGCATCGCGCGCACCGGTGCAATTGCGCCTGACGACCGATTGGAACAAGAAGGACTTCCCCCCGTCCCCGAGACTCGTCGTGTTCGAAACGGCGTCGGCAGTTCCTCCTGAGGGATGGGTGAAGCTGACGCTCGGGCGGACGCTCCGCTCGCCCGACGGACCCGCAACTCCGAGCCGTACCCAGACCTACACGATCGAGGGCCAGCGTGCCTTCTTCATCACGGGCTTCAACTGCACGGAGAGATGCGACCCGGATCAGCGCAACCCGATCGAGCTCACGAGCGAGGTCGACGTCAAGACGATCGCCCCGGCAATTTCGGTGCTGGACGTCACCGACAAGACCCAGCCGGTGGCAAAGGCGGACAAGCCGAAGCCCCGGCCCGAATACGCGCTGGACCGGGCCCCGGAGTTCACGCTGGAAGACGTCGGGTACGACGCGCAGCGTCCCAATCGCAAGTACGTCGTGACGGCTCGGGCCGACATGAAGTCGGCGGATGGGCAGACACTCGGTTATCCATGGCTCGGGGTTGTCGACAACTGGCACCTGCGTGCCTTCACGAGCTTCGGTGACGGGCACGGCGTCTGGGAGAAGGACGGCGGCACGACATTGCCGTTCTACGCCAGGAACCTCCAGAACGTTACCCAGTGGGCGAGCCGGCTTCAGCCGTCCGAGTTGATGCCGACGCTCCGGCGGCTCCAGGAAAAAGGATTCAGACTGACGCCGCCTGCGCCGCCGGTGCCGCGCAAGCTGCCCGCCGCGACGGACCGTGTCCAGTCCCATGGCCTGGATTTCTCGAAGGTGCTGCCTGGCGGCACAGGGCTCCTCTGGACAGCCGTCAGAGAAGGCACGCCGATTCCGCGCGCGAACACGTATGGGCCCGCCGGGTCGCAGCGGACGAAGGCGTCGCTCGTCCAGGTCACGAACCTGGGCCTGACGGTCAAAGACAGCCCGCAGAACACGCTGGTACTGGTGACGCGGCTCGACAACGGCGTCCCGGTCGCGGGGGCGCGCGTCTCGATCGTCCGTCCCGACAACTCGACGCACTGGTCCGGCACGACCGGGGCAGACGGCGTGGCCGTGGCCCCGTCAACTCCGTTGCGGGATCCGGACAACTGGTGGCAGTTCGCATTCATCGTGATGGCCGAGAAGGACGGGGACATCGCGTACGTCGGCAGCGATTGGAACGAGGGCATTTCCCCATGGGAATTCGGCACCGGGATCGATCTTGTGGAGGCGGCGCCGCTCC
>Ga0136614_10002911_pt1 | contig 10810 bp, 9 predicted proteins | sample AntDrymUQ2792106_2_FD_106643 | JGI IMG/M metagenome (GOLD analysis project Ga0136614, IMG submission 106643) | Polar desert sand microbial communities from Dry Valleys, Antarctica - metaG UQ279 (21.06) | ecosystem: Environmental > Terrestrial > Soil > Desert | place: Antarctica: Dry Valley... | reverse complement strand
GTGGCGGTCGGGCACGCGTCGGCGAACCTCGACGCGCTCGGTGCGGACCCCACCGCGATCGTCACCACCAAGGCCGTACACCAGACCGATCCACGCAACCCGGAGCTGCTCGAGGCCGCCCGCCGGGGAATCCCGGTGCTGCACCGTTCGACGGTCCTCGCGGCGCTGATGGAGGGCTACCGCGTCGTCTGCGTGACCGGGACCGCGGGCAAGACGTCGACCACCTCGATGCTCACCGTGGCGTTGCAGCACTGCGGTGAGGACCCGTCGTTCCTCATCGGGGGCGACCTGAACGTGTCGGGTTCGGGGGCGCATTCCGGCACCGGGACGGTGTTCGTGGCCGAGGCCGACGAGAGTGACGGCTCCTTCCTCGCCTACCGGCCCGAGGTGGCGGTGGTGACCAACGTGGCGGCCGACCACCTCGACCACCACGGCAGCGTCGAGGCCTACGTGGGTGTGTTCGACGAGTTCGTGCGCCGCATCGTGCCCGGCGGGACGCTGATCGCGGGCACCGACGACCCGGGTGCCGCGGCCCTCGCCGACCGCGCCGCCGCGGCGGGGGTGCGGGTGCGGCGCTACGGGCGGGACGCGACCGGCCCGGACGACGCCCGCACCGTCACCTACCACCCGGACGGCAGCCGCGGGGTGCTCGACCTGGAGCTCGGCGGCGCACCCGTGCCGCTCGCCATGGCGGTGCCCGGGGAGCACATGGCCGCGAACGCCACCGCGGCTCTGCTCGCCGGCCTGACGCTGGGCGCGCCACTCGACGGGCTGCTCGGCGGACTCGCCGGGTTCGGCGGGGTCCGCAGGCGGTTCGAGTTCGCGGGACGGGCCGCCGGGGTCCGCGTGTACGACGACTACGCGCACCACCCGACGAAGGTCGCCGCGGCGCTGCGGGGCGCGCGGCAGGTCGTCGGCGACGGCAGGCTGCTCGTCGCGTTCCAGCCGCACCTGTACTCCCGCACCCGGGACTTCGCCGTCGAGTTCGGCGCGGCGCTGGCCCTGGCGGACGAGGTGGTGGTGCTCGACGTCTACGGCGCCCGCGAGGACCCCGAGCCCGGTGTGTCCGGGGCGCTCATCGCCGACGCGGTGCCGCTGCCCGCCGGGGCGGTGCACTACGAACCGTCGTTCGCGGCCGTGCCCGCGCGGGTGGCAACCTTGGCGCAGCCCGGCGACGTCATCGTGACGATGGGCGCAGGCGACGTGACGATGCTCGCTCCGGAGGTGCTCGGCGAGCTGGAACGGCGTGCCGGCCCGGAGGCGGGGTGAGCTCGGGTACCCGGCCCGCGCGCCGGGACCGCCACCGTCCCCGGTCGGGCTCGACGCGGCGGGTGGCGCCGCACCGGGGTCGGGGTTCACCTCCGGATCCCGCCCGGCGACCGGTGCCCGTGCTGACCCGGAGCCGCCGTCGCCGCGGGATCCGCTATGCCGTGCCGGCGCTGCTGCTGCTCGCGGGCGTTGCCTGGGTGCTGTTCTTCAGCCCGGTGCTCGGCGCGCGATCGGTGTCGGTGACCGGCACGCTCGAGCTCACCGCCGAGGAGGTGCGCGCCGCCGCGGCCGTCCCGCTCGGCAGGCCGCTGCTGCGGCTGGACACCGGTGCGGTCGAGTCGCGGGTGGCGCAGCTGAGCTGGGTCGAGCGGGTCGACGTGGAGCGCTCGGTCACCGGCACGGTGCACGTGCGGGTCACCGAGCGGGTGGCGGTGCTCGCCGTTCCCGCGCCCGACGGAATCCACCTCCTCGACGCGACCGCCACCGACTTCGCCACCGAGCCGGTGCCGCCTCCTGGGGTCCCCGAGCTGCGGGGCTCGCAGGTGACCGGGTCCGCTGCATCGGCTGCGGTGCAGGTGTTCACCGGGTTGCCTGCGCCGCTGCGAGGCCAGGTGGTGGCAGTCCGCACCGAGTCCGCCGCCGACGTCAGGCTGCGGCTCGTCGACGGCCGTGAGGTGCACTGGGGCGCCGCCGACCAGGGGGAACGCAAGGCGGTCGTGCTGGAGCTGCTGCTCTCCCAGCCCGGCGACGTGTACGACGTCACGACCCCGGACCTGCCCACGATCTCCTGACGCGCGCTGCGCCGCCCGGCGCGGGGACACTGTGACCATGCTCGCGGCCGTGATCGTCCTCGCCGCTGCCTTGGGTGAGGCGTTGGGCAGGCTGCCAGCCGACGCGGCCACCGCGGCAGCTCTCGGCGAGCCCCCGCGACGGCCGTGGCGCCGGTTCCTCGACGCCCTGGCCCGGTCGGTCGCCGTCCTCACCACCGCCGTGACGGCGATGGTGGCGACCGGCGGCGCGCCGGCTGCTGCCGTCGTGACGGCGCTGCTGCCCCTCGCCGCCGCCCCGATCACCGCGGCGCCGCTCCTCGGCGCACCGCTGCGGCTCGGCCTCCTCGCCTGGTGCGCGGTGCGCCTCCTCGACGTCACCACCCCGCTCGCCGCCGCCACCGGCCTCGTCACCGGTCTCGGGGTCTGGGCCGCACTCGGCCCGCGCCGGATCGGTGCCACGCTCCGGCAGACCGGCCGCGACACGGTCTCCGTCCTCGCGGCGACGCCGATCGTCGTGCCGGCCTGTGTGCCTCTGCTGGTCGGCCTCACCCTCGCGCCGTGGGAGCTCCTGCGCCGCTGCCACCACCCGCTGCTGCCGCCGCCCGCGCCGCCTGCCGACCCGACCGGAGCACTGTCGATCGTCTATCTCGACGGCGTCGGCAAGACCTGGCGCCCGCCGACGAGGGTCGCGCGCGAGCTGATCGCCGAGCTGCGCACCGCCGCCCCCGATGCTCGCTTCGTCACCGACGTCCTGCCGTACTCGCCGCTGCAGGCGCCCCTCACGGACCGCCCCGGCAGCGGGCGTGCCTGGCGGTGGCTGCGGCGCCGGGCGTTCGGCATGCTCGTCGGCCGCAACATCCTGCAGACCGTGGTGGTCAGCGACGCGCGTTACAGGGACGCCTTCGGGGCCGCGCTCGCCGGCGCCATCGCGGCCGCGCTCGATCGCGCCGGTCACCGCCCCGGGGACCGCGTCGCGCTCGTGGGCTACAGCGGGGCAGCGGTGGTGGGGGTCGCCGCGGCCGACGCCCTCGCGGCGACGCTCGGCGGACCCGTCGTCGTGGTCAGCATCGGGGGCTACCTCGACGGCCGGGTACTGCCGCGCAGTGCCGTCGTGCACCACCTCGCAGGCGCGGACGACCGCATCGAACTCCTCGGCAGGGCGATGTTCCCGGCCCGCTGGCGCGTCACGCGGAACTCAGCGTGGAACCGGGCCGTTCGCGACGGCCGGGTGGTTCTGCACCGGGTGACGGGCTCCCGGCACATCGGCCCGAGCGGCTACCTCAGCGGCGCGCCGGGGGGTCCGGACGGGGCGAGCCACCTCCGGCGCACGGCGGGTCTGGCGGCCGGCGCGCTAAAGCTGGACCAGTAAGCGCGGCGTGCCTGCTGGACCCTGCGCCGGACGGTGCCTACGGTCGCTCTTGACACCGGAGCTGACATAACTCTAGCCCTCCACTCGAGGTCGAGGGTTGACGGCGGGCCGGAGCACCGCAGGCGATCAGGAAGGCCCACCGCGATGGCACGTCCAGGCTCGATGGAAGGTGGAGTCCGATGACGCCTCCGCACAACTACCTCGCGGTGATCAAGGTCGTCGGCATCGGAGGTGGCGGCGTCAACGCCGTGAACCGGATGATCGAGGTGGGCCTCAAGGGCGTCGAGTTCATCGCGGTGAACACCGACGCGCAGGCGCTGCTGATGTCGGACGCCGACGTCAAGCTCGACATCGGCCGCGAGCTCACCCGTGGCCTCGGCGCCGGCGCGAACCCCGACGTGGGCCGCAAGGCCGCCGAGGACCACCGCGAGGAGATCGAGGAGGTCATCAAGGGTGCCGACATGGTCTTCGTCACCGCGGGCGAGGGCGGCGGGACCGGCACCGGCGGCGCGCCCGTCGTCGCGAGCATCGCCCGCAAGCTCGGCGCCCTGACCATCGGCGTGGTCACCCGCCCGTTCACGTTCGAGGGCAAGCGCCGCGGCGGGCAGGCCGAGGACGGCATCAGCGCCATGCGCAACGAGTGCGACACGCTGATCGTCATCCCCAACGACCGGTTGCTGCAGCTCGGCGACGCGGGCGTGAGCCTCATGGACGCCTTCCGCTCCGCCGACGAGGTGCTGCTCTCCGGTGTCCAGGGCATCACGAACCTGATCACCACCCCCGGTCTGATCAACCTCGACTTCGCGGACGTCAAGAGCGTCATGTCCGGCGCGGGCAGCGCGCTCATGGGCATCGGCTCCGCCCGCGGCGACGGCCGGGCGGTGCAGGCCGCCGAGAAGGCCATCAACTCGCCCCTGCTCGAGGCCTCGATGGACGGCGCGCACGGCGTGCTGCTCTCCATCGCGGGCGGGTCGGACCTCGGGCTCTTCGAGATCAACGAGGCGGCCTCGCTCGTGCAGGAGTCCGCGCACACCGAGGCCAACATCATCTTCGGCACGGTGATCGACGACTCGCTCGGCGACGAGGTCCGCGTGACGGTGATCGCGGCCGGCTTCGACTCCGGTGGTCCGGCGCACAAGAAGCTCGACCCCGCGCCGGTGGCCTCGCGGTCCGTGGCGAGTGCGCATGCCGGTCAGGTCTCCCGAGCCGCGCCTGCCGCCCCGACCAGCCGGCAGTACACCCACACCGCACCGTCGCAGCGGCAGGCGCCGCCCCAGCCGGGTCCGGCACAGCACTACGGCATCGCGAGCCGAGATCACGACGGGACGAGCCCGGTGCGCGAGTCCGCCCAGCGCGTCGGGGGGCTGCCGACCCGCGCCGTGCCGGTGGCCGCGGACGCCGAGGACGACGAGGTCGACGTGCCCCCGTTCATGAAGCGGTGAGCGCCCGGGTCCGCCGGGTCGTCACAACCCGGGACGGGGGGGTGTCCAGCGGGCCGTACCGCTCCTTCAACCTCGGCGACCACGTCGGCGACGACACCGAGGATGTCACGATCAATCGCCACCGGCTGGCGACCGACCTCGGGTTGTCGCCCGATCGGGTGGTCTGGATGGAGCAGGTACACGGTCGCTCCGTTGCGGTGCTCGACGGTCCGCGCGCCGAGCCGGTACCGGTCACGGACGGTCTCGTGACGGCCGTTCCGTGCCTCGCAGTGGCGGTGCTGGTGGCCGACTGCGTGCCCGTCCTGCTCGGCGATCCGGTGGCCGGCGTGGTCGCCGCCGTGCACGCCGGACGGGTGGGGGCGGGCATCGGCGTCGTGCCGGCGGCGCTCGCCGCGATGGCACGCCTCGGTGCGACGTCCGCTGACACCGAGGCCCTGCTCGGCCCGTCCGCGTGCGGAGAGTGCTACGAGGTGCCCCGCGAGATGCAGGCTGACGTGGGCGCGCGCCTGCCCGGCAGTGCGAGCCGCACCCGCCGCGGCACTCCCGGTCTGGACCTGCGGGCCGGGCTCTTCCAGCAGCTCGCCGACGCCGGGGTCGGGCGCATCGGGGTAGACCCACGCTGCACGATCGAGGATCCGTCGCTCTACAGCTACCGCCGGGACGGCACCACCGGCCGCCTCGCCGCGCTGACGTGGATCGAACTGAGGTGAGCGAGCGAGCCGGCGGTCACGACAGCAGGCGCGACGAGCTGGCTGCGGCCCTTGCCGCGGTGCGCGAGCGCCTCGCGGCGGCGTGCGGCGCGGCCGGGCGCGAGCCCGCCGAGGTGCGGCTGCTCGCGGTCACCAAGACGTTCCCCGCCGCCGACGTCGCGCTGCTCGTGGACCTCGGTCTCGTGGCGTTCGGGGAGAGTCGGGACCAGGAGGCGGCACCGAAGACGGCGGAGCTCGCGGACCTCCGGCCGGGTGCGCTCGCGCGCTGGGAGATGGTCGGACGGGTGCAGCGCAACAAGGTGCGCTCCGTGGTCCGCTGGGCCGACCGGGTGCAGTCGGTGGACTCCCCACGCCTCGCCGACGCCCTCGCCGCGGCTGCCCGCTCGGCGCGCGCCGCGGGAGAGCGCAGCACCGACCTGGAGGTGTTGCTCCAGGTGAGCCTCGACGGCGATCCTGCCCGGGGCGGCTGCCTGCCCGCCGACGTCGACGTCCTCGCCGAGCGGGTCGCGGGCTCGGAAGGACTGGATCTCCGCGGGGTGATGGGCATCGCACCGCTCGACGGTGACGCGGACGCGGCGTTCGCGGTGTTGTCGCAGGTGGCGGCCCGGATCCGGGGAGAACACCCCCGAGCGGTAGAGCTCTCGGCGGGCATGAGCGCCGACCTGGAGGTGGCAGTCCGGCACGGCTCGTCGTGCGTGCGTGTCGGAACCGCGCTGATGGGCGGGCGGCCATTAGCCTCGACGTGACCGTGTGCAACACCGGGCGCCCCCGATCGGGGGCGGGGCAGGCGGAGCTCGGACGAGGAGGACATGGGCGATGAGCACGTTGCACAGGCTGAAGGTCTACTTCGGCATGGTCCCCGCCGACGAGCTCGACGACTACGACGACTACCGCTACGCCGAGGACGTCGACGATGTGCCGCGGCGCCGCGCCTACGTCCCGGAGCGCCCGCCGCCGCACCGTCCTCCCCGCCGGCCCGTGCTCGATGACTACGACGGTCGCGACTACGACGGTCGCGGCCACTACGGCCGCGCTGAGGGCTACGCCGCACCGGTTCGGGGCGCGCTCGCCGTGGACACCGCACCTCCGCTGCGAGAGTCCGTTCGGGAACCGCGGCAGCGCCATCACCCCTTCGCCGAGGAGGACGGGCACCCCCTCGCTCGGATCGTGACGTTGCATCCCCACACCTACAACGAGGCCCGCCCGATCGGTGAACGTTACCGCGAGGGCACTCCGGTGATCATGAACCTGACCGAGATGGACGACGCGGACGCCAAGCGGCTCGTCGACTTCGCCGCCGGGCTGGCGTTCGCGCTCCGCGGGTCCATCGACAAGGTCACCACGAAGGTGTTCCTCCTCTCACCGGCCAACGTCGCGGTGTCCGCCGAGGACAAGCGGCGGATCGCCGAGGGCGGCTTCTTCAACCAGTCGTGATCCTCACCGTCGCACCGCGGGTGGCCCGGGCGCACCCGGCCTCGCACCCGACTGGCAGAGTGGTGGTGTGGACGTCGTTCGGTACGTGGTGTACTACCTGTTGTTCTTCTTCTGGTTGCTGCTGACTGCACGTATCGTCGTGGAACTCGTTCGGTCGTTCGCGAGGCGGTGGCAGCCTGCTGGAGGGGTGGCGATCGCCCTGGAGTCGATCTACACAGCGACAGATCCGCCGGTGCGTACACTCAGACGAGTGATCCGCCCCGTCCGCATCGGCGGCGTAGCACTGGACTTGTCGATTATGGTTCTGCTGCTCGTGGTGTTCATACTGATGAGAGTGGTGGATCCTAGGTAGCGTCCGTCGGGGGACGGGACCGGAAACCAGGATGTGCACAGTGCCGAGGAGTGCGTGAGGTGATCCCATGCCGTTGACCCCCGCCGACGTTCACAACGTCGCTTTCAGTAAGCCGCCGATCGGTAAGCGGGGCTACAACGAGGACGAGGTCGACGCGTTCCTCGACCTCGTCGAAGCCGAGCTCGCCCGGTTGATCGAGGAGAACAACGATCTCCGCAACCAGATGGAGCAGCTCGAGGAGCAGCTCGCGGAGGCGCCGGTCGCCTTGAGCCGTCCCGAGCCCAGCCGGGCGGTCGAGGAGACCCGGGCGGTGATGGCCCCGGTGCCACGGCCGTCGAGGGTCGAGCAGACCGCGGCCGGTGGTGATCACCACGTCCAGGCCGCGAAGGTGCTGGGGCTGGCGCAGGAGATGGCCGACCGGCTCACCGGCGAGGCCAAGGCCGAGGCCGACGGGATGCTGGGTGAGGCCCGCACCAAGTCGGAGCAGCTGCTCTCCGACGCCCGGGCGAAGGCCGACAGCATGGTCAACGAGGCGCGGGGCCGGGCGGAGACCATGCTCAACGACGCGCGGACCCGCGCCGAGACACTCGAGCGTCAGGCCCGCGAGAAGTCGTCGTCGCTGGAGCGCGACGCCAACCGGAAGCATGCCGAGGCCATCGGGTCGATCAACCAGGAGAAGTCCCTCCTGGAGAAGAAGATCGACGAACTGCGCACCTTCGAGCGCGAGTACCGGACCCGCCTGAAGACCTACCTGGAGTCTCAGCTCCGGGAGCTCGACGGCCGCGGTTCCGCTGCTCCCGCCGACGGGCAGGGTGGCCGGCAGGGGTTCGCCTCGACCGGCTTCGGTGCCCGGGCCGACGCGGGCAGCTGACGCACGCGTGCGGAGGACAACCCTCGTCCGCACCCGAGCGGCCGGCGGTGAGCAGTGCTTCTGATAGCTCTGCTGCTGTTGCTGGCGGCCGCCGGGCTGCTGGTGACGTCATTCGTCACGGGCTCCACCGGGTGGGCCTGGGCGTCCATCGCCGTCAGCGGTCTCGCCGCGATGGCGCTGGTCATGCGCTGGTTCCGGCTCCGCAGGCTGCGGGCGGCCCGAGCCGGACGGCACCGGTCAGCGGGGCCGGTGGTGGAGGGTGCACCGCCACCGCCCGCCGCCGAGACTCCGGTGGTGGTGAACCCCGAGGAGGAGGACACCGACGCCGCCGATCTGCTCGTCGTCTGCGAGCTGGCGGACGAGGTCGTCGTGGTCGACGAGTTCCCCCGCTACCACCTCGCGTCGTGTCCCTGGCTGGGATCTCGCCCGACGGACTCCTTGCCGGCCCGGGAGGCGCGTGACCTCGGCTTCACACCCTGCGCGGTCTGCGGGCCGGACGCCGTGCTGGCCGAGCGATACCGGGCCGCGCACTCGCGCTAGTACCGAGGAGCGACTGACCATGGGGTACCCGAAGACCGGCGGGACGGTTCCCCCCCAACCGTCCTTCCCGGAGCTCGAGACGGCCGTGCTCGACTACTGGGACGTCGACGGCACCTTTCTCGCGAGCGTCGAGGCGCGACCCGCGGGCGAGAACGGGTCGAACGAGTTCGTCTTCTACGACGGCCCCCCGTTCGCCAACGGGCTGCCCCACTACGGGCACCTGCTCACCGGCTACGTCAAGGATGTCGTCCCGCGGTACCGCACGATGCGCGGCTCCCGGGTGGAGCGCCGCTTCGGCTGGGACTGCCACGGGCTCCCGGCCGAGGTGGAGGCCGAGCGCCAGCTCGGGATCACCCATAAGTCCGAGATCGAGCGCATGGGCGTCGAGCGGTTCAACGACGCCTGCCGCACGTCCGTGCTGCGCTACACCGAGGACTGGCGCGCCTACGTGACCCGCCAGGCCCGCTGGGTGGACTTCGACCACGACTACAAGACGCTCGACCTGGACTACATGGAGAGCGTCCTGTGGGCGTTCAAGACGCTCTGGGACAAGGGCCTGGTCTACGAGGGCTTCCGGGTGCTCTGGTACTGCTGGCGCTGCGAGACGCCGCTGTCCAACACCGAGACCCGGATGGACGACGTCTACCGCACCCGGCAGGACCCGGCGGTCACGGTGGGCCTGCGCCTGCGGGTGCCGCCATCCGACGAGGACAGAGCCGAGCTCGACGGGGTGCTCGCGCTGGTGTGGACCACCACGCCGTGGACGCTGCCGTCGAATCTCGCGGTGGCGGTGCACCCGGACCTGGAGTACGTGGTCGCCGAGGTGGGCGACGAGCACTACCTGCTGGCGGCGGAGCGGCTCGCACACTACGCCCGGGAGCTGGGCGAGCCGCGGCTCGTCGGGCAGTACCGGGGCTCGGAGCTGCTCGGGCTGCGCTACGCGCCCCCGTTCGACTTCTTCCTCGGGCGGGACAACGCCCACCGCGTGCTCGCCGCGGACTACGTCACCACCGACGAGGGCACCGGGCTCGTGCACCTGGCGCCTGCGTTCGGTGAGGAGGACAAGGCCGTCACCGATGCCGCGGCAATCGTCACCGTCGTGCCGGTGGACTCCGCGGGCCGCTTCACGAGCGAGGTGGCGCCCTACGAGGGGCAGCAGGTGTTCGAGGCGAACCCGCAGATCGTCCGTGACCTGCGGGAGGCGGGGCTGCTGCTGCGGCATGAGACCTACGACCACCCGTACCCGCACTGCTGGCGCTGCGCCAACCCGCTGATCCAACGCGCGGTGTCGTCGTGGTTCGTCGCGGTGTCGGCGTTCACCGACCGCATGGTCGAGCTGAACCAGGAGATCACCTGGGTGCCGGAGCACGTCCGCGACGGGCAGTTCGGCAAGTGGCTCGAGGGCGCCAGGGACTGGTCGATCTCCCGGAGCCGCTACTGGGGCTCCCCGATCCCGGTGTGGCTCTCCGACGACCCGGCGTACCCGAGGGTGGACGTCTACGGCTCGCTCGACGAGCTGGCGCGCGACTTCGGCGTGCGGCCCACCGACCTGCACCGCCCCTACGTCGACCAGCTCACCCGGCCCAACCCGGACGACCCCACCGGGCGCTCGACCATGCGCCGGGTGCCCGAGGTGCTCGACTGCTGGTTCGAGTCGGGGTCGATGCCGTTCGCTCAGGTGCACTACCCCTTCGACAGTTCCAATGCGGGACACCCGCACCCGGGGCGTGACTGGTTCGAGCACCACTACCCGGGCGACTTCATCGTCGAGTACAACAGCCAGACCCGCGGCTGGTTCTACACACTGCACGTGCTGGCCACCGCGCTGTTCGACCGGCCGTCGTTCTCGGCGTGCGTGGCGCACGGCATCGTGCTGGGCGACGACGGCCGCAAGATGTCGAAGTCGAAGGGCAACTACCCGGACGTCTCCGAGGTGTTCGCGCGCGACGGGTCCGACGCGATGCGGTGGTTCCTCATGGCGTCGCCGATCCTGCGGGGCGGGAACCTCGTGGTGACCGAGCAGGGGATCCGAGAGGGCGTGCGGCAGGCGTTG
>Ga0136614_10002908_pt1 | contig 10814 bp, 18 predicted proteins | sample AntDrymUQ2792106_2_FD_106643 | JGI IMG/M metagenome (GOLD analysis project Ga0136614, IMG submission 106643) | Polar desert sand microbial communities from Dry Valleys, Antarctica - metaG UQ279 (21.06) | ecosystem: Environmental > Terrestrial > Soil > Desert | place: Antarctica: Dry Valley... | reverse complement strand
GGATCGATTATCTCGCCGGCAACGCCAAACGCGCACACCCTAAGCGCGATCGGAAACGCGGGCGCTTGCAGTTCGGTCTGGAGCCAATATTCGGCATTCCTTAACTACATAACCTATGAGCGCGGGCTAGTGTGCGCGCCGGCGCCCACAGCCGAGGTTCAATTGGTTGCCACTGTGGTCCGAGACGAAGCAGACCGGCAGCGGCGCCGCCCCGCAAGGCTCGAAGGGGTTGGGCTTTCCCGCAAAGATCCCCGTGGTCGTGACCGGGCGGCGCGGATGGTCGGTGACCCGGATCCGTCCGGCGCAGCGTGAGCCCTCGCCCGCGGGAACGACGAAGATGAAGTCGATCCGCTCGTCCACGCCGAGCGCGGTGGATTCGAGGTCGCTCAGGTTGTTGTCCTTTCGCCCCGAGGTGCAGTTCTGGCCAGTCGCCGGATCGCACTCGGGGTTCCCGGCTGCCAGATGGCTGTCGATCCAGCCGTGCCCCACTAAATCCAGGTACTCGGGCGAGCCAGGCTCGGCGTTGAGGTCACCCGAGAGAATGGCCGGCTCCGGCACGTCGTGCCGCTCCTCGACGAAGAGCGCTACCTGCTTAGCCTGGCACTCCCGCACGGTGTCGCCGAAGGCCGCGCATTCCGCGGGACATGCAGGCGAGGTCAACGGCGGCGGCAGCATGTTCACACCGCAAGGCAGGGAAGCCAGGTCCGAGTCTGACGCCAGGTGCGTCGTGAAGAGGTCGACCGGCCCCCTCGGGTGGCGGATCCGAGCGTAGAGCACGTGCCGGAAGAAAAACGGGACAAGGGGGCTGTAGAGAGGCCGCACCTCCCGGACCTGCGCTGGGTAGCGGCTCAGGATCAGCTCCTCGTCGATGCCGCGACCCTGCGCCGGGGGCCGCCTCGCGGCCGGATCGAACACCATGTGGTAGGCAAAGCCGCAAGAGCGTTTGAGAGCGGGGAGCCTCTTTTTGATGAGCGCGACAGTATTGTCCAGCGGGCCCACCAACTCGGTCTCGGTTCTCGGCACGAACTTGGCCGTCACGTTTTCCTGGAGCGTCACGAGATCCGGGCAGCCGGCCGCGGCGATGTGCTGCACCAAGAGATCGAGGCGGTCGCGCACGCGGCACTGGTCGCCGTCGCCAGGTAGGGGCGGGTCGCAGGCGACGCCGTGCAGGATGTTGAGGTTGGCCACCTCGATGTGGTTCCGCTGGTTCTTTGGCCGCTTGCCGGCGGCGAGCGCCTCGGGTCCGGCGATGAGGAGGAGGCATAGCGCGAGCACGATCGAGCGGGTCGAGAGTCGGATATGCATGGTGGCCTCCGTACGCGGTACGGCCTTTGGTGGTTTGCCTTCTCGGGAAGATCCCTGGGACGGATGGCGCGGGGCGGGGCCGCTCCGGCACGCGCCCGGATCCTAGCGTAAGCCGGTGCGCACGGTCCATCGAATTCCGCGGCGCGGCCCGGCCGAGGTCAAGCCAGTCGGTTAGCTGGCAGCGGGAAAGATTGCTGATACGCTGGGAGCCATCGAGAACGGAAGGGGCCAGCCTCGGAGCGCAGCCGTCGCCAGCGGAGTGTCCTTCTCGCCCATGACCAGGACGCGCGCGCCTTCTATGCCGACGCCGACCTGCGCAAGGGCGAAGAGCCCGAGGCGCTCTTTCGCTTCCTCGACTTCTGGAAGAAGAGGCACTGGCCCGCGCACCTGGTGTTCGACTCGCGGCCCGACCACCTACGCCGGTCTCGCCCGCCTCGACGATCTGGGCGTGCGCTGCATCACCCTGAGCACCTCCTACGGCTACAAGTCGCCATCCGTGAAGTCCATCCCGCCCACCTGGGGCGTGGTTCTCCGACAGGGCATTAGGTTCCAGCTAGTTCCGTTCCCGAGTTTCCCCATCATTGCCTCAATAGCTGTACCATCACCCTGCTGTTCACAGGAGCCGGTTGGGGCTTCCCGGCTGCTACAGCGTATCTCTTCCTGCATGCCTAGGTCCTTTGGACTCCGGCGGACCTCCACACCCTCACCATGAACGGGTGCTTTGTGTTGGCGATGGTGTACTTGACAAACCCTTCTAGGGGTGCCATAATGGCGGTGAAGTCGAAGGAGACCGTCCATGTCAACCCTCAATCAACCCCACTTCCAAGACGCCGCCAAGGCCCGCGAGTACCTTGAAGCCATCCGCTGGCCCGATGGCCCGATCTGCCCACACTGCGGCAGCGTGCGCAAGGATCACTATGTACTGAATGGCAAGGCGCACCGCCCCGGCGTGTACAAGTGCAAGGACTGCCGCGAACAGTTCACGGTAACCGTTGGCACAGTCTTTGAGCGCAGCAAGGTCCCACTGCACCAATGGATGCAGGCGGTCTACCTTATCTGCTCTAGCAAAAAGGGATGCAGTAGCCACCAGCTGCAACGCACGCTTGGCGTGCAGTACAAGACGGCTTGGTTCATGTCCCATCGCATCCGCGAAGCCATGAACTCCCCCGGTGGGATCTTGGGAATCGGCAGCGGTACGGTCGAAGCTGACGAAACCTTCATCGGCCGCAAGCCTGGGACTAAGGTCCGCCGCGGCCATGGACACAAAGAAGCGGTGTTCTCCCTTGTCGAACGTGCTGGCCACGTCCGCTCCTTCCACGTCAATGATGTTAGAGCCGGCACGCTTAGATGGAAGCTTGCCGAGAACGTATCCTATACCGCGACCCTGATGACTGATGAGGCGAGACAGTATACCGAGATCGGTAAGGACTTCGCGGATCACCAGAGCGTCAATCACAGCGCCGAAGAATACGTTCGCGGCGATGCGCATACGAACACGATTGAAGGCTTTTTCAGCATCTTCAAGCGCGGTATGTATGGCGTGTATCAGCATTGCAGTTCGCATCATCTACACCGTTACACTACCGAGTTTGACTTCCGCTACAATTATCGCCAAAAGCTCGGGTTCGACGACACCATGCGCACGGAAGAGTTGCTTAAGGGCATCAGCGCTAAGCGCCTGACCTATCGGCGGACTGACGCAAAAACGTAAAGCGTAAGATGAACATTTGTTTAGAACATCAATACCCATAGCTCTACTGAGGAATCTTGCCGGTAGTTGGTGTCAACCTACCAAGCAACCTCTCAATATCCCTCTTGGAAACGTGGAGATCACAATAATTGTCACCTTCATGAATGTTGCTGTCCTTTCCAGGAATCCTGGTATATGTGTTAACGTTGTCAAAGTTATCATAATTCAAACACCCATGACGAAACTCAAACTTCTGAAAGTGCTCTTTTGGTATCAGCAACAGGGGATTTGTTTCTATCGGCGTTCCATGTTTTCTGCCCCACACAGATAAGGTGCCATCCGTAACGGCCTGCCGCATGGCCATTTCAAGGTCATAAGCACGATTACCAGATAATGATTTATCGTCATCGAGTTTCCATCCCTTGTCGTTCGCTATCTCTCTGATCTCAATATAAGGGATACGATCTTCGGATGGATCAACACTCCACGATTCTGCGGATGGATCAATACTCGAATATCGTAACTGATTGATAGGTTCCGCCGTATCCGGAGTCGGCACTTTAACTAACGGCTCTTGCTTAATGATCAATAAGGCTAGTATTATTAGCCCAATGCAACTGATCACCAGACTGAGGTGCGGCCAGAAAAGTATTTGCGTGAGCCAGTAGTTAGGGTCCATCATAGATCTTAGCTGGTCAACAACACCAACCCACTCAAAAATACGCTTAATAATATCCGATAGAAGAAAAGCCGTAGCGACTGGCCCAGCCACACTGTAGCGGCGGTAAAATGCACTAATTCTCTCCATCTAATAATGATATCCATCCGACTCGCGCGCGTCAACTATATCCTCTGAGAGTAACAGGCCATGACAGATAAGTCCATCCCACCCTTTCTGCCTGGAACTGGCGTCAGTGCTGTTTCCACTGGAAGCGGGCTCATTTCGCGCAAGCCGGAAGAGACGTTCGAGCAATGGCTGAAGAAGAATGTACGGGAATATCCCGTGACCCTCGATTTGTCAGATGCTTTTTCACTATGGATAACCAAAATCGTAACCTATTGGGCAGTTGCTGAATGGTTTCAGCTACGCATATTGTCTCGGCTAACAAAAATGGAGATAAAGGACTTCCGAATTCTTTTGGGCGCGCCCCGAGTAGGGGGCGCGCCCTCTAAAATAACCCAGCTGATCAAATCCAAGGACATTGAGGTTACTGTCAAACTGGAAGAACTGACGGCTATGCTTAACGAATGTGAGAAAGCGCGTAATCTGCTAGGTCATGGGGTTTGGCTCATCGACCCGGTTACAGGCGAAATGTGTATTGAGAATCCTTCTGGCGAATGGAGGGAACGCAAGCAAGATCCGATCAGCCGAAGAAAGTATCCACAAGCGTTTCATCCGACTTTCGCCTGGTTTGAAAAGACGCTCTCAGACATCAAGTCCGCGATTCTCGCACTTCAGAAACTTGATTTGGAGATTGAGGCTGTGCTTTCTGCATTACCTCAAAAATCCGAGTAACGAAGTGGTGTGCATCGTTCTCTATAGGGTCGAATTTACCTTCGTATTCGTAGAACAATGTATGCAGCCCGGCACGCACCATCTCCTCTGTGACTTCAATTGAATTATCCTTATCCACGTCCTAGACTCTCTGCATGAACGCAAAAAACGCGGACCCACCCAAACCTGAGCGGACTCCGGTCCCGTTCGATGATGCGCTGCGGCGCATTTTGAGCGCACCGCCACAGCCTCGGAAGGGAACGGCGAAGAAGAAGAAAGCGGAGAAAGGCGGGAAGTAGCCGGCCTCTCGGGTTACCGGCCTGTCACGGGTGGATCTTAGATACCCGGTGACCGGGTTTGTCAAGTACATCATCGCCTTTGTGTTGGCTTCGGGCACGTTAAAACCCTCGCCATCCGCAATAATCTCATCTCGAAGCTGTACCAGCACTTCAGGGTGCGCGGTCACCCCTACGGCCTACAGGATGCTCTGTCTACGCTTCGCCTGTCTTGTTCGCCCCTCCCTCGACTCCGCCACAGACGCAAGACTCGATACGAGTGGGTGGCTAACTCTTACCAGACGGGGAATCACACCCCGCAAGATACGCCAAGCTTTGCTTGGCACAATAACGCGTCAAATGAGTTGCGCGGCCGCGGCGACATGCTCACACAGGACCGTTAGACGCGCGTCGGCTCCATTTGAATGTTAGGCCGCTCATTTCTTCAGCCTAGCGCCGGTTAATTGGGCGACGGCGGCCAGCGATGTCTGTGCCGCATTTAGTCCGAGTCGGAAATCCTTGTCTGAAAATGTGGAGTAAAGATCCGTGGGCTGATGCCAATGCGGATCCCACCCGGCTCCGATGTGCATGCCTCTTTCGTTCTCGCGAAGGCTGATCGCCTGAACGAGATCCATGAAGGGCGTGGAATCCGTATTCGTCATGTGAGGACCCACCGCCGCTGGATAATCGTTGGCGTATCTCTCGTTGGAGTCCCGGAAAGAGAACGCCAGCTTCATGGCCTGATCCGCGAACTGGCGGTCACCGCGTGGGGGTTACTGTCCGGAATGTAAGCGCACCCGAGACCGGGGCTACCAGCGGCAGCGCCAGGCTGATCCCGAGCTTGCTGGGCGCTTCTATCGCACGGCACAGTGGCGCAGGCTGCGGGCCATGGTGCTCGCAAACCATCCGCTCTGCGCCGTCTGTGAGAGGGAGGGCATGTGCACCACAGCCACCGTGGTCGACCACATCCAGCCCATTCGCCAAGGGGGGAACCGCGCCGCCAGGGATAATCTCCAGGCGCTCTGCGGTCCGTGCCACTCGCGGAAGAGCGCGAGCGAGCTCGAAGATCCCCCGGTACTTCATCGAGACCGGCTTGTCCGTGAAGACCGACGTGCGCACCTTGGCGAACCGGAGCAGCAACCGTTGCTCGGCCGCCTCCTCGCTAGAATCCGAATAGATCCTGGGCGTCAGGATCTTGGGCTGATTTTCCATCGTGACTCACCGCTACCCTCGCCCGCGAGCTCGGCGTCATGCCGAACTCCGTAAGGAGCCTCGTGACCTGTTCTTGGGCACGGTTCGCGATCGCGAAATAGGGCGACTGGGCCGGGTAACCGTTCGGCGTCTTGATGACAAGGCCATACTCGCGCAGCTTTTCGCCGGCCTGCTCCCAGGTCGCGTAAGCCTCGCACAGCAGCATGAGCGCCGTGGCGTCGATCTCGGCCATGATCTTCGCCTCCCGCAGCAACTTGGCAAGCGCCAGCCAGTGCTCCTTCGCCGCGGGCGAGATGGCTCTAGGCGCCTCGGGCAGCGTTAGCCTTGGCTTTGGCTCATTTTTAGGCAGCGGGCGTTTCGCGGGGTTTCCGTGCAGCAGCCGCAGGTTTGTCGGTATCGGCTTGCGTCATCTTGTCACCGTTCGTTTCCTCCATCTTCGCCTGCGCAAGATCGACGAGCGCCGCTATGGCGACGGCCGAGTTCGAGATACCGCGTCGGCCCTTGATCTCGACGATCGCATCGAAGAACCGATCGAAGTCCTCGTAGCTCGCGGCCAGCACCGGCCGCTCTTTCCTAGCCCAGCGTTCCGCGGTCTTGACAAACGCCTCAACCGCGTGCGCATCGTCGCTGAGGAAGCTCACGACCACCTCCGCGTACAGCGGCGCGACCCCCGTGATGGTCGTCACCTGAAGCTCGTCCATATCGAAGGCGTCGTCGGTGAGACCCGAGTACCCCTTGAGGTCGAGGTCCAGCATATCGTACAGGCGCCGGAGCGCCGCCGGATCGTCCTCCCCCTCTATGGCGTTGTGCGAGAGCTGGACGGCCGTGAAGCGCTCGCGCGAGAGCGGCGCCAGGACCTCGATGCAGTCGGCTTCGTCTATGCCGGCTTCAATGGCCGCGGCAACGCGATGGTTGCCGGAGATGACGAACAGCCGCGCATCGTCCTCCATGCGCCCAACAAGCGGCGCACTCGTCAGCACCCCGTCGCGCCGCAGATTCTCGACCAGGCGCTTGAACTGCGCCGGCTTCATGAAGCGCGCGTTCTCCTGGCCGACTTCGGCCCCGAGTTGGGTTAGATCGGAGAGGCGCCTTCGCCTCAGTGCCGTCTCAAGCATATCGCTCGAACCACTCCCGGTAGATAGACTGCGCGTCCCGGCGCCGCACCGAGCTTGCGTACTGCAGGAATCCAGGCTTGCGAGCCTTGAGATCGAAGATGCCGCGGTACTTCATCGACACCGGCTTGTCGGTGAAGACGGTCGTGTAGACCGACGAGAAACGCAGGAGCATTTTCCGCTCGGCGGAACGCACCGCCTCGCCCGAGGTAGCCAGCATGGCGATGAGCTTGGCCAGCCGCCGTTCGCGGCGGATCGAAAAGTCCGAGAGCAGGTAGATCGAATCCTGTGACCCCATCTTGTCCCTGGACAACGCGAAGCCGCCCGCGAGGCGGCCGTCAAGAAAGACGAGGTAGTGGTACATCGCATCCACGAACGCGATCCCTTTCGCCAGGTACTTGTTGCGCAGGAAGTTGAACGGCCCGTTCTCGACGGACCCGATCGCCACCTCGCTCTGGGCCGTCAGCCGTCCGGGATCGACCGGCTCGTAGGCGAACGGCGACGATTTCGGCTCGCTCCGGCGCAGCGAGCTTTGGCGGCCCGCGTTGCCGTAGAGGTAGATGGGCCGGGACCGGGCGCGGGCGTAGCTCGCGAGCGCCCGCTCGCCTGGGATCTCGTGATCCACGAATACGCAGTGCCGAACTCCCGCCTCGCGTAGCTCCCCCAGCCACCCCGCCATGTCGCGCGGATCCCAGATCCGATAGGTGGGCTCCTGCCACTCGACGTTCTCCTGCAGCCGTTTGTAGAGCCGCTCGTACCCACATTTATACGTCGGGGGGAATCCGACCACCAGCCCCCCGACCTCGGCGCGCTTGGCGTGGTCGCGGAAGTCGCAGGCCTCGAAGGAATCGACGGCGCGCCCGGCGAAGTGCTTCTCGAGCTTCTCCTTCGCCCCCTTCATGAGCTCCCCGCAGTGACCGAGCAGGTGCGCGCGGTGGCGCTGTCCGTACGTCGTCTTGACGTTGTACCCGAGCGCGTCCATGGCGACGAGTAGCCCCGCGATCCGTTCGAGATAGCCTCGACCGACAAGCGCGTCCTCGATGCCAGCAAGCTCCTTCACGAACCGGAACGGCAGCGCTCCCCCGGTCAGGAGCGCCCCGAGGGCGCAGCTCAGTAGGGACACGTCGTTGGACAGCACCCGCGCCTCGGGCTGGGCCGCCTTCACGGCCAGGTCCACGCGGAACGACCCCGAGCAGCAAACGAAGACCTCATCGCCCGGGCGGATGTCCGTGACCCGAAGGAGTTGGGTCACGACCTCGCGCGGGACGGAGCCGATGAACATGAAGAATAATTAACCTAAATCGTTGATTTTGTTGACGAAAACACTTGACAGGTGCGCGCTGTCCACTATACTACTACTTATAAGTTGTTGATTTGCATGGACATTAACCGGAACAAGGAACCAGATATGACCATCAACATGAAACCGACGATCCACATGAACGGCACCAGCCGGGAAGCATTGCTAGATCAAACCACCGAAGCCTGGGGGAAGGTTAACGACGCGATCAGTGCCCTTTGCCACATGCGGCCAAACGGGCGCGACTACTACCCCCAAGGGTCGAGCGCTTACGGGTTGGCGGACGACGAGCATTGCGAGCGCATCACCAAGCTCAACGAGGTATTGCAAGAACTCCAAGTGCTCGCTGAGCACATTGCCGATAGCTAACATGAGTAAAATTTAATCTAAATTGTTGATTTCGTTGACGAAAACACTTGACAACGCGTGGTGGTACTGTATACTTACATCATAAGTTGTTGATTTAATTGAATTGAATTTAGCCAACAAGAGAAAGGAATCATGAACACAGTAGAAATCAGGAAAGTATCCTCCAACGAGCAAAACGTATCCGAGCGTCACATTTCATACGACATTTACGTGGGCGGCAAGTATTTCACGACCACCCAAGACGTGTGCGATGCTCTGGACATCAAGGCCCAGCTGATAGCTGAGCAGCAATCCTAAACACCACACCCGAAAGGAGACACACCCATGAACACGGAAACCAATATCGCCACCTCTGCACGCAAGCCCCGCGCGGCACGCAAGCCCGCAGACCGCCTGATGCCTAAGACGGCGAAGCGCCGGACCAAACCAGACGTGAAACCGGAGGCGGCGCCGGCGCCAGTACCCGGTCGCCTCTTCTTCACCATTCGGCTGCCCGCGAAGTTTTGGGACGCTCACACTGAGCGTCATTCCACCGGCTTCGTCCACAAAGTAGTGAAAGCTGGGAAGGCGGTCACCGTGACCATCGGCCGGACGGCCTTCGAGAACCTGTTGTCCGACGCGGAGTATCCCGGCGGCTGGGTTAGCGTCAAGTTGGCGAATGGTGACGACAATGGGAAATGACGGCAGCGAGACCGCGGCGCCGCCCCCCCGGCGCCGTGCCCCCCTCATCGAGGCCCTGGAGGCGCTGGAGGCAGCCCGAGAGGGCCACGTGGTGGACGCCGATAGTCGTCTGCTGGATAGTCGCCACGATAGGAGCGCACTACATCTCGTGATGTAAAAACCCACCACAAAGTCGGGCCCAGCCGCGGCGGTAACCGCGGCTGGGTTTTGACCACAACCAATCTGGATAGGAGATTGATCATGGCTGAGAAGCATTCTACCGAAGACCTCCTCACGGCACACGCCGCCTTTGAGGCGGAAACCATCGTCACCGAAGAAGGCGAGACCATCGCCGACTTGCGCCAGGCTTTGGATCTGGTGTGTGACCCGCTCAATTGGAAGAAGCCCTGGAGTGCCGCAGTTCATCATTCGCTCGTCGGCCGGGTCTCCCGCGCCGTCGAGTTCTTCCACGCAGACCGGCCCACGGTTGACGGAACCGAACGCCTCACCGGGCGCGTGGTCATGCCCGGCCGGGGGTATCAAACATGAACCGCGTCTGCACCGGCGGCGAAGAACCCGATACCGAAACGCTCGCGGAATGGATGAGCGACGACGGCTGCGAAGCCATCGACGGCTGTTGGGTAGAGCCCGACGGCAAGTGCGAACACGGGCAGCCCTCCTGGTTGCTCTATCTTGGACTCATTTAACACGGAGCAAAGGAAATGCTAAACCGAACCGAAATCGAATCTGGCCTGGAGCAATTCACCGGCACGGAGCACTACTACCGCCACTCGCCGGGCTTTGTGCTCACGGACGGCGCCAAGTGGCTCGCCGAGAGCGCCGGCTGTTACTGGCTCTACGACATCGCATGGAGTGTGGCCCAGAAGCCCAAGCTCAGGCGCGAGCCATTCTGGACCTTGACCTTGACCACCGGCATCGAGGCGCACAAGGGGAAGGTCAAGATCACGGACGGCAACGATCGGGTGCTCTACGTGCAGAGCATCCCGTACACCGATTTTCCCCTCCCCACCATCACCTTGTTTATCGAGGCGGACGGGCTCGGAAGCCGCGTGATCCTGCTGCCGGGGGAGCATTAAGCCATGACAAACCAGGAACAACGAAAACTGTTGACGAACTTTTGCGACCAGGTACGGGATCACCTGTTATCCCGCTCGGATCACTGGCCGGAAGATTGGGACGGTCACGAGTTGCGCGAGCTTGTAATCGAGGCGTTCACGGCAGAGCGCACCCGCCTCATGCGCGAGAAGTACAGCCGGCGCCGGCGCCGGTGCCACAACGAGATCATCGTCAACAACCTCTACTAAAACACGGAGCAGACGGACATGAAAGTCAAAGTTGGAAAACTCTACGTGTACATGCCGGTCCCGCTCGACGC
>Ga0136614_10002906_pt1 | contig 10815 bp, 10 predicted proteins | sample AntDrymUQ2792106_2_FD_106643 | JGI IMG/M metagenome (GOLD analysis project Ga0136614, IMG submission 106643) | Polar desert sand microbial communities from Dry Valleys, Antarctica - metaG UQ279 (21.06) | ecosystem: Environmental > Terrestrial > Soil > Desert | place: Antarctica: Dry Valley... | reverse complement strand
GTGCATATACGCGCAGTTGATTAATGAACTCGCCATTTTCATCACCGATGCCACAACGATCCGCATCACCGTCCGTGATGAGCAAAACATCAGCGTTATTCTCGACGGTTGTCTTGAGGCCGACATCAATATTAGGACGAATCGGTTCGGGCCGTTTCATTTCAGGAAAGGATGGATTACGCGTGTTATGGATTTCGATCATCTTCGTTTTTCCACCCTCCAGCAGCCGTGGGAACCAGCCCGCACCGTTACCCCACATGACATCTACTACTACGGTAAGACCTGCATCTTTGATCTTCTGCAGGTCCACAAACTTTTGGATGTGAACAAAGTATGCTTCAGACGCATCGAACACAATGACCTTGCCATCGCGCTTCGCTTCGTTCAGTGGAATATACTTTACATTATCATCCGACTCGGGAATCAGTGCCTCGATCCTTTTCAACCCTTCAGGATCAATTGCGCCACCATTCTCATCCCTGACTTTGAATCCGTTATCTGTAGCCGGATTGTGTGAAGCAGTAATGTTGACGGCGCCGCACGCTTTCTTGTTTACCACTGCATAGGCTATGGTGGGCGTGGGAGTTGCACCGTCTGTGAGATATACATTCAAGTCATTGGCGGCCAGCACTTCCGCTGCGGCTGCGGCGAAATTCTCAGAGTGAAAGCGTTTATCATATCCGACGACAACCCATTCTCCCCGTCTGTTGTTTTCCAGAAGATAGGATGCAAATCCCTGCGCTGCACGCCGTAGATTTTCAAATGTGTAATCGTCCGCAATCACCCCGCGCCAGCCGTCTGTACCGAACTTGATTTTGTAACTCATAAAAAACTCCTCCTCAGGAATGATAACAATGAGATTATATCAAAGATAGTCTGTGAAGCGGGCGAAGCGAAGTGCAATCAACGGTCAGCCTTGAATGTGTTGCCTGGCTTTAATCAATCTCGACAAATTTGTTTGGTGCGCCTATACTACTGTCATCTTTGCAGCGCGAGGCATTCATGACCAAGCATCTTGTTGTTGTAGCCGGGAACATCGGTGCGGGCAAAACGTCTCTCGCCGAACGAATCGGCGCGCGGCTGGGCTGGTGGACGGGGTATGAGTCTGTGGCCGATAATCCCTATCTAGCGGATTTTTATACTGATATGCGTTCCTGGGCATTCCATTTGCAGGTGTTCTTTCTCGGGCACCGCGCCGACCAATATCTCATTGCGACGCGCGATCCCCGTTCGGCGATCCTTGACCGGAGTATCTACGAAGACTTTTTTATCTTCGCACGCGCATTGCACCACATGGGAGATTTTGCCGAACGCGATTACCTTGCATATCGTCGCCTGTTTGACCTGATTGTGAATGGGCTCCCGCGACCGAACCTGCTCATCTACCTAAAAGCACCGGTGAATGTTTTTATGGAGCGCATCCGGCGCCGCGCCCGAAATATGGAGACGGGGATCACTCCTGAATACCTGACCCTGCTCGATACTTTCTACGATGAGTGGCTGGGCGCGTTTGACCTGTGCCCGGTGCTCACGATTAGAACGGACGATTTGGATTATGTCCACCAGCAGAATCATCTGGACACCGTGATTGAGCGCATTCAGGATAAATTAGCAGGCAAGGAAGTGATGGAGTTCTAGGAGCTTTATGGATGTTGCAAATCAAAGTGGATTGTTACTAAAAACCAGGCCTGCCAAGCTTACACGCCGACAGCAGGAAACGTGGATTGGATTGCTATTCCTATCCCAGCGCTTCTTTATGCAGGACATGATCGTCACGCAAATAGAGAAGTAAAGCCATGAAGTCAACTCACCTCATTGTTCTCCTATGGCTGGCTTGGGCGCTCATTGTAATTGTCTTTCAGGCCTTGGCAACGGCTCGAATCGTCCCAAAATTCCCGGACCTCGCCCTGGAGTGGACGAAGGATTTTACAGACACAGGTTATCAGCTCGATCATGTCTACCTGCTCGATCCATTCATGAATGATCAAGTGGCGTGGGACTCGGAATATTATTTGTCCATCGCCGTCAGCGGTTATGACGACCCACGGTCGCCTCATTTCACGCCGCAGGGAGTAATCACGTCGCCGCAGGGACTTGCCACGACTCCGGTTAACTCGGGCTCTACTCCGAGCATTTCTTCGAATTACGCGTTCTTCCTGTTCTATCCATTGATGATACGGATTTTGGCGTACCCTCTCCAGGTATTCGGTCTGAATCCGATCGCCACTGCCACGCTCGCGGGGATTATCATATCCGCACTGGGTACTTTGATGGGGATGCTGGCGCTGTTCGATTTGACGCGTGACAGCTTAGGAGAGGATGGAGCGCTGCGCGCGGTCTTTTATCTGATCATTTTTCCGACGGGCTTTTTCCTTATCCAGGTCTATACCGAAGGCCTCTTCGTGGGTCTTGCATTTGGATGTCTCGCGATGCTCAAACGCCAACATTGGAGCGCCGCGGCTCTACTAGCGGTTGCCGCCACTCTAACGCGTGCGGTCGGTGTGGCTCTTGTAATTCCGATGGTGATTGTCTGGCTTCGAAAAGGGGAATGGCGGCAAATCTATCATGAAGGGATTCCGCTGCGGCCCCTGGCGCGCGGCCTGCTGGCCTTCTCACCATTGATCGCTTTTTTGATCTGGAAGTTTTCATATCTCGGATCGGCTTTTAGTTATATACAGACTCACGTCTATGGGCGCGGTACTCTCCAACTTGGAAAAGCATTCTACCTGTGGTCAGAGGCCTTCCGCTCGATGTTACAGGGAACCAATCCTCAATATTCTGCTTATTATTTCACTGAGTTCTTAGGGCTATCCATAGCCATCATTGCTTGCATCCTTACGATCAAAACCCATCCTGAGATCGGCTGGTTCAGTCTGGCTGTTGTGCTCATCTCGTGGGGTAGTGGGCCTGCGCAGGGCATGCATCGTTATATCCTGGGTGCACCTGCGGTGTTTATTGCATTGGCGGGTTGGGGCAGGAATCCCGTCTTTGACCGGGCCTGGACGATCTTGAGTATTCTTTTGATGGGATTGCTCGCGACCCTCTTTGCGCTCAATATGTGGGTCGCGTAAAAATTATAGTAATCGTGTAAAATAGATTAAGAGCCCAGAAAAAAGTATCTAAGAGTTATATACCTGTGAATCTGCTAGCGCGTATCCCATTCTTTACCGATCTTCCTGAGGAGGAACTTGATCGGATCGCGGCCACGTTGGACATGGTCAATCTGCAATCCGGCGACATCCTCTTCCACGAGGGAGATACAGGTGAACACATGTATGTGGTGGTCAGCGGTGAGCTTGAAGTCCTCATGGCGCCAGATACCGATAATGAATTGATCCTTAACATTGTGCATGAAGGGGAGTATCTGGGTGAGATGAGTTTCATTATGCCGGGTGGACGCCGAACAGCGAGTGTACGAGCGCGCGGGGAAGTCAGTTTGCTCAGCCTAAGTCGTGACCAGTTTGATGATCTTTTAAAACGTCATCCAAAACTTGCAAATGCAATGGTTAGTGTGCTTAGCCAGCGGCTGGATAATACGAATGTCAGTACCTTCCGCGATCTTACGGAAAAGAACCGCCAATTACAAAAAGCCTTTGACGAACTCAAAGCCGCGCAGGAGCAATTGATCGAAAAAGAACGCCTCGAACGCGAACTTCAGGTTGCTGCCGATATTCAAATGTCGATCCTGCCTTCCGTATTGCCCGTGCTCAAAAACTTTGACTTCGGTGGGCGCATTCTTCCAGCCCGTCAGGTGGGAGGTGATTTTTATGACGTCTTTGATTTGGGGGATAACAAGCTGGGTGTCTTGATTGGTGATGTAGCGGATAAAGGGGTACCGTCTGCTATTTTCATGGCGAGATCGCATGCACTGATCATCGCGGAGGCGCATAGTGATACACCTCCCGGTGAGGTTCTACGCAGAGTAAACAAGCATATCACCCGCCTTGAAAAATCCATCCAGTTTGTTACCGCACTTTATGGAGTTCTGGATACTGAGACTGGCGAATTTTCCTATGCGCGCGCAGGCCATGAACCGCCGTTGTTATTGCATGAGCATGGCGATGTTCATCGTCTGCCGCATCAGCCAGGAATGGCGCTCGGCTTATGGGAAAATATTACTCTTGATGAGTACCGTTTGTTCCTGCCGCAGGGTTCGCTACTCGTTTTATTCACAGATGGTATGACGGATTGCCGCGATCCCAAAGGCCAACCGTTTGGTCTTGAGCGGATCAAGAAGACTATGATAAGTTTTATAAACTTATCCGCGCAGGACGCCTGCGACCAGCTGTTTGAGTCTTTGATGAAATATCAAAATGGCTCTAAACAGGATGATGATGTCACGCTGGTGGCCGTTCATGTGAAATAACAAGAGACCGGGCTGCAAAACCCGGTCTCTGATTTTATGAAACGATCTTTCCTCCGAAAGCCACGCGTCCTTTGCCTTCGGGCTGGTATATCACATGGATATTCTCTGAAGGGCGGCCACAGATTTGCGCGACAGCGCCGGTGATTTTTGCTACTTCGTTCTGCAATTCCTCAGTTGATGGCAAATCCGATTTCATCACTGTCACGAAGAGAGGATATACATCCTCAGGCATCCCGCCGCTTTCGGCATATTGATCTGATGTTAACGGGTGTATTTTGACCCATGTTTTCCCGGGGGATGAATGGAAGATATCGCCAAGTTCATCGGCCAGTTCAGAAACCTTCTCCTGGCCGATGGCTTCATTTGCCCTGAGCACGATTTCAATATCAACGATTGGCATGGATCAAGCCTTATCTAAAGCCTGCCGTATATCATCGAGCAGATCATCTTTGTTCTCAATTCCAACTGATAATCGTACGAGACCGGGGTCCACATCCAATTGCGAACCGGCCACAGATAAATGTGTCATCGCAGCGGGGACTTCGATGAGCGATTCCACTCCTCCGAGCGACTCTGCGAGTGTGAATATTTTTGTCGCTTCGGCAACCTTGATCGCCGCCGCGCGCCCGCCTTTCATAATGAAGGAGATCATCCCACCGCCGTTCTTCATTTGTTGCTTTGCGACCTTGTACTGAGGATGCGAGGGATGGAATGGATACATGAATTTTCCCACCTTTGGATGTTCTTCAAGAAACTCTACAATCGCCGTTGCATTCTCGGCATGCCGATCCATACGGATGGGGAGAGTTTTGATACCGCGCAAAAACAAAAATGAGTCCATGGGACCAATCACCGCACCGACCGCGTTTTGGAGGAAAGCCAGTTTTTCCGCGAGCGCTTTATCTTTCACGACAACTGCGCCGCCAACCACATCAGAATGGCCGCCCAGATACTTCGTCATCGAATGCACGACCAGATCCGCTCCAAGCTCAAGCGGACGCTGCAAATATGGCGTTGCAAATGTATTATCTACAACCAGTAAAGGCTTGTTTTCATGAGAATGAACAATTTCAGCCACCGCGCGGATATCTGTTACACGCAGGTAAGGATTGGTGGGAGTCTCAAGCCAGACGAGCCGCGTTGACGGTGTCAGAGCCTCGGCCGCCGATTCAGGATCGGTCGTGTCGGCAAACGTAAAGTCCAGTTTGAAGCGGCGCAGCACCTTATCAAATAGGCGGAACGTGCCACCATACACGTCATCGCCTGCCACTACATGTGAGTCCGAATCCAGTAGACGCAAAACGGTATCCGTGGCTGCAAGCCCGGATGCGAAAGCCAGGCCATAGCTCCCGCCTTCGAGCGCGGCGAGACAGTCCTGCAAGGCCTTGCGAGTGGGGTTTTGCGTACGCGAATACTCATAACCCTGACGCGGCTTGCCAACTCCATCCTGCATATATGTGGAGGTAAGATACACAGGCGTCATGACTGCCCCGTTATTTGGATCAGGTTCCTGCCCTGCATGAATGGCGAGTGTTTCAAATTTCATTCAGCCTCCTGTAATTTCCAATTAGTAGGTGTTGTCTGAGGAAGGTATACAATCAACCATTATACGAGGAAAAATGACAGGAACAATTCTGGCAGTTCTGGCACACCCCGATGATGAATCGTTTGGTATCGGCGGCACGCTTGCCCTATATTCCCGCAAAGGCTATGACACGTATCTTATCTGTGCCACGCGCGGCGAAGAGGGCAGTATGGATGAGGAGCATTTGAACGGATATAAAGATAAAGCTGAGCTTCGTACGAATGAACTTCAGAATGCCGCCAAACATCTTGGTCTGAAAAAGGTGTTTTTTCTTGGCTATCGTGATTCGGGTATGCCCGGCACGGATGCGAACAAGCATGCTAATGCCCAGATCAATCACCCGCTGGATGAGGTGGCGGGGGAGGTCGTCAAATACATCCGTGAGCTAAAGCCGGAGATTGTTATCACGTTTGACCCAATTGGCGGATATAAACATCCTGATCACATTCATATTCATCAGGCAACCGTGCTTGCCTTCGAGAAAGCGGATGACGCTTCCTTCCACCCTGAAGCTGGGCCGCCGTTTAAACCGCGTGCGCTCTACTACCAGGTTTTCCCGCGCGGCATCCTAAGATGGACAGTGCGCTTAATGCCTTTATTTGGGAAAGATCCAACAAAGTTTGGCCTGAATCGTGATGTTAACCTGAGAGAGCTTGCCGAAGTGGATTTCCCCGTGCATGTCCGTTTGGATATCCGCTCAGTAGAGGAAGCTAAACGACTGGCAGGTGAACAACATGCTTCACAGGGAGGTGTAGGACTGCGCCGCGGCTTAATGGGACTTGTCGCCAGGATGTTCGGCCAACACGAAGATTATATGCGCGCCTACCCGCCTGTGGGAAATGGGTTTCGAAAGAAAAGCGACTTGTTTGACATTTGAGTGTTGTGACCTTCTGAGCCGAGACAATTCTCGGCTCAGTTTTTATTTATGTCTTCTAACCCAATAGGAATTCTTTCATAATCTTTGGTCTGGACAGTCCCCGTGTTTGACTTTGTCCGTCAGGTTTGTTTGCCTGAAAGGGTGGGGACGACTATAATGTCCCATGGTTATTTTCAGGCGCTATGATCCTCCGGGCAGCTGGGAACTTTGTGAGTCGTTTTGACGTTTGATAAGAGTGCCTCCAGGCACAATAAATTCTTTCTAACCTCTTGCCTATGATAGATAGTAAACTTGACCAACGTCCAGCGCGTCGCTTTGATTTTTCGCGTATGCTGTCCACACTGTTTCATCCGCGTCAGGCCTTTGCCGAAATGGCCTCAGGGTCACGTGCCGTCTGGTTGACTCCCATGCTTGTGTTGAGTGTAACGGCCTCTCTCGCGGTCCTTGTTGCTGGGTACCTGAAATCCCGCGCCGCTATGCTGGGTGAAATTGCCCTGCCTCCAGACTGGCAGTTTTGGACGCCTGAAATGCAAAACAATTACATGCAGGCACAACAGGCCACGCAGGGACCCGTGTTCGCATACGTCATCCCGCTGGTTGGTGCATTGGCCGCGTTGTGGCTGGGATGGCTTGTGCTGGCCGGCTTGTTGCATTTGGGTTCCACTCTTCTGGGTGGACGGGGCTCAATGCAGAGTGCCTTGAATATTGTTGCCTGGGCCAGCCTGCCGTTTGCTTTCCGCGATATTTTACGTATTTTGTTTATGCTTTCAGCAGGTCAGGTCATTGCCAGCCCCGGGCTTTCAGGGTTTGCGGCTGGTGCAGGTTTTCTATCTCAGATCCTTTCACGGACGGATATATTCCTGCTGTGGAGCGTGATTCTGCTTGCGATAGGCTTCGGGGTTGCGGACGGTTTATCGCGCAGCAAGACATTGGCAGGCGTAGTGATTGTTATGCTGATCGTCCTTATGGCGCAGGCTGGGCTGGCGGCATTGAGTTCCGGTTTGGGCGGACCAGTCGTCCAGCGACCGTTCTTTTAATATAGCAAAACCGTTTATTCGAATTGATGGCTTGAAGAAGCACTACCAGTTGGGTGGAACGACCGTTCGAGCTCTGGACGGCGTCGATTTGGAAATCGAAGCGAAGACGTTCACTGTTGTGATGGGACCCTCCGGCTCGGGCAAGAGTACCTTGCTCTATCTGCTTGGTGGTCTGGATCGCGCGACGACCGGTGAAATTTCGGTCGATGGCCAGCGTTTGGATGAGATGGATGAAAACACGCTGGCGCACTTTCGCCGGCGTACTATGGGATTCGTTTTTCAATCCTTCAACCTGATTGCGAGCATGTCGGCTCTGGAAAATGTGGCTTTCCCTATGCAATTCGCCGGAGTAACGGCTGCACAGCGTAGTGACCGCGCCCGACATCTGCTCGAACAGGTTGGGCTTGGCGACCGAGTTGAACATCGCCCGACAGAGCTCTCAGGCGGGCAGCAACAGCGCGTAGCCATTGCGCGTGCGCTGGTGAATAACCCCAGCCTGATTCTTACAGACGAGCCAACAGGCAACCTGGATACGTCCAGCGGCGCGGCTGTGATGCAGGTACTTTCTGACCTGCACCAGTCGGGCCGGACGGTGCTGGTTGTGACTCACGACCCGCGCATGACGCGTTTTGCCACACACAAGATCTTCTTGCTGGATGGACATCTAGTGAGTGAAGAAACATATCGCTCTGCCAATCTTGAATAGGAAGTGGACATGAATCAACACCTAAGAGCCCGCATTGGAACTGTAGTTTTACTCGGGGCTTTGATAGCTGCAGCTTTTCCTACATCTGCTTTTGCAATTCCCATTCTAAGCATTTCACCAAACCACACTGAAAATAACATGGTGACCAACAAGGCGAATGGCGGGCCCGTGGAGGTCATTAACAATCAGTTGAATCTCCAGCAAATTACAGAAACACCAACGAATACACCTGAACCGACTCTGACAAATACCCTCGTACCCACAGTTCAATCAGGCTTTGTCCGTCCACAAATTGCTGTGAAGACATATCAGACGAATCCCGCAGATGTTCGATATGGGCAGGAATTCAAATTAATCGTCAAACTGAGGAATGAGGGCCAAGCCAGCGCCTTTAATGTTCAGGCGTCGTTTACATCGACTGATTTTCTGCCATTGAAGACTGGCGGCGTTGTTATTGTTGGCGATCTCCTAGCAGACAACTCGATTGATGTGGAACAGTTGATGACTGCAGCTACATATGTTTATGGCATCGTCGGCGTTGACATGAACCTGTCCTATTCTGATGCAAACGGTGTAACCTATACTGAGAAGTTTACACTCAATATTCAGGTGACTGGCGGTAGCTATCTTAATGTTGCCACCTCCACTCCAACGGGTGCGAAAAGTTCACAGCTGGTGATCACGAGTTACTCGGCCAGCATCGACCCTCTTCAACCGGGCGAGCAATTTGCTCTTACGATGACTATTCAAAATACAGGGAATGTTGGCGCTCAGCGCGTAACCATGATCGTGGGCGGCGGTTCGTCAGGCGGGACAAGTGATGGGACGCCGCAGCCAGGCGGAGTCTCAGGCGGAAGCGGTGAGTTCACCAACTTTGCGCCTGTCGGTGCATCGAACGTGCAAACGCTTGGAGATCTTCCGGCGGGCGGAGCAGTACAAGCCAGCCAGGATCTCATTGTCAATGTATCCACGAATCCTGGCGCCTATCCAATGAAAATCACTTTTTCGTATTTGAATGACAAAGGCGAGGTGATCAACGATGAACAGGTTATCACCTTGCTGGTCTATAGTCTGCCGAATGTGGATGTAAGTTTTTATCGCCCACCTGATCCATTTTTTGTTGGTCAGCCGGGGCCGTTGCCACTCCAGGTCGTAAATCTTGGGAAACGACTTGCTGTATTGGGCACACTGAAAATCGAATCAGCGAATGGAACAATTGAAAACGGGACCAGCCTGATCGGTTCGCTTGACGCGGGCGGCTACTTTACGCTCGATGCAATGGTGATCCCGGAACAGTCCGGCCCACTTGAATTGAATATTACGATAGATTACACGGATGACTTCAACCAACCGCGCACAATTAATCGCACACTGGAACTTGAAGTGATCGAGGGCTTCGTTGAACCCACCTTCGATCCATCGTTAGAGAATGGTGGAGGTTCAGGGGAAGAGATACCCCTCCCGAGTGATGAAAGTGTATGGCAAAAGATCTGGCGCTTCATCCGTGGATTGTTCGGTTTGGATAGCGCACCGCCTGCACCACCCTCGAACGGCGATCCGGGTATAGACCCACAGTTTGAAGAGCCACTACCTGCGCCCCTGCCGGGCAGCGGAAAGGGCTAAGATCATATTCCTATGAAATTTTTCGATCTCCTGCGCTTGATCTTTGGAAACTTGAGCCGCCGCAAAGCGCGCGTTGCTTTGACTGCGACCGGTGTTGTGATCGGTACGGCCGCAGTTGTCATCCTGGTTTCACTGGCGATCGGTTTGCAGAAAAACGCCAATGAGCAGTTATATGGCATTGGCGATCTGACGCAGATCCAGGTCAGCCCGGCGTATGAGATGCAGGAGGGGGGCATGGTCGTGCAAGCCGTGGAAGTCGGTGGAGGAGGCAAGGATCCTGGCCAGCCTCAACCAGCGCGCCTGTTGACGAATTCCGCGCTCGATGAACTTCGGGCAATCCCAGGTGTGGAGTCTGTCATCCCGCGTGAATATCTGATGACCGGAGTACTGATCAAATACCAAAAACTGGAAGCAGGCGTAGGCATTATAGGCGTTGACACGAATGATCTGGCAAGTTTGGGACTCGAAGCTACTGAGGGCGGGACTGAACTGGGGCGTGGGACTGTGGTGGTCGGTGTGATGGTACCAAGCAATTTTTATGATCCGCGCCAGCGTCCCGGGCAGGAACCGCCTCCGCCGCCCGACCTGCTTGGACAGCAGCTCCAGCTCGTCGTCTCAAAG
>Ga0136614_10002902_pt1 | contig 10824 bp, 10 predicted proteins | sample AntDrymUQ2792106_2_FD_106643 | JGI IMG/M metagenome (GOLD analysis project Ga0136614, IMG submission 106643) | Polar desert sand microbial communities from Dry Valleys, Antarctica - metaG UQ279 (21.06) | ecosystem: Environmental > Terrestrial > Soil > Desert | place: Antarctica: Dry Valley... | reverse complement strand
TCGAGAAGATGTCGTCCGGCCACTTGGCATAGCCGAGGTTCTCCGGGTAGACGTCGGCGGCGTAGTTGACGATGGTCGCGAAGACCGTCGTCAGAACGATCCCGATCAGCAGGTCGCCGGGGAACCCGCGGGCCCGCAGGCCGATCGTGATCAGGAGCCCGACGATCGTGATGATCACCGGCCAGGTAGTGAACGCGGCGAGGTCGACCGGCGTCGGTGAGGTGCGGCCCTGGACGAGACCCGAGTTGTAGAGCCCGATGAACGCGATGAAGAGGCCGATCCCGATCGCGATCGCCTTCTTCAGCTCGAGTGGGATCGCCCGCATGATCGCCTCGCGGAGGCCGAGGAGGACGAGGATCGTGATCGCGACCCCCTCGAGGACGACGAGGCCCATCGCCTCGGGGAAGCCGAGCCCGTTGTCCGCCACGAGCGTGAACGCGACGACGGCGTTGATCCCGAGGCCCGGCGCGAGCGCGTAGGCCATGTTCGTATAGAGGCCCATGATGATCGTCATCACTCCGGCGACCAGACACGTCGAGGTGAGGACGGCATCGAAGGGCAGGCCGGCCTCTTCGAGCCCGGGGATTCCCGCGAACCCCAGAATCGCGGGGTTCACGAAGATGATGTAGGACATGACGATGAAGGTCGTCATGCCAGCGACCGTGTCGCGTCCGGGAGTCGTGCCTTTCTCCCGGAAGCGGAAGCGCCTCCCGAACGCGGAGCGTTCGAACGACGCGGCAAGCTCACTCATGCAGCTGCTCCTTTCCGCAGGTCCGTGCTGAGCCCGATCCTAAAACGGCGGCTGGACGACGTTTTCCACATCGGAGACGGTGAGGGCGCCAATCGGGTCGGCGGGACGCCCGCGGAGGACGAGGCGTGTCGGCTCGCTGTCGGCTGGTTCGAGGAGGCAGGGCTCGAGGTCGATGTCGACGGGCGAGGGAATCTGGTTGGGCGGCTGCGGGGAACGGCGCCCGAGCTCCCGGAGGTGTGGACGGGCTCGCATCTCGATTCGGTGCCCGTCGGCGGGAAGTTCGACGGGGCGCTCGGCGTCGTGGCCGGGCTGGAGGCCGTCCGCGCGGTCGGCCGCTCCGAGCGGACGCTGGCGGTCGTCGTCTTCCGCGACGAGGAGACGGGCTGTCACGGCAGCCGGTGGCGGGTGCGAAATGTCGCACCGCTGCCGGGGGCCTACGTCGAGTTGCACGTCGAACAGGGACCGAAGCTCGAGCGGTCCGGCGCTCCGCTCGGCGTCGTGACGTCCATTGCTGGGATCGTCCGTTGCGCCCGCGAGTTCTCGGGCGAGGCGGATCATGCGGGGACGACGCCGATGGACGCACGGAGCGACGCTCTAACCGGGGCCGCCGAATACGTCCTCCGCGTGCGGGACGCGGCCGCGGCGATCGAGGGCGCCGTTGCAACCGTGGGACAGCTGGAGGTCGAGCCGGGTGCTGCGAACGTCGTTCCGAGTCTCGTGCGACTGACCGTCGATGCGAGAGCGCCAGATCAGGAGCGGCTCGATCGTCTCGTCGCGGAGCTCGGGCTGGAGGACGCGCACTACGTGATCCCACCGGTCGAAATGTCAGATCACGTTCAGGGAGTGCTTCGCGAGGAGGTCGAGCGCATAGTCTCGCCGCTCGTCGAGCTCCCGTCGGGCGCGGGCCACGATGCCGGAGTCATGGCGGCAGCGGGAGTCGAGGCGGGAATGCTCTTCGTCCGCAGCCTGAACGGCGGCGCGAGCCACTCGCCGGAAGAGCACTCGAGCGAAGCGGACGTCGCGCTTGCGGTGGAGGTTCTCACGGCGACCCTCGGCCGGCTGGCCGATCCAAGTAACACGGTGTTACTTGTTGGAACAGGCGCGGAGTCGTGACGCTTTCGCGCTTCCTCGCCGACGATAGTTTGGGCGATGCCGACCATCGCTCCGCGCATCTCGCCTCGGCTCATCGACGCAATCGTGAGGTTGGACGACAGGTCCGTTCCGATCGCCGAGACGAATCGTCGGGTAGGTCAGGAAGCCGAACGGCTGGGCTTAGCCAGGCCGAGCTACCAGCGGGTTCGCGTACTCGTTCACCAGCTGCGCCGGATCCGTCGTCGCCCGACAATGGCGTCAGTCCTCATCGATGTCGCGGTTCGCGCGCGACCGCCGGAGGCGATCCTCGATGAGCTGTCAGGGGTGGGAGTGCCTCACCTCCGCCGCTAGGGCTCCGAGGCCAAGTAACACGGTGTTACTTGGCCTCAGCGCTCGCGGAACGAGATCGGCTGGGCGCCTTTCCAGAGCGTGAGCTTGCCGAGCGCGGGGAGGTTCTCCACCCCCTCGACGAGCGTGGCGAAGTGGTTCGCCCACAACTGACCTGCCTTGCTCGCGAAATTGCAGTAGCCGTAGGGGAAAAGGAGCTCGGTCTCGCTCTGGCCGCCTGGGTACAGCGCGATCTCGCCGGGGTGCGGGTAGCTCGTCGCGTTTTCGGGGCCGATCCCGAGATCGCGGTCGCCCCACGGGATCCAGTTCGACTCGCCGCTCCAGCGGCAGTGGATGATCCGATCGTCGAGCGGGAGGATCGAGCGGAAGGCCGCGCAGGTCTGCGGTGCCAGCTCCTCCTCCCAGCGCGCGACGAACGTGAACGGGCCTGCCTTGATCTCGAGCACGGCCGGAACCTACTCCAAGGACGAGAGCCAGGCGCCGAGCGACTCGCGCTCCTCGTCCTTCATCCCCGTGACGTTCCCGAGCGGCATCGCCTTCGAGTCGACAGCCTGCGCCTCGATCGCGTCGGCCTGCGACTCGATCTGCTCGAGTGTGTCGAAGGCGACCCCGCCGGGCGCCGAGTTGAACCCCTCCTGCGTCGGCTCCTGCGCGTGGCACGGCGTGCAGCGTTGCTGGACGATCGCCTGCGCCTGCTCCGCGCTCACCGATTTCGCCGGCCCGTCTCCCCCGCCGCCGTCGTCCGGCCTGATCGCGATCGCCAGCGCCACAACCGCGATCGCCGCAGTGACCGGGATCCACCAGAGCGTCCGCCCGGCATGGCGGAGGTTGAAGTAGTGCCGGACCCAGGCGCCGATCACGACCAGCGCCACGAGCACGAGCCAGCCGTGGTCGTGGCCGAACGTGAAGGGGAAGTGGTTCGAGATCATCGCGAACACGACCGGGAGCGTGAGATAGTTGTTGTGCACCGATCGCCGCTTGGCCTCGAGGCCGGGTCCGGCGTCGGGCACCTCCCCGCGCTCCTTCGCGCGAATTAGCTCCCAGTGTGCAGGGATGATGTTGAAGAGGACGTTCGCCGTCATGATCGTCCCGAGCATCGCGCCCACCTGGAGATAGGCGGCACGGCCGCTGAAGACCTGGCTCGCCCCGTACGACGAGGCCACGACCAGTCCGAGCAGGAAGAGGCCCATCAGGAGCTCGTGTCGGAGGATCCGGCAGGCGAGGTCGTAGAGCACCCAGGCGATGCCGAGGCCGAGGAGGCTGAGCGTGACCGCCGCGGCCGGGTCGATGTCCCGAACGGACTTGTCGACGAGGTACGTGTCGGCGTCGAAGTAGTAGAGGACGACGAGGAGCGCAAAGCCAGAAAGCCAGGTCGCGTACGCCTCCCACTTGAACCAATGGAGCGGCTCGGGCAACTCCCGCGGAGCGACCGTCCACTTCGAGATCCGGTAGAAGCCGCCGCCGTGGATCTCCCAGGTCTCGCCGCCCACGCCGTCCTCGACGTCGCGCTTCTCCTTCGGCCGGCCGAGGTGGTTGTCGAGGGCGACGAAGTAGAACGACGTCCCGATCCAGACGATTCCGGCGACGACGTGCAGCCACCGGACCAGGAGATCGAGCCAGTCGTTCCAGTAGGGGTCGATCAACGCTTGAGCCATCGGTCCTTCGCGATTGCGACGAGCTCCCCGATCCCTGTCTCGAGCTCCTCCTCAGGCGTTCGCTCCAATCGCTCCCGCAGCACGGGCAGGAGGTCGGCCCGCGACCGCCTGTTGACGAAGACGACGAAGCGAAAGCCGAACTTTTCCTCGTAGACCTGGTTCAGGTACGCGAGGTCGGTGATGACGGCCGGGTCGTCCCCTCGCTGCTCCGGGGCCGGCTCACCGATTCGCGGATGCGCGGCGAGCGCGGCGGCCTTGTCGCGGTCGTCGAGCGAGAGCGCGATGTCCGCCGCCCGGTCGAGGGGGTCGTCGACATCGACGAGCAGGTCGACGAGGAGGCTCGGGCCGCTGAAGAGCTCCTCGAGCTCCTCGCGCGTCAGCTGCCGCGGTAGCTCGCGCACCCGAACGGCGAGACGAGGAGCGGGACGTGGTAGTGGCCGTCCTCCAGCGAGATCTCGAGCTCGACCCTGCGGAAGAACGGCGAGGGCGGGTGGAAGACGAGCCGATAGTCGCCCGGATCGAGTCCGCTGGCGAGCTCGGGGATCCGGCCGTCGTCGTTCGTCTCGCCCCTGCCGATCCGCTCGTCGGCGCGAAGAAGCTCGACCCGGACTCCCCGGGCGGGCTCGCCGCGGCCGGTGTCGAGGACATGGGTGGAAAGGGAGACGCTCACGGGAGGAATCTTCGCGCCTGGGCGCGGTGTTCCCGCGCGATCTCGGCTTCGTCGGCCCTGACGAGCTGCCCGTCGCGCACGATCTCCTCGCCTGCGATGAAGAGTCGATCGACTCGGTGCGGCCCCGCCAGCACGAGGCCCCCGACAGGATCGGCGGCGCCGGCGAGCTCCAGTCCGTCCGTGCGCCAGACCGCGAGATCCGCGCGCTTGCCCGGCTCGAGCGATCCGATGTCGTCGCGCCGGAGCACCGCGGCACCGCCGCGGGTCGCCAGGCGGAGGGAGTCGCGGGTCGTCAGCGCCAGCGGCCCGTGTCGGCCGCGGGCGACGAGCAGCGCCTGCTTCACCTCGAGGAAAAGGTCGCTGCGCTCGTTCGATGCCGACCCGTCCACACCGAGCCCGACGGGCGCACCGGCGTCCAGCAGCTCACGCACTCTTGCGACGCCCGCACCGAGGCGGAGGTTCGAGGTCGGGCAGTGGGCGACACCGACGCCGAGCTCGCCGAACCGGCGAACGTCTGTGTCCGAGAGGTGGACGCAGTGAGCGCACCAGACGTCGTCGGCGAGCCACCCAACCTGCTCCAGGTACTCGATCGGCGTGCACCCGTAGAGCTGCTGGCAGTACGCCTCCTCCTCCACGGTCTCCGCCAGGTGCGTGTGGAGCGGGACTCCGTGCTTCCGGGCGAGCTCGGCCGACTCGACCATCAGCTCGCGGGTGACGGAGAAAGGCGAGCAGGGCGAAACCGCGACCTCGACGCCCCGCTGGATCAACGCCTCGGTCTCCTGAAGGATCGTCTCGCGATCCTCGACGAGGCTGTCGGGTGGAAGGCCGCCTTGCGACTCGCCGAGGTCCATCGAGCCGCGGCCGACGACGAGGTGCGCGCCGACGTCGTCCGCCGCCTGGAGCAGCGCGTCGATCACCCCGGCCTGCCCCTGCGGGAAGACGTAGTGGTGGTCGAACGCCGTCGTGCAACCCGAGAGCATCAGCTCGGCGAGGCCCGTGCGCGCCGCGGCGTACTCGGCCTCGCCGTCGAGGCGGGCCCAGATCGGATAGAGGGTCTTCAGCCAGGTGAACAGATCGGCCTCCTGCGCCTGGGCCCGAGTGAGGGTCTGGTAGAGGTGGTGGTGCGTGTTGACGAGGCCGGGAGTGACGACGGCGCCGCCGAGGTCGACCTTCTCGTCGGACTCAGGCTGAGGGCCGTTCCCGACCTGTCCGACCTGGCCATCAGCCAGCAGCACCCAGCCGTCCTCGTGCTCCGTCCCGTCGTCGTCCATGACGACGACGTGGGCGTTGTAGAGAAGCGATGTCACACCCGCAGCGGGACGAGTTCGAAGCGGTCGACGTCCACGAGCCCGCGGTCGGTGATCTTGAGGCTGGGGATCACGGACAGGGCCAGGAAGGCCATGGTCTGGAAGGGTGAAGGCAGCTCGCAGCCGAGCACGCGGGCCGCATCGACGCATGCCTGGCTCGCCGCTATCACCTCGTCGAGCGAAGCGTCCGAGAGCAGCCCGGCGATCGGGAGCTTCAGCTCCGCTTTGACGATTCCGCGGTCCACGACGACGACTCCGCCTCCGGTGTCGGAGAGCCTGCGTACAGCGCGGAGCATGTCGTCGTCCTTTACGCCCACGACGACGACGTTGTGCGCGTCGTGGGCGACCGTCGAGGCCAGTGCGCCGGACCGAAGCCCGAAGCCACGTACGAACCCGAGCCCGACTCGGCCGGTCCCGAGGTGCCGCTCGACCACGGCGATCTTCAGCAGGTCTCGCTCGGGATCGGAAACGGCCTTGTCGCCCTCGACGAGCGGCGTGTCGGATAGCGACTCGGTGACGATCTGGTCCGGCACGATCCCGATCACCCTCGCTGCGCCGCCGCCCTCCCACGGCACGACGAGGTCGTTCGTGGAGAGCGGCCGGATCCGGACCGTGTGGCGCACCCACTCGGGCACCTCGGGGTGCGGGATCTCCGCGACCGGCTTCCCCGCCTTGAGCACGAGCTCGGGGTCGAAGCGCTCGAGATCGCGCAGCACGAGGACGTCCGCCCGGTAGCCGGGCGCGAGCGCGCCGAAGTCGCGGAGGCCGTGCCACTGGGCCGGGTTGAACGAGGCCATGACGAGCGCGTCCTCCGGCGACACGCCAGCGGCGACCGCCTCTCGCACCATCGAATTGATGTGTCCCTCCTCGGCGATGTGCTCGGGCTCGCGATCGTCCGTGCAGAACGCGAGCCTGTGCGGCCCGAACTCGCGGACGAGCGGAAGCAGCGCATGGAGGTTGCGGGCGCCCGACGCCTCGCGGATCAGCACCCACATGCCTGCGCGGAGGCGCTCGCGGCCCTCCTCGATCGTGCTCACCTCGTGGTCGGAGCGGATGCCGGCCGCGGCGTAGGCGTTCAGGTCCTTGCCTCGCACCGACGGCGCATGGCCGTCGACGTGGGTCGCGCCGGGCAGCGCCAGCTTCTCGAGCTCGGACGCCGCGCCCGACACGACGCCGGGAAAATTCATCATCTCGGCGAGGCCAAGCACGCGCTTGCGGCGGAGCAGCCCCTCGAGGTCGCCGGGGAGGAGTGGCCGGCGCGGGGACTCGAACGACGACGCCGGCACGCAGGAGGAGGCCATGAAGAACACGTCCAGGGGGAGGTCGGCGCAGAGATCCGCGAGCCAGTGGACACCGTCCGTCCCGAGCACGTTGGCGATCTCGTGCGGGTCCGCCACGACCGTGGTGGTGCCGACCGGGAGCACGAGCCGCGCGAACTCGTCCACGAGCAGCTTCGACGACTCGAGGTGCATGTGGGCGTCGATGAAGCCGGGCGCCAGGTAGCGGCCCGAGACCTCCAGCACCTCGCTTCCTTCGTAGTCGCCAAGGCCGGCGATGTACCCGTCCACGATCGCGAGGTCGCCGTCGAGCCACTCGCGCGTGAAGACGGAGAAGACACTCGCCCCGCGGATCACGAGGTCGGCGGGCTCGTCGCCGCGGGCCACTGCGAGTCTGCGGCTGAGAGGCGGCATTGCAGGGAGAACGTACTAGCCTTGCTCCGTGGAGGTGCTGACCCCCCGTTCGCTCGACGAGGCCCTTGCGTCGTACGCCGAGCATCCCGGTGCCGTGCCGATCGAGGGCGGGACGGACGTGATGGTCGAGCTGAACTTCGACCGCGCCCGGCCTCCCGCACTCATCAACCTGAACGAGATCGGTGAGCTGAAGGGCTGGTCGCGAGAGAACGGCACGCTGCGGCTCGGTGCCGGCCTCACCTACCAGGAGGCGATGCAGACGCCACTGAGGGACGAGCTTCCGGCGCTCGCCGAGGCCTCACGCACCGTCGGGTCGCCCCAGATCCGCAACCGTGGGACGCTCGGGGGGAATCTCGGGACTGCATCGCCGGCCGGCGATGCGCTGCCTCCGCTCCTGATCGAAGGCGCAGAAGTGGAGCTGGCGAGCGTCCGAGGCGTCCGCCGGATGCCGGTGCGGGCGTTTCTGGTCGGGCCGAAGCGGAATGCTCTGGAGGCGGACGAGCTGATCACGGCGGTGCTCGTTCAGCCGAGCGGCGCGCCGCAGACGTTCATGAAGGTCGGGCCGCGGAACGCGATGGTGATCGCGGTCTGCTCGCTCGCGTTGAGCGCCGACCGCGAGCGTGGTGAGCTTCGCGCGTCATTCGGCTCGGCGGGACCGGTCACGGGCCTCGTCACCGCGCCGCTGGGCGAACGCGACTCTTTCCCGGATCGGGTCGCCGAGGCAGCGAGCCCGATCGACGACGTCCGCGGAACGGCGGACTACCGCCTCCATGCGCTCCGGGTCTTGACCGCGCGCGCCCTCGACCGCTGCCTCTCGTGAACATCACGGTCACCGTCAACGGCGAGGCAATCGAGGCCGAGATCTGGCCAGGCGAGAGCCTGCTCTTCGCGCTGCGCGAGCGGATGGGGCTCCCGGGCTCGAAAAACGCCTGCGAGCAGGGAGAGTGCGGGTCGTGCTCCGTCCTCCTCGACGGAAAGCTCGTCTGTGCCTGCCTCGTGCTCGCTGCCCAGGCCGACGGCCACGAGATCGTCACTGTGGAAGGCGTCTCCGAGAACGGGGAGCTCCACAAAGTCCAGGAGGCGTTCGTCGAGACCGGGGCCGTCCAGTGCGGGTTCTGCACGCCCGGCCTCATCGTTGCCACCGTCGACCTCCTGAAGCACAAGCCGGAGCCGTCCGACGACGAAATCCGCGAGGCGCTCTCCGGCAACCTCTGCCGCTGCACCGGCTATGCCAAGATCTTCGACGCCGTCCGGCTCGCGGCGGGGCAGGCGTGAGAGTCCTTTTTGTCTGTACCGGCAATACGTGCCGAAGCCCCTTCGCGGAGGCAGTGGCGCGGAAGGAGGGCGCCGACGTCGAGAGCTCCGGGCTGGCGGCGCGCCCAGGCGACGAACCGTCTGCCGACGCGATCGCCGTGGCGCGCGAGCTGGGCTTCGAACTTTCGTCTCACCGCGCACGTTTGCTCACCGAGGACATGCTCGGGTGGGCGGATGTCGTCGTCGGAATGACGGCGGCCCACGTCACCGAGCTCGATGGTCGGGGTGCCTACGGGAAAACTCGATTGCTCGGCGGAACCGATCTCGAAGACCCCTTGGGCGACGGCCCGGACGCCTACCGGCAGACATACGCTCGAATTGAGCACGACGTGCGGATGCTCTTCCAGGAGCAGGCGTGAGCAGCCCGAGCCCGACCCGCAAGCTCGAGCTCGGCCGGGTCGGCGAGTCTGTCAAACGCGTCGACGGGATCCCGAAGGTGACCGGTGAGTTCGCGTACTCGAGCGACCTCGTCGCGGCCGGGATGCTCTGGGGCCACACCCTTCGGAGTCCCCAGGCGCACGCCAGGCTCGTATCGATCGACATCACGAAAGCGGTGGGGATGGCCGGCGTCCACGCGGTGCTGACGCACGAAGACGTCCCCGGCGACAAGCGCTACGGGCTCGAATTCGCCGACCAGCCGGTGCTCGCCTTCGACCGTGTGCGGTACTTCGGCGAGCCGATCGTCCTCGTCGCGGCGGAGCATCCGGAGCAGGCCCGACGCGCAGCCGCGGCGATCGAGATCGAGTACGAGCCGCTGGAGCTCGTCATCGACGCCGAAAAGGCGGCCGACCAGGAGGCGATCCACCCGCAGCGCTGGACGGAGGGCCACGGATACCGAGACGACCCGCGGCCGAACGTCGTCCGCGACATGCGCATCGTCCGCGGCGACCCCGACGCGCGGGGCGACGTCTCCGTGGAGGGCTCCTACGAGCTCGGGATCCAGGATCAGGCGTTCCTCGGCCCCGAGTCCGGGCTCGCGGTTCCGGACGGGGAGGGTGGCATCGACATCTACGTCGCGACCCAGTGGCTCCACGTCGACCGCGACCAGGTGGCGCCGTGCCTCGGTCTGCCCAAGGAGCAGGTTCGGATCCACCTCGCCGGCGTCGGCGGAGCGTTCGGTGGTCGCGAGGATCTGTCGATGCAGCTTCACGCGGCGATGCTCGCGCTGCACACGAGCCGCCCGGTGAAGATGGTCTACACCCGCGAGGAGTCCTTCTTCGGCCATGTGCACCGCCACCCGGCGCGGATCTGGGCGGAGCACCGCGCCAACCGCGACGGGAAGCTCGTCAACGTCCGGATGCGGATCCTGCTGGACGGAGGCGCCTACGCCTCGAGCTCAACGGCTGTGACGTCGAACGCCGCGTCGTTCGCGGTCGGCCCCTACGCGATCGAGAACGCGTTGATCGAGTCGACGTGCGTCTACACGAACAACCCTCCGTGCGGCGCGATGCGCGGGTTCGGTGCTGTTCAGACCTGCTTCGCGGCCGAGGCGCAGATGGACAAGCTGGCCGCCGCGCTCGGCATGGATCCCGTCGAGCTGCGGCTCCGCAACGCGCTGGCCTCGGGCGATGAGCTGCCGACCGGGCAAAAGATCCTGGGCTCCATGCCGGTCGCCGATGTGATTCGCCGGGCGGCCGCGATTCCTGTGCCGGAGGCGGAGGAGCTCCCGCGCGACCCGATCCGGCTCCCCGGAGGAGCAGGGAACACGACGCGCGGCGACGGCGTCCAGCGTGGGGTCGGGTTCGCCGTCGGCTTCAAGAACATCGGCTACTCGGAGGGCTTCGACGACTACACGGCCGCGCGCGTACGGCTATTCTCGGATGCGGAAGGGGAGCTCGTCGCCGAAGTCCACTGCGCCGCGGCAGAAGTCGGTCAGGGCGTGACGAACGTCATCCTGCAGACAGCCCGCACCGAGCTCGAGCTCGAGAACGTCTCGATGGCTCCGGGCACCACGGCCGCAGTCGGTTCGGCCGGCTCGGCGTCCGCCTCACGGATG
>Ga0136614_10002901_pt1 | contig 10824 bp, 10 predicted proteins | sample AntDrymUQ2792106_2_FD_106643 | JGI IMG/M metagenome (GOLD analysis project Ga0136614, IMG submission 106643) | Polar desert sand microbial communities from Dry Valleys, Antarctica - metaG UQ279 (21.06) | ecosystem: Environmental > Terrestrial > Soil > Desert | place: Antarctica: Dry Valley... | reverse complement strand
CTCGTCAACGCCGCGAAGTGGTGCATCGGGAAGCCATTGCTCGCACGCTCGGCGCTGATCGAGCCCGATCGCTGGCAACTGGTCGGCTTGACCGCACTCGACAATGCACAGGCGATCCCACGCGGCGCGAAGCTCGTTGCCGACCCGGCGCGCGCGCTGCCGAACCCGATGCAGGGACACGTGACGTCGTGGTGCTTTAGTCCCAATCTCAATGCGTCGATCGCGCTGGCCCTCCTCGCCAACGGCCGTGCGCGGCACGGTGAAGAGCTCTGGGCGGTATCGCCGCTTGCAGACAAGCGGGTCGCCGTGCGCGTCGGTTCCCCCTGTCTTATCGACCCTGATGGAGCGCGCCTGCGTGTCTGAGAACGCCCTGTCCGTTGGTTCCACAACTCCAGGGCGGTACGGCGCCGGACCTGCCCAAGTTGTCCTCGCAGAGGCGACGATCGCCACGGCATGGAACGTCCAGGGCGATGCGACGCAACCGCTTTTCGTAGCCGAGGTACAGCGCCTCTTCGATGTAGCGTTACCCACGACGCCCAACACGACGTCGAAAGGGAGCGGGGTGACGGTGTTCTGGATCGGGCCTCGCTCCTGGCTGCTGGTCACGGGCGAACCACCTTCGGCATCTGGCCCATTCAGCAATCTTGCTGCTAATCGCGACGCGTTGAATGCACTCGGCGGCGCGTTATTCGATCTGTCGGCGGGCCGCATCGCCTTCACGATAACGGGCGAGCACGCCGTCGAGGTGCTCGCCTCTGGCTGCCCGCTCGATTTGCATCCGCGCGTGTTTTCCGCCGGTGCTTGCGCGCAAAGTATATTCGGCCATGTCAATGCGCTCGTCTACAAACCAGACGAAACAACATCGTTCACGCTCTTGGTCGCGCGAAGTTTTGCGCGCGATGCGTGGCAGGCGCTATGCTTATCGGCTGCGCAATATGGCTATGACGTTACATCACGCACGCCGTTTCGTTTAGGCTTGACCGTAGTGCGGCAAGAGTGACGATGCCCGTTATGCCAAGCGACACGTGATCCCGCGCCATCGGCAGCCGCTCCATGTGCTTCAGTTCCGCGCGGACTTCAGTGCCTCGGTCGAGGCGCCCGATCAGGCCAGGCAAGGTCCCGCCCGCATCGACGCGTGAAAGCGTCGTTCTTGATTCCGACGGCTGACGATTCGACCGCGAAATTAAGGATGCCTTTCCGAATGCGCACAAGTCATTCGAACTCTTGGCGGCCAACGCCGCCGTCGTGGTCATCATGGGGGAGCTGCGTGCCCATTTCGCCTCATCCCTCAAATTTTCATGAGAATCCATGCATAGCGTTTTGAGCACGACGGAGGTTTCCTGATCGCCATCGGGATCATCTTCACCGTCCCATATCTGATCTGGCGCTTAGGCAAGACCGACTACTATGCCCCCCTCGTGGTGGTGCAAATTATCACGGGAATTTTGCTGGGGCCCGGCATCTTGGGGAGAGTTTTCCCGAATCACTACACCTTTGTCTTTACCGAGCCGGTCGTTCAATCGTTGAACGGTATCGCCTGGTGGGCCGTGATGATTTTCGTGTGGATCGTCGGCCTGGAACTAGACCTGAAGAAGGCGTGGGTGCATCGCCGCGAGAGTGCCATCACAGCCGGACTCGCCCTCGCTGCCTGATGGGGCGCATCAGAACGCCGGGCGCGGCACGGCCGAGCGAAGACCTAGATGTGCAACGAATGGGTCAAAGTCTCTGTCGCTGTAGAGCAGTGTATAGCCGCTCTCAATGCACCACGTGGCAATCACCGTGTCGATTGTCTTGCGCACGGTGATCCCCAGAGCCCGCAGCGTGCGGAAGTTCTTCGCCGCTTGAATTGCAATGCGCTGTCCTCCCAAGTTGACCGCAACCAACGAGGTCAGCAATTTCTTGGCTTGGTTGAAGTCACCGTCGTTACCAAAGCCTTGAAGCACTTCGGTCAACATAAGGTCTCCCGTCGCCACAGGCTCACTTCCCAACAAGGCGTCCAGCTTGTCCGCCTCGGGCGTCGACGTTTCTCGAAAGTAGTCTATCCAAACACTGGAGTCGACCAGAATCACTTGTCGGTCCTCATCGCATCAAGGTCGCCCTGCCAGTAGAGCTTTCCTCGAAAGCGACGAATCTCTTCTTGCTGCCTTAGGCGCAGCAACGTCCGCAGCCCGAGCTCCACGGCTTCGCGCTTGGTCTTCAGGCCGGTCGCTCGCAGCGTATCCTTCATCAGTTTGTCATCAATCACGATGTTGGTTCGCATGGTGTGTATCTCCTTGACCGTTCATACACATCATAACTGGTGTTCAATCGCCTCGCAAGACACGCAGGAACCTAACCGTTCTGTTGAGCTACGACCAGATGAAATTTTGCGCCACCTTCCCAACTGCTCCGTCACCTTATTCCACTGCGCGGGCTCCCTTGACATGTTGCGTTCCCTTTCTCAATGGGATGCGCAAACGCCGTTCACGGACCACGTAGAAGCGGCGGGAACAAGCGGCGCCGCTGGAATAGCGACGCACGAATCGCGGCATCAACCCTGCTTCTGTCGGGTTGGCTACTCGCGGAAAATTCGACGGTGGATCATCGAAGCCTGCATGACTCATGCCGCTAGGTATAACGTCTTCGCGCGCTGCGCGCTTAACCAATTGTCACGCTTTCCGCAAGCCATGGCGCATGCCGCGCAAGCTCGGGTTGCCATTCGGTTCGGAAGATTTCACCGGCGTTCCTCGCGATAGTCTGAGGCAGGTCACCGTATTCTCCAGGCCGTGACACGAGAAGCAACTCGCGCGCAAAGCCAGCGCCCGGCACGGGAACAATCGTCACCACCTGCGGATTCGCGCGCGCCTGCAAGAGGCACAGCGGGGTGATCAACGCCCAGCCGATGCCGGCGGCGACCATGGCGACCAGGCTGTCGGCCGTATCGATCTCCAGTCGATGCGGCGGAACGACACCCTCCATATGCAGATAGCGCTCGATCTGCGCACCAATATGCGAGTCGATATTGAAGCGCACCAATGGTGCGATCGCGGTAAGCCGTGCAAGCGTTGCCGTCGCGCAGTCCTGGGCGAGCTGTCGCGGCAGGATCAGCACGTAAGGCTCGGCGAGCACCCGCTGCCGCTCGAATGCGAGAGCCCCCTCCGGCGGATCCGTGGTGACGATCATGTCAAGCCGCCGCTCGAGTAACGCAGCGCCTAGATTCGGGGATAGACCCGAGGCGACATGAATGTGCACGGCGGCTCGCAACAAGCTCTTGACGAGCGACGGGCCGATGGTCGCGGCGAACGAATCAACCATGCCGATCCGCAACAACTGCGCTTCGCCGCCAGCCTGTTCGCGCACCGTTTTATATAGCGTCTCGGCTTCGGCAACCAGCGCACTCCCGCGTCGCTGCAGCGCCGTGCCGGCTGCGGTCAGCACGAGCGGTCGCCGCTCGCGGTCGATCAGCACCGCGCCGATGCTTTCCTCGAGTTGGCGGATCACCTGCGACACCCCGGACTGGGATAGGCCCAGGCGCTTGGCCGCGGCCGTCATGTTCGCGAGCTCGGCAACGGTGAGAAATACTTTGAGTGCTTTGAGGTCGAGCACCGGGAAGCCGCGCAGAACGGCGCGTTCAATATCGCGTGCGCGGAACTCGTTAAATCTTAGCTTCCACGTCGCGGAGAAGGAGCAGTCTTCCTCCGAGGTCTGCCGGTCTCAGATTGAATGCCTTCATGAGCGCAAATTCTCCTCCGTGTACAACGTCAATTCCAACAAGCGTTCGAGCAGCTGCTCGGGGGGAATGCCGATGAAGTTCTTCAGCACGAGCTCCTTGGCGAACAGCCGGCAGATGTAGCGCAGCTTGAGCATCTTGCTGCGCGCCGCATAGACGAAATCGCGATGGCCATTATTGATCACGACGAGATTGCGCTCTGAGTCGAAACGAGAACGCCACAGCTCCCCGGCGGCCTTTTGATACGTGTAACCAGGCAAGCCTTGGTATGGAGAATCTCCACCGCTCGCCTTCGCGATCAGCGAGGCGGTCACCGTGATTTGCGCCTCGGCCCGGCACTCGACTTCGCCTTGGGTTAGGTTCACTTCGACGCGGACGAGCCCGGGTTCGGCCGCCGCGTGAAAAGCGGCGATTTCACCGTCGACACGGTCGAATATTCCCTCGCCTTCCACGATAGTCCACGCATACTTGAGATCATCCTCGACCGGCCGGCGCGCACGATCGCGTGCGATCGCACGCAAGGCGCGTGTGCCGCCGACCGGGATGACGCTCGATGTGGGCGAAATCATCGCCGTAAACAGCGGGCCCGCGTATTCGAAAAATTGTTTCTGCCGTTCGGGGCTGCCAATGTTCTCCCCAAACTCGCTGCCGGCTGGCTGCTCGCCCACAAGCTGCGGCGCTTCGTCTGCCGGGTCGGCGCGCGCTCGCGGCCGCGCCTTGCCTTCGCCACGGCGCAGATCGAACCAGTCGTACTCCTCCGCCGGCAACGCCAGCAAGGCGTTCTTGAGCGCACCTTGGACCGAGCGCAGCACATCGCGGCTCGCGCGCTCGTCTTCGGCGCGCTGCTGATCCTCGATAATTTTGGTCAGACGCAACTCGAGTGGCGCCAATTCGTCGCTCAAGCGCGCCAACGCCGCATCGTGAATGACGCCCAGGCGCGTCCCTGGAGTCAAATTGAGATACGGCGCGTCGATGATCCCCTGAACGTAGCCGCTCGTCCATGGCATGCGGGCGAATCCGTCGAGCTCGGTCAGGTTGCCGATGACCCGCGTACCGGAACGGTAGAGTGACACTGCATTCGCCGGTGAGTGCGCGTGTAAATAGAGCTCCGCATAAACCTCGCTCGGTGTGGGCAAACAGTCGGGAAGCTCATGCAACAAACGACCTTCGAACTGGCGCGGCTCGACCTTGAATTCGGTCCGTGCGGTTCGGTCAACGACGCGGATCGACGTGCCAGAATGACGGATACGATCGCGCAGTTCGGAGGCGAGGTACCACTGAATTTTCTCCCCGCTAAAATTCTTGATGCCCGGCAGGATGCCTCTAATCAGCACTTCCGTGCCAGGATCGGTGAAGAGCGCCGGCCGCTGCGTGATCCGATAGCTGGGGTCTCCTTTGCGCAAGTGCATCTGGTGGGCCCGCCCATCCTCCCCCGCCCCGGTCAACAGCAACTCTTCGCCTAGCGTCCAGAAGCTCAAGAGGCCGATGCCGAACTCACCTTGCAATCCAGTGCCGCCTTGTGCCTTCAAGCGGCGCTTGACCGAGTCGCAGACGTGTGTCGCGACGTAATGAAAATCCGGCGCGCCATCGGCATCCCTGCGCACGCCTTCACCGTCGTCCTTCACCCGCAGATAATGCTGACCTTTCTCCTTGCCTCGGGTGATGACGATCGTCTGCGCCCGCGCATCGATGCTATTTTCCACGAGTTCAGCCACCGCCTTTAAGGGATTGCTCTGCGAGAGAGCAATGATGTTGATGGCGTTCCAATGGTCGCCGATGCGCAGATTTCCGCCGGGTTTGGGTCTGCTTGGCGTCGCCGATTTTCTACGCTGGATGGACATGGGCGCGGGATGCGTGTGCGAGTACATGCCAACTGTTGACACAGGCGCCGCGAAAGCCGCTTGCGTTTGTCCTAATGATCAGAGCAACCCCTCGTCATTGGTGAAGTCGGCGAGTGGTGCGCAAGCGAATGCAGCGCCGCCTTGGCAATGCTCGCCGCACTCACTTCGAAATAGTCGCGCAGCGCGGCGCGGGTGTCGCTGCGGCCAAAGCCGTCGGTACCCAATGTGACGTATTCGCGCCGCACCCAGGTGCGGATCAGGTCCGGCACCGCGCGGACGTAGTCGCTCGCGGCGATTACCGGTCCTAGAGTTGCATCGAGGCATTGCTCGACCCAGCTCGCGTGCCACTGCACCGCTGCCGCTTCATCCTCTCTCGGTTTCGCGGCCACATCGCGATTGTGCCGCTCGCAGGCAAGGCCATCGCGGCGCAATTCGGTGAAACTCGTGACACTCCAAACCTCCGCGGCAATCCCGTGATCCTTCTCCAACGTTTCCGCCGCCGCCAGAACTTCGCGCAGGATGGTGCCCGACCCGAGTAGCTGGACGCGCGACGTACTCTCGCTCGCAAGCCCGCTCGGTCGCAACAAATACATGCCGCGCTTGATGCCTTCTTCGATCCCCGAAGGTAGCGGCGGCTGCACATAGTTCTCGTTCATCACGGTCACGTAATAGAACACGTCCTCCTGCTCGGACAGCATCCGGCGCATGCCGTCGCGCAGAATCACCAGGAGCTCGTAGCCGAAGCAAGGGTCGTAAGCGACGCAGTTGGCAATGGTCGAGGCGATCAAGTGGCTCGTCCCGTCCTGGTGTTGCAACCCCTCGCCGGCGAGTGTCGTGCGCCCGGCCGTCGCGCCGATCAAAAATCCGCGCGAGCGCGAATCGGCCGCGGCCCAGATAAGGTCGCCGATTCGTTGAAAACCGAACATCGAATAGAACGCATAGAACGGAAGCATCGGAGTTCTGTGCACGCTGTAGCTAGTCGCAGCAGCAATCCAGGACGACATGGCACCCACCTCGGTGATGCCTTCCTCGAGAATCTGACCATCCTTCGCCTCTTTGTAATAAAGCAATTCTTCGTGGTCCTCAGGCTCGTAGAGCTGGCCGACGGTCGAGTAAATACCGAACTGCCGAAAGAGCGATTGCATGCCGAAGGTCCGCGCCTCATCCGCGACGATCGGCACGATGCGGCGGCCAAGCGCCGTGTCCTTTAAAAGTTGCGTGAGCGCTTGCACGAATACCATCGTCGTCGACTGTTCGCGACCACGCGATCCTTCGAGCAGCTTCGCGAACGCAGCGAGCGGCGGCAGAGCGAGGGTCGGAGAACGACTTGCGCGCGAGGGAAGGTAGCCGCCTAGCGCCTGACGACGGCTGTGCAGATACCGCATCTCCGGTGTGTCTCTGGCGGGCTTGTGGAAGCGGACTTGCTCGATGTCGGCATCCGAGAGCGGCAACTCGAAACGATCACGAAACGCGCGCAGCGCCTCGTCGTCGAGTTTCTTTTGCTGATGCGTCGTCATCTTGCCCTGCCCCCATTGCCCCATGCCGTAGCCCTTTTTGGTCTTGGCCAGGATCACTGTCGGCTGACCTTCGTGGTGCACGGCGGCATGGTAGGCGGAATAGATTTTGACGGGGTCATGCCCGCCGCGACGCAAACGGTCGATGTCCTCGTCCGACATGTTCGCGATCAGCGCGCTGAGCTCCGGATACTTGTTAAAGAAGTGCTCGCGGTTGAAGCGGCCGTCGGTCGCGGCGTAAGTCTGGAACTCACCGTCGACGGTCTCATGCAGACGCTGCAGCAGCACGCCGTCTTCGTCACGCGCGAACAGCAAATCCCAGTCAGCACCCCATAAGAGCTTGACGACATTCCATCCAGCGCCGGCGAAGAGACCTTCGAGCTCCTGGATGATCGAGCTATTGCCGCGCACGGGCCCATCGAGTCGTTGCAAATTGCAATTGATAACGAAGATCAGGTTGTCCAGGCCCTCGCGCGCGGCGAGCGACAAGCCCGCAAGCGATTCGGGCTCGTCCATCTCGCCGTCGCCGACGAACGCCCAGACTTTGCGGTCGCCGAGGTCGAGGATCCCGCGTCCCGCGAGGTACTTCATGAAGCGTGCCTGATAGATGGCTTGGATCGGCCCCAATCCCATCGAGCCCGTTGGGAACTGCCAGAAATCAGGCATGAGCCATGGGTGTGGATAGGACGAGAGTCCGTTGCCTCCGGTTTCGCGACGGTAGTTGGCTAGCCGCTCTTCGCTCAAGCGGCCTTCAAGAAACGCCCGGGCGTAAACGCCGGTTGCCGAGTGCGGTTGAAAATAAATGAGGTCGCCATTGTTACCCGCGCGAAAGAAATGATTGAAGCCCACTTCGAACAAATCGGCTGCTGATGCGTAGCTTGCGATATGTCCGCCGAGCTCAGGGGATGCACGATTGGCGCGAACAACCATCGCGAGCGCGTTCCAGCGCACGATCGACGCGATCCGCCCCTCGAGCGCCAGATCGCCCGGATATTGCGGCTGCTCGGCGAGGCCGATCGTGTTGCGATACGGCGTGCTCAACACTGGCGGCATTTGCACATGTCGCTTGCGTGCATGCTCGAGCAGCCGGCGCAAGAGATAAGTGGCGCGGTCGCGGCCCTCGGTTTCGACAAGCGCATCGAACGCATCGAGCCATTCGCGTGTCTCGACCGGATCGGGGTCCTTGCGATTGACGCGCCAAAAAGCGGAGGCGCCCAAGTCGGAGAGGTCGTTCATGGTTTGGCTTCCCGGATGAGGGAGGTCTTAAGGTGCGATGCTATCGTAGAATGCCGGGGCCAAGATCAGGATTGCAACCATGCGAGTGATCGGTCCCAATAAGCATCGCTCGGAAATCGAGCTCGATCCGGTGCAGGCTTATCGACGCGGGCAAGTTTTGGACCGGATGCTGCGATCGGCGATCCCTGCGCACACGCGCGGGGTCTATCGCGGAACGGCCGACATCTTTGCGCGCATGGATGAAGCGCGCATGATCGAAGCGGCACGCAAAATCAACGCTCGATGAGTACCGACGACCTTGTTCTTAGGTTATTGGAGCGATTCAGGGATGAGGAAGTCGAGTACGTTCTAGTTGGCGGCCAGGCAGTGCGGCTGAACGGTTTTTTGCGTGCAACCGAGGATGTGGATGTGCTGCTGAAGGCTACTCGCGACAATGGCGAGCGAGTCAAGCGCGCGATGAGCTTCCTCGAGGCGTCGCAGGAAATCGATCCTGCCTGGTTCGAGCCCCAGTCCGGCGACGTCGAGAATATTCGGGTGGCCGACGATCTTACGGTCGATCTGCTGTTCGCCGCAAACGGCGAGACGTACGAATCCATGCAGCCCTTTGTGCGCGAGCTGCTCGTTCTAGGCGTCACCGTACGCGTCTTGAACATCGACGGCCTCCTCAGGAGCAAAACCGACTATCGCGAGAAGGATGTGCTGGACAAGCAGGTTCTACGCCGTATCAAGGAAAGGCTCGACCACTAGCCGGAACTAAGGACGTTCTAGTTGACGTCGAGCTGCGCCGCAGCCACTTCGCTGATCGCCTAGCTCCACGGAAACGGGCTGTGGCTCACCGGATGCAGGCGCCCTTGCGCGTAGCGCGAAAAGCGGAACGGCTCGAGCAGCGCGCGCGATGAGCCCAGAAGGTCGTCGGCGACGAGCTCCCCGACGCCGATCATCTTGTAGCCGTGATTCGAATCGGCGATCAAGTACACGTTCTCGCGGAAGCGATCGAACACGGGAAAGTTGTCCGGCGTGAAGCTGCCCACGCCGCCTGAAGGCTCCTGCTTGTAGACGCCGTGCTTGCCCTCGAAGCGCTTCTGGCAGAACGCGAGCGCCGAGGTCCACATATCGGCGAAATTGTCGGTCACGACAAACTCGGGTGACTTGGGGCCGTAAGGGTCGACGCGCACATCATCGGGGTCGCGCTCGACCACGGCCGGCATCGCGCCACCTTGCACGCCGCCGAAGTGGAAGTCGGGCTTGTAGTAGAGGCCCCACAACGCGTTGGTGATCAGCCGCCCGTCGCGGTCGGAATAAAGAGGGGCGTCGGTATCGACGTGGATCACCGGCGGCATCAATCCGGCGTTGGTCTTCTGGAAGTTGGGATCAACGCCGAGCGTTCCCTCCTGCAGTGCCATGTAGTGCCACATGCGCACGCCGTCGTGGACTTTACCGTCGCGCCCGGTGATGCTGATCGACTTCGGCAAATCGAGCATATTCCAGATCGAGTTCACCCAAGGACCGACGGCAACGATGACCTCTTCGCACTCGATTGGACCTTCTGACGTCTCGACGGCAGTAATCGCGCCAGTGCCGTTCGCCGATCGAAAGCCGGTGACGGCGACTCCTGAGATGATCTCCACACCCAGCGCCTTCGCCTTGTTGACGAGACCTTGAACCGACGCCTGATTGTTCGCGTAACCACCGCGCTTTTCATGGAGCACCGACGTGATGTTCTTCGCCTGCCAATCGTGGAACATCTGCTGCATATAGCGCGACGAATCTGCTTCCCCTTCGATGAAGACCGATTCGTAGCCGATCGCCTTCTGCTGCTCGTAGATCGTGCCGACCTGCGCATGCATGACTTCGGGGCTGATCTGCATGTAGCCGACCGGGTGATAGCTGTACGCATCGGGATCGCTCTCCCATACCGAAACCGAATGCGCCATCAGTTCGCGCATCGCCGGCTGGAAATAGTTGTTGCGGACGACCCCGCATGCAATACCGGAAGCTCCTGCGCCGGGCCCGGTCTTGTCGAGGACCACGATCCGCGCCCCGCCTACGCCTACCGACAAACCCTTCGCTTTCAATTTTTGCGCGAGATGCATGGCCGTCGACAGGCCGTGAATGCCGGCGCCGATAACAACGTAGCGCGCAAATGCGGGCAGTGCTGGCATGAAGCGGTCCTCACTTGAATCGATGATGTGATCATCGCGGACCGGTCGGCTCGCCACCATCACGAACGCGACCCTTGCTGGCGCGCGGGCGACATCGCTGGCCGTCCAAACGGATATCAGTGAGCGGATTACGGCGATTTGTCGGAGAGCCTTGCGAGTGATGGCGGAATTCCGAGCGGTTAAGCCAAAGCGTCAGTCAATCGGGCGCAGCAACTCGTCGACGAGCGTCGCAAGCGACCCTGGAACCTGCACCAGAGTTGCGACTGCCCGTTCCACTTTCGCCGCGCGCTCCGCGCCCAGAACCGGCACCGCGAGCTCGCGATACTTGGCGCGCAACTCGTCATCGTTGAGCGGATTCTCGG
>Ga0136614_10002900_pt1 | contig 10825 bp, 10 predicted proteins | sample AntDrymUQ2792106_2_FD_106643 | JGI IMG/M metagenome (GOLD analysis project Ga0136614, IMG submission 106643) | Polar desert sand microbial communities from Dry Valleys, Antarctica - metaG UQ279 (21.06) | ecosystem: Environmental > Terrestrial > Soil > Desert | place: Antarctica: Dry Valley... | reverse complement strand
GTCATATCTTATTCCACCTTGTCATTAAATTTAACGACAGAATTATTCTACAACCTGTCAGCAAGTGTCAGGTCAAGCGCTATTTTGCAATCTCGCCAACCGATTCAATTAAATGACAAACCGAATCGCCGTCTGGCATCGAATTTTTCATTTTCGACCAGTCTTGAAGAGCGTTTTCCATCTTGCGTTGCAGTTTTTGCATTTCTTTTATTTTGCGGCGATTTTCTTCGATGCGACGAACGACGATTTCTCTGACCATCGGGCAAGGTGAGTTTCCGTGTTTGGCTTCGTCTAAAACATCGGCGATTTCGGAGAGCGAAAATCCCAAATTTTTCGCCGCTTGGATAAAGCGAAGACGCGTTGCGTCCGACGGTTGATAAATTTTATAGCCGTTCCGCAGGTTGCGCGATGGCTTCAATAATCCGATGCGCGTGTAATGCCGCACGGTATAAAGCGAAACCTCAGACTTTTTGGCGAGAACATTTGCCGTTATCATAAATTTTTCTCTCCGAAATTATTTTAGCGAAGGCGTTGGAGTCGATGAAGTCGCTCTGCGCGGCGCGCTCGAATGCCAATGCACGATTTGCCAGCGACCGTCGCGTTTTTCCAGCACGGCAGTGCCGAGTCCGCCGCTTTGTATATTTCGCGTGCCGATGTCGGCGGCGAGCGCGTATTTGAACGTTGCCCACGCCGTCTTGCCCTAAACTTTTACTTTCAGATCAGAAAATGTGTATTTCGTGCTCTTAAATTCTTTCAGTTCCGGCGCGAGATGAGAGTTGCGGTAATCCGTCCAGCCGTAATTGGCGTGTCCGCTCTCAAAAACCGTCACGTCTTCGCTGTTTGCCCAGATTTTATCGAGCGCGGCTAAATCGCCTTTTTCGACCGCCTGTGCTTCTCTGGTCAAAACGTCGGTTACGGCTTTTACTTCATCGGTTTGCGCCGAAACACTTCCATAAAAATTAAAACCGGCAACCGCCGTCACAACTGCCAAAACCACTATGAAGAAAAGTTTTCCCGAATTCTTTTTTTTAATCATCACCAAATTTTCGCCTCAAATTTATAAAATTAAACGCCTTTGAATTTTCCGGTCAGCCAAATCGCCAACGGCACGAGCAAAGTCAATTGAACAAAAGGCAGCAATCCGACATTAATAACCGGCAAAACAATCATTTGTTCGCCGCATGACCACAACCCGAAACGAAACGCGAACTACTCGAAAATAACGGCGCACGACGCGCCCAAAATCGCCGCGCACAAGTAAAATTTCGCGCCGCTCGACCTCATTAGAAACTTCAAAAAAACGTAAATCGCAATTGTTACAATCGCGTCTCCAACAGAAGCCAAAGTGCAGAACAAAAAACTTTTCGTCCACGTATCGCCGGCTTCCGCAGCGTAAGCGAACATCTGTCCGATTTCCCAAATCCAGTTCAACCCGAAAGCGATAACAGACAAAATGCCGTAAAAAATCAGACTTGAATTCTTGTCATAATTATCGGATAAATGCTTCACAAAAATCCTCAATGTTTCATATTGTTCATCTGCATTTCATCCATCGCATCGCCCGCCCTGCCGTAGCCTAATTTTTAACCTTCGCTTCATTAATTGCGGCTAGTCTTCCGTTACCGACTTCGGCGTTTTTTCCGAAAACGGCGGCACGTCCGCGTCACGCGGCGTTTCGGTTTCCACGTCGCCCCACTCGTTTGCGCCGAGCGTTCGTCCTTCACGCTCGGCGATAATTCGTTCCGCGCTCGGTTTGCCGAATTTATAAAACACGGCGGGCGTAACGATTTGGTCGAGTAGCGTCGAGGTTAGAATGCCGCCTAAAACTACTACTGCGAGCGGGTGCAGAATCTCTTTGCCGGGCGCATCCGCCGCCAAGATAAACGGAATCAAGGAAAGTCCCGCCGTCAGCGCGGTCATCAAAACCGGAACTAATCTTTCCAAGCTACCGCGAATAATCATTTGTTCGGTAAAACCTTCGCCTTCCTCGCGCATTAAATGAAGATAATGCGAAATCATCATAATCCCGTTGCGCGAGGTGATGCCGACGAGCGAGATGAAACCGACCAGAGTTGCAATCGAGAAAACGCCGCCCGTAATCAACATGGCGATAACCGCGCCGATGAGCGCGAGCGGAATGTTTATCATTACCTGCAACGCGACGCGCCAATCGCCGAGAGCTTTTAACAGCAGAAAGAAAATGGCGGCGAGCGAGAAAAGCGAAAGCACGGAAAGCGTCCGAGTTGCCTCCTGCGAAGCCTGAAACTGACCGCCGAATTCGACGAAGTAGCCGGGCGGCAAGTTAACCTGCGCGGCGACGCGCTCCTGCATATCGCCGACCACTGAGCCTAAATCGCGTCCGCCGGTGTTTGCCGAAACGACTATTCTGCGCTTCGTGTTTTCTCTTAAAATTTGATTCGGACCCGGAATTTGCTCGATGTCGGCGACCGCCGAAATCGGTATCTGCGTTCCCTGCGGCGTGTCAATCGTCGTGCCGCGCAGCGCGTCGAGGCTATTGCGCGAAGCGTCGTCAAACCGGACGACGACATCGTAACGCCTGGCTCCTTCAATTGCTTCGGAAACACGGCGCCCGTTCAAGGCGGTTTCGAGCGTTTCGGTAATCTCGCCCGGCGACAAGCCGTATTGCGCGGCGCGGGCGCGGTCAATATTAAAGCGCACCTGCGGAATCAAAACCTGTTTCTCGATCTGCACGTCGGTCGCGCCCTCGACCGTCTGCATCACGTTGCGAAGCTCTTCCGCCTTCGAGCGCAACACGCTTAAATCATCGCCGAAAAGTTTAACGGCGATTTGAGCGCGAACGCCGGATTGCAAATGGTCTAAGCGATGCGAAATCGGCTGTCCAACGTTGACCGAAACGCCGGGAACGACAGCGAGTTTTTCCCGAATGTCGGCTAAAATCTGCTCACGCTCGCGCTCCGACTCCTTGAGGTCAACGTCAATCTCGGTGTAATGAACACCCTCAGCGTGTTCGTCGAGTTCGGCGCGTCCGGTGCGCCGTCCGGTCGAGACGACTTCAGGAACTTCTAAGATGAGTTTTTCTGAGATTTGCCCGATGCGATTCGATTCAGTCAGCGAAGTTCCGGGCTGCGCCTGGACGTTAACCGTTAAAGTTCCCTCGTTAAAGTCGGGCAAAAACGCCGTGCCGACGAATGGCAGAGTCGCCATCGTCAAGGAAAATAAAACGGCTGCGCCGACCATTATTTTATACGGGTGGCGAAGCGTCCAGTGCAGTAACTTCTCGTCGTACTTTTTTAAGAAACGCACGACGAAACTATCTTCTTCCGTGTGGTCTTTCGGCTCGCTATTTTCCGGATTTTCGCTTCCCGTGAATTTCGATTTCAGTTTTCCAAACCAGCGTGACGCGAGCGTTTGCTTGCCCCGGAAAAGCTGCGGCAGAAGATACGAAGCGAGAACCGGCGTAATCGTCAGTGAAACGAAAAGCGACGCGACGAGCGAGGTGATGTAAGCTAAACCCAGTGGCGCGAGCAGTCTGCCTTCTACGCCCGTCAGCAAAAAGAGCGGCAGAAAGACGAGGGCGACGATAATCGTGGCGTAAACGATCGACGAGCGAATTTCCAGAGAGGCGTTGTAAATAACTTCGAGCGGCGGGCGTGGACTGGGCAAATAACGATTCTCGCGCAGACGGCGGAAAATATTTTCGATATCGACAATAGCGTCGTCAACCAGCTCGCCGATGGCGACTGCCAATCCTCCGAGAGTCATTGTGTTGATGGAAATTCCGAATGCCCACAAAACCAGAAACGTAACGACGAACGAGAGCGGAATCGCCGTCAGGGTAATCGCCGTCGTGCGAAAATTTAAGAGGAACAGGAAAAGAATAATCGCCACCAAAATCGCGCCGTCGCGCAGGGCTACGACGACGTTACCGATGGAAGCCTCGATAAAATTCGATTGACGAAAAAGGTTCGTGTTGATTTCGATGTCGGACGGCAAAGTGGTTTGCAGTTCTTTCATCGCCTGGTCAACTTTTTCGGTCAACTCAATCGTGCTTGCGCCGGGTTGTTTCTGCACCGACATAATCACGGCAGGCTTGCCGTTCGCGCCGGCATCGCCGCGTTTGATTCGCGCACCGAATTCGACGTTTGCCACATCACCCAGACGAATCGCCGTGTTATTTCGATAGACGACGACCGTTTGTTTGAGTTCGTCAATCGTATAAAAACGTCCGAGATTTCTGACCAGATATTCCTGTGATTGCGCGTCAACAAAACCGCCGGTCGAATTAGCATTGGATTTCTCCAGCGCGGTCGTTACCTCTTCAATCGTGACATTAAACTGCTTGAGTTTTTCGGGCGACACGAGTGCTTGATATTGCTTTACGCCGCCGCCGATGGGAATCACCTGCGAAACTCCGGCGATGGTTAGAAGACGCGGGCGAATCGTCCAGTCGGCGAGGGTGCGCACGTCGAGCGGATCTGTTTTTCCGTCTTTCGACGAAACGGAAATCAGCATAATCTCGCCCATAATCGAGGAAATCGGCGCGAGAAATGGCGAAATTCCTTCGGGCAGTTGCTCACGGGCTTCGGTGATTTTTTCGGCGACGAGCTGGCGATTACGGTAAATGTCCGTTCCCCAACCAAATTCAACATAAACAATCGAGAGCCCGATACCGCTCTGCGAGCGCACGCGCTCTACGCCGGGAAGCCCATTCATCACGGTTTCAATCGGAAAGGAAACCTGCGTTTCGACTTCTTCGGGCGCGAGTCCTTCGGCTTCCGTTAAAATCGTAATCGTCGGCTTGTTGAGGTCAGGGAAAACGTCAACCGGAAGATTCAGCGCGACATATGCGCCCCAGACGAGAAGCAGAGCCGCGATTGCCACGACAATCAGCCGATTTTGTAATGCCCATTTAATTATTGCGTTCATTTTATAACTACACCGAAACAGCTATTGTCTGTGCTTCCATCTGCGATTGCCGCCGCTTCTGGAAGCCGACTGCCTGAATTATCAATGTCCAAACCAAAAACGCTCCGAAGATAAAAACGAACGGCACGATGCGCTTTTCCACCGCGATATAAAGAAAAGCGTGCAAAGCAACCAAAGCGGCGAAAACATAATTCCACCGCTGAATCGCTTTCCAGCTTTTGCTTTTCAAAACGGTCAACGAAAAATCGTTGGAAGTTGCGAGCAGAATGAGGACGACGAGCGTTGCCGCCAAGCCTGAATAATTGGCAAGCCCGAAAAAATCTGTTCGCAGACCGCCGGTCTCCGTCACAAAATATAGCGTCCAGCTTTTCATATGGACGTTCAGTCCGAGGACGACGTGAGCGATTGACAAAACGCCGCACCAAATTCCGATGTCGCGGCGTAAATCGGTCGAAACCGGATTTGACCGCCCGCGCAAAATTTTCCATGCGCCGAGCGAAAGCGTTATCGCCAACAAAGCCGTTCCGACATATCCGGTTGCCAAACTCCAACAAAAAATCCGGGATTGCGGCGAAGGATAAATGAGCGACAAAATACCATAAAGGAAAGCGGTCAGCGTAAAATTGATGACCGCCAGCGACAAATGATAGCGAAAACGTTTGCGGGCGCGTTCAGCCGTCAGTAAATGTTTCATACGTCATTTTTGATAGTAAAAACTTGTATTAAATTTCGCCGCCCGTTATTTTAACCACCTTTCTTTCCATTCGTTCATCATTTTAATTTCGGCTTCCTGCGCTTTGATAATCTGGTTTGCCAGCGTTTTGATTTCCGGGTGTTCGGCTTTCGTCAACGCTTCTTTCGACATTGTGATTGCGCCCTTGTGATGCGGTGTCATCATATCGAGAAACATCAAGTCGAATTCCTTTCCGCTTGCTGCTTCCATCCGTTTCATTCCGTCGCCCATCATCATTTTCATTCCGTCGCCCATTCCAGGCATTTCCATATTCATCGCCTGCGGCTTTCCGGCAAACCACTTTTCGCGCCAGCTTTTCATCTGCGCGATTTCTTTTTCCTGGTCTTTGATAATTTTCTGCGCGAAAGCCTTGAGTTCCGCGTTCCGCGTTTTCTCGACAGCCATCTTCGCCATATCCAACGCGCCCTGATGGTGATGAGTCATCGTGTCAATAAACTGCAAATCATATGGCTGCGAAGCGGCGTTCGGCGAGCTTTTCATATCCATCATTCCACTGCCGCTGCTCATCGAATTGTCGTTCATCATCGTGTTGCTGTTCATATTCATCATCGAATACTCATTTGAATTCTGGACGACAACGGCGTTCGTGCGCGTGTTAGTGTTTGTGTTCGTCGAGGTTGGCGCAGTCTGACAACCCGCGAAAGCAATCGCCGCCACACTCAAAAAAACGGTTAAGATAATTGTTTTCATTTTCCTCTGCTATTAATTTTCCTTGATTTTATTAATCGGCAACGACGATGCTGCCTTTCATCATCCCCATTCCGCAGGTGAAAGTAATGTTGCCCGCTTCCTGCGGCGTAAGGCTGACGATGACATCTTTGCCGACGGGCAGAGTTTTGCGAATTTTAAGTTTCGGAAAAACGACGACGTTTCCGCAGTTATTTTTGTCGGCGCGGTTGAAAACAAGATTTAGTTTGTGTCCCGCTTCCGCCTCAATCGAGGCGGGCGAAAAGCCGTTTTTGTCCACCCTGATTTTGACCGTGCGCGTGTGCGCTTCGACCACATTTGTTACCAAGGCGAACGCGCCGCCCAAGCCGACGATTAACGTCGCCAAACCTAAACATAATTTCAATTTTTTCATTTTGTTTTTCCTCTTTAATTGTTTTTGTCTGTATTTTAGTTTTCGCTCACGACGAGTTTGCCGCGCATCATATCCATTCCGCAGGCAAAAGCGATTTCGCCCGCTTCCGTCGGCGTAAATTCAATTAAAACGGTTTCGCCGACAGGCAATTTTTTCTTAATGTTTTGTTTTGAAAAAGCAACTTCGCCGCCGCAGTTGTTCGCGTCCGCCCGGTAAAATGCGAGTTTGACGGGCTGACCCTTTTTCAATGGAATTGACGACGGCTCGTAGCCGCTCGCGGAAACCGTTACCTTTATCGCACCTTCGGGAATATTTGCGGTCTTGACTTCCGCTTTTTGCTCGCTGCCGCCGACGTTTACAACAAACGGCACGGTGATAACCTGTCCGCCGCGTTGGAACTGCGCCCAGACTTTATAAAAGCCGGAGCGCGGAAAAGCGGTGTGTGCCGAAACTTCTGACGCGCTCGTCTTTTTCGTTTCGCCTTCCATCATCGAATGTTTGTGTCCGTCCGCATTGTGGTCGTCCATTTTCATCGCGTCATCCATTTTGCCCGATTCGTTGTGTTCGCCTTTCGACATCGGATGCGCGTGGACGAAATCTTTCATATCCTCGCTGATGATGACAAAGTGGGCGAGTTCGCCCAAATAATTCTGCAAATCCGTGGCGGGCTTGCTGCTCGCCGCGTCAAAAGCCGCGAAATTCAGCATCAATTCCTGTCCGCCTTTTATCTCGCCGTCCGGTTTCATCGCCACGCGCAAACTACCCACGGTCTTTTCAAATTTAGCGTCCGCGACGAGCGGAACTCGTGCGCGTTCCGCGCCGCCGACTTTGATGTCAACCTGCTCGACCACCTGCGTCGCTTCCTGCGGCGTAAAATCAGCGTAAAGTTTATATTCGCCGCCGTTCGGGAAAACGTGCTGGACGCGGTAACTGCCGTCTGCCGATTGTTCAGGATGAATGTGATAAAACTCCGCTAAATCTTTTGAGACGACGAGCAGGTGCATCGGTTTTTCGTGAACGACTTGCAAATCTTTCACTGTCGCGCCTTGCTTGTCCTTGACGGTGAATGCAAGCATCGTCGGCGCTCCGGCTTGAATCGTTCCCGGCTCGCTTTTGAAATCAACCTTGAAAGCACGCTCGACGTTGGTCGTCGTGTTGCTTTCGGTCGTCGTGTTGCCCGCGACGACCGACGCATTTGAATTTTCGGCGGTTCGGGTAGTTGCCGCGTTACTACAAGCCGCCATAAACACGGCAAAAACTGAAAATGTAAAAATTGTTCCTAATATAAATATTTTTCTCATTTTTCCTCTCTTTCCTCTTTAATAAATTATTAAGCCGACGGCTGTGTCGTTCGAAGCTGATAAACACCTTCGACAACTACGCGGTCGCTTTCTTTTAATCCTGATTTGACTTCGTAAAAATCCGCGCCTTCCGCGCCGAGCGCAACGGAGCGCCGTTCGAAAGTTTCGCCGCCCGCCAACACATAAACGAACGTCGAGCCCTGCTCGCGGACTACCGCCGATTTCGGCACAGCTAAAACCTGCGCGTCGCCGCTAGTGTCAATCGTGATTTCGACGAAATTACCGTCGCGCAAGCGTTGCGAAGGATTTATCACCTCATAAATGACGGGAACGGCGCGGGTTTCCGCGTTGACGCTCTGCCCGATGGAAATGAGCCGCCCGTCGCCGTCAGCCGTTCCGATGGTATACACTTCGCCCGACAAAGCCGCCGACGTAAAGCTCGCGCGCGTTGACTCGCGGATAACCGGCAAATCGCGTTCAAAGACATTAGCTTCAATCAAAACGGTCGAAAGATTACTGATGCTCAAAAGTTCCGTTCCCGTTTCGACTTGCTGTCCGCTCGTCGCTTTGATTTCATTAACGATGCCGGTAATGGGCGCGGTCAGCGGGAACGAGCGCGTGGGTTGATTGACGCGCGGTACGCGGAAAATATTCTGTCCGGCGTTTGTTTGCTTGATTTGGTTGTCAAGTAGGCGCACCTGTTGCTCGGCGGAAGCGACTGACTGCTCGGCAACTTTGACCGCCGTCTGCGCTTCTTCGACGCGCTTTTTCGGAACCGCACCGACTTCTACGAGATTTTCCGAACGCCGCAATTCACGTTGCGCCTGCGCGAGCTGTGTTCTGGCTTGATTTGCATTGGCACGTTGTTCAGCTTGCTGCCCTTGCAGTTGCAGAACTGTATTTTTAATTTGCAGCCTTTGCGCTTCGACCTCGCGCTGCTGGGCTTCGACTTCAAGGCGTTGCGATTCGAGTTCGGTTTGACCGGAAACATCCAAAACCTGCTCGACCGTGCCGATTTGCTCGCCGCGCCCGACTGTCGAACCGATTGTCAAACCCTGCCGCAAAACGATTCTGCCCGCGACCGGCGGCACGACGACGGCGCGCGCGTCGGGACGCGCCCGCACTACGCCTGTTACTTTCAAGCCGCTCGTAATTTGACGAACTTCAACGGGCTGGGTTTTTATCCCGAAAAGAATTTGCGATTCTTTCGGTATGGTGACCACGCTTGTAAGCGTGTCGGCGAGTCCCGTCGTCGGCGCGGTTTCTGCGGTCGTCGCCGCTGCTGCCGTGATAACGCGCGACTGGCGCGGCGGAGCAAAATATGCGAGCGCGAAGGTGCCAAGCGCGAATAATAAAATCGCCGCGAGAGCAAACGGCGCGACTCGCCGCACTCGTTGATTGTTGCTCGCACCTTTTGATTTGACGAAAACCGTGCCGAGCACGCCTAAAGTCAAAAGGCTCAAAATCGCCAATCCGAGCCAGAACGTCCAGTTAAGCGAAGCTTTGCCGACGCTAACGGGAAAATCCGTCGAGAAATTCCGATTATCGCCGGTCGCCAAATTGAAGACGACTTTGTAATCGCCCGCATCTTCAAATGTGTAAGCAAGGCGATAAGCGTTTCCGCCTTCGTGCTGCGCCGCCAGATTTTCGGCGACACTTCCGCCGCCTGCCGTCGTAATTTTCGCCGTCACCTGCGCGTTTTCGAGTGGCGCGGGTTCGCCGCCGCCAAAACCGCCCTCGACTTTTTCGGCGAGACGGACGACGAACTGCACCGTTTCTCCGGTGCGCGGGTCGGACGGCGTGCGCGTCAGTTGAACATTGAATTGACCAGCATCGGTCTGCACGTTGCGCTCAGCGGTGATGCTGGCGATTTTTACTCCCGTAGTGCTGGTCGTCGTTTCGGTTTTCTTATCGGCAGAATGGTCTTCTCCGTCGTGCGCCGGAGCAACAGTAGGCAGTAGGCAGAAGCAATAGGCAGCAACGACAAGCAAAAGCCGACTGCCTACTGCTTCTGCCAACTTACTAACGAACTTTGAACTTTGAACTTTGAACTTTGAACTTTGCATTAGTGTTTATGCGCCGCGCCGTAGAGTGCCTGCATCGTCAAAACGTCCACCCGTACGGCTTCCGTGATCGCCTTCGCCTGCGCTTCGTTTGCGCCGCTCGCTTTGATGTCCGCACCCAGCAGTAAATCGTCGTCGTGACCTTTTCCAGCAAACTGCCTTAAAAACGCGGCGGGAACGCCATCGGCGCGAACTTCCTTGATAACCGGTGAGCCGTCTTTATTGTCATAAACGACAATCACGTCTTTTCCATCAACCTTGACAACGGTAGCTGCGCCGATCTGCTTGCGTGCGCCGCCCGTCGTCGAAAAAGCCAAATACGAATGATGGTCTTTGTCTGGAACTTTCGCGCTTGTGTCTTTTTCAATCGAAGCGATTTTGTCTGCCGGAACATCTTTGTGTTGGGTCGTGAACGATTGCGCGTCGGGAAAAACCGCTTTCACCGCCGCTGGCGTGTCGTCCGCTTTTGTCGTGTTAACAGCATTTGTCGTAGCAGTATTGGCAGCCGTCGTATTGTTAATCGCCGTCCGATTTGTCATCGCGGTTTCCGGCGCACTCGAACACGCCGACGCGACGCTTAAACCAAACGCGAATGCCGTAAAAATTAAAATTCGTTTCATTTTTTCTCCTGTTTATTTTTATTTTGCGGAACGGCAAACGTTTTCACGTCAGCCAATTCCGTCTTTTTCTCATACAATGATTTTAAAAACTTTTCCTT
>Ga0136614_10002899_pt1 | contig 10825 bp, 6 predicted proteins | sample AntDrymUQ2792106_2_FD_106643 | JGI IMG/M metagenome (GOLD analysis project Ga0136614, IMG submission 106643) | Polar desert sand microbial communities from Dry Valleys, Antarctica - metaG UQ279 (21.06) | ecosystem: Environmental > Terrestrial > Soil > Desert | place: Antarctica: Dry Valley... | reverse complement strand
GGTATGGCTTGCCAAGAAGTAATCACGAAGCGTCTCTGTTGACTGTCCAAGTAAATTTAGGCTGGGTTTCAAGCTCGGACGAATTCATAAAAGCCCTTGGGGATACTTAGTTCTCCCACCGCGCCGCCGAACAAGCGCTTGCAGTTGACGGGGCGATAGCGGTTTCTCAAGTAATCTTTTCCTGCTGAGCTGATTCTGCTCGCGCGCAGAAGCGCAGGGTTCACCACAGATTTATTGGTCGATATGCCTAATCTTCTAGACATTCGACGACGCATCAAGTCGGTTAAGAATACGCAGCAGATCACCAAGGCCATGAAAATGGTCTCGGCGGCAAAGCTCAAGCGTGCGCAGGATCGCGTTGTGAACGCGCGTCCCTTCGCGAACAAAATGATGGAGGTGCTTAGTGAGCTGGCCGGCAGAACCGACGAGAGCTTCCATCATCCACTACTCGACGCTCGAGGCGACGACCGGTACCTGGTGGTGTTGATCACCGCGGACAAAGGATTGTGCGGCGCGTTCAATACAAATCTGATCAAAGAGGCCCAAGCTTTCATTCGCGAGCATTCCGGTAAGCGGGTTGAGATCCTGGCCGTGGGTCGCAAGTGCAGAGATTTTTTCCGTCGTCGAGATTCGATGCTGGCCGGCGAATACGTCGGGCTTACTGGGAAAGGCCGGGTCGACTTTTCTGAGGCGATAGAAGTGGCCCGCGACGTGATCAAGCGCTTCACGGAAGACCAGGAGATTGACAAGGCCTTCATCATCTACAATGAATTCAGATCAGTGATTCAGCAGCGCGTGGTTGTAGAGCAACTCTTGCCCGTGTCGCGCGCGGGCTCAAACGCTGAAGAGTCCGCCGCCCCCGGTCAACTTCTCACACTCGTCGACTATATTTACGAACAACCGCCCGCCGAGATCTTTAGCCGGTTACTTCCACGTCTGGTAGAAACGCAAGTCTTTCGCGCGCTGCTGGAATCCGTGGCTTCTGAGCAAGGCGCTCGAATGACCGCCATGGATTCCGCCTCAAAGAATGCCAGCGAACTAATTGATTCGCTCACGCTAAACATGAATCGCATACGACAGGCAGCCATCACTAACGAGATCATTGAAGTCGTTTCGGGTGCAGCGGCACTCTAAATATGCTCCGTCGGCAATGCGAGTTGAGATGGGAAGCAGCTTTGGGCGGCTTCCCATTATCTCTGAGCGCTTTGATTCGGAATGCGTTAAGACTCGAAATGGAAACTCGATCAACGCGAGAACGGATCTGGCGCTATGCTCCCCTGATCATCTGGATGCTACTCATCTCTTTCGCGTCGTCGAATGAGTTTTCCGCCATCAACACCTCCAGAGTCGTTCGACCACTAATGCTCTGGTTATTTCCTAACATCAGTGAGGAAAGCATCGGGCTGGCTCATTTCCTGGTGCGAAAAGCAGCGCACATCACCGAATATGCCGTCCTGGGCTGGCTGGCGGCACGAGCCTTTACAGGTTCTGCGCGCGAGTTTCTGCGCCAAAGGTGGTGGATCGCCGGTCTACTGCTAATCGTGCTTCACGCGTTACTGGATGAATACCATCAGAGCTTTGTGCCCTCGCGCACCGGTTCTTTTTATGACAGTGGCATCGATATCGCCGGCGGATTAATTGGGCTAATTGGCTTTGCCTACTCCCGCTGTCGGGCGGCAGGCATTGTCAGATCAGGGTCATCCGATACATGAATAGTCACGAAATTACTCACCGCTCTTTTCTCGCCGCCTGCTTTGTGCAATATTTGCATCAGGGCGGGGCGCGACCTGAACATCGTGAGGCCATAACCCGTATATTAACGCGCGGCGAAAACTAACTGCCGCGCAAAGGAGAGACAACACCGATGGGAATTCTTGACGCCATCCGCTCGCAGTTCATTGAGGTAATTGAATGGCTAGACGATTCTGGTAATACGTTACTTTACCGCTTTCCCGTCCAGGGCCAGGAGATTAAGAACGGGGCGCGACTCACAGTACGCGAATCGCAAACGGCGGTTTTCGTTTTTCAGGGGCAGATTGCGGACGTTTTTCCTCCCGGTCTGTACACCATTGACGGCGGCAACACGCCTATCCTTACCAAGCTCGGTGCCTGGAAATACGGTTTCAACTCACCTTTCAAGGCGGAAGTCTATTTCGTAAACACTAAACAGTTCACCGATCTGAAATGGGGAACTCCGAATCCGGTGATGATGCGTGACACGGACTTCGGCATGGTCCGTTTACGAGCCTTTGGCATCTACTCAATCCGGGTTGAGGATCCGAGCGCTTTTATTAAGGAGGTCGCCGGAACGAATGCTCACTTTGTGACTGAAGACATCGAGGGACAGTTGAAGCGCACATTAGTTAGTGGCCTCAGCGACGCTCTGGGTGAGTCAAAGATTGCGGCCCTCGATCTGGCATCCAATTATGACGAACTGTCAAAGTTCACCCGCTCGAAGCTGAGCGAGGAGTTCAAGACTTTTGGGCTGGGGTTGACGAAGTTTGTGATTGAGAACATCTCGCTCCCGGCCGAAGTTGAAGCGGCGATGGACAAGCGGACTTCGATGGGTGTTATCGGAGATGTGAACAAGTATGCTCAGTTTCAGGCGGCCGACGCGATGCGCGATGCGGCCCAGAATACTTCTGGCGGCGGAGCAGCCACGGGAGCTGGACTGGGAGCAGGATTCGCCATTGGGAATGCGATGGCCGGAGCCATGACGGATGCGATGAACCCGAAGAAGGGTGATATCCAGGAGGCACCGAAGGTTATCTGTACGAAATGCGGGGCGTCGAACCCGGCGGCGGTCAAGTTCTGCAATGAGTGTGGCACAAAACTCGAAGCCGGAGCACAAACTGCCACATGCGTGAAATGTAATGCGAAGCTCAAGCCCGGCGCGAAGTTCTGCGCGGAATGCGGAGCCAAACAGGAAAAGCTGAGGTGCTCTAAGTGTCAGGCAGAGCTAAACCCCGGAACGAAGTTCTGCAACGAGTGTGGCACCAAGGTCGAAGCCGTCTAATCGGTAACCGCCCGAGGCTCGGGGTGACAACGCAATTAGGACTTTGAAAAGGCCGTACGTCTAAAGGCGTGCGGTCTTTGTATGTAGTGGAAGTCCGTTCCACGGTTCGATAACTGAGAACCTCGTGTGGGCAATTTGCGGGGCTGAATAGACTCGACGTGTTCGGTACTGATTTGGTTTGCCATATCCGTGCAAGCAGCGACGATCGGAGACCGTTTCGCATCGCCTACTGCGAAACTGAACCAGTGTGTCCAGGTGTTCGTTGGTTTCGCGGTTTGTTCGCAGCCAATGATATGCTGTGGTCATTCCCTATCGAATCGAAACCCCTGGCTTGATGAGGTAATGGTCCTAAATGTTGAGCCGCTTTAAGCAACCCCGGCGAGTGGTGATCACGGGTATGGGGTGCGTGACCCCGATTGGAATCGGGCGCAAGGCTTTCTGGGCTGCACTGCTCAAAGGCGAGAGTGGCAGCCGCAGAATTGAAGCATTCGATGTTTCCAACTCACCGGTGAAGATCGCGGCCGAAGTTCGCGACTTCGATTGGGAAGCCCAACTCAACCCCAAGGATCGTAAACATGTTCCGCGAACTGTACCTCTCGCCCTCGCAGCCGCCAGGGAAGCTCTCGAAGACGCGAACCTTTTTCCGGCCGAGATGACGCTGGACCAACGCAGGACGATTGGAGTCGTGCTGGGTACGGGCGGCGGCGGGTTGGCGTTTACGGAGCAGCAGTACTCATATTGGTACGTCGGGCCAACCTACAAGGCCAGTGTTTACACGATTCCCTCATCAACACACGGGGGTCTTTCCAGTGAGCTGTCGATGGCCTTTGGCTTGCGCGGCCTTTCGCACATTGTTTCGACTGGCTGCACGAGCTCGACTGATGCTATCGCCTACGCGGCCCAACACATCGCTCTCGGCCGGCAAGATGTAATGATCTCCGGCGGCGTCGATGCGCCCATCGCCCCCGGCATTCTGGCCGGTTTCAACCTAATGACGGTGTTGACCAGCGATTGGAACGACGAGCCGCATCGTGCCTCTCGTCCGTTTTCCAGAAACCGATCCGGGATGGTGTTAGGCGAGGGCGCGTGGATCTATATCCTGGAGGAGTTTGAGCAGGCGAGAAAGCGCCACGCAAAAATCTATGCCGAGATTACCGGATACGGCGCGACCTGTGACGCTTATCATCGAGTCCGCCTGGAAGAAGGCGGGGACGAGCCCGCGCGCGCGATGCGGCTGGCTTTGGAAGATGCGGGACGCAGACCTCAAGATATCGACTACGTAAATCTGCACGGCACATCCACCTTACTAAATGATCGGATAGAAACCAGCGCGCTTAAATTAGCTCTTGACGGTTATGCCTCGCGAATTCCGATGTCAGCGACGAAGTCGCAAGTTGGGCATCCACAGGGTGCCAGCGGCGCTGCCGGTTTAGGCGCAGCGTTGTGTGCCATGCACGAGCAGATGATTCCCCCCACCATAAACCTGGACGAACCGGACCCCGATTGCGATCTCGATTACGTGCCTAATCAGGCGCGGGCAGCACACGTACAGGTGGCACTCTGCAACTGCATTGGTTTTGGATCGAAGAACAGTGTGCTGGTGATTGAGAGTGGGAAATCGTAAAGAATGGATCGTAAACGGGACGAGCAGTCTTAGCTCTGATCACGATTCTAACCATCGCTTTGTAACTAATTATGTTCGCCAGGTTCCGCGAGCGCAGCAACGATCTCGAGCATCTCGACACGGGTGATTACTCTCCAGAGGAGTACGAAGGCTGCATCGTTGGGCTTCAGCGCATTAACCACTGGTTAGGAGACGCGCGGTCATTGCGGCTCTCATTGCTGGAAGAGATCAAGCAGGCCAATCTGCACAGCTTCTGCGTCCTCGATGTGGCTGCTGGATCGGGTGAACTTTTGCGCGTGGCAGCTGCTTGGGCCAGGAGGAACAATCGCAGGGGTAGTTTTACAGGTGTGGAATTAAACGCACGCTCCGCCAAAGCAATTCTCGAGGAGTCGAATGGCTTTGGGGACATCTACTCGATTCGTGGTGATGCCTTCCATCTTCCTTTCGCCGCCGGCACGTTTGATTACGCAATCTGTTCATTGTTCATTCATCACCTGGCCGACCATCAAGTTGTCCTGGCACTACAGGAACTGAACCGCGTCGCGCGCCGCCGGATTTTCATAATCGATCTTCATCGGCATCCGATTGCGTACTACTTTTACCGCACGGTGGGCCGGCTGTTCCTGCACAATCGGCTGATTAGAGAAGACGGCGCACTTTCAATTCTGCGAAGCTTCAAACCGAACGAGTTGTTTAAACTGGCAGCGCGAGCCGGCCTGGATGACGTTCGCCTTGAGCGCAGGTTTCCGTATCGACTAGTTCTTAGCGCCGGAAGCAACCGGATAGAAAAAGCGTTACTGGGTATGACCGAAGCAGCGAGCGCCCTCCGAGACCTACCCATGCCGACCACACGGAAAATGTTGGCTTAGCTCGATGACGGACTCACGAGACATCTACGACGTCGCAATTGCCGGTGCCGGCCCGGCTGGAACGAGCGCTGCGATTCACTTAGCCACGCAGGGTGCGCGCGTGTTGCTAGTCGAACAGAAACGATTCCCAAGAGCGAAACTGTGCGGCGAGTTCATTTCCCCGGAGTGTCTGCAGCATTTCGAGTGCCTCCGAGTCGCTGACCAGATGATCTCAGCCGGCGCCGCGACGCTTACGCAAACAGTCTTCTATTCGCGAAAGGGGCGCAGCGTTAATGTTCCCAGCGAATGGTTTGGTGCTAATGGACGGGCCCTGGGTCTCAGTCGTGCTGAGATGGATCAGAAGCTTCTCGAACGAGCCAAAAGCGCCGGCGCCGCGGTGCTGGAAGATACGCATGCTTCCGAGTTGATACTCGATCACGGATGCGTGCGTGGGCTTCGGCTGAAATGCGGAAACGAGATAAAGGACCACCATGCGCTAGTTACTATCGACGCGACTGGCCGAGCACGCGCCCTCGCACGAAAACTCAACAGTCGACGGAAACCGGAACACATCAGCCGTTACCGCCTGGTTGCTTTCAAAGCCCATCTGGAGAACGCACAAGTGGCGGAGGGAGCGTGTGAGATTTATTTTTATCCGGGAGGCTATGGCGGCTTGAGCAGCGTTGAAGGCGGCGCCAGTAATTTCTGTTTCATCGCTTCTGCCAAAGATGTTCGCCGCTGTGGTTCAGATCCTGAAGCAGTAATCCGCGAGAGCGTCTTCCGAAATCCTCGGGCCGCCCACACGCTTGCGCACGCTCATACTCGCTCGGAATGGTTGAGCGTTTCCCTGGAAAGTTTTGGACCTCGAAAGCTCGTCCCTGCAGAAGGGCTTCTTACAGTTGGTGATGCTGCCGCCTTCATAGATCCATTTTCAGGAAGTGGCATGCTGATCGCGCTCGAAAGCGGCGAGCTCGCGGCCCAGACAATCACCAACCACGTCGAACGACTGAGGCGAAATGCCTCATTTGCGCCGCTGGCTCGCGAATATCGGTTGGAGTATGGGAAAAAATTCAACTCGCGTTTGCGCATCTGCAGTCTGCTACGCCGGGCGGCATTTGTACCATCTCTGGCGGAAGCTGCGATCTTTTTCTTCGGTACCAGCACTCGCCTTCGACGCAAAGTTGCGCGCACCACACGGCCTTCGCAGAAGCTTGAAACACCACCTGCGGGCATCGGCTGATCATGCTGCGCTGAGAGGCTTAATTCATCACGTTCTACGAGTTAAGCGTGCTGAATATGTCTTGCCACAGGCTCAGTTTTGGAGTAAAAAGACTAAGCGTTTTAAGTTTGGAGTGCTCCTGTCGGTATTCTCGAGGAGCGCGGCTGATGTACGGCGGCCTAATCACTCCCCAAACACGCCGTGAAACCAACTAAGAGTTGTAACGGTCTTATTCCATAAATGGTGGTAGGTCATCGCTCGTCTATTACCAGTTATTGCACACACCGGATACCTGCGCGGGTCGCCGGCCTTCAACTAGCTAAGGAGAACAAGATGATGTTTGCGTCCCCCCGGCAGTGGTTCATCGCCTCGATTCGCACTAGTTCCCTGTTTGTAGCGACAATTCTCTGCACGAGTGTGGCTCTGGGTCAGGCACAATCGAATGCCGCCGACTTGAACGGAGTGGTACGTGATCCGACCGGAGCTGCGGTCGTCAACGCCGCTGTCAAGGCGCGCAACGTCGCGACCAACTTCACCCGCGCTGCAATCACCAACGAGGAAGGCAACTACCAGATCACTAATCTGCCACCTGGAGATTATGAGGTAACGGTAGAAGCGGATGGCTTTTCCAGGGGAAGAATTCCGAGCGTGACATTGACGGTGGGCCAGCGCGCAGATCTCGATATCCCGCTGACAATCGGTTCTATTGACGCTACTGTCGATATCTCTGCCGCCGAAATAGCGCTCGTCGAACCAACTAACACTACAGTCTCCAGCACGATCGATCAGAAGCGTATTAATGAGTTGCCCATCAACGAACGCAGTGCCACCGGATTTGCACTGACGCTCTCCACGGTGGGCCGCGACAACGGCCGTCCCATCGGACCCGCGCCGACGTCAGGTCTGAATATAGGCGGGCAGCGCGGTCGCTCCACGCTGGTGCAGGTTGACGGCGCCGATTACACGGACAATTCGATAAATGCTGCGCGCTCAACCGTGAGCCAGGAAGCCGTGCAGGAATATCAAGTAGCAACCAATTCTTACGCGCCCGAGTTTGGCCGGGCCACGGGTGGCATCGTCAACGTGGTGACGAAGAGCGGCACAAACGATTTTCACGGCAACGTCTTCGGCTTCCTGCGTCACAAGACAATTCAAGCGCGCAACGCATTTGCGCCGATCATCGACAATGACCCGAACAAGAAGCCACCGTTTACTCGGGTGCAATATGGGGCTACCTTCGGTGGCCCAATCGCAAAAGACCGCACCTTCTTTTTTACCAGCTTCGAACAGCGCCGGCGTCAAGAGTCGGGATTCTTTACCAGCGATGTGGCGGCAGGCTTGAACGGCAGCGTCACGATTGGCGCTCCGTTTTTGCCCTTCACGAATGTTTATTCGAACCTGACACCTGGGCAAGTTGCTTTCATACAGGGCGAACTCGCAAGTCTTAATCCAGCTCGCATCTCCAGCGCCATCACCTATGCAACCTTCGCCTCATCAGGAGGGCAGATTGGGTTGAATGGGGTTAGTCCGCTGCGCAGCCCGGGCGGTGCAATTATGGGGGGTCAAATAATCGGCGGCCGTTTTTTCATTTCCGGCGCACCCATTCCCTCGCTTGCCAACAACGGGATCCTCCCGAACTTCGTGACGGTGAATGAGGCGGGCCAGCCTATAGCATTTCGGCCGCTAAATAGCCTGGCGCGTATCTTCCCTATCTCTGAAGCGACGACCTTCTTCTCGTTGCGCGGCGATCATCAATTCAATAGCAAGCACCATGGAACGTTGCGCTTCGGCTACAACCCGAGCGACTTGACTGGTATTCAGGACGAATCACAGAACCAAACGCTTGGGCAAAATGATTTCTCGCGCACAGGCATTCAAACCTTGCGCGACATCTCATTTGCGGCTTCTCTGGCGTCGACAATGTCGAACAGCGTGGTTAACGAGGCAAAGTTTAATTTCGGCCGCCGCCACGCAACCTTCGACTCACAGATTCCCGGCACGGCCATTCAGGTTATCGGCTCGGCCTTTATGGGTTCGAATCCGTTCTCTCCCGTCGATCGCACAGAGAAGCGATATCAATTTGCGGATAACCTTAACTATGTTCGTGGTAATCACACGTTCAAATTTGGTGGCGATATCAACTTTGTCGACATCGGCGCGAGCTTTGAGTTGAACTTCCCCGGGCTGCTAAACTTTGGCGGAGTAGCTGGAAGTACCCTGGCAAGTTTTCCTGGTCTACCAACGAACGCTCCTGCCATAACACCGGTGCAGTCCTACGGATTGGGCTTCCCCAGCGCATTCATTCAAGGCTTCGGCAACCCGAACAGTGCCATTAAGAACCGCCCGCTGGCGTTCTTTGCTCAAGATTCGTGGAAGGTTCGACCAAACCTCACTTTCAATTACGGTCTGCGCTACGACATCGAGCTGACCGATACCATTGCGCCAATTGCTTTCACGGATCCACTGACGGGCATTGCCCTCTCTCCAAGCGACTTGCTAACCGCGCAAGACGCGGTGGGTGTCCAGCAAGGGTTTCCGCGAGATAAGAACAACTTCGCACCGCGCGTAGGCGTTGCATGGGATATCAATAACAATGGCAAGACTGTCCTTCGCGCTGCTTATGGGCTTTTTTACGACCACCCGCTTCTGGCTGTTGCGTTCAACTCAGACATCGCTGACGCCGCCCAACAACAGCAATATTTTAATGTCCTGCCGGGAAGCCCCGCGTCAACCCAGCTCCTGAATCTCCTGCAGATATTTCAGGGGACGGTCTGCTCTCCGGCGACCACCAATGCACTGTGCCCCGCCGGTCTTACTACTCCAGGCGTCGCGCGATCGGCGGAGTATCTGCCGGGAAGAGTGCGCTTCAACGATCAAACTTTTGTCGGCTTTGGACCGCTGTTCCCGTTCACACTCGCCGTAGGGAAAGAGTTCGAGTATGCCTACGCTAACCAGGCCAACCTGACAATCGAGCGCGAGTTAACGAAAGACATGTCATTTTCGGCCGGGTACATCTTTGTCGGAGCTCATCATCTTCCCCACCCGCAGGACGTGAACGCGCCGCAGCCAGAGTTGTTGATAGAAAACTTCCGACGCTTCGCCTTCTCTAGTCCCGTGAGCAATGCCCAGGCTTTGTTCTTACCTTTGCCAGTTGGCTGTCCGGCGCCTGCAGGCACTCCCGCATGTCCTCCGGGATATACGGTGATTATCCCCGGCCTCGTAGGGCGTAACGCTTTGGGCCAGGGTGTCGTCAGCCCGATTGCCGCCAATTATTTTCGGCCAAACGCTCCTAATTATTTCTTTGTCAACGCAACCAACGGCGCGGTGAACAAGGCGGCGTTCGACGCACAGCTAGCGGCGGCGAACACCTTGCGGACCCCCGGTCCAATCACTCCGTTCGGTGACGTGAGCGCACAACTTTCGGATGGCAACTCAAGCTACAATGCGATGAACCTGGAATTGAAGAGACGCTTCTCAAACAACTTCCAGTTCCTGGCCTCTTACACCTGGTCGCATTCAATTGACGACTCGTCCGATTTGCAAACTCTCCTTAAGCCGCAGGACAATCGCAACTTTCGCGCCGAGCGCGCCGATTCACTCTTTGACCAGCGTCATCGCTTCGTCTTCAGCGGGGCATTAAGCTCACCCGCCGCGTGGCGCAGCTCGGAGAGCGCCGCGCATCGTTTCCTTTCAGATTTTACGATCGCGCCGATCATCGAAATCTCTTCGGGACGTCCCTTCAACATTCTTACGGGTAGTGACTCCAGCGGTGATCTTCAAAGCTCGAATGATCGCCCGAGCGTCGCGGACAGTGGCACGCTGTTCGTGCCGTCGACGCCTTTTACAGGTGGCAGCCTCGGACGCAATCGCGGCATCACGCATGGTTACGCCTCGATCGATTTGCGGGTCATGCGCGGAATTCGCTTTGGCGAACGCGTTAGGCTGGACGTGATTGCTGAAGGCTTCAACCTGTTCAATCGCTTCAACGAAGCCGCCGCGTCGCCCTTCTTTCTGGACGTAAATGCCTTCGGGCAGCGAGACGGCGCGGGGCGCTTCTACAGCAGACCGACTGCAGCCTATGATTCGCGACAGTTTCAGTTTGGCTTGAAACTGAACTT
>Ga0136614_10002895_pt1 | contig 10832 bp, 8 predicted proteins | sample AntDrymUQ2792106_2_FD_106643 | JGI IMG/M metagenome (GOLD analysis project Ga0136614, IMG submission 106643) | Polar desert sand microbial communities from Dry Valleys, Antarctica - metaG UQ279 (21.06) | ecosystem: Environmental > Terrestrial > Soil > Desert | place: Antarctica: Dry Valley... | reverse complement strand
CATTGTGCCGCAGCGCTTTATCCTAGTGTCCATGCACATTGAGGAGTCCAACCATCTGAAGCCGGCAGCGCTCGATCTCGAGCGCACGCTCGCGTTGGTCGAGCCGCTGTACCAGGACAAAACACTGGCGACCGGCGAGCCGTTCCTCGCGCACGCGCGCGGCGTTGCGCGGATCATCGCGCCGCTGCGGGCCGATGCCGATCTGCTGTGCGCCGCGTGCCTGTTCGGTGTGTACGACGTTCTGCGGGAACCCGACGAATGGCTGCGTGCACGCTTCGGCGCCGGGGTCGCGCAACTGGTGGCCGATCTGCGCCCGTTGATGAAGCTATCGGAGCTGACCCGCAAGCACGGGCAACCGGGGCCGGGTAAGCACGGTGTGGATGAGCAGGCCGAAGCGTTGCGCCGCATGTTGCTTGCCATGGCCAACGATTTGCGAGTGGTGTTGTTGCGCCTGGCGTCGCGCCTGCAGACGCTGCGTTACTACGCGGCCACCAAGGCGCCGGGCCCGGAGCCGATCGCGCACGAAACGATGAGGCTGTATGCGCCGCTCGCAAATCGTCTTGGCGTCTGGCAGCTGAAATGGGAACTCGAAGACCTGTCGTTTCGCTTTCTGGAGCCGGCGACCTACAAGGAAGTTGCGCGCCTGCTCGATGAGAAGCGATTCGAGCGCGAGAGCTTCATCGAGCAGGCGACTACGCGGTTGCAATCGATGTTGAGCGAGGCAGGAATCACATGCGAAGTTGTCGGCCGGCCGAAGCACATCTACAGCATCGTCAACAAGATGCGCTCCAAGCAGCTGTCGTTCGATCAGCTGCGCGACGTGCGCGGCCTTCGCGTGATCGTAGGCGATAAGCGCCGGGCCGCCCCAAGCGCATCGCCTGCCCCCGTGGGGGGCGGGCGCGCAGCGACCGGGGGCGAACACATAAGTGACGTCGCGCACTGCTATCAGGCGCTGTCGTCAATTCATCAGGAGTGGACGGCCATCGGCAGCGAGTTCGACGACTACATCGCGCGGCCGAAGCCGAACGGCTATCAATCGCTGCACACGGTCGTGACCGACGAACTCGGCCGAGCTCTAGAGATTCAAATCCGCAGTCGCCAGATGCATGAGTCTGCAGAGCTCGGCCTGGCAGCGCACTGGCGCTACAAGGAAAGCGGCAAACAGCGTGGTAAGGGACAGAGGGATAGCGACGGGCAACGCGTCGCGTGGTTGCGCCAGTTGCTCGCTTGGGGCGATGAGGTCGAGCCCGCCGCCTCGCCGAGCGGATCCGGCGCGGCCGCGCACGATGAGCGCATTTACGTGTTGACGCCGCAAGCGCGTGTCGTGGAGCTGCCCGCCGGCGGTACGCCGGTGGACTTTGCTTTTCACATTCACTCCGAAGTCGGGTACCGGTGCCGCGGCGCGCGCGTCGACGGCGCCATCGTTCCGCTGAACACAGCGCTGAAGAATGGCCAGACGGTCGAGATCATCTCGGCCAAGACGGGCGGGCCGAGTCGCGATTGGCTCAATGTCGAGCTCGGCTTCGTCAAGAGCGCACGCTCGCGCGCCAAGGTTCGGCAGTGGTTCAACGCACTCGAGCTCGAGCAGTCGATCGCCGCCGGACGCGAGCTGATCGAAAAAGAGCTGCAGCGGCTGGGCAAGACTGCGATGAAGCTCGATGATCTGGCCAAGCGCCTCGGCTTCGGCAGCGTCGACCAGCTAGCCGCTGCCGCGACCAAGGACGAGTTCAGCTTTCGCTCGATCGAGCACGCGTTGGCGCCGGCTACGCCCCAACCGGAGCCGACCCCCAGACTACTGATCGGCAAGCCACACGACGCGCCCGCCGGCAAGGGTCAGGTACTGGTGGTCGGCGTCGACTCGTTGCTCACGCAGCTTGCGCGCTGCTGTCGTCCTGCGCCGCCGGACGAGATCGTCGGCTATGTCACGCGCGGCAAGGGAGTCTCGATCCACCGCGGAAGTTGCTCAAACTTGAAATCGCTGCTCGAGCGCGCACCCGAGCGCGTGGTCGATGTTGCCTGGGGCAGGGCAACCGACGCGGTGTACCCGGTCGAAGTGCTGGTCATGGCGCAGGATCGTCCGGGTTTGCTGCGCGACATCTCGGAGGTGTACGTGCGCGAGAAGATGAATGTGGTCGGCGTCAATTCGAGCAGTGCCAACGGCGAAGCGCGCATGCTGTTCACGATCGAGATTCAAAGCGCGCCGGACGTGGGGCGTGTCTTGAGCGCCGTGCGCGCAGTCAAAGATGTATTCAGCGCGCGCCGCCGTTGATGCACGTTAGGCCGCGAGCGGCAAAGTGCAGACGGATTGTTCGCCAGCAATTCGAAGTGGCGCGCGTAGCGCGCCCCGATGTTGTCGAGCGGCAGCCAGACGAGAAAGTCGGCCGTGTTGAAATCCGGATCCCACGCGGGCTCGCCGCAAATCTTGGCGCCGACTCGCAGGTAGCCGCGAATCAAGGGCGGGATTTCGCAGTTCGCCGCCGCCTCGATCCGGCTGTAGGGAAACGGCAACTTCGGAAACGCCCGGTACTCCGGATCGGTGAGAGCACGCTGCAGATCGAGTCGCACTCGCGCCGCGCCATGGCCGCCGTCGGCCAGTGACACGCTGGCGCAACCGATCAGATGCCGATAGCCGCCGGCCTTCATGTAGCGCGCCAGGCCACTCCACAGCATCAAAATGGTGGCGCCGGATCGATAGCCGCGATGCACGCAGGCGCGACCGACCTCGAGCATCAACGGGGTCAGATGATTGAGCCGCGCCAGATCGAATTCGCCCGCGCAGTACAGCCGACCGGCGTCGCGTGCTCGATGCGGCGGCAAGATGCGGTAGGTGCCGACCACCCGCAGCGTGTCCTGATCACGCACGATCAGATGCTCGCAGTGCCGGTCGAATGCGTCTATGTCCAAGCCTGCCACCCGACTACCGGCTTTCGCGCCCAGCTCCTCTACGAATACTTTGTAGCGCAACCGTTGCGCATCTTCTACATCGGTGGCGTTGCGCGCCATTGCGACGACAAGCCGCGGCTCATGAACGGGCCGGGTCGCAAGCACTCGATCTGCTCGAAGGTTCATCCGATTCCCTTGGTGATACGGACGCGCGCAGCCTATGGTCGAGCGGTGACGGTCGCGTGAATTCAGCGTGACCCTGACGTGACTGCCGATGGGAAGGGAGTGACGCGGCGGGTAACGCACGCCCGATATATACTTCGTTCCCCAGGCGCGTAGCTCAGCTGGTTAGAGCACCACCTTGACATGGTGGGGGTCGTTGGTTCGAGTCCAATCGCGCCTACCAGTCCCACGAAACATCACGAAAGGCATTTGAGATGACACTTCGAACTACGTTGACCGGCTCTTGATGACGGGACGAGTTCGCCTTTCGGAAAAAAGTGCGGCTCGCCGCACTTTTTTTTGACTGGAGCAAGGACATGATTTCTATTCGATTACCTGACGGCTCAAGCCGCAGCTATGACCAGCCGGTGACAGCCGCGCAGGTCGCGTCTTCCATCGGCCCCGGCCTCGCCAAGGCCGCGCTGGCCGCCAAAGTTGACGGCAAGCTGGTCGACATTTCGCATCTGATCGAGCGCGACGCCGAGGTCGCGATCGTCACCGAGCGCGACGCCGACGGCATCGACGTGATCCGGCACTCCGCTGCGCATCTGCTCGCTTATGCCGTGAAAGAGTTGTTTCCGGACGCGCAGGTCACGATCGGCCCGGTCATCGAGAACGGCTTTTATTACGACTTCGCTTACAAGCGTCCGTTTACGCCGGAAGATCTTGCGGCGATCGAGCAGAAAATGACCGAGCTCGCGAAAAAGGACGAGCCGGTTATGCGCGAAGTCTGGAAGCGCGACGACGCTGTGAAGTTTTTCGAGTCGATCGGCGAGAAATACAAGGCCGAGATCATCGCGTCGATTCCGGCGAATGAAGATATTTCGCTGTATCGCGAAGGCGGCTTCATCGATTTGTGCCGTGGCCCGCACGTGCCGTCGTCAGGCAAGTTAAAAGTTTTCAAGCTGATGAAGGTGGCCGGCGCGTACTGGCGCGGCGATCAGGCCAATGAGCAGCTGCAGCGCATCTACGGCACGGCGTGGGGCAGGAAAGAGGACCAGGACGCCTATCTGAAAATGCTCGAGGAAGCCGAGCGGCGCGACCATCGCAAGTTAGGTCGGGAACTGGATCTGTTTCATTTTCAGGAAGAGGCGCCAGGCCAGGTCTTTTGGCACCCCAAGGGATGGGTGATCTGGCAGGCGGTCGAGCAGTACATGCGCGTCGTGTATCGCGACAATGGTTACCACGAGGTCAAAGCGCCGCTGATCCTCGACCGCTCGTTGTGGGAAAAGTCGGGGCACTGGGAAAAGTATCGCGACAACATGTTTACGACGGAGTCGGAGAATCGGTACTACGCGTTGAAGCCGATGAACTGCCCCGGTCATGTGCAGATCTATAACGCCAATTTGCACAGCTATCGCGAATTGCCGCTGCGTTACGGCGAGTTTGGCGCATGCCATCGCAACGAACCGTCGGGTTCATTGCACGGTTTGATGCGGGTGCGCGGTTTTACGCAGGACGACGGACACATTTTCTGCACCGAGGAGCAGATACTCGATGAATGCGTTGCCTATACGGCGCTACTGCAGAAGGTGTATCGGGACTTCGGTGTCGAGCAGGTGTTCTACAAGGTATCGACACGGCCCGCCATGCGAATCGGGTCCGACGCGATTTGGGACAAGGCCGAACATGCGTTGATCGAGGCGATGCAGCGCTCGCGAGTCGAGTTCGAGATGGCGCCGGGAGAGGGCGCCTTTTACGGGCCGAAGATCGACTACAGGCTCAAGGACTCGATTGGACGCGAGTGGCAGTGCGGCACGATGCAACTCGATTTTGAGATGCCGCAGCGCCTAGGCGCCGAGTATGTTGCTGAAGACAACAGCCGCAAGGTGCCGGTGATGCTGCACCGTGCGATCGTCGGGTCGCTCGAGCGCTTTATCGGCATGCTGATCGAGAACTACGCGGGCGCGATGCCACCGTGGCTGGCGCCGGTGCAAGTGGTGGTGGCTTGCATTTCCGAGCACCAGGCCGAATATGCGGAAAGCGTTGCGCAATCGCTGCAAAAACAAGGATTTAGGGCTGAATCCGATTTGCGCAATGAGAAGATCAACTATAAGATCCGCGCCCTCAGCCTGCAGAAACTCCCTTACATTCTCGTTGTCGGCGACAAAGAGAAACAAGCGAATACGGTTTCCGTGCGAGCCCGTGGTGGTGCGGATTTAGGCGTGATGCCTGTGTCCGCCTTTGGCGAGCGTTTGAAGCTGGACGTTGAGCAGCGGCAAAACGTGGCTAGCGCGGTTTAGTTGTTAACTTTTTCGAGAGGTAAATATCGCTCAAGAACGTTCGCACCGGATCAACGGTGAAATCAGTGCCCCGGAAATACGTCTGACTGGAATCGAGGGTGAAGCGCTGGGAGTGGTGAAGTTGCCCGACGCGCTGCGCATGGCCGAGGAAGCCCAGGTCGATCTGGTGGAAATTGCTCCCACTGCTGTGCCGCCGGTCTGTCGCTTGATGGACTACGGCAAGTTCAAGTACCAGGAGCAGAAAAAGTCGCACGAGGCGAAGCTCAAGCAGAAGCAGATTCAGATCAAGGAAGTCAAGTTCCGCCCGCAAACGGACGAGAACGATTACCTGACGAAGATGCGAAACCTGACTCGCTTTTTGGAGGAAGGCGACAAAGCGAAGATCACGCTGCGCTTTCGCGGCCGTGAGATGGCGCACCAGGAGTTCGGTGTGAAGTTGCTGGAGCGGGTGCGCGACGAGTTGGTGAACATGGCAGTGGTGGAGTCGATGCCGAGGTTGGAAGGGCGCCAGATGGTCATGGTGATGGCGCCGAAGAAAAAGAAATAAGTTACTCAGAGAAGCCGGCGGCGAGCCGCCGGCAACTTAAACAAGTGGGATCAGGCTTAAGTCTCTTTACGGAGCGCCTGCAATCATCCAATAACGAAAGGACGGCTATGCCGAAGATGAAAACGAAAAAGAGCGCTGCCAAGCGCTTCGAGGTTCGCGCGAGCGGATCGATTAAGCGCGGTCAGGCGGCCAAGCGCCACCTGCTCACCAAGCGCACCACTAAGAACAAGCGCCATTTGCGCGGTGCCGTCAACATGCATGAGGCCGATGTGAAGTCGGTGCGCCGCATGCTGCCGTACGCGTAAGGGGAGCGATCATGCCAAGAGTTAAACGAGGTACGACCGCGCGCGCGCGGCACAAGAAAGTTCTGGCGCAGTCCGTCGGATTCACGCGCCGCCGCAATAACGTATTCCGCGTCGCCAAAGAAGCGGTGATGAAGGCGGGGCAGTATGCCTATCGCGATCGCCGCAACAAGAAACGTACGTTTCGCGCGTTGTGGATTGCGCGTATCAACGCCGCGGTGCGCGAGCACGGAATTACCTACAGCGTATTTATGAACGGCTTGACCAAAGCCGAGATCGGACTCGATCGCAAGATACTGGCCGACATGGCGGTGCTCGACAAGCCGGGATTTGCGGCGGTCGTTGAAAAGGTGAAGGCCACGATTGCTTGATCGCTGCTGAGTAAAGACAAGAAAATCAGAAACGGGGCCGAATGCAGGGCTCCGTTTTTGTTTGCACCGATGAACACTGAACTCGACACACTCGTACACGAAGCGCGCGCCGCGTTTGCGGCCGCCACGCAGCCGGCTGCGCTCGAAAACGAAAAGGCGCGCTATCTAGGCAAGAGCGGCGCGATTACCGAACGACTCAAAGCGCTCGCCAACCTTGCCCCGGAGGAAAAGCGCGACGCCGGCGCTCGCATAAATGCCGCCAAGGAGGCCATCGAGAGGCTGCTGGCCGAACGCCGCGAGGCGCTAGCAGATGTGCGGCTCAACCAGCAGCTGGCGGCGGAGTCGATCGACGTGTCGTTGCCGGGACGCGCGCGAAGTGTCGGCGCGATTCACCCGATCGCCCGCACGTGGATGCGAGTCGAGGAAATCTTCCGCTCGATCGGATTCGATTTCGCTGAAGGCCCGGAGATCGAAACCGATTGGTACAACTTCAGCGCGCTCAATAGCCCGGAGAATCACCCCGCGCGCTCGATGCAGGATACGTTCTACGTCGACGCCAATGACGCCGACGGCCGGCCGCTCGTGCTGCGCACGCATACCAGCCCGATGCAGGTGCGCTACGCGCGCATGCACTTACCGCCGATCAAGGTGATCGCAATCGGCCGCTGCTATCGGGTCGACAGCGACGCGACGCACTCGCCGATGTTTCATCAGGTCGAAGGCCTATGGCTCGATGAAGACATCAGCTTCGCCGACCTGAAGGCCGTCTACACGAACTTTCTTCGCTGCTTTTTTGAAACCGACGAGCTCGCGGTGCGCTTCCGGCCTTCGTACTTCCCGTTCACCGAGCCGTCGGCCGAGATCGACATGATGTTTACCAGCGGTGCTCGCAAGGGTCGCTGGCTTGAGATCTCCGGTGCGGGGCAGGTACATCCCGACGTCGTGCGCAATTTCGGCTTCGACTCGCAGAAAACGATGGGCTTCGCATTCGGCTCGGGGCTCGAGCGGCTCTCGATGTTGCGCTATGGCGTCGACGACCTGCGCCTGTTCTTCGAAGGCGATTTGCGCTTCCTGCGGCAATTCGCCTAGCCGACATGCAATTCTCCGAACATTGGTTGCGCAGCTACGCCGACCCGCCGCTTGGCGGCGAGGCGCTGGCCGAGCGGCTGACGATGGCAGGGCTCGAGGTCGAGAGCATCGATCCGGTCGCGCCGCCGTTTTCCGGCGTGGTCGTGGCCGAAGTCACGCGCGTCGCCTCGCACCCGAACGCCGACAAGCTCACCGTCTGCGAAGTCGAAGTCGGCGCGGGAGAGATTCTTTCGATCGTCTGCGGCGCATCGAATGTCGCGCCGGGAATCAAGGTGCCGTGCGCGCTGGTGGGTGCGGTGCTCCCGGGCGAGGTCGAGATCGGCGCGACGGCATTACGCGGCGTGCAATCGCAAGGCATGTTGTGTTCGGCGCGCGAGCTCGGGCTCTCTGAAGATCACGCCGGGTTGCTGATCCTCGATGCCGACGCACCGCTCGGCGCCGATCTGCGCACCTACCTTGCGCTCGACGATCGCACATTCACGATCAAGCTGACCCCCGACCGCGCCGATTGCCTGAGCGTGATCGGCGTGGCGCGCGAGGCCGCCGCGATCGGAGGCGCGCCGCTGTCGATGCGTGTGATCGAACCGGTGCGTCCGACGATTGTCGATCGTCTGTCGGTGACGATCGAAGCGCCCGATCTGTGCGGGCGGTTTTCGGGCCGCGTGCTGCTCGGCGTCGACGCACGTGCGCAGACACCGCAATGGATGAAGCAACGGCTCGAACGCAGCGGGCAGCGGCCGATCTCCGCGCTGGTCGACATCTCCAACTACGCGATGCTCGAGCTTGGGCGCCCGACACACGTGTTCGATCTGGACAAGGTGCGCGGCGGCTTGACGGTGCGATGGGGCCGCGCCGGTGAGCGCGTCGAGCTGTTGAACGGCCAGAAGGTCGACGTCGATGCGGGCGTCGGTGTGATCGCCGACCAGTCGGGCGTCGAAGCACTGGCCGGCATCATGGGAGGCGCCGCGACCGCCGTCTCGCTCGACACGCGCAACGTGTACCTGGAGGCGGCGTTCTGGTGGCCGGATTCGATCCGCGGCCGAGCGCGCCGCTACAATTTTTCGACCGACGCTGCGCATCGGTTCGAACGCGGCGTCGACTTCGCCACCAACGCCGACCACATCGAATACATCACGCGCCTCATCATCGATATCTGCGGCGGCCAGGCCGGGGCGGTCGACGACCAGGTGCTCGCGCTCCCGCAGCGCGATCCGATCACGATGCGTGTTGACCGTTGCCGCCGCGTGCTTGGAATGGAGATCGGCGCCGATACGATCGCCGCCGCGTTTGCCCGGCTTGGATTGCAGTTCGAGCGGAAAGATGACACGCTGGTCGTCACTCCACCCACGTTCCGCTTCGACCTTGCAATCGAAGAAGATCTAATCGGCGAAGTGGCGCGGCTGGTGGGTTACGACCATATTCCAGCGCATCCGCCGCGGGCTCCGGCGATCATGCGCGCGGAACCCGAAGAGCGGCGCAGTGCCCATGACGTGCGTCGCATTCTGTGCGCGGCCGGTTATTCGGAGCTGATGAACTATTCATTCGTCGACGCGGTATCCGAGCGCGACTTTGCGGCCAACCACGATCCGATTTCGGTGCTCAATCCGATCGCGAGCCAGATGTCGGTGATGCGCAGCACGCTGCTCGGCGGCTTGGTAGGTGCTTTGTCGCACAACCGGAATCGTAAGGCCGCACGCATGCGCGTGTTCGAGATCGGCCGCGTCTATCGGCGCGATCCACAAATACAGGCTGCGCCGTTGCAGGTCGCCGGAGTGGATCAGCCCATCCGAGTCGCCGGCCTTGCCTACGGTCCGAACGATGACGAGCAGTGGGGCACAGCCACTCGTGACGCCGATTATTTCGACGCCAAAGGCGATGTGGAGATGCTGCTGGGCACTGCGCGGTTTGTGGCCGGGCAGCATCCTGCGCTTCACCCCGGACGCAGCGCAATGATCGAAATCGACGGCGCGCGCGTTGGCACCATCGGGCAGCTGCATCCCCGCCTTCAGCAGCGCTACGAGTTCCCGAAGGCGCCGATTGTTTTCGAGCTCGACCTCGCGCCGCTGCTGACGCGAGCGCTGCCGCGCAACGCCGAGCTTTCCAAATTCCAGCCGGTACAGCGCGACATCTCGGTGACGGTAGGTGACTCGGTCGCGGTGCAGGACCTCATCGACGCAGTCAACGCACTGTCGCGCTCCGACAGCCGTCTGTCGGCGCTTCGCGAGTTCCGGCTGTTCGACGTGTATCGTGCGCCGCCAAATTCAAGCAAAGTCGCGGAAGCGAGTGCTAACGTGTTGTTAAATAAAGAGAAAAGCCTTGCCTTTCGGATGGTTCTGCAAGATACTGCAAGCGCTGTGAGCGACGCCGAAGCCGACGCCGCACTTAAAGCGATCCTTGAAGTTCTCGAGCAACAATTTGGAGCACGCCTGCGTACGTAGCATGCGCGATAAGCCGCAGATGACTGCCGACTTCAAGTTCCCCGACCTGCCGCGGGCCGGCGGCGCGATGCAATCGGCCGACCGCACCGCTAGGACGATGACCAAGGCGGAGTTGGCCGAGGCGCTGTTTGATCGGCTCGGCCTGAACAAGCGCGAAGCGAAGGACATGGTCGACGGATTCTTCGACGAAATAAGGCAGGCGCTCGAGCGCGGCGAATCGGTCAAGCTCTCAGGGTTCGGCAACTTCCAGCTGCGTGACAAGCCGCAGCGTCCCGGTCGCAACCCGAAAACAGGTCAGGAAATCGCGATAACTGCCCGCCGCGTCGTCACTTTTCACGCAAGCCAGAAGTTGAAAGCCGCGGTCGCGAGTACGACGGACGTGCACTGACAGCACCGAACGTCAGCGCCGACCGCCTTCTCTGCGTAGACCTATCGCGCTTGATCCATGCAGCGCCACGAAGCTCCGAGCCAGCTCCCTTCGATTCCCGCCAAGCGCTATTTCACGATCGGTGAAGTGAGCGATTTGTGCGGCGTCAAGCCGCACGTATTGCGCTACTGGGAGCAGGAATTCACGCAGCTGCGGCCGGTCAAGCGGCGCGGTAACCGGCGTTATTACCAGCATCACGAAGTTCTGCTGATTCGCAGGATTCGCGAGCTGCTGTACGAACAGGGCTTCACCATCAGCGGTGCGCGCAATCGCCTGGACGATCACGAGCCTCCACCCGGCCGCAGCGCAT
>Ga0136614_10002894_pt1 | contig 10835 bp, 4 predicted proteins | sample AntDrymUQ2792106_2_FD_106643 | JGI IMG/M metagenome (GOLD analysis project Ga0136614, IMG submission 106643) | Polar desert sand microbial communities from Dry Valleys, Antarctica - metaG UQ279 (21.06) | ecosystem: Environmental > Terrestrial > Soil > Desert | place: Antarctica: Dry Valley... | reverse complement strand
TTTTAGAGAAGCAACTCGCGGGCGATCAGGCGACATTAGTCATTGACCTGCGGACGCGCACATCGCCGCGCGCGGAGCAGAAAGGAATTACGAAAAGGCTGGCCGGCAGGCTTCGTCTGCATTACGAGTTGAAATCGTATTTTGTGCTGCGGAAGTGGGAGATCGTGCGAATAGAAAACATCTCTTTCGCGTATCAGAAGGAGTGACCCGGTCATCATCTCCAATATTGGGGGACAATCTGTAACCTCCGCTTTTGTTGGCTATCATCAACTTCGCTTATCTGGCAAATTATTCCCTGTGTTCTTTTGCAGTGTATCGCCGAGTTATAAAAGGAATGCCGCTATGCTTCCGGTACGTGTCAGCGAAAATCGAGATCGTCTGGCAAAGTTTTTGGTTTAGGCTATCACGCCGTTCAACAACCATTCATTCAACCCGACGTGATAGCAAGTTTGAGTATTCCATAAGGTGCTTGATGTTAATAACTTTTTAAGTGGACGTAAGCTGAAGTGGGCGCACGGAAGATGTCTCACAAGCATTTTCCAACACTAACGTCTGGAAAGTTCTTTTAAGAGATTAGTGATGTCTCACAATAAGCTAACTGTTAACCACTTCTAGGCTGACCTCACGCTTAAGCTAAGCCAAGGGACATTCCCCAAAAACTTTTCCGGCGGCATCTGCTGGAAAGCTGCTTCGACACAGGCTACAGCCCGCATCTTGAGAGCCGCTTTCCAAAACTTAATACAATGGGTGTATTGGTAAAGAGTCCCCACAAAAGACCCCACAGCAATTATTCATGATCACTGTGGGGTCTTTATTAGGGACTCTTAATTGCTAATGTAAAAGAAGTTATTGAAGGCGGCGGTCAGAATCGAACTGACGAATAAAGGTTTTGCAGAATCCATCACTGACTTCGGCTGAGTATGGCTGGGTTGGTCTGTGTATGCCAGAGTTAGACTTTTGAGAGTTCGTTCTTAGTCCGAGTATGGTTGAGTTCAGTCTAGTTCGGCTGAGTTGGCACACATTTGGCACTCAAAATCCAGACCTCACCCGTGTCCCCGCGCCGAGTTTTATATAAAAATTAAACCGACGAAATTGCCGCCTTTGCCATTTTCATTATTCGTTCACAGGATGCACCTCGTAGTTGGTGGCATTTGAGTTAATTTAGATGATAATGAACAAGCGTCCCAGCAATGGAAAGTGGGATACGGAAAAATCGCCGTATAATTTAAAGTTTGGCGCTCCGCCGTTGCGTTTCTTATGAATCACAGAAATGTCGTACGGTAGCTCAATACACTGAGTGTACAATCCTGCTATTTCAGGGAGTCTCACAATGGCCGGAAGAAATGTCACCCGATTCGCTGTAGCCATCATCGCCAGTTGGATGGTGATGTTGATATCGCTGCCCGCGCAGACGACCGTCACACTCCCCTCCGACGATGGGGTCAACAAACTCACACCGCGCACTTCTTTCGAGGGGGCACAGCTTGAGTTTAATTTCCCGTCTTTACAAATCGGCGTTGCCGAATACGAGGAAGGTCCAACGGGCGCGACCGTTTTCTATTTTCCGAAGGGAGCCGCCGCCACCGTTGACGTGCGCGGTGGCGCCCCCGGCACTACGAACACGGACTGGCTGCAACTCGGATACGGCGGCTTAGGGCTCGACGCGATCTGCTTCGCGGGCGGGTCTTGGTACGGGCTAGAGGCGGCGAGCGGTGTTAGGGCGGAACTGCTTGCGACAAAAACTAAAGACCCGTTCACCGAGGTCGCCAACGTCGCCGGAGCCATCGTCTATGACTTTCCGGGACGTATGAACACCATCTATGCCGACAAAGAGTTGGGGCGTGCGGCACTCAGGGCAGCACGCCCTAATCGCTTTCCGCTCGGCGCGCGCGGGGCGGGCCGCTTCGTCAGCGTCGGGAAGTACATCGGCAGCAACTACCGTGAACAATCAGGTCAGGGCGGAGCGTTTCGTCAGTCAGGAGCAACAAAGATCGCAGTCTTCACGGTGGTCAACTCGCTCGGAGCAATCGTTGATCGGCAGGGAAGAGTCGTACGCGGCTTGCGCGATCCGCAGACAGGCGCGCGACTCTCACCAGCAGAGGCGATGCGACGCTTGATCGAACGGGCGGAGTTACCTGTAACCGCACCAACGCCTGAAACGCAAAAACCAATGCCGACGAACACGACGCTTACGCTCGTCGTCACCAATCAGAAACTTGAGTATTGGCAACTACGCCGTTTAGCGGTGCAGGTTCATACCTCGATGGGGCGCGTGATCCAGCCGTTTCAAATGCAGGCTGACGGCGACGTGCTGTTCGCGGCGACGACAGGCGAAGTTGAGAATGCACGTCTTCCGCTGGGCACGCTCGCGCTACTCACTTCCGAAGCGGCATACGATGCGGTGTTGAGCAGCATCCCGCGCGAACCAGAATTTCGACCGGGCGCGCGGCGATAAACTTTGGAGGCAATGTGATTTCCGGTGAAGTAAATATCCGTCTTGACTTTATGATCTTCTCGTTAATGAAATTTAATAATGACCAGGTTAAAGAAACGGCAAGTGACTGATCTCGCTCGACCCTTTCACATAAAATATTCCACAAGCTTTTTCCAACGTGACCTTCAGAAAGCTCTTGAAGAAATTAAGGGTTTAATCGAGCGTCTTTCATTAAGCCGACTTTGTGTTAACCACTTTTCACTTTTGTGTATGCTCAACTCGGCTCACAGAATATATCACGCAAACTTTTTCCGGCATCACCTTCAGGAAAGCTTAAAGAATCTAACCAAACTTTACTTTCCGTCCACGCCCATAGGACAACTATCAACTTCAAGGATAAAAGTTCTGCTCTAACGAGTTCTACGCTCACCTGCCGCATAAGCGATTAGCAGATGAAGGTGGGCGTATCTCTCAACCTGTATTGCGTAAGCCTGCAGAGATGCCGCTAATGGTCGCCGCCAGCGCGTAATTCAACTCTTCGCTCTTCTCGCCTCCGCGTTTGCGCCGCAGGAGTTCGACTTGAACCAAACTCATCGGATCGACATACGGATTACGCAGACGAATTGAGCGTGCCAGCACTCCATTACGCTCTAGCAGCCGGCTTTGTCCCGTGACGCGCAACACCGCCCCGCGTGTTCTCTCAAATTCATCGCTGATGATCGTAAAGACGCGCTCGCGCAAGGACTGATCGGGGACGAGTTCGGCGTAACGACACGCAATAGTCAGATCGGACTTAGCCAGCGCGACCTCGACGTTACTGATAAGATCGAAAAAGAAGGGTAGCCGCCGCACCATCTCCATCAGCAATTTCTCGCGCACCGCACCGCCCCCGATAAAACTTTCGATCGCGTGACCCACTCCGAACCAGCCCGGCAGAACGTGGCGGCTCTGCATCCAGCCGAACACCCACGGGATCGCGCGCAAATCTTCCAGCCCCTTCCATATGCTCTGCCCTTCACCGTCGCTGCTACTACTGCGCCGTGCCGGGCGCGAACCGATCTTGGCGTGTTCCAGTTCTTTGACCGGAGTCGCCTCCTCGAAGTACGGCAGAACATCCGGATTCTCCGCGATCCGCTCGCGGTAGAACGCAAAGGCGATCTCGGACATATGCTCTAACGCTTCCTCCCACTCATCCGGGAGCGCCTCCTCGTTAAACCAATCCTTGTCGGGACGGGATAAAGCTTCGAGCGAGGCAGCAACCATCAATTCAAGATTGCGTCCGGCTAAAACCGGGTCAGCATATTTCCAGTTAAGGACTTCGCCCTGCTCCGTGATCTTAAATTGCCCCTCGAAAGCTCCGGCGGGTTGCGCGACGATGGCGCGGTGCGTGGGCCCGCCCCCGCGCCCGACCGTCCCGCCGCGTCCGTGAAAAAGACGCAGGCGAACGTTCGCTTCGCGGGCGACCTTGTGCAACGCGCGATGCGCTTTGTAGATTTCCCACGCGCTCGTCAGCATCCCGCCGTCTTTGTTCGAGTCTGAATAGCCGAGCATCACTTCCTGCTTGCGTTTCCATGAATCGAGCAGCGGCTGGTAGTCCTCGGCCGCCCACAACTCTCGACAGACTTGCGGGCAGCGACGTAAATCTTCGATTGACTCGAAGAGCGGCACGGGCATTAAACCCGGATCAGTGTTTTCTGCAGATTCAGAGGAAGCCGCTACGCGCACGCCGCAGAGTTCGGCCAGCCAGATGATGCGCCGAACGTCGCTGCTGCCATGCGCCCCGCTGATGACGAAGCTTCTAATTGCTTCCGGTGGGAAGACACGTTTTGACTCGGCGATGCCGCGCAAATCGTCGAGCAGCGCGAGAGTCTCCTTTGAAGGTGAAGAAGGCAGATTCGATAAACCTTCGCCTTTCTGTTGTGCGCCGCGTGAAAACTCTTGCGTTGCCTGCTCGTGTGTGCGTGCGTGTTGCCGCACGTCGAGTGTGTGCAGGTGGAAGCCGAACGTTGAGACTTGCCTCAACAGCGGATCGATTGTGCGGTGTGCGATGCGCTTGCCATTATTTGCCACTAGACTCTCGCGCATTAAACGTAAGTCAGAGATAAACTCTTCCGCTCTCTTGTAAGCGCTTCCAACTTCGCCTCCATCACGCGCCGCGTGCAGACGGTAAGCAACGTACCTGAGAAAACGCCGGTATATTTCATCCACCGCTTGACGCCCGGTGGTGGGCGCGATTGACGGAAACTCGGCTTCGTATCCGGCAAGTTGTTCAAGCAGTTCGGGAGAGACTTGCGCTTGACGCACAGACGGGCTGAGATGCTCAGTCAATTGTGTCACCTGCGCGTCGTAGTGATCGAAGATCGTTTCGCGCGCCATGCTGAGGGCATCACTTGTGCACCGTGCGGTGACGAATGGGTTTCCATCTCGGTCGCCGCCGATCCATGAGCCGAAGCGGATGACGTTCGGCAGATCGCCCGTCTCTATAGTGCGTCCGTACACCGTGTGCAAAGCCTCTGCCATCTCCTTGTAAACCTCGGGCAGTGTGCTGACGAGGCAATCCCTGTAATAATCCAGCCCCATCTTTATCTCATCGCGCACGGTCGGCGGCTGCCGACGTATCTCGTCCGTCTGCCATAGCGCCGTAATCTCAGCCGCTATCTTCTCTTCCGCCTCGGCCGCTTCGGCGTCCGTGAGCGGCAAACGGTCGAGTCGCTCCAGTTCCTGTGCGATGCGCCCCCTTTTGAAAAGAACTGTGCGGCGGGCGACCTCTGTCGGGTGCGCGGTGAAGACCGGCACGACTTCCACACGGCGCAAGTGTTCAAGCGCATCTTCAAAACTAATGCCTGCGTCGCGCATTCGTTCGAGTGTTCCACGAAATGTGCCGGGCTGCGTCGGGTGTTCCGGTTGAAGTTGCGCCGCTCGACGGCGGCGCTTGCGGTGATTAGTTTCGGCGAGGTTCGTCAACTCGAAATATATGGCAAAGGCTTTAGTCAATTGGTAAGCCTCCGCCAAGTTCATGTCACTCACGATTCGCTCGGCGCGTTTCAGCCAGCCGCCTTCCTGTTCGACTTCCGCACCCGTAGCGTCGTCGTGTCCCTCTTGCTTAGCGCTTTCTTTCTGCGCGGCGACACCGCGTTGCTGAATCAGGTTCCGCCGCAGTTCCTCGACGTGGTTAAAAAGCTCATAGCCCGATTGTTCTTTTAGGACTTCGCCGAGCAGACGACCGAGCAGGCGCACGTCACGTCGGAGCGGCGCTTCTTTCAACTCACGTTCGCCGCCCATCAGTTGGGCTAATCGAGTCGTTTGCTCCCGAACTTTCCACAGCGGCTCTGCTTCAATCACTTCGGTTACCCTTTAAGAATCCCTAATAATGAACATCCTTAAAATCCGCTTAATGTGCGCTGCCATTATCATAAGAGGTATCATTTTTGTTTGAAAGAATTTCTATCTATTATTCACTGCCGGTGTTTCACATTGCTAAAACCTAAAACGGAGTAGAGGTGTTCTGACCCATCCTCTACCCCCCTCGCATGATCTCCCAGCGGTCAATAACCGACCTGCCTTCAACACGTGGTAATGAGAGTGCTGCGCCGCCGTCAGGCACGAGTGGTTGGCGAGCACTCGCAGGCGCACCCCTACGCACAAACGATCAAGCAGCTGTTCATCATTTACTGTGATAGACCCGTGCTTCAGCGAGAGCGACTCGACGCGCAGCCCGAGATCATTTCCCTCCACGTCTAGCACGCGCCCGAAACCGCAGTCGTCACCGAGTTCAACCGCACCACGATCTTTCGAGAGCGCGATTGCTCCCGCGTCTATGAAGAAGCCATCATTCGGGTTCAGAGCGCTTGATGCAGATACCTATAATCATACGGGACATCTCAGTCGGATGGGCTTCGCTCCGGTTGACGAGAACGATCACGGTAAGCTGCTCTTCCGGAAGACGAAGGATGGCAGTGTTAAAGCCAATCGTCTCTCCGTAGTGCCACAACAACTTCTGCCCACGCTCACTACCCACGAACCAGCCGAAGCCGTAACTCACGTTCTTATCATCAGTTCTCACAGCTGGTGCGAAAGCCTGCTTGAGCGTCGCAGCACTCACAAGTTTGTTGGTGTAGAGCGCTTGATCCCATTTGTAGAGATCTTCCACTGAGGAATAGACTCCGCCGTCTCCCAAGACGCTACTCGTCAAGCTTTGATCGGTTCGCTCGAAATGGCCGCCTCTCCGGCTATACCCATATGCGCGCCGGTCAATAATCGAGACTCCTTGCTCGAAAGCGACTGTGGCGTTCATATGCAGCGGCTCAAAGACGTTTCGTTTCAAAAACTGCGCGAAAGAGATTTTGGAGCGTGCTTCTACGATGAGCGCAAGCAGGGCATACCCCGAATTGCTATAACGGAATTTGGAACCCGGAGAGAAATAGGTGTGATCCTGTCGCTCGAGTAATTGCAAGACATCCCGGTCTTTTACTGGGATGGTCGTGTCAGGAGGGAGCACGTCTTCGTAGTCAATTAAACCTGAGGTATGAGTTAACAAATGCCTGACGGTAATCTCCCTGCCATAAGTGGGAAACTCCGGGAACAGAGCCGTTAAGCTATCCTCGTAAGATAGTTTACCGCGCTCGACAAGCATCATGATCGCCATTGCAGTGAACTGTTTTGTCAGCGATGCCAGCCGGTAGTTGGTGTTATTAGCACTAGGAGTTTTTTCCTCAAGATTGGCAAGGCCGTATGATCTCTTATACAAGACTTTGCCGCCCTTGATGACCATGACACTTGCGCCGGGTACATCTGGGCGATTGAACTCTGCAAAAAGAGTATCGATCTTTGATGTTTGTGTGAGGCGTAACTGGGCATTGGCGGGTGACAGCATAGAAGAGAGCAAGAAGGTGAAAACGAGTGAAGAAGCTTTCATGAAATAATAACCATCTACTGCACGAGTTAGCTCTTGTGCGACCGAGTGAAGCGCGGTGGCTTAATCCCAAAAGGCGGATCATTCCTTATGGTGGAAGCATGGATTGTTCAGAACCAACAGACCGCGCTATACAGCTTATGCTAAACTTCGTTTCTTAAAGGGTGAATTACTGAGACTATTATTTCTATGAATGTTATAAACCCCTATATAGTTACACAATACACAAGTCGGTAAATTAGTAAAGTCCTTTGCCACAGTCACCCATGTCTGATTTCAGGGCTTTGTTCGAGTCGGCCCCCGACTTGTACCTCGTTCTAACCCCCGACTTCATTATCGTGGCGGTGAGCGATGCTTACCTGCGCGCCACGATGACGAAGCGCGTGGACATTCTGGGCCGGAGTCTCTTCGATGTTTTCCCTGATAATCCGGGCGACTCATCCGCCACCGGCGTTGGCAATTTGCGCTCGTCGCTGATGCAGGTGCTACACAACCGCATGCCCGATACGATGGCGGTGCAGAAGTACGATATTCTGCGACCTGAAGCGGAAGGCGGAGAATTTGAAGAGCGATATTGGAGCCCTATCAATTCTCCCGTCCTCGATAAGAACGGAAAGGTCAGTTACATCATCCATCGTGTTGAGGACGTGACGGAATTCGTTCGCCTTAAGCAGGAAGGCTACAAACAAGGTAAGGCGGCGGAAGCACTTCAGACGAGGGCGGGTGAGATGGAAGCCGAAATCTACCTCCGCTCACAGCAGTTGGGAGAGGCTAATCGTCAACTGAAGCGGGTCAGTGAAGAGTTAGAAAGGCTATACGACGAAAGTGACAAACGCTTACGCTTGGCGGTAGAGGCGGCGAAGTTAGGCACCTGGGACTTTAATCCAGTCACCGGTGACTTGAAGTGGAATGAACACAGCAAGGCTATGTTCGGACTGCCGCTGGAGGCGGCAGTATCTAACGAAACATTTCTCGCCGGCTTGCACCCGGAGGATCGTGAACAAACAGATAAGAATGTGCAACGCGCGCTCAATCCGGAGAGCGGCGGCGAGTTCGATACAGAATACCGCACCGTCGGGATTGAGGATGGTATCGAACGATGGGTGAGGGCCAAGGGACGAGCCTTCTTCGACGACAACAACAGGGCGGTGCGCTTTATCGGCACCATGCTCGACGTCACCGAGCGCAAGCAGTCCGAAAAAGCCCTCATCGAGCGCACCCACCTCGCGGAATTGAATGCGGAAGTGGGACTAGCGCTGACGAGAAGTGACAGCTTGGACGACATTCTGCGGTATTGCGCGGAGGCGATGGTTGGGCATCTCGATGCGGCGTTCGCTCGCATCTGGACGCTCAACAGTGAAGAGAATGTACTTGAGTTGCAAGCCAGTGCAGGGATGTATACCCACCTTGATGGTCCGCATGGTCGCGTGCCTGTCGGGGAGTTCAAGATCGGTAAGATCGCCCAGGAGCGCCGGCCACATTTGACTAACGACGTGATCGGCGACCCGCGGGTCGGCGACCAGGAGTGGGCAAAGCGCGAAGGGATGGTGGCGTTCGCCGGCTATCCCCTGCTGGTTGAAGATCATTTGCACGGGGTGATCGCGATGTTCGCGCGCAAACCACTCACGAAGGTAACTCTCCAAGGCATGAAATCGATGGCGAATGCCGTTGCCTTGGGCATTCAACGTAAAAGGGCGGAGGCGGAGAGGGAGCAGTTCTTGGCCGGCGAGCAAGAGGCCCGGAAAGAAGCCGAGGCGGCTAATCGTCTCAAGGATGAATTTCTCGCCACCGTTTCCCACGAACTGAGAACGCCGCTGACTGCAGTCATCGGGTGGGTTCATCTGCTACGCGGTGGTCAGCTTGATGAGCGGCGTGCGCCCCATGCGCTCGAAACCATTGAACGAAATGCGCGGTCGCAGGCGCAACTCATCGACGACCTGCTCGACGTTTCAAGAATCATCACCGGCAAACTGCGCCTCGATGTCCGGCAGGTCGACCCACATTCTTTCATCGAGGCGGCTATCGAGGCGGTACATCCGGCAGCCGCAGCTAAAAACGTCCGCATCCAAAAAGTGCTGGACACCGGCGTGGTTTCTGTCGCGGGCGATCCGGCACGTCTCCAACAGGTGATCTGGAACCTGCTGTCGAATGCGATAAAGTTCACTCCGAAAGGCGGGCGGGTGCAGGTCAGATTGGAGCGCATCAACTCTCATATCGAAATTGCCGTCAGCGATACGGGTGCGGGAATCAACCTTGAGTTCTTGCCGCATGTCTTCGACCGCTTCCGGCAAGCTGACCAGACGACGACCCGCCATCAAGGCGGACTAGGGTTGGGGCTGGCTATTGTGCGGCACCTGGTTGAGCTTCACGGCGGCACAGTGCATGCCGAGAGTCCGGGTGAAGGTCAGGGCGCAACTTTTAAAGTTAAGCTTCCAGTCATTCCTATTTATCAAGGGGACGGCATGGACGAGCGCACACATCCGGCATCCAGAGACACGCTTTCATCATTTGATTGTCCTGAAAGGTTAGACGGCTTGAAGGTGCTCGTTGTGGATGATGAGGCAGATACGCGGGAACTGCTGAAAGTCGGCATCAGCCAGTGCGGGGCAGAGGTAACAACCGCTGCATCAGCCCAGGAAGCACTCGAAGTTATAGAAAAAGCTAGACCCGAGATACTCATCAGTGACATTGGAATGCCCGACGAGGACGGGTACGAATTGATTAAGAAAGTAAGGGCATTGCCCGCGGACGGCGGTGGGAGAGTGCCGGCTATTGCTCTGACTGCTTACGCGAGAACGGAAGACCGCCTGCGTGCGCTCAGGGCAGGGTATCAGATGCACGTAACTAAGCCGGTCGAGTTGTCCGAGTTGGTGGCCGTGATAGCAAGTCTGATTCAACGATCACAAATCTGACGTAGTCTAATTATTTGTGAGTATCGCTAACATCGTTTCAATTTACGCATCTGCATTTCGACCTTATAGTTGCGCTCTTGAACGAGTTCTTTGTCAGCATCATAGCCGGTAAAAGCCTCTTCGTTAAGCGGCGTTTGCTCGCTCAATTCGCAGCAGCGTTCTATCGGTGTCTTGCCGCCAAGCGAACTATGTGAACGATGCCAGTTGTAAGCAAATTGCCATTCTTCGAGTCGCAATCCTAATTCCGGGTCGGTAAGTTCAACCGTTGGATAGAACTCGATCTTATCCGTCTTCTGTGAGCGTTCGACTTTACCGTTCAGGTGCGGCGAGCGTGGACGAATAGGGCGAAACTTGATGCTGTGATGTTTCATCGCTTTTTGAAATTCCAAGCCGAAGAACTCCGCACCGCGATCCGACTGAATGCGCTGGATGGGAAACGGGAACTCATCTATCATCCGTTCTTCGAGAAAGCGAACGCTGTTCTTCGCCGTCCGGCGCGAATAGATGCCGAGCACGCGAAAACGTGTGCAATCATCAATCGCCGTGTATTGATAGATGCTCGGCGCGATCTTTGTTG
>Ga0136614_10002893_pt1 | contig 10836 bp, 9 predicted proteins | sample AntDrymUQ2792106_2_FD_106643 | JGI IMG/M metagenome (GOLD analysis project Ga0136614, IMG submission 106643) | Polar desert sand microbial communities from Dry Valleys, Antarctica - metaG UQ279 (21.06) | ecosystem: Environmental > Terrestrial > Soil > Desert | place: Antarctica: Dry Valley... | reverse complement strand
GTTCTGAAACTCCGCCAAATCGCCGAAAATCTTGAATATATACTTGCGCTGGAACTATTCGCCGCCGCGCAGGGAATTGATTTTAGAAGGAAAAAAATCGGAGCCGAAAAAATTCTAGGCAAAGGAACGCGTCGGTTGTATAATTTAATTCGAGAAAAAGTTCCGTTTATCGAGCAAGATACTTATATGAAAAATTACATCGAAGCAGTTCGGGAAATTGTTATCCGTTACGGGACTTAAAATAACCACGAGAAATAAGATAAACCGATAATTGAAATTTTGCGTTTTTTACGCGTTAACGAATAAAGCAGAAATGAAGGAAGGTGTTGATATGATTTTGAAAAAACAAAAAATTAAATTCTTTTTTTCGTTAATTGTCGTCTTGTCGGTTTTGTTCGGAAATTCGCCGCAAAAAGCTCAAGATCTGATGCCTCCCGAGGATCTTTCACTCGGCGCCAGTGTCTTTGTTTTCCGCAAATCCAAGACCAATCCTCAATCAAAATCCACATCGCGCAAGTATTTTTTAAGAAACTCCTCCAGCCGAGCTTCCGAATCGCGTCGGCGGTACAATAAAAATATCGCTGCCGGTTACAGCAGAAAATCCGCTAAAAATAATTCAACTTTAACGGCAAAAAATCAGGCGCAAAGAAGAAATGCGGCAGCGGCGCGCAACAAACTGTCTGATACTTTAACTGCCAAAGCAGATGCTTTACTGGAAAACAAAGAAACAGACAAAGCTATCGAAACTTATAAAAATGCGCTGAAAAATAACCCGCAAAATCAAAACGCAAAACTCGGATTGAGCGACGCTTATATTGTAAAAGGCGACGAAACTCTTGCAGCCAGCAGCAGTGATGAAGCGAAACTTCTTTATCAGGAAGCCGTTAAAGCCGACGCTTCAAATTACGCCGCCTATGCGAAACTAGCTCAGGTTTTCGAAGCATTGAAGCTTAACGATGATGCGCTGGCTAATTATGAAAAGGCTTTGAAGATCAATCCAGCGGCAACGGAATTGTTTGTTCCGACAGCAAATCTTTATTACCAGAAAGAAAATTATTCGTCGGCGGAATCTTACCTGACAAAAGCTGAAGCAAGTTCTGCTGAAAATGCCGAAACGGTATTTCTGCGCGGGTTGCTGCATTACAAACGAAACGAGAATGAAAAGGCACTGGCGGCTTTTAATAAAACTCTCAATCTCGATTCCAATTTCATCGAAGCATATCTTTATCAAGCGGAAATATACGAGCGGCTCAATAAAGACAAAGAAGCTCTTGCCGCGTATCGTAAAACCGTCGAAGTCGCTCCGCAATCAACCGAAGCGTGGTTCGATTTGGGAGTCGCCAATTATAATCGCGGAAACTACGCGGAAGCTGAAACGGCGTATAAAAAAGTAGTTGAACTGGACGCGCAGCACGCGGACGCGCACGCAAACTTAGCCAGTGTTTATCGCCAATTGGAAAAATATCCGGAAGCCAACAGCGAATACAAAATCGCTGCCGAACACATCAAAGACGACCCTGATCTCTATAGCGAATGGGGATTTTGTTTAGGAAAAGTTGACGAATGGGATAAGGCGATTGCCCGCCTTCAAACGGCGAAAGACTTGAGTCCCGATTCGATTGATTATACGAATCTTGGTTGGGGATATTACAACGCCGGACAGAAAGACATACAGGAGGAAAAGAAAGAGGAAGGGCACGCGAAACTCACGCAAGGGAAAGAAGTGCTGCAAAAGGCGGTCGAATTAAATCCTCAATTTGATGCGGCTCACTTGAATCTTGGAGTTACTTACACGGGTTTGGGCGAATATCAAAGCGCGGTCGAGACTTTAACGAAAGCGAATAATTTACATCAAAACTGGGTGATTGGGGTTAATGAATTAGGCGTTGCTTATCGCAAACTGAATAATTTATCCGAAGCCATCAATCAATTTCTAAAGGTCATTAACCTCGATGACAAATTTGCCCTCGGATTTTTTAATTTGGGTGAAGCGCAAAATAAACTCGGCAGAAAAAAAGAAGCCAAGAAAACCTTGAACAGGCTAAAGCAGCTCAATCCCGGATTAGCGAAAAGATTGGACGACGCAATTGAAGGCAGGATAATTGATGAAACAAAACAACAGATTAGAAAACGATTACCGAAACTGCCTTTTTAAATTTCGACGTCAGGAATTTAAGATGCGATAATGTATGGCTTCTAAAATCGAAGAGAACGTTCCGCTCGCCGAACTGACTACATTAAAAATCGGCGGAAAGGCGCGTTTCTTCGTAGCGGTAGAAAACGAAGCGGAAATAATTGAAGCTATCCAGTTTGCCGCGCAAAACCGATTGAAAATTTTTATTCTCGGCGGCGGTAGCAATGTTTTGATTGCCGACGAAGGATTTGACGGGTTGGTTTTGCAACTTGCTCTGAAAGGCATTTCAAATTCTCAGGAAAAGGATGGACTGGCGCATCTGACTGCCGGTGCAGGCACAGATTGGGACGAATTCGTCGCTCTTTGTGTCGAGAAAAATCTGCAAGGCGTCGAATGTTTAAGCGGGATTCCGGGATTTGTTGGCGGAACGCCGGTGCAAAACGTCGGTGCCTACGGACAGGAAATATCCGAAACGATTGTTTCCGTTCGAGTTTTTGACAGAAAGACGGAAAGTTTTCTGGATTTGCTAAATTCGCAATGCGGATTCGCCTACCGGACAAGCATTTTCAATACTACCGAAGCGAACCGATATATTGTTTCAGCAGTAGCCTTCGCTCTTAAATTAGGTGGTGAACCGAAAATCGTTTACCGGGATTTACGAAATTATTTCGGCGACGCGAAACCAACTTTGAAAGAAACCCGCGCCGCCGTCCTGAAAATCCGCTCCGAAAAATCAATGGTGATAAACCCGCAAGACCCAAATTCTCAAAGCGCGGGCTCGTTTTTCAAAAATCCGATTGTGACACGGGAAAAGTTCGCGGAAATTGAAGAACAGGCTGAAAAATCAGGAATTAAAAATGTTCAATCTTTTCAGGTTGATGAAAAATCAGTTAAGATTCCCGCCGCCTGGCTGATTGAAAAAGCCGGTTTTCAAAAAGGTTACCGGGACGGACGAGTCGGAATCTCTACCAATCATTCTTTAGCAATCATCAATCGCGGCGGCGCAAGCGCTAGAGATGTTTTAGATTTGAAAAATGTAATTCAAGCGAAAGTCAGAGAAGTCTTCGCTGTCGAATTACTTCCTGAACCGATTTTCGTCGGCTTTCGGGAAAATTAAATTTAAGTTAAAGATGCAGGTTCGTATTTTCGGCTTGACCGCAAACAAGAATTCTTGCATAATCCTAAATGAAATTGGATTTCATTTTCTTTTATATTCTTTTTTAAATTTTATGCAAAGCAGTCTTGCCACTAAACTTTTACCGATAGTAACTGGCGATAAAAAGTTAGAGGTTTCGTTAAACGACAATCAAGCAGTCATAAAGCTTTCCACATGGACCGAAGATTTAGGTTGGTGTTGTCAAAAAACCTTGTCATTGGATTCGGAAATGTTAGACGATTTACATCGCGTAATCGCTTCGGCGCGATACAAACTGAAAAGTAACGGCGCCGCCACGCCTGAAAGTGGCGAGGCGTCAAATATTTTGAAATTTCCCAGTTTTACATAATTTCTCTTGAAGCCGAAATTTTAAAAGGAGAGCCGAGTATTTAAACTTAACTCTCCTTTTCTTGTCTTTAAAGTAAATTTAACTGACTTCGCGTAAAACTATTCGTTCGGAGTTTACCTTTGAAGTTCTTTCGGAAGTAAGTTTTTCCAGTTCCTCGACGTGCAGTTGTTCTTCGGCAATCTGACCTTCGAGCCAGAATTTTGTCGGCAAATCTTCTTCGCCGCACGAACTCCATGCCTCCATGTAAACTGCTAGGGCTTCGCGCTCGAGTTCCAAATCTTGTTTGAGCATTTCCTTTAACTCGGTTGACTGACGAATCATCGCGGGTTCGACCGTCGGGACGCCGCCGAGAGCAACCACTTTGTCGCCGAGAAATAACGAGTGTTTTTGCGCTTCTTCAGCCTGGTCGCGGAAAAACTCTTTGTAAATCTCACGTTCAACTCCTGTCACCAGATAACTGTGCTGCGAATATTGAATGATTCCGGCTAATTCCAAACTTAATGCTCGGTTCAAATTTTCTATTAATTCTTCTCTTGTCATAATTTTCTCGCTTAATAGTGTTTTCAGCTTTCACAGAATAAACTTTATAAGCTGTGCTGTCAAGCTAAATTATTTAATTTCAGCAGGTTAGAATTGAATTTCAATTTCATCTTCAAAAAGATTAACTATCGTATAGCCGAAAATATAATTACTAAATAACATGAAGCGACACGAAACATATTTGTTTTTGTCCGTATCGCTCCGCGTTATTTCGTGATTATCTGCTTTTCGATTACGTAACCGCGCCGCCGTCCACAATGACGACTTCGCCACTCATAAAGCTGTTGCGACTGCTGACCATAAAGGCAGCAAATTCAGCGAGTTCGGCAGGTCTGCCGAGCCTTTGGCGAGCGACCCAAAAATCGTGCATCTGCAAAAGACGTTCGGGCAGAGAATGTCCCAAATCTGTATCGAAAATTCCGGCAGCGATGGCATTGACGGTGATATTAAAATTAGCGGCTTCACGGGAAAGACATTTTGTAAAACCGATTACCGCGGCTTTTGAAGTTGCGTAATGAACCGATGTCGGAAGCGAGCGAATCGCGCCTATTGAAGTGATATTCAAAATCGAACCGGAACGTTTTCTAATCATTTGTTTGTAAAAAGGTTTTGTGACGGCGAAAAGACTGTTGACGTTTGTGTCAATCACCCAATCCCAGGATTTGTCCGTGGTCGTCGCAAAATTATCGCTTTTGTTGACGGCGGCGTTGTTGACTAAAATATCAACGCCGTCCCACATTTCTACAATTTCCCGCGCGGTTCTTTTCATTCCCACACGGTCGGTGACGGATATTTTGAAAGCCAGCGCGCGTCTGCCATGAGCTTCGATTTTCGCTTTCGTTTCTTCAGCTAAATCATCGCGCGAATGATAATTAAAAGCCACGTCCGCGCCTTCGCGCGCGAATACTTCGCAAATTGCCGCGCCTATACCGCGTGTTCCGCCCGATACAAAGGCGCGTTTTCCTTCAAGTAATAAATTCACTAAATTATTTCTCCAATAAACTTATAAGAGTTTAAGGTAATATTATTAGAAAAGGCAAAAAGGAAGTTGGAAGTAAAAAGGAAAAAGGAAAAAGGAAAAAAGAAAACGTTTCATTTTCACAACCTTTTTGAATTTCAAGCGCCGGCGCGAAGCGGTTTGTTAGCGGTTTGAATTTGTTCGGGAAGCAAAGCTGCGATTTCTCTAATAATCATTTCCGTCGAATTCGGAGCCGATAGACCGATAGTAGCAGCTTTCATATCAGCACATTTTTTAGAATCTAAAACAAGATTTTGAATAGTTGGAACAATATCAGATGCTTTCTTCAAAAGAATTCCCGCTCCGCGCCGGGCAATCATATTAACCGTTCCAGCCTCCTGCGGCATCGGCGGCGTTGTCGCGTCGGCAATGATCGGCAATCGACACGCGAGAGCTTCAAAGGTGGTCAAGCCCCCGAGCTTGGAAATCATCACGTTCGCTGACTGCATCATTTTTTCAATTTCATCCGAATAACCGATAACTTTAATGGGAAACTTCGCCGTCTTTGCCAGTTCTTCGGCTTCACGTTTTAATTCTTCATTTTTGCCAGCTAAAAATATCGCCTGCACGTTGAGTTCGCCGCGCACGAGTTCGCGGAAAATCTGCGGAATATTGCCGCCGCCAATCCAACCGGCATTAACGAAAATCGTGAATTTTTCAGCGTCCAAGCCAAATGCCTGTCGAGCTTTCTGAGCGGCTTTTTCGTCAATTTCATGAAACTTAGGATTAACCGGCATTCCCGAAATTTTAATTTTTTCGGGCATAACTCCATAATCAATCAATTGCTGCCGCGCTTCGTCGTTTGCTACAAGATAAAGTGAAACGTCATTGCACGCCCAGCCTTTCCAAAAGCCGTAACACGGGTCGGTAACAACGGTAACAAGTGGAATTTGATTTGATAAATTTAGTTCTTTTAAGATTCGCGCGAAGATGTGCTGTGTGAGCGGATGAACGCTGACGACGATATGTGGACACCATCTTTCAAATTGTTCGCGAACATAACCGATGCAACGCCGGTGGACAAACTCGCGGGTTTCCGGTCGAAAACGATTTATCGCCCAGAAAATATATTTCATCCAGTGCTGTTTATTGCGCAGAGTCCAGTTGTAAGCGCCGACGAGTTTGCCGGTGATGTGGTGCGATTCTTCGACGGCTTTGATGACGCGCACGGCGACCGATTCGCCTACCCAAAATTTATGCAATCCTTCAGACAAGGCTTGCGCCGCCGAACGATGACCGCCGCCGGTATCGGACGAAATGATGAGAATTTTCGGAGTGTTTGATTGCACAGTATTAAAAACTAAAATGAGCAGTTAAAATAATCTAACTGCTCGTTGTTTTGACTAGGCTTTGACCGCTATAGTTTCGTTTTGCGGTTGGTTAACGCCGAGTTGCTTGCTCGCTTTTTTCATCTGCCGTTCGAGTTTTTTAATCTGAATCAGATGTTTCGGGTTAAATGGCAACGACGGATAATAGGAATTCGATTCGTGTGTGCAAAAGCAGCCGGACTTGGCTTTTTTCCTGCGCGCGACCATCGCCGGAGAATTCCATGCCCCTTGAAAATTCCAATCGAAATCGCGCAGATTGCCGGTCGCTTCCAGATTTTCACACGATGAGATTGTGCCTTCGTCGAAAATCACCGCGCCCGCCGTTCCCGCGTAACAGGTCATTTGCGGCTCGCCGGTTTCCTTGGTTTTGGCGATCAGGTCGTGCATGTAAATGTCAATCGCCGCTTTGAAAAATCCCGCGTCGCCGCCGTAATTGTTTTTAATCGCTGCGTTTTTCGTGTCATCCAGAATCATCTGCGACAACTGCGCGTAACGCTTGTGGTCAAAGTTCAATTCGTTCGGGTCGGCGGACGGCGGGCGAATGTAATTGATATTGACTTTATCCGGTTTCAAATCATATTTCAGAAAATCATACCAATCGAAAATAGTGTCTTCGTTCGAAGCCATTACGCAGGTACAGGTCTGCACGTCGAGATTCGGAAATTCCTTTTTCATTTCCTTCAAAGTCCGCGCCGTGTGAATCGCTTTGTCCCAACTGCCTTCTTTGCGGCGAATTTTTTCGTGCGCCGCTTTCATTCCGTCAATGCCGAGCGCAATCGTGACGTTCAGATTCGGATTTTCCTGCAAAATTCTGGTGACATCGGGAAAAATACGCGGATGGATTTGCCCATTCGACATCAGATAAACCGAATCCAGTTTGTTGTTGCGATAAAAAGCGTTGCAGATTTCCGGCAAATCCTTCCGCGTGAACGGCTCGCCGCCCGCTAAGATTAAAACGCCTAAATTGCCGCCGAGCGTTTCCGAGATTTTTTCGATCTCATCCGTTTTCATTTGCAGCTTTTTGCGCGGTCGGTCGTCGAGTTCTTCCGTGAAAAAACAATGCGTGCAGCGCATATCGCAAACGCTCGTCACTAAAATATTTAATAAAATCGGCGCGAACGGCTGTCCGATTGCCAGTTTTGCATAACGCTTTAATAATTCTTTGGTTGTAAAATCCATTTTATAATTCCTCTGCAAAGTAATGTCGCAGGCTTTGATGCCGCCGCAGACAACTAGGTTTTACTTTATCTTATGGTTAGGTTTCGGGCAAGATGCAGGTGCAAACAGGAAAGTTTTATGTAGAAATCAAAAGGTCGAAGATTTTAAAAAGTTCCGTTGATTAATTAAAAATTTTTGGCTGCTCAACAGGGCAACGGCGCAATTCTATAATGCAGGGAAGCATTGTCGAAAGCCCGATGAAAATAAAAGCCGCAACGCCTAAGAATTTGTAGAAAAATTGAATTTCATTTGAGGCGCAGGCAATATCACCGTGGAGATCAAAAATACTGGGAAAAGTCCCATATAAATCAAATGAAAAACCGCCGGAGCTTTAACACTTTTTTCTTGATTCGTATGACAGATAATCCTGTATAAGGATACAGCTAGATGCCATTGCAGCGGTAGAAAGAACGCATATATTTGAGTTTTGGTGGTTTTGTCCATATACAAAAACAAATGCATATTGCTCGTGAGATTTTTCTGTTCTGATTAATTATCTCAAATAATATCAATTTTCGACACAAAAAATTATATTGTTGAACGCGCAATCGTTTTTGCGTGTCGAATCGGTTAAAATCGAGCTATGTTTCGCAGAGTTTATTTGGACAACAGCGCGACCACGCCGATTGACAGGGAAGTTGTCGATGCGATGCTGCCGTTTCTCACCGAAAAATTCGGCAACGCTTCGAGCATTCATTTTTTCGGTCAGGAAGCCCGCGGCGCGGTTGATAAGGCGCGTCATCAGGTGGCGGAGATTATTAACGCTCGTCCCAACGAAATCGTTTTTACCTCAGGCGGCACGGAAGCGAATAATCTGGCGATTCGCGGACTGATTGAGGCAAACGAAAAATACGGAAATCACATTATTACTTCGGCGATAGAGCATTCTGCGGTCAAAGAAGTTTGTCAGGATTTGGAAAAGCGCGGTTTTGCCGTTACTTTTTTGCCGGTTTATGAAGACGGAATCGTCAAAATCGAAGACGTTAAAAACGCGATTCGTGACGAGACAATTTTAATTTCCGTGATGACTGCGAACAATGAAATCGGGACGATTCAGCCGGTTCAGGAAATCGGACGGCTGGTTAGAAAACTTCGTGAAGACGGCAAAAAAATCTGGTTTCATACCGATGCGGTGCAGGCAGTCGGGAAAATAAAAGTTGATGTCGAAGAAATCGGATGTGATTTGCTTTCAGTTTCAGCGCACAAACTTTACGCTCCGAAGGGCGTGGGCGCATTATATGTGCGGCGCGGCGTTCGGCTGCATAAACAAAACATCGGCGGGCATCAGGAGCGCGAGAGGCGCGGCGGGACGGAATCGGTTCCGCACATCGTCGCAATGGGCAAGGCTTGCGAACTCGCGAAAAATAATTTGACTGATGGCGCCGAGCATCTGAAAAACTTGCGTGACAAATTTGAACAAGTTATTGGAGAAAACATTTCGGATTTGGAATTGAACGGTAATCGTGAAAATCGTTTGCCGCATATTTCTAATGTCTCTTTTCGCTTTATCGAAGGCGAAGGTTTGTTAATCAATCTCGATTTACAGGGCGTCGCCGTTTCGACCGGCTCGGCGTGTTCTTCCGGCTCGCTCGAACCGTCGCCGGTGATTCGTGCTCTCGGCAAAAACGACGAGTTGGCGCGCGGAGCAATCCGGGTCAGCTTCGGCAAAGATAACACGACCGAAGAACTCGAATATGTGTTGGAAGCATTACCTCGCGCGGTAGAAAATTTGCGCCGACTTTCTCCGCTTTATCGGCAGCATTCAGCAAAATAAAAACAGCCCCGATGATTTCTCATCGAAGCCGTTTTTGCGGGACTTTCAATCCAGCCTGGGTGGGGACAGTTTTTGATAATTAGTCAGAAAACATAATTCCGTTTCTGTCGGAAATCATAATTCCGTTCATATCTTTGTCGCATCCCGTCGTCGGCGCATCGGAAAACATAATTCCGTTTAAGTCGCTGATCATAATTCCGTTTAATCCGGCGACCAGTATTCCTACCACTTGTTGAAAAATGCCACCGTCTTTAACCACACACGGAGCCGTAACGTTCGCTGATCTGTCGCTAATCATGATACCGGTATTTGCCGAAACCGAACTGATTCCCAAAACCGCTGCCAATCCGACCGCCGCCGCCATATTTTTTAAGTTTTTCATATTTATCTCTCCTCAAGTTTTTTATTTTGAATTCTTAGAAGCCTTCGCTTCACTTGCCCTACTATTACAACCGACGTGCCACAAATAAAAACACCTTTTGAGAATAAGTTAAGTTGTTAATAATGAAATGCTTAGTTGGAGATTTTAGGCTGCGAATAATCAAACACCTGAATCTTCAAACATTGGATACTTCGTTATCATAATGATTACAAGGTAAAGCTAAATTGTGCATTTTCAATCAATTAAATAGTGAATATCTAATACACACAAAACGAATGGTTATCTGGTATGCATAAATAAGGCTTTGCACATAAATTATGAGAAATAAGCTAATAAATGTGCAGATTTTGGAATTTATGTGCAGAAATGAGTTTTGCACATTTATTCGGCTTGGATATTTGCTTGAAACAAAGTTAAGTAAGCGAATATACTTACGCCAATGTCTGATAAAAAACAAGATTCCATTCCCGAAAAGCTGCCGACCAGAACTTATTTCCACAAATCACTTAGAGGAGACCGTATAGCTGTGGTTGGTGTAATTATCGGTATATTGACATTGCCTTTTGTTTGGTGGTTGGGGCTTGTTTTCACAGCACTTGGTTTTTTGTGGATAGGCTGGTCATTTAAGGATTGGAGAGATGCTGAGGAAAACAATCAAAGCATTTGGCAATTTTTGAGAGAAGCCATTTGGGACGCATACCAATATGAAATTATCCCAAAAGAATTAAAGCCAATTGAGGAGGAAAGAATAGAAATACAGAAAGGTTTAATTGGAAAATCACAAACAATAGTTACTAAATCAAACTCTTCAAATACAGATGTTGTCCCTAGTTCCATCAAACAACCTGTTGAACTAGCAGAACGAGAGGAACCTAAAAAGAAAGCAGAGATTGAAATATTGTTTGATAAGGATAGCAGGAAATACTTAAAAGAGTGG
>Ga0136614_10002890_pt1 | contig 10841 bp, 10 predicted proteins | sample AntDrymUQ2792106_2_FD_106643 | JGI IMG/M metagenome (GOLD analysis project Ga0136614, IMG submission 106643) | Polar desert sand microbial communities from Dry Valleys, Antarctica - metaG UQ279 (21.06) | ecosystem: Environmental > Terrestrial > Soil > Desert | place: Antarctica: Dry Valley... | reverse complement strand
GACGCACCGGTCGAGGGGAGTCCCCTCGGCAGAGAGGAAGGACCACACCATGGCAGACCGTGTCCTGCGCGGCAGCCGTCTCGGAGCTGTCAGCTACGAGACCGACCGCGACCACGATCTTGCGCCGCGGCGGTCCATCCATTACGCCTGCCCGAAGGGTCACGACTTCGCGGTTCCCTTCAGCGACGACGTCGAGCCGCCCGCGGTCTGGGAGTGCCGGTTGCACGGCAGCGTGTCCAAGTTGATCGACGGCGCGGAGCCCGAGCAGAAGCAGGTCAAGCCGCCGCGCACGCACTGGGACATGCTGCTGGAGCGCCGCACCACCGCCGAGCTGGACGAGCTGCTCACCGAGCGGCTGGAGCAGCTGCGCGGTCGTCGGTCACGCAGCGCCTGATCTTCGCGCGCCTGTTACGGCTCAGCTGAGCTGGGACTTCTCCCGCTCCTGCGCGGCCGGAGCTGGCGCAATCGGTGTGACACGCCCCACGTGGTGACCTTCCACAGCGCCTCGGTGACGATGCCGGAGTTCATCTTCGACTCTCCGCGCTCGCGCTCGGTGAACGTGATCGGCACCTCGCGTACCCGGAACCCGGCCTGCACCGCACGCCATGCCATGTCGACCTGGAAGCAGTAGCCCTGCGAGGACACGTCCGCCAGGTCGAGCTCCTCGAGCACCCGGCGATGGAAGGCGCGGTAGCCGCCGGTCAGGTCACGAATCCCCACCCCGAGCGCCAGCCGCGAGTACAGGTTGCCGCCCTGGGACAGCCAGCGGCGGTGCGCCGGCCAGTTCACCACCTGGCCGCCACCGACGTAGCGGGAGCCGAGCACGATGTCGGCGTCCTGCAGCGCGCCGAGCATGGCGGGCAGGTCCTCGGGGGCATGTGAGCCATCGGCGTCCATCTCGACGATGATCTCTGCCTGACCGCGCAATGCGGCAGCGAAGCCGGCGAGGTATGCGGCGCCGAGCCCACCCTTGTCGGAGCGATGCAGCACCTGAATGCGGTCATCGGCCGCGGCCATGCTGTCGGCCAGCTGGCCGGTGCTGTCGGGGCTGGCGTCGTCGACGACCAGTACCTCGGCGTCGGGTAGGACGGCGTGCAGCCGAGCGACGATGGATTCGAGGTTCTCGCGTTCGTTGTAGGTCGGGATGACGACCTGCACCGACTTGCCTGACTGCTGAGCCGCCGTAGCAGCTCCCAGCGGCTCGTCGCCGGCTCGTGCCATCCTCGTCGTCTCCTAGTCCGCCGCGTCCCTAGGCCGGTCCCGTCGTCGCCGTCGTGCGGTGGCCGCCGCGACGACTAGCGACAACGTCCCTAACGCGGATAGTAGCCATCCGGGTACGGAGCCCAACCGAGTGGCCAGGGTTTCGGTGTTACGCAGCGCGACCTGTTCCACCAGTATGGCCGGTGTGAACTGCTCCGAGCGGGTGATGATCGTTCCATCCGGACGGACGATGGCACTGACACCACTGGTCGCGGCGACGACAACCGCCCGGTCGTGCTCGATCGCGCGGACTTGGGACATCGCCAGCTGCTGGTAGGTCATCTCGGTTAGGCCAAAGGTGGCGTTGTTGGTCGGTACGGCCAGCAGCTCGGCTCCGTTGTGCACGCTGTCCGCGAGCAGGTCGTCGAATGCCACCTCCCAACAGATGCCGATCCCGACGGTGGTGCCGGCCATCTGAACCACGCCCGGGCCGTCGCCGGGGACGAAGTAACCGGCCCGATCCGCGTCGGGGCTGAACAGCCGGAAGAAGCTCCGCCACGGCAGGTACTCGCCAAACGGCTGCACCCGACGCTTGTCGTTGCCCTCGACCGGACCCACCCCTGGCGCCCAAACCAGCGACGTGTTGGTCGTGGTCTGCCTGTCGGGACGCACCAGCACCGCCCCGACGAGGATGGGAACGCCGACGGCGTCCGCGGCCTGGTTGATCCTGACGCGGGCGTCCGGGTTGCGAAGCGGGTCGATGTCGGACGAGTTCTCTGGCCAGATCACCAGCTGCGGGCGGGCCAGCCGCCCGGCCGCGACCTCGGATGCGAGTTCCAGCGTGCGGTCGACGTGGTTGTCCAGCACGGCCCGGCGCTGGGCGTTGAAGTCCAGCCCGAGCTGGGGGACGTTGCCCTGCACGGCGGCCACCGTGATCGTGCTGGCGTCGGCTGCCGGAGCACGCAGCGCCGCCACGGCCGGGCCGACCGCTACGGCCAGCACCGCGAGCACCACCGGCAGCGTAACCAGCGCCCACCGCCGGCCCGGCGCCGCGACCCTGCGGAGGAGCTCGGCGAGCGCGAATCCGACGAGCACCACCACGAACGAAAGCAGCGGCACTCCACCCAACGCGGCCACCGGCGCAAAGATCCCCTCCGGCTGGCCGAAGCCGACCCTGCCCCACGGGAACCCGCCGAACGGCACCACCGACCGCAGCGTCTCCGAGCCCACCCACACGCATGCGGCCCACACCGGCGCGCCCGGTAGGCGGGACACCAGCGCGATGGCCGCTCCACCGACGGCCGTCAGCACCGCCTCCGTCGTCGACAGCGCCAGCCAGGGCAGCGCGCCGACGTAGGAGCTGGTCCAGGCGATCAGCGGCACGTAGAACGCGAGCCCGAACACGAACCCGTAGCCGAACCCGGCCCTCGCTCGCCGGCCGTAGAGCGTAGCGCCGAGCATCGCGAACGCGACCGGGGCGAGCCACCAGGCCGCACGCGGCGGGAAGCTGAGGTAGAGCAGCAGCCCGGCCGCCACCGCGGCCACGAGCCGCAGCCCGACGGGAAGCCCGGGGAGTCGTAGCCGGCGCGGCCCGGACTCGGAGTCCGGCCCGGACTCCGGTGGAGGACCGGTCACCGCAGGAGCAGCCACGCCGATCAGCCTACGGGCGCGGATCTACCCAGCGCGTGGACGTTGCCCAACCGGTCCAGCACTCCTGGTGGCCCCTCTCTCAGGTACCACTCCAGCTCGTAGGCCTCGCCGAACTCGGCGTCGCGCAGCGCACCGGCCGGTATCTGGCTGGCATGCACCGCGATGGCGTCCCGCTTGCACTGCAAGTGCGCCGACGACCCCGCCACGGCCAGGCTGATCTCGGCGGTCACCCGGCCGCAGACGCCGGCGAGCTGGTCCACCGCACGGGCGGCACCGTGCACCAGGTGGGCATCCGAGCCGGCGAAGTGCAAGTGCTCGCGGTCCACCGTCGCCTGGTAGCCGGTCGCGCCGGCCAGCCGCGCAGCCTGTGCGCCGACCCGGTGCACCATGACGTGGTCGGGGTGGCCGTAGATGCCCATCGGGTCGTAGTGCACCACCGTCGCTGCGCCCTCGGCGAGCGCGACCTCGGCCACCCGCCTGGCCAGCCGGTCGGCGTCCGCGGTGATCAGCGCGTCAGGATGGGCGCCCTCTGCCCAGCCGGGCAGGCCCGAGTCGCGATGGCCGAGCAACACGAGCCGGGCCACGCCGAGCAGCTCCGCGGCCAGCTCCAGCTCGGCCAGCCGCCGCTGCGCCACCGACTCCCCCGGCGCCAGCGGCACCAACGACTCCCCCAGCTCGCCGCCGGTCGCTGTCACCAGCACGACCCGCGCGCCGGCGTCGGCCAGCCGCCGCGCCGTAATGCCGGTGAAGATGGCCTCGTCGTCGGGGTGGGCATGCAGCAGGAGCACCGTCTGGCCGCTCAGGTCGAGCGACGCGGTCGGGTGGTCGGGCTGCGGGGTGGAACCGAGAAACAGTGTCATCGCCATCGTGGGGTGCTTGGGGCCGTCGATGCGGCCGGTGGTCGTTGCCGGTCAGTCAGCGACGACAACAACAAGCACAGCGAGAACAAGCACAGCGGGACGTGGCGACAGTCCCCGATGCGTGGATCACGGCGGAGATTGTGGCACACCCGCGCGGGCCGGTCGTGGCGGCTCAGCCTCGAACCGGCCCGCGGGGTGCGGTAGTCAGTCCTTCTTTTCCGGCATGATGATCCACAGCGCGATGTAGATCACGAACTGTGGGCCGGGCAGCAGGCAAGACAGCACGAACAACACGCGGACGGTCAGCGGGCTCAGCCCGAACCGATCTGCCAGCCCGGCGCAGACGCCGGCGATCACGCGGTCGTTCCTGGATCGGGTCAGGGTCTTGGTCAACGCGGACTCCTCCTCCGTCGCGGCCCGCACACGGTGTGTGGCCGCTACCAACGAGCATCCGCGGAACCGGGCCTGTGCACATCCCGCGTCACCCTGATCTTCGCTCAGGGTAACCCCGATGCGGGTCAGCCAAACCCGGTCGGAGTAGCTGTGGACAGCCGCTGGCCCCGGTCGCCTCGCGCGGCTAACGTCAGCCACCATGCCGGGTCGGGGGCAGTTCATTCGCTGGGGCAGCGGAGTCGCGGTGCTCACCAGCATGCTTATGGTCGCGGCGTTGACTCTGCTCGCCGGGCCCACCGCGTCGGCCGCGCCCCCGGACCGCCCTACCGCCGTGGTCGCGCTCGGCGACAGCGCCGCCTCCGGAGAGGGCGCCGGCTCCTACGAGGCGGGCACCCGCGGCGAGGGCGGCAACTGGTGCCACCGCTCGACCAACGCCTACATCCAGCAGACCGGCCTTGCCGAGCAGGCGGTGAACCTCGCGTGCTCGGGCGCGCAGTCCGCCGATGTCGCGGCCCAGGCGCAGCGATTGGTCGACGTGGCCAACCGCTACCGGGTCACCGCCATCGTGCTGCAGGTGGGCGCGAGCGACGACCCGGCGTTCGGCGACGTCGTCGTGACCTGCGTCGCCGCCTGGCTGAACGTGCTGCGGCCGGGCTGCTCGGCAGGGCTCCAGGCGCAGTGGCCGGCCAGGGTGGCGGCGATGGCGCCCAAGGTCGAGAAGGCGGTCCGCGACGTCCGCGCCGCCCTGCGCAAGGCCGGTTACGGCGACGGTGACTACACGTTCGTGCTCGCCTCCTACGCCTCACCGGTCACCGAGAAGATGGTCGTACTGCACGGCGTCCGCGGCTGCCCGTTCCGCTCGGCAGACGCCAAGTGGGGCCGCACGGTGGCCGTCCCGCAGCTCTCCGATGGGCTCCGCGGCGTCGCCGACCGCACCGGGGTGCGGTTCTTGGACCTGTCCCGCGCCACCGAGGACCGCGAGGCCTGCAGCCACCAGCTCCGCTCGAACGAGTGGCAGCGGCGGCTCGCGGTCACCCCCACGGCGTTCGCCACCGGCGGGCCCGCCGCTGCCGGCCACCTTGCCCAGGAGTCGTTCCATCCCAACGCCGCCGGGCAGACGCAGATGGGTGGCTGCTTCGGCGAGTTCGTCCGCAGCACGGACAGCCGCGGCCAGTGCCTCGTCGGCCCGGACGGCCAGCTGCACTCGGTGGCCGGCAGCGCCGTGCCGGTGCTGGCCTGAGCTAGAGGACCACCAGCTCGCGCGGCTGGGTGTTCAGCCGCTCGCAGCCGTCCTCGGTCACCACGACGATGTCCTCGATCCGTGCGCCCCACCGGCCCGGGAAGTAGATGCCGGGCTCCACGCTGAACGTCATGCCGGGCTCCAGCAGCTGTCGGTTGCCTGCCACGATGTAGGGCTCCTCGTGCACGTCCAGCCCGATGCCGTGGCCGGTGCGGTGCAGGAAGTGCTCGCTGAGGCCGGCCGCCGCGATCAGGCCGCGGGCCACCGCGTCGATCTCCTCGGCACTGTGCCCGGGGGCGACCGCATCGACGGCGGCCTGCTGCGCGTTCTGCAGCGCTGCGTAGGCTTCCACGATCGGGCTGGCCGGCGCTCCGAGGGCGTAGGTGCGCGTGGAGTCGGAGTTGTACCCGGCGGGTACGGGGCCGCCGATGTCCACCACGACCACGTCACCCGGCTCGAAACGTCGGTCGGACACCTCGTGGTGCGGGCTGGACCCGTTGGGCCCGGAGCCGACGATGACGAAACCGGCGCTCGCGTGCCCCTCCTCGACCATGGCGGCGGCGATGTCCGCACCGGCCTGCGCTTCGGTCCGCCCAGGTCGCAGAAACTCCGCCATCCTCGCGTGCACCCGGTCGATCGCGCGGCCGGCCCGGCGCAGCTCATCGATCTCAGCGGCGTCCTTGCGCATCCGTAGCTCGCGCAGCACGCCGCCGGCCAGCGTCTGTGACGCCTCGGCCAGCGCCGTCCGGAGCCCCAGCACGTGGCTGGCCGGCATCGAGTCCGCGACGCCGACCCGTCCGGGCACCCCGGCAAGGTCGCTGACCAGCAGGTACGGGTTCTCGCCGTCGTTCCAGGTGATCACTTCGATGCCGAGCTCGTCGAGCGGTACGTCGGCCCAGCCCGGTCGCTCCAGCGCGGGGACGACCAGCGCCGGCGGGGCGTGGTGCCCCGCCGCCGGCAGCAGCAGGCAGGTCAGCCGCTCGTGGCTGGCGGACCCGCGACACAGCAGGTAACGCAAGTCCGTACCCGGCGTGATCAGCAACAGGTCGACGTCCTGCCGCGCGGCCGCCTCGCTTGCCTGGTGCATCCTGGCAGCAAGCAGCTCCGCCGGGACGGCGGTCGTCGCAGTGGCCACAGTCATGCGGCAAGCCTATTGCGGATCGGCCGCGCCATGCTGGCAGGCTGTGGCACCGTGACCGCTCCGCTGCTGCTACTGGACGCCGCAAGCATGTACTTCCGGGCGTTCTTCGGGGTGCCGGATACTCTCACCGCGCCGGACGGAACCCCAGTCAACGCGGTGCGCGGGTTCACCGACATGGTCGCCAGGGTGCTGACCGACCGGCGCCCCAGCCGGGTGGTGGCCTGCCTGGACCTGGACTGGCGGCCGGCGTTCCGGGTGAAGGCGCTGCCGTCCTACAAGACCCACCGGTTGGCCGGCGGGGGGCCGCCCGGTGCCGAGATCGTGCCCGACCGGCTCGCCGTGCAGGTGCCGATCCTGCTCGACGTGCTCGCCGCGGCCGGCATCGCCACCGCGGGCGCCACCGGCTACGAGGCCGACGACGTGATCGGCACCCTCGTGGCCACCGAGGACACCGACCCGGTCGAGGTCGTCAGCGGCGACCGCGACCTGCTGCAGGTCGTGCGCGAGAAGCCGACCCCGGTGCGGGTGGTCTACATCGGGCGCGGGCTGGCCAAGGCCGAGGTGATGGGTCCCGCGGAGGTGGCGGCGAAATACGGCCTGCCGGTGAAGCGGGCCGGTGAGCTGTACGCCGAGCTGGCGATGCTGCGCGGCGACCCGTCCGACGGGCTTCCCGGCGTGCCCGGGGTCGGCGAGAAGACGGCGGCGTCGGTGGTGTCGAAGTTCGACAGCTGGGCCGAGCTGCAGGGCGCCGTCACCGACACCTCCGACCGGCGGCTCACCGCACCGGTGCGCAACAAGCTGGCCGCCGCGGCGGAGTACCTGGGCGTCATCGAGCCCGTGGTGCGGGTGGCCAAGGACGCGCCGGTGCGGATGAGCCGGCCGGACGTCGTGCCCTCGACGCCGGCCGACCCCGATCGGCTGGAGGAGCTCAGCGAGCGGTGGGGCTTGTCCGGCTCCGTCGACCGGCTGCGGGCGGCGATCTCCCCCGACGACGCGGGCTAGGGCTCAGGATCGGCGAACAGCTCGAGCTGGATGCCGTCCGGATCGCGAAGAACGAGCACGGCGCCGCCCGGGATTGAGTTCGCCGGCGTGACCGCGGAGTGGACGACCCCGGCGGCGGCCAGCCGCGCCGCCCAGGCATCCAGTTCCGCGCGATCTGCCACCGCGAACGCCAGGTGGTCCAGGCCGACGCGGGTCTCGTCGAACACGTCCTGGCCGCCGTCTCGATGCTGGGTCAGCCCCAACCGGGCCGGTATGCCGTCGTGGCGGAGAAACACCTTGCGGCGCGCGCCGTCAGGCGAGGAGAACTCGCCGACTCGCCGGAACCCGAGCACGTCCACGTACCAGGCCGCGCTCGCGTCGACGTCCCGGACCGTCAGGCCGAGGTGGTGGATGCCCCTGAGCATGCCGGGTCACCGAGTCCTAGGTCGGTCTACCGACCTCGTAGCTGCCGTCGGAGGTCTTGACCGTGATCGGCACGGTGCGGTTCCTGCCGTCGACGCTCGCCGTGCAGGTGAACGTCGCCCCCAGCGTGACCTCCTGCTGGGCCGGGCAGGTCACGCCGGACACGGCCCTGAGCTTGTAGTCGTTGGTCAGCACGGTCGTGACACCGGTCTGTACGGCGCTCGCGTCGAAGACCTTCTTGACGAAGAAGCCCGGCGCGACGAACCCGAGCACGCCGACCAGGGCGAGGATGAGCACCACACCGCCGATCACGATCAGCGGCAGCGTGCTGCGCGAGCGGGTGCGGCCGGGATCTGCGCCCGGGTAGCCGGGCGGCTGCCAGCTCTGCTGCTGCTGACCCCACGGCTGCTGCTGCGCCTGCCCCCACACTTGGGTGGGTTGCGGCGCCTGCTGTTCCCAGGCTTGCTGCTGCGGCTGCTGGCTCCACCCGATGGCCTGAGTGGGCTGGTCCCACGCCTGGGCACCCTGGGGCTGCTGCTGTCCAGGTGGCTGCTGGGGTGGCGGCCAGCCGCCGGGCGGCGGCGGAGGTTGCTGACCCCACCCCGGCTGCTGTTCCCAACCCTGGTTCGGCTGCTCCGGTGGCGGCTGCTGCGGCCACTCCTGCGGTTGTTGCTGTTGTGGTTGCTGCCACGCCGGAGGTGACGCCGGCGAGTGACCGGGGTCGGCCGGCGGCTGGGTGGGATCTGGCTGCTCGCCGTAGGGCGGGCCGCTCGGATCGTTCGGGTTGGTCATGAAAACCTCTTGGCGTAGGGCGATGCTGCGCCGATCCAAGCACAAGCAGGGCTGCGACAGCGGCTCGGGCAGTGCCGGTGATCAGACCTCCCCTGCGGACACCACACCCCGCCGAACGGCGGTCACCGCGTCTGCCGCGGCCCGCCCGACCGCACTGCTGCGTCCGGCCACGCCGGACACCTGATCGAGCAGGTCGACGACCTGGCGGCACCACCGGACGAAGTCTCCGGCCGAGAGCTCATGGCCGTTCTGCTGTGCAGTGGTCAACACCGCCGACAGCGACTCCCCGCGCGCCCAGCGGTGCACCGGCCAGGCGAAGCCGAGGTCGGGCTCCCTGGTGCGCTCCAGCCGGTACCGGCGCTCGTCGGCCTCGAGCTCGGCCCACAGCCGGACGGTGTCGCCGAGAGCGTCCGCCACCGGCCCGCTGGGCACCCTCGGCATGCCTGGGGTGTCCCGCCGCGACTCGTAGACCAGCGACGACACCACCGCGGCCAGCTCGGCCGGTCCGAGGCCCTCCCACCCGCCGTGTCGCAGGCACTCGGCCGCGAGCAGGTCGGACTCGCCCCACAGCCGCGACAGCCGCCGCCCCTCGTCGGTCACGACCGCCTCGCCGGTCTCGCCGGTCTCGCCGTCGGGATCGGCGAGATAGCCGCGTTCGGTGAGCAGACCACAGATCCGGTCGAACGCCCGCGCGAGCGAGTGCGTCGTCGCCCGGACCCGCTGGCGCAGCTGCTCGGTCTCCTTCTCCAGTCGCGCGTGCCGCTCGGCCCACCGCGCGTGGTCCTCCCGCTCGTCGCAGCCGTGACAAGGATGCGCCCGCATCGCGCGGCGCAACGCCGCGAGCTCCGCGTCGTCACCGGCATCCGACCGCGCCCGCCCACGGCGCACCGACGGCGCCTGGATCCCGGTGTTACGCAGGCTGGAGGCGAGGTCGCGGCGTACCCGGGCGACACGGTGGTCCACCCGCCGGGGCAGCCGCATCCGGCCCAGCGGCTGCACCGGGGCCGGGAAGTCGGCCGCGGACAGCCGGCCGGCCCAGCGATCCTCGGTCAGAACCAACGGCCGTGGGTCACCGGCCTGCTCCGAACCCGGGTCGAGCACGACGGCCAGGCCCGCCCTACGGCCGTGTGGCACCGCGATGACGTCACCTGGCTTCAGCTCGCGCAGCGCGTCGGCGGCCGCGACCCTGCGCGCGGCCACGCCCTGGCGGCTCGCCGCCTTCTCCCGCTCGGAGATCTGGCGGCGCAGCTCGGCATAGGACGGGAAGTCGCCGAGGTGGCAGTCCATCGAGCCCTGGTACCCCTCGAGCGCCTGGGTGTTGCGCTCGATGCGCCGGGCCAGCCCGACCACCGAGCGGTCGGCCTGGAACTGGCCGAAGGACTGCTCCAGCAGCTCGCGCGCCTTGTCCCGGCCGAGCCGCCCGAGCAGGTTGATCGCCATGTTGTAGCCGGGGCGGAACGAGCTGCGCAGGGGGTAGGTACGGGTGGAGGCCAGCCCGGCGACCTGGGCGGGGTCGACACCGGGCTGCCACAGGACGACGGCGTGGCCCTCGACGTCGATGCCGCGCCTGCCGGCCCGGCCGGTGAGCTGGGTGTACTCGCCGGGGGTCAGCTCGACGTGCGACTCGCCGTTGAACTTGACCAGCCTCTCCAGCACGACGGTGCGGGCCGGCATGTTGATGCCGAGCGCGAGCGTCTCGGTGGCGAACACAGCCTTGACCAGGCCGCGGACGAACAGCTGCTCGACGGTCTCCTTGAAGGCCGGCAGCATCCCGGCGTGGTGCGCCGCGATCCCCCGCTCCAGCGCCTCTCGCCACTCCCAGTAGCCCAGCACGCCCAGGTCGGCCTCGGGCAGGTCGGCGGTGCGGGCGTCTACGATCGCCCGGATCTCCGCGGTCTCCTCCTCGGTGGTCAGGCGCAGGCCCGCGCGGACGCATTGGCCCACCGCAGCGTCGCACCCGGCGCGGCTGAAGATGAATGTGATCGCCGGCAGCAGCCCGTCACGCTCGAGTCTGGTGATGACCTCGACCCGCGACGGCGGCCGGAACCGCGGTCCGTGTCCCCCGCCGCCGTGTCCTCCAGTGCCGTAGCCCCCGCCGTCGCGGCCGCGGCGTGGGCCGCGTTCGCGCAACACCGGCTGCTGGCTCTCCAGCTCGCGGGTG
>Ga0136614_10002888_pt1 | contig 10844 bp, 9 predicted proteins | sample AntDrymUQ2792106_2_FD_106643 | JGI IMG/M metagenome (GOLD analysis project Ga0136614, IMG submission 106643) | Polar desert sand microbial communities from Dry Valleys, Antarctica - metaG UQ279 (21.06) | ecosystem: Environmental > Terrestrial > Soil > Desert | place: Antarctica: Dry Valley... | reverse complement strand
GCCTTTTCATCCTCTCCGCCTTGCAGATAGGCATAAACAAGGTAGTCGAGGGCATGAAGCTGATCGAACGAAGCTGCGCCCGGGTGCGTTCTTGCCACATGGTTTTTCGCCGTCGCCGCCGAAGCGAGGTTCGAGTTAATCGATTCCTGCCACAGGCCAAGACGCGTGAAAATGTGAGAGGGCATGTGCAGCGCGTGAGGAGACGAAGGAGCAATCCTGGCGTAGCTGCGCGCGGCCGGCAGTGCCAGATACGCAAGCTGCGGATAGTCGAAGCTATGAATCAGGTAGTGCGCCACGCCGGGGTGCCTGGGCTCTTGAGGTAAGACCCGATTCAGAATCCCGGCCGCCTTCTTTTGGTTTGCGAAAGTCTTGTCAGTGATAGGGCCAGTCCCCAGCAGCGCGAGCGCATAAAAAATCGCAGCTTCTCGGTCCTTCGGATAGCTCAAGTAAACCCGCTCCATCGCCTTCTCGTAAGCAAGGGCGCGCGTGCCGTGATCGAGCCGGTCGGAATCCTTATAGAAGGCTTCTATCGCTGCGATGTAATCTCTTTCACGATCGGTCTTCGCATCGATTGATTTTGCTTTTTCAACGGCGGCCCAGCCTTTCTGCAACTCCGCGGGGGTCGAAGGCGCCCAGACGGGGTGATAAAGGCTCATAGCCACGCCCCAGTGGGCCATGACACACTTGGGGTCGTCCGTGGCAACTGCGGCAAAAGCTTTTTCCGCTTCCTCATACCAAAAAGAGTGGAGCAGCGCTGCAGCGCGATTGAATTGCTTTTGGGCAGAGGCACTGCAGGAGACCGCGAAGTTTACATGGCCGAGCTTTTCGGCTGGAGCGTGTGTGTGCGGGTGCATCTCTTGCGCTGCCGGACGAGAGGAACAGAGCACGAGCAACGATGCAGTTAGAATCAAGTCAATAAGCTTCATTCCTAGCCCTCCCTCTCCTGATTCTTATCATAGCCAGAGCCGAGATTCCATCCCCAGCCAACCCCTCAATATCCCGCTGCCGCCCTGCGCCAGGTCCATTCCTCGGCGGCGGGCTTGCCATTCATGGTGCCTTCGATCTTCGCATGCAGCGCGCCGTCATCGCCGAGCCAGTAAATGACTCGTTGAGGAAAGTCATGCTTCGCGTTTTCGAAAACAACGCGTTTCTCTTTCTGTTCAATAAGACGAAAGGGTGTGGCCGGGCGCCCTCGTGGACTGGCCCAGTAAATGATCGCCTCCGGCGTCGCTTCGATCCTCAGAAACTCAAAAGACACGGTTCGCCCTCGGGCCACGTCGCGATGAAGCCCGAGCATCGTGTTACCTTTGGGCGTCTGCCAGAATTCCTCCATCTCCACTCCGCCCTGAACTCCGCTCCAGTTTCCGGCCATCCAGGCCAGGCCTGTCAAGTCTGTGACTGTGGCTTGCGCGCGAGCATGGACGCTGAAGCCAATCAGCACCAAAAATACAATTGCGATCACCACTCTTGATGTGTGCATAAGATTATCCTCCGAAAACAGCTTAGGACACTTGGTTGGGTTTCGTCTTGAATAAACGCGACATCTCTGTCAGAACCGCGAGCAGTAGCGACTGGGTTGTAGCTCCCTGTTGAGACCGGGTCGCTACCGCTCCCCGTTCTGACAAGCACCACATCTGTGCGGCCAGCAGGATCACGAGGGTCCGAGCAGGGCCGCGATCCGCCGCGGAGACACAAAGTAGGAACCGAACTCACCTGCCGCTATTCTTTGCTCTGCCGGGGTGTGTCCGGCAAACTCGCGAAACTCGCGCACCATATGAGGCTGGTCGGCATAACCTCCTTCAAGCGCCAGACTGGTCCATTCGCGCAAGACCCCTTCGCCCACGAGTCGCAGGAGGTTTTGAAAGCGCATGATGCGGGAGAACAATTTCGGCGAGAGACCAACACTGACGCGAAAGTCGCGTTCAAGCTGGCGCGAACTCCAGCCAACCCCGTTCGCAACTTCGTGTACACGAGTTTGGCCGCGCGTGCGAATGATCTCCTTCACGGCTGCTTCAAACCGCGGGCGCGGAGTGGTGGTAACCAATTGCTGCAAGAGAAACTCTTCCACTAGTTGTTGGCGATGCATGTTATTGCGCGCTTCAAACACAGCTTCTTCGAGGTAGGTTCCTTTATGACCCCAGACGTCGCCGGTGGGGACCATGCTATCCGTAACATCAGAAAGCGGGAAAGGCAGGAAACGATACGCACGGCCCGGGCGAAAGCGCACACCCATTACTGTCACATCCCCGGTTGGTTGCAGTAAGAGAAACCTCGTGAGCTCGCCGACCACAAAACTTCCAGGCTGGCGTACCCATTCGCCTGTAGTGGTCGAGCGTTGAAAAGGTGATCCGAGGTGAAAAATCCATTCGACACAACCGTCAGGGAATACTCTTTCACACGCGCCTTTCGCAGGAGAGGTGTCGGTTTCCGAGACAAACCACAGACACTCCAGGTGCTGGGCCAATGCCGGCGACGGTCGCTGTTCCGTGTATTGCATCAATAAGCCACTTACCAACGAGGTTTCAATTCCAGCGGCATAGCGGTGCCGCATCTCAAAGCAAGCCCAACCGAATTTAGCTAACTCCGTCCACTTCTACTCAGATCCCGCGAGCTGGTCAACTGAAAAGGCAGTGGGTAGTGGGTCAGTTTGGGCTTAAAGTCAGATACAATGTGTTTTCGAATCCCGAAGGGATTTAAGTCAATAGCCGTGGGCGGGCGTTGCGACGCCCACGGACGCTCGGAGAAAGATTCCTGACCCTGGGATCAAACAGAGCCCGTAAACTGACCCCCTTCAGGGTCAGACATTTTTCTTTCGCCTATTCCGCGGGCGTCGCGCAACGCTTGCCACGGCTAGTAACTTAGATCCCTCCGGGATGATGTGCCGAAACCCAAACTCAGTACTACGCTCGGGCTGCTAACTTGCCACGCCTTGTTGCTGACTGCTAATCTTGCCTCTAAATTTCCATCCGTTCTTGAAAGGAGTTCTAAATGAAGAAGAATGCCATTACATTTCTCCTCGCTACGATGTTCGTCATTGCCGGTGCGGTCGTCGCAGGAATCGCAAGATCGACTGAAGGCGAGGTGCCGGCTCCCCCGGCGATCGGCACTACACTCGAGGATTTCTCCTTGCCAGATGCAGATGGCAAAGAACACTCACTGAATTCACTCAAAGGAAAAAACGGGTCGGTGCTGATCTTCGTGGCCACAAAGTGCCCTGTTTCCAATGCCTATAACGAACGTATGGAAAAGTTGGCCCAGGATTACAAAGCACGCGGCATCAATGTCTTCGGTATCAATTCAAACGCAGCCGAGTCCGCCGCGGCAGTAAAAGCCCACGCCACGCAGAACAACTTGACCTTCACAATTTTTAAAGATCCGGCCAACAAGATTGCCGACCGACTTGGCGCCACCGTCACCCCTGAAGTTTATTTGCTCGATGCGAACAACAAGTTGATTTATCGCGGACGCATTGACAACGCAAAAGATGCAGCTCAGGTCAACTCGAGCGAGTTGCGTGATGCGATTGAAGCAACTCTAGCTGGCAAACCTGTGGCAAAGACAACTGCCACGGCTTTTGGCTGCACCATCAAACGCGTCTAACAGATGACTTTGGCCCGTCCATTTGCTCTTGTCGCTGTCAGCTTGAGCATTCTCTTGCTCACCAATTTCGCGGCGCCGGCTCAATCTCGTAAGCAAAAGAGCCGCGTTGCCAAACCGTCTGTAGTGGTGCGCGAGATCGATGCGACTTCGCTGACCGCTATATTGAAGCGCGAGTCGACGGCACGGCCGCTGCTTGTTAACTTCTGGGCCACCTGGTGTGATCCATGTCGTGAAGAGTTTCCCGACTTAGTGAAGCTTTATCAGCAATTTCGGCCGCAGGGCCTCGACATGATCGCCGTGTCGCTGGACGATCTAGCCGATATCAAAACCGAGGTGCCGAAGTTTCTGCGCCAGATGCGCGCGACTATGCCCGCTTATCTGCTGAATGTGCCCGACCCGGATCAGATCATAAGTACGGTGGATCCGCAGTGGAGCGGCGCGCTGCCGGCAACGTTTCTTTACGACGCCGAGGGCAAGGTTGTTTTCAGACACTTCGGTCGCATTAAGCCGCTGGAGCTGCGGGCGGCAATCCAAAAGCTAGTAGGCAGTAAAGTAGTGACGGGTAGTAAGTAATGAGTAATGAGTAAAAGCGTCGCGCACCGTTGTTTCTTTCTCATCACTCATCACTCATCCTCTTATGATCACTCCTGACGTAATCGCCGCTCATAACCTCACCCAGGACGAGTTCCAACATATCCAGAGCCTCTTAGGCCGGGAGCCGACTCTGGTGGAGTTGGGTATCTTCTCAGTGATGTGGTCAGAGCACTGCTCCTACAAATCTTCGCGCGTGCATCTGAGCCGTCTGCCCACTACCGGCGAGCGCGTGGTTGTCCCCCCAGGTGAAAATGCCGGGGTGGTCGATGTGGGTGACGGCTGGTGTGTCGCGTTCAAGATCGAATCACACAATCATCCGTCATTCATCGAGCCTTTCCAAGGCGCTGCGACTGGTGTTGGTGGAATTCTGCGGGACATCTTTACCATGGGTGCACGACCCCTTGCCTCCATGAACAGTCTGCGCTTCGGCTCGCTGGACCATGCCCAACACGGTCGGCGCAACCGATCGCTGCTGGCCGGCGTTGTTGCCGGCATCGCTCACTACGGAAATGCGTTTGGAGTGGCCACAGTGGGCGGTGAAGTGGCGTTTGATGATGCCTACGCCCTCAATCCTCTGGTGAATGCGTTCGCCCTCGGACTGGTACGTCGTGACCAGATTTTTTTTGGCAAAGCAGCCGGAGTCGGAAACCCGGTGCTCTATGTGGGCGCCAAAACCGGACGCGATGGCATTCACGGAGCGACGATGGCTTCGGCGGAGTTTGATGAAGAGGCGCTGCAAAAACGACCCACGGTTCAGGTCGGTGATCCATTCCTCGAGAAGCTGCTGCTCGAAGCTTGCCTTGAAGCGATGCGCAGCGGCGCTGTCGCCGGTATCCAGGACATGGGCGCTGCGGGTCTGACGTCTTCATCATGCGAAATGGCCGCCCGCGCACATACTGGAATCGAACTTGACCTGTCGCTGGTCCCGCAGCGCGAACAGGGAATGACCGCCTACGAGATGCTTTTATCAGAATCCCAGGAACGAATGCTGATCGTGGCCCACTCCGGCCGCGAACGCGAGGTTGTCGATATTTTTAGCAAGTGGGACCTCGATGCCGTCGTGATTGGGCGCGTGCGCGATACCGGGCGAATGCAGGTAATTCATAATGGCGAAACAGTCGCCGATATTCCGGTGTCACTTCTCACGGACGAAGCGCCGAAATACCAGCGGCCGATGGCGCCGCCGAAATCAATCAGGAGTCTGGAGTCTGGAGTCAGGAGTCAGGAGTCAGGAGTTCGGAGTCTGGAGTCTGGAGTCAGAAGTCAGGAGTCTGGAGTCCAGAGTCAAACGCGCGATACGAAGACTCGCGACTCTGGACTTCAGACTCCTGACTCAAACGAGACTCGCGACTCTGGACTCGAGACTTCAGACTTAAACGAGGCACTGCTTAAGTTGCTTTCCACGCCCAACATAGCCTCAAAGCAATGGGTCTATCGCCAGTACGATCACATGGTGAGAACCAACACCGCTGCGCTGCCGGGAGCGGATGCCGCTGTTGTCAGAATTAAAGAGACGCGTCGCGCGCTGGCTATGACACTCGATGGCAATGGTCGCTATTGCGCGCGGAACCCTCGTGAGGGCGCAAAGCTGATTGTGGCCGAAGCAGCACGCAACGTGGTGTGTGTGGGTGCCCGACCACTCGCCGTCACCAACTGCCTCAACTTTGCGTCTCCCGAAAAACCGGAAGTGATGTGGTCGTTTTCGGAAGTTATCGATGGCATGGCCGAAGCATGCAAAGTATTTAATACCCCGGTCGTCTCGGGTAATGTTTCTTTCTACAATGAAACAGACGGGCGTGGCATTCTGCCGACTCCGGTAATCGGCATGATCGGACTCGTGGAAGATGTGCGGCGCGTCGTGCAACAAGGATTCAAACAAGAGGGAGACCATATAGCGCTGCTGGGAACAACGGCTGACGATTTGTCGATCAGCGAATATGCGAACAGAGTCGCCGGCCCATCGACTGAGGAAGGCGAGACAAATGTGCCGCGCTTGGATCTAGATCTGGAGCTTAAGGTCCAGCAGGTCTGCCTCCAGGCAGCCGAGGCGGGCCTGCTGAAATCGGCGCACGACTGTTCCGATGGAGGAATTGCGGTGGCCCTCGCTGAAAGTTGTTTCTCGTCTCTGAATCGGCCGGGAATTGGCGCGGATGTTAAGATGACGGGATCGCTTCCGGCTACGAATCTACTCTTCAGCGAATCTCCGTCTCGCATCATTATAAGTTTTGCTGAGTCCGCCCGGGAAATGATCGAAGATATCGCCCGGCGCAGGGATTGTCCTTTTGCAATTCTCGGCAAAGTCGGCGCCCATCGACTTCGCATTAAAACCGCCGGGGCCACAGTAATCGATAGCGCCGTCGAGCAGCTCGAAAGCGCCTGGCGCACCTCTCTTTCCACAAAGCTTCAGGCTGAGGCTATGGCGGCAGGCAGGGAATAAACACTACGAATCCACTTGAGCCTCTAGAGGCGCTGCCTGCAGAAATTATCTTGTCAATTCTGTAGATCCTGTCCACGATCTGCGAGAAACGGTTCATAAGGCAGGGCATCAGTGCATCCCGTCATCTATCTCAACCGAACGATGGTCGAGGCCACCAAGGCTCGAGTAGCCCCTGTCTCTTCGGCGATGCTTTACGGGCGAGGCATTTTCACAACCGTAGCAATCTACAACGGTGCCCCCTTTTTATGGCCGCAACATTGGCGGCGCCTGCTGGACCACGCCGGGCGCCTGGCTATCGATTGCAGCGGATGCACTGAGCAGGGGGTAGGCGAGGCACTCGAAAAGCTCATCTCAGTGAATCGTGTTCGTGATGGGCGAGCTCGTGTGATTCTGCTTACCCGTGGCGGACGCGACTTCTGGAAGACCAAAAAAACCTCTGGCGGCAAGAAGACAGACCTGCTGATCATGACCGGGGAGGCCCAAAAACTCCCGCAGGCAGGAATGAGTCTGGCAGTCTCGCCTTATCGCTTCAACACCTTTTCACCTCTCACGGGAATCAGAAGCTTGAATTATCTGGAGCAGGTCCTGTCCTGGGAAGAAGCTCAAGCCAGAGAATTTGACGAAGCTGTCATGCTAAACGAACGCGGCGAATTAGTCTCCGCGACCATGGGCAACATCTTCTGGGTGAAAGATGGAACGGTTTACACTCCCACGCTCTCGACCGGGGCTCTGGCGGGTGTCACGCGGGCAGCGGTGATCGAACTCGCGAGCAAGCATTTCATTCCACTGATCGAAGGCGTACACGAACTGTCTGATCTAACCGAAGCAGACGAGATCTTCCTCACCTCGGCAGGCCTTGGTTTGGCCATCGTAACCACATTCGACTTTCGACGGTATTCAGTTGTGGCAGGCAGCGTAGCAGTGAGGTTGCGTGACGCGTTCCGAGAATTAGTTCAAGCCAAGTGACGCGAAGAATTCCCGGGTGAGAGTCTGCAAGTTCTCTGAGAGCGTCGCCCCCTGTGCTATACTTCATGACCTTAGCTTCTACAATACTATCCTAAGCCCCATATATCCAGGAGGATTTAAGGCCATGGCTACCGAACTGAAACGGGCATCTACGCCGCTGGATCGCATTGAAGAACTGCTGGGCGAGAACGCGCGCACACTGCTTCAACACACCTCTGAAACGATCACCAAGGACCAACTAAATCTGCCCGGCCCGGACTTCATCGATCGCGTCTGGGCATACTCGGACCGTTCCCCTGTCGTTCTGCGCTCCCTGCAAGCGCTCTTCGACAATGGCCGGCTCGCAGGGACCGGATACCTTTCGATCTTGCCGGTTGATCAGGGTATCGAACACTCTGCCGGCGCCTCGTTTGCACCCAACCCGGAGTATTTTGATCCTGAGAACATCGTGAAGCTGGCCATTGAAGGCGGCTGCAATGCTGTTGCCTCAACGTTTGGTGTCCTCGGCACCGTTGCCCGCCGTTACGCTCACAAGATTCCATTTGTCGTAAAGATCAATCATAACGAGCTGCTTACACTTCCGAACAGGTTTGACCAGGTCTCGTTTGGTACCGTCAAGGAAGCACACAACCTCGGCGCGGTTGCCGTGGGAGCGACCATTTACTTTGGGTCGGATGAATCGACGCGACAGCTAACGGAAATCAGCGAAGCTTTTGCCTACGCTCATGATCTCGGCATGGCTTGCATCCTCTGGTGTTACCTGCGCAACTCGAAATTCAAAACCCCAGAAGGTGACATGCACGCGTCAGCGGATCTCACCGCACAGGCAAATCACCTGGGCGTTACGATTCAGGCAGACATCATCAAGCAGAAACTTCCCGAGCGCAGCGGTGGCTACACCGCGGTGGAGAAGGCACTCGGCAGCTCCTACGGCAAGACCAGCAAAATCGTCTACGAGAAACTCACGGGCGAGAATCCCATCGATCTGGTCCGCTATCAGGTGGCCAACTGCTACATGGGCCGCTGCGGCTTGATCAATTCCGGCGGCGAATCAAAGGGGGCGAGCGATCTTGCGGAAGCGGTCCGCACTGCCGTGATCAATAAGCGTGGCGGTGGCATGGGCTTGATCTCTGGGCGCAAAGCCTTTCAGCGTCCCATGAAGGAAGGTGTCGAGCTGCTAAACGCGATTCAGGACGTCTACCTGACGGATGAAATTACAGTGGCGTAAAGTGGTCGTAAAGTCATTCCAGGTGGGTGCCGAACGAGTCCGGATACTTAGAAACTTGAGGGAGTGCGCCGGCAGAGCGAAGCGGCGACGGCGCTTTGTATTCGCCTCTCGCTCGATACATCCAAAGCGGTGTCGCGCTGCGCTTGCCAGCGCACTCCAAAGAGGCTGAGGGGCAGCATCCGCTCGCTACCCGCGCCAAGGTTCTGTAGTCGAGGCCCCGGCTAAATCAGTAGTGGGAAGAGTAAGATTCATACGCGGCCCAATAGTCATTCACCTTTAACTCAAACAACCGCAATCTCACCCGAATGTTGGCCTCGTATATTCACTGACTAAGGCAAGAGCCTTGCAACCCAAACAAGCACAACCCGCTGACGTCGATCTTCTTCACGCAGTCGCCCGTGGCGATGAGTTGGCGTTGGGATCGCTCTACGACCGTTATCGCGTAATCCTGTTCGGCTTGCTGATGCGTATATTGAATAGCCGCGAAGAGGCGGAAGATGTTTTACAAGAGGTTTTGCTGCAGGTTTGGCGGCGCGCCGCTGACTTCGACGAGCAGCGGGGCCGGCCTTTTACGTGGCTCGTAACGCTCGCCCGCAGCCGTGCCATCGACCGCTTACGACTGCTGGGAGCCCGCCGGCGTTTGGTCGATTCTGCTGCCCAAAACACGCCTGAGGAAGCATCCGATGCTGTGAAGAACACCCTGCATTCGGAGCAGAGGGAGATCGTTCAGCGGGCACTAGCCGAGCTTCCGGAAGAGCAAAGGCGGATTTTGATACTTGCGTATTTTGACGGCTTAACACAGTCCGAGATCGCGGCGACGACCAGTACGCCACTAGGCACTGTGAAGACTCGCATGCGTTCGGGAATGATCAAACTACGTGAACTGTTGGGGAAAGAGATGAACATTTTGGGTTAGACCAAAATCGATAGTGCGACGCGGGAAGCAAGCATGGCTCACGAAGACTACAAGGAGATGCTAGAGGCGCAGGCGCTGAGCGCTCTTGACGCCGCAGAGGTGCGTGTTCTCGAAGCCCACCTCCAGAGCTGTGCAGAATGTCGCTCGCAGCTCTCCGATTGGGAAGACGCGGCTGCAGGGTTGGCTTTTGCGGCACTGGAAGCAACCCCGCTCGAGCCCTCGCCACAGGTGCGCGCGCGCATTCTGGAAGCCGTCCGAACTGATACGACGACTGGGAGTAGAGCAATAGAAGCCGCGGACGGACATCGCCTGCAGGCCGCTAACGTCGTTGCCTTGAAGCAAACACTCAGATGGTCCCCGGCGCAAACCTGGGGCGCAATCGCAGCGGGGTTGATCTGCGCTGCATTAGTCGCTTCATTATTTGTCCTCTGGAAGCAAAACCGCGAAGCCAGGCAGGAACTCGCGCGGCTATCTGGACAGGTTCGGGACGCACAAGAACAACTAGCCCGGCAACGCGAAGCGATTGAAATAGTGGCGGCCCGCGGTACACGCATGACGGAGCTTGCCGGTACCAAGGTGATGCCCGGCGCCCATGCGATGCTCGCCTATGATAAGAACGGACGCGCAATTCTCATGGCAAAAGGTCTGCCGCCTCCGCCGGCTGGAAAAGCCTATCAGCTTTGGTTTATTGCCGGCGGCCGGCCGATGCCCGGGAAAGTCTTTACCACTGATGCTTCCGGCGCCGGCACGCTGAATGATCAGGTTCCCGCCGAAGCACTCAGCGCCGCGGTATTCGCTATTACGCTGGAGCCTAAAGACGGAATGCCCGCTCCTACTGGGGCGATCTACCTCAGTAGCTTAACTTAAGACGCTGAGCGAGCTTAGCTAGAGGCAATCACAGCGGGGATCGAAAGATAGCACCAACGACTTAAGCTCAGAATCCGAATAGTCGCTGTAAACGATTCTGAACACCGGGGTTACCTGCAAGCACGAGTTGCGGGTTCCCAAGCTCCTCTAAATTGACAATTCAAGCCGAAGGAGATCCGACCAATGCGAAAAAACTGCTCTTCCCGACAAATCCTTTCAGTTATCGTCCTCTCATT
>Ga0136614_10002887_pt1 | contig 10849 bp, 11 predicted proteins | sample AntDrymUQ2792106_2_FD_106643 | JGI IMG/M metagenome (GOLD analysis project Ga0136614, IMG submission 106643) | Polar desert sand microbial communities from Dry Valleys, Antarctica - metaG UQ279 (21.06) | ecosystem: Environmental > Terrestrial > Soil > Desert | place: Antarctica: Dry Valley... | reverse complement strand
CGTCTCCTCCTCTTCGAAGCCTCTCCTGTTGCCACGTTCCACCAACCTCCTGTCGGTCCTGGGACCCGACTCTTGGCTGGCTATTCTCCCCGCGATTTGTCTCATTAAGTCAGACGCAAAACAGCCACGCTCCCGGCGTTCTCTCCTCAGTGCACAGGTTCCACTCTTGAGCTTGAAACCTCAGCGCGATCAGGGAGAACGAATAACCTCGAAAACTCCCCCTGTAATCATTAGTTTCCCCCACGAAACCGCAGGTCGGGCAAGTTCGAATAGTGACCTGTTAGGAGCACCTTGACCCACTTGTTCGAACTCGGGCGTGAAAAGAGAGCCTCGAACACGTCTTTGAACTCGGCGCGCTTGACCTTGCCGTCATCGAGGTACACGGCTTTCAGCACGGCCTCGTTGAATCGACGGCGCACTTTCGGACTCGCCTTGAGATAGGCGGCGTGGCAGCTCCCCGCAAGCCGTATGGCGACCGAGAGAACCTCTGCCACTTGTCGAGGTCGGCTTCGGTCGCGGCGAGCTCGGACTTGGCCTTGTCCTCCTGCTCCGTGATGCGGTCCTGGTCGCGCTTGAGGAGATCGAGGGGGATCGCGTTGGCGTAGTAGGCGCGCAGAAGCTTCTGGCGTTCTTCGGCGAGCGCCGCGAGCCTCTTGGTCAGAGAGAAGCGCAACTCGCCGGCGGTCGCCTGGCGCTCGACGAGCCGTCGAACGCATCCCTCAGTCCTCCGGATCGGCGCGCCGTCTCGAACTCACGCTCTAGCTGCTTGAAGAGCATGTACAGGATTGTGAAACAAACCCGAGAGGGGGGCGCAACGGTGGCCGATCGCCGGCCGATGACTCCTGTCCACGAGATTGTCCATTCTGGTATCCATGGGACAACATGGGACCGAGCTGGAAGCTTGCAGAAGACGACGTCCTCTGCTTGCCGATTGATCGCCTCGCTCTTGCGGTGCTTCGAGACTGGAGTGGAGACCCACGTTAATTCCGGCCGCCTCGGTGACCGGCGTGCCGACCGCCATCTCCGGATCAGATAGAAATCGGGAAGAATTCGGATAGTTGCCCCTTCCCACGGCGCAGGATGGAGCCATAGAGATGCACAGCGGGCTGCCTGTTGGGGTCGCGGCGTTTGTCGGACGCGAGCGTGAACGTGCGAAGGTGGCCGACCTGGTCGCGGACGCCCGGGTGGTGACGTTGACCGGTACTGGCGGCTGCGGCAAGACGCGGCTGGCCGTGGAGGTCACCGGGGACGTGGCGTCGCGGTTTTCCGACGGGGCCTGCTGGGTGGACCTGCAAGGCGTGAGCGACGCCGGGATGGTGGCTGCGGCCGTCGGTGCGGCGGTGGGCGTTCACGAGCGACCCGACCAGGCGCTGGTCGACACGCTCGCCGAGCAGCTCCGTGCGCGGCACCTGCTGGTCGTGCTCGACAATTGCGAGCACCTGGTGGAGTCGTGCGCGGAGCTGGTCGCCGGGTTGTCGTCGACGTGTCCGGAGCTGCACGTGTTGGCCACCAGCCGTGTGCCGTTGGTCGTCGAGGGGGAGGCGACGTTCGAGGTCGCTCCGCTGCGGGTGCCCGACCTCGATGCTGGGTCTGCCAGCACGGTCGCCGTGGCGGACGCGGCGCGGTTGTTCGAGGTGCGGGCTCGGCAGGTGGCCGCGGACTTTCGGATCGGTGACGACAACGCTTCGGCGGTGGCCGAGATCTGCCGGCGCCTGGACGGAATCCCGTTGGCGATCGAGTTGGCGGCGGCGCGGGTGCGGGTGTTGGCGCCGGGCCAGATCGCGGCCGGGCTGTTGGACCGCTTCGGGCTGCTGACCGGCGGGGTGCGGGGGGCGCCGGCACGTCAGCAGACGCTCGAGGCGTCACTGGCCTGGAGCTACGACCTGCTCGATGACGTGCAGCGGTTGGCGTTGGCGAGGCTGTCGGTGTTCGCCGGATCGTTCGAGCTCGACGCCGCGGAGGCGGTCGTGGCCGGGGACGGCATCGACGGCGACGACGTGCTCGACCTGGTCGCCGCACTGGCCGAGCAGTCAGTGTTGGGGGTCGTCGAGCGCCACGGGAGGGCCCGCTACCGGCTGTTGGAGACGGTCCGGGTGTATGCCCGGCAGCGACTGTCCGAGCTGGATGATCCCGCCCGGGTGCGTGATCGCCATCTCGCGTTCCATGTCCGGCTCGCCGGACGGGCGCAGGCGGGTCTGACCGGTGCGCAGCCCGAGCCCTGGGTGACGCGGCTCGCGGCCGACCTCGACGACCTACGCGCCGCCATGGACTGGGCGGCGGAGTCCGGAGATCTGCGAGGGCTGGTGGACATCACCGAGCCGATCGTCCGCTTCTGGTTCGAGCGTGGCCTGTCCCGAGAGGTGCACCGACGCCTGCACGACGCGGCCGAAGCCCCGGGCATCCCCGAGGGCGAGAGGGTGCGGGGGTTGATGACCGCGGCGGCCCTGGCCCTTGCCGGCAGCGAGCCGGCCAGCGCCTATCGGTCGGCGAGCCAGGCGGTCGACGCGGCACGCGCGGCCGATGTGGGCGGTGCGCTCGCCGTCGGGTTGGGCCAACGAGCCTGGTCGGGGGTGCTGTCGGGGCTGTCGACCAGCGAGCAGGTGGACGCTGACGTCGAGCAGGCCGTCCAACACGCGGAGCGGTGCGAGGATGCTGCGACCCACGCCTACGTCCTGGCGTTCGCTGGGGTGACGCGGTTGTGCACCCGCTCGATCGACACTGGGTGCCACCTGTACGAGCAGGTCGTGGACCTGTGCGAGGCCAACGACCTCGCCTTCCAACTGCCGGCCGCCCACCAGGCCCTTGGCGTGTGGCCGGTGTGGTCCGGTCGGCTCGACCGATCACGCCGACACGCTCGACGGGCCGTCGAGCTCAGCCGGCAGGTCGGGCGTCCCGGGTGGGAGGCGACCGGGCTCGCCGGCCTGGGAGCGGCTGCCGTCCTGCAAGGCGATCACGGTCAAGCGCAGGACTGGCTGTCCAGGGCGCAGGCGGTCCTGCGAAGACATGGTCTTGAGGGGACCCAGTACGACAGCGTGTTCCTCCCTCCCTGGCTCGTGTTGTCGGCCTACGCATCCGGCGATCTGGAAACTGCTCGGGCGGCAGCCGAGAAGATCGTGTTGATCGGCCGTGGCAGCGGCACCCGCTGGGACGAGTCCATCGGCGAGTGGCTGCTGGGCGTACTCGCACACGTCGGCGGGCGCGACCACGAGGCGCGAGTACATCTGGAGGCCAGCCGCGCCCTGTCCACCGACCCACGGCTCCCGTTCCCGCTGGGTCGATCGTTACTCGGCCTCGCACAGCTGGCCAAGAAGGAGGACGAGGACCTCGGAGCGGCGTGGGAGCTGGCCCATGAGGGCCTGGAGATCCTCGACGACTATGGCGACCGGGTCGGGGCCGCCGCGGCGCTGGAGACGATCGCCGACCTGTCCGTAGCCCTCGGCGAGCCCGAGCGGTCGCTTCGCCTCCTCGCCGCGTCGCAACGGTTCCACACCGACACCGGGATCGTCCGCTTCCCCATTGAGGCCGACCGCTTCGGCCGTGCCTGCGATACCGCACGAGCCGCGCTGGACCTCACCGACGCGACGGCATGCTGGAACGCGGGATGGGAGCTGTCGCTGTCCGACGCGGTCGCCTATGCCCGCCGCGGGAGAGGCGAGCGTGGACGCCCGCAGTTCGGCTGGGCGTCACTGACTCCCATGGAACGCGACGTCGTAAGGCTGGTCGCCAAGGGCCACACCAACGCCGAGATCGGTCAACGCCTGTTCATCTCCGTCAACACGGTGAAGAAGCACCTTTCCCACGTCTACGCCAAGGTCGGCGTCGACCGACGCGCCGATCTCGCCGCGGAGGTCGCCCGGCGCGGCCTGTAGTACCCCCCGATCGCGGAAACGTACCCGGCCGGGTGACCTTCTCCGACGCCTTGTGCGTCATCGTCGCAGGCATGAACCGCACCAGACGCAGGGAGACGGCCATGAGCAACCAACGCACCCACTACGTCACCACCACCGGCAAGGAATCGAGGGTGTTCAAGGTAATTCTGATCGTCCTGGCGCTGACTCTGGTGATCTTTGGCGGCTGGCGTCTGGTGGATCCTCTTGGTTTCTACACTTTCAGCGGCCTGGAGTTGTCCGATGACGCTGGTTTGTTGAGTGAGGTGAGGGGGGCTGGTGGGATCATCATGGTCTGCGGGCTCGTCGTTGGTCTGGGAGCATTCCGACATGCCTGGTCGCGCACCTCCGTCGTGCTCGCAGCTGTGGTCTTCTTGTCGTTGGGAGTGGCACGTCTGTTGGGGATTGCTCTCGATGGATCTCCGGGCGCGGAAGTCATCCAGGGGATGGCTATCGAGCTGGTTTTCGGAGGCCTGGCTCTCTTTGCTTTCTTCAAGTATGGGGACGGGGACGGTCAGCTCGGTCGTTCTGCGGACGCGGGCGGAGGAACATGATCGCACGGCATATGCGTTCCGCTGCCGTTGAATCCGTGGAGCGATCCTACGGTCAAGAAGCACCTGACCCGCGTCTACACCAAGGTGGCGTCGACGGGCGGGCCGACCTCGCCGCCGAAGTGGCCCGCCGCGACCTGTAGTACCCCCCTGGCCGCGGAAACGTACCCGGTCGGGTGATGGTCTCCGGCGTCTCCTGCGTCATCGTTGCCGGCATGACCACACGAGACGTGAGGAGAGCGCACATGAGCAACCAACGCACCCACTACGTCACCACGAGCGACGGCGTCGCCATCGGTGGGACCGTGCACGGCCACGGGCCACCGCTGGTGTTCCTGCAGGGGATCATCGGCGATGGCGACCTCGACTGGCAGGCGCTGGTCCCACACCTGACCGGCCGGTTCACCTGCTATCTGCCGAGCTTGCGGGGCCGTGGCCTCAGCGGCGATCACCCCGACCTCAGCATCGGTCGGCAGGCCGACGACGTCCTCGCCTACGTCGACAGCATCGGGGAGGCGACCGGTCTGGTGGGCTGGTCTGGCGGCGCCAACTTGGCACTCGCCGCTGCGGGGAAGCAGCCCGACGCGGTGGCCGCGGTAGCCCCCCTTGAGCCTGTGGCAAACAGCCTCATGGACGAGCACGAGCGAGCGGCTCTCGGCGGCGCCGTCGCCCGCATGGGCGAGCTGGCCGCCGAGGGCAGGTTGACGGATGGGGTTCGCGCGTTCGCTGGCTGGCCCTTCACCGACGAGGACATCGCCATGGCCGATGACGCCGGCTACTTCGAGGCGGCCGGGCGCTACGTCCCCAACATGCTCAACTTCTTCCAGCAGTTGATGGAGTACCAAGGCCCCATGCCTGATGATCCGGCCGTGCTCGGTGCGATCTCAGCTCCGGTGCTGGTCCTGCACGGATCGGACACCAGCCCCTTCATGACCACCAGCGTGCGGCACGTGGCCGACCACGTCCCCAACGCAACGGTGCACGAGATCCCCGGCGCCGGGCACGCCGCCCCGCTGACCCATCCCGAGGCCCTCGCTGAAGCACTCACCGAGTTCTTCTCGCCAGCGCAGCAGCCGGCCTGACCCGCCGATCGGCATCAGCATGCACCTGTACCCGATCGACGGTGCGGTTCACCTCGAACCTGAACCGGTCGACGGCGTCGTCTACCGATGATCCTGAACGAGTGGACTGTCCCGTGGTGATGTGGGCGGGACCAACAGGCGTTACACCCCGGCGCCTCTGAGAGAGTGTCGCCATGGTTGCTTCGCGCCTCTCGGAGCTATGCGATGGGGGTGCTGCCGAGGCCCAGCCTCTATCCAATGGGACCTCTACTGAGGCACACAAGCCTATTCCGTTTCAACATGCTGAACTCGCCTGGATGATTGAAGTAAAACGCGAGTGTGTCACCCGCGCACTATCTCAGCTTCGGCGGGGGGGTCATCGAAACGAGGAAGGGCGAAATTCTCGTTCGGGATCCCAAGCGGCTCCGTCAACTGGTCGTTCGCCACGCTTCCTCTCGTCCCCATCCAGACGGCCCAGGTGATCGAAAGGGCTGCACAGTTTGAATAGTCTCCTGTTAGGAGCACGAAAACGCCGTTCAAGACGCCGTTCAAAGCGCTGTTCGAACGCCATCCAAAGCGCCGTTCAAGACAACATCGTTGGGGCGACCAGACGGCGAGCAGGTAGGAGATGTAAGAGGGGTCCGGTAGTGGCTCGAGCCGACATCCGCAGATCAAAGCCGAGCCCGCTTGGGGGTGTGGTGGTTAAGGGGTCGTGGTGTTTAGCCGGCCTGACGCTCGGCGACCTCCTTGTCGAGGCGGTCGCCTAGTCGGTCAGCTTCAACATCGAGATCGAATTGCGCCTGCAAGTTCAGCCAAAACCTCTCGGAGGTGTCGAAATATCGACCCAGTCGTAGAGCTGTGTCCGCCGAGATCGCGCGCTTGCCATGCACGATCTCATTTATCCGGCGAGGAGGAACACTGATGTCCTTGGCGAGTCGGTACTGACTGATTCCCATGGGGACAAGGAACTCCTCGAGCAAGATCTCTCCCGCGTGGACGGGGGCCAACTTCTTTGGTGCCATCATTCCCTCCTAGTGGTAATCGACGATCTCCACGTCGTAGGCATCGCCCTCGCGCCATCGAAAACAGATGCGCCATTGATCGTTGATCCGAATGCTGTGCTGGCCTGCGCGGTTGCCCCGCAGCCGCTCCAAGCGGTTGTCAGGCGGGATGCGGAGATCGGACAACCTCATCGCCGCATCCAGCATGCGGAGCTTCCGCAGCGCCACTCTCTGAACTCCCGTCCCGAGCTTCCGGACCGGTTGTCGTTGGAAGAGCCGGTCGGTGTCCTTGTCCCGAAAGCTCTTGATCATGCCGCAACATAACGCAGTACGTTAATAACGTCAAGCGTTACGTTCAGCCAAAATGAGATGGCTCGATCGGTCCCCGTTCGAGACTCACGACGACCCTCCAAGAATCTGAGCTGAAGGCTCGACCCACCGGCGCCCTCTCTACTGAGTCTGGGCTGTATCGATCCGACTGAAACTAGCCTCGGAGCTGTGGGCCGGCCTACGGCTAACACGTTTCTGATCTGTTCGTTCATCATGCATGCATTCCACATGTGCAGTGCAAACCGGATCTCTGCCGAGTCGCCAATCCGAACGGGCGCGGCACCTATACTCCCCGCACCGACCAAAAGGAGCCTCGCCGCATGGCGATCATCGGGACCTCCCCAACACCGGAACGCGACAGAAGGGGTGCTACCCGTACTGTCTTCGTCGCGGTGGCGCTCGGAAGCACCAGCCTTTACGCCGCGTTCACGGCCGCCCCTCTGATCGCTACCGAGATGACCGGCTCGCGTGCGACCAGTGGTCTGCCGGGCGCCATGGCGATCCTGGGAACCGCGCTCGGCTCCGCCCTTCTATCGTCCCGGATGGCCCGCCACGGCCGTCGCTCTGGGCTGCGGTTCGGCTACGCGATCGGGCTCGCAGGGACGGCGGCCGCCTTCCTCGCGACCGACCTGGCTGCGGGTTTCGTCTTGCTGGTGACGGCGATGCTGCTTGTCGGCGTCGGCAATGCCGCGAATCAGCTCTCGAGGTTCGCGGCCGCGGACATGCACCCGCCGGAAGGGCGCCCATCGGTGCTTGGTTGGGTCGTGTGGGCGGGGACCGTCGGAGCTGTGCTCGGTCCCACCCTGTTACGGGTTGGGAAACCCGTCGCAGACGGGCTGGGGCGCACAGAGCTGTCGGGGGCGATGCTGTTCGCGGTCCTCTTCTATCTTGCCGCCCTGACAACGGTGTGGACGATGCGCTCCGATCCCACAGACCTGGCGCTAGAAGACACCTCCAGTGTCGCCATCGAGGCCCCCGGGTCTCGCTTGGCTTCGATATGGAGACTCGCCCATGTGCGCCTCGCATTGATCGTCATGGTTGCGGGCCAGGCTGCGATGGTGCTGATCATGACGATGACTCCGGTACACGTCAGAGACCATGGCCACGGACTGGGAGTGGTCGGAGGGATCATGACCGCCCACTTCGTCGGGATGTTCGCTCTGGCTCCCCTCGTAGGCAAGATCGTCGCGAAGAGGGGAGCGATCTCGGCGATCGTCGGAGGATTGGTGCTGTTGATCGCGGGGGCTCTCGGAACCGGGCTCGTTCCGGCTTCGAATGCGGCGTTGCTAGCCATGTCTCTGTTCCTGGTGGGGCTGGGGTGGTGCTTCGGTTTCGTATCGGCCAGCTTCCTGCTGACGCGCGGCCTGGCTTACTCGGAACGCGTGCGGACCCAGGGAGCGGTCGAAACCGTCACCTGGCTGGCCGCGGCGGTCGCAAGCCTCGGCTCAGGATTCCTCCTTGCCGGCTTCGGTTTCGCGGTGCTCTGTCTCGTGGCTGCCGGTGGTGTTTTTTGGATCGTGGTCTTAGTCGCCGCGCGCCGGGAGGCTGTGGCCGGTCTGGCAGCGGAAACCTGATCCGGAGCAGCGCCTGAACCCGAACTGCACGCAGCCAGGACGGCGAGCGAAGCAAGCCTACGGCCTGCTGCAGCCGGTCAGGCAGGGACCTAGAGATGGGCCCCCAATACCCCTTGTGGGAATCTCCCTGAGATGTACGCTCGATAGGCGATCCCTTGCCACGTCTTCCCAAATCGGTTCTGGGCTTGGTGGATACCTTTCGGGTCGCAGGAGGAGTGTGTGATGGCTAACGTCATCAGGACGAAGGAGTACGGCACTACACCCACCGACATGTGGGGTCGCATAGGCAACTTCCAGGCGGTCGAGTGGCACCCTGCCGTTGCCTCGGTCGCGCCGCTGGCGGAAGGCAAGAGGCGCGATATCACCCTTGGGGATGGGGGCCACATATTGGAAACCCTCGTCGGTCAGGGGGATATGTCCTACACCTACAGCATCGACGAGAGCCCACTTCCCGTCGCTGATTACGAAGCGACGATCAGCGTCCGCGAAGAGGGCACAGGGTCACGGGTGGAGTGGAAGGCTTCGTTCGCCCCGACGGCGCCAGCGAAAAAGAGGCGCAAGACCTGATCGGTGGCATGTTCGACGCGGGTCTCGACAGCCTCTAATCCACGGGGTAACCGCTTCGCGAACGGGGGCTCTCGGACCCCCGTTCGGCGTTGCCGGGACTATCAAGCCGCTAGGCGGAGCGCAACCGCTCGACCTCCGGCGCCGATTCGAGGCGCGAGCTGCGCGAGGCAGCCTGCTTGGCGATCCGCTTCGCATCTCTCTGGACGCCGGTGATCGTCTCCGATGTCGCCGAGTACAAGAAGTCCAGGCCCACGAAGTAGAGGCCGGGATGACCGGCAACGACCCCGCGTTCGTGTGCGGGTTCCTGGCGGTCACCCAGGATCGGGAGGTCGATCCAGGAGAACCCCGGGCGGAATCCCGTGCACCAGATGACACTCTCGACATCCAGGACTTGGCCGTCCTCCAGCACCGGGAGGCCGTCCCGCACACCGGTGACCCGCGGCACACGCTGAACGCCGGCTCCGACCAGGTCCTTCGGCTTCACACGCACGAGAGGATTAGCCATGCTGAGGAACTTGGGCCGGGCCTTGCGTCCGATCGGCGTCCTAACGCTCAGGACGTGATGCCCCACGAAACGCACGATGCTGATGAGGACGTTCCGCGCGAACCACGGCTCGATCCGGAACGGTATGTGGGCGGACTCCTTGCCTGCCATCCATGTCGGGTGGCTCTTGACGACCTCCAATGGCGATGTCGGCGCCGGAGTTACCAGCTCCCACGATGAGCACGGGGCCCCCGTGCAGTTGCGAAGGGGACTTGTATTCCTTCGAATGCAGTTGCGCGATCCCAGGATCCAGATCCGTCGCGAAGGGCGGCACCCATGGAACCTGGCAGTTGCTCATGGCCACGATCACGTTGTCTGCAACCAACCGCCAGCCGCCCGCCGAGACGAGGAAGCGGTCACCTTGCTGGGACAACCGGTCCACGGTCATGCCGCCGCGCACCGGGAGCTCCATCCGCTGCGCGTACGCCTCGAGATAGTCCGCCATCTCGTCCTTGTTGACGAACTTGTCGCGTGCGGCCGGGAAAGGCATGCCGGGGAGTCCGTTGAATCGCGCGGGCGTGAACAGGAGAAGCGAGTCCCAGCGCTTGCGCCAGGCGTCCCCGACTCGCTCGTGGGAGTCCAGGATCACGAATGAACGCCCCTGCTCAGCGAGGTAGTAGCCGGTAGAAAGGCCCGCCTGGCCGCCGCCGATGATCACCGTCTCGATCGATTCCGGATCCTCATCGAGTCGCTCCAACAAGTTGCGCTCAGTCTCCATCGCTCTTCCTTCCGCTCGTGGCCGCCATAGACCGAACGTTAGGGAAGGCAACGATCCGCTGCATCGGGCAAAAAGACCAGATCGCGGTGGGAAGCCGCGTGGGTAATCCTATGTAGGGGCTCAGGCGAGGTCGTGCTTGAAGGCGTAAGCGGTGGCCGCAGACCGGGAGGTGAGGTGCAGGTGGTGAAGATGTTGCTCACGTGGCGGGCCACTGTCTTGTCGCTGATGACGAGGTCGGAAGCGATCTCGCGATTGGTCTTACCGGTGGCCACCAAGGCCAGGATCTCGACCTCCCGTCCGGTTAACCCATCAGAGGCCGACGAGGGTTTGACCCCCAGGATCTCCTCCACGGCAGCGAGATCCGGTAGCGCACCGAGCTCCTGGAACGTCTGCCGGGCCGCATCGAGCTCCATATCCCCGGAATCGCTGTCGTGCAGCGCGCGGCATGTGAGTCCGATCAGGGCTCGGGTTCGCGCGCCTTCGTAAGGTGCCTCTAGTCTAATGTCTCTCAAATAGCTTGACGTGCCAGCAGGGCCTCGGTATAGTTCTTGCATGGCTCCGAACGCCCCCCCGACAGAGCTTCCCGACGACCAGCGGAACGTTCTCGAACGATGGG